>JABAHS010078839.1_pt1 | contig 22290 bp, 17 predicted proteins | sample 7062111 | NCBI WGS metagenome assembly JABAHS01 (sample SAMN14534600, study PRJNA622989) | marine sediment metagenome | biome: marine biome [ENVO:00000428]; feature: marine pelagic biome [ENVO:01000023]; material: deep marine sediment [ENVO:00002113]; isolation source: pool of 4 deep marine... | reverse complement strand
GTGTGCTCGTTGTCCTCAATGAGGACATTAGTGCTGCTCGGGATGTCTGGAAGACCGATAATCGTCGTGTGCATACCTTCGGTGGTTCGAATGGTGGACATATAGGCGTCGTGGATCCGGCAGGCGTCCGTTTCTACCACCGACCCTTGCAGCCCCATACCACAACATCTGAATTTGATATTTCAAGCGTCGCTGTTCTACCAAACGTGCTGATATTGAGTGACTTCACCGGAATCGATCAAACGGTGGTCGAGAGGTTTGGTCGCCAGGATATGGATGGCTTGGTCATTCGAACGTTTGCTGGCGGCAGGATGAGTGCCGGAATGTTGGCGGGATTGGAAGAAATTTCGAACCTCGACATCCCGACTGTGGTGACGTCGCGAGTACCAATGGGTCGTATCGTCTCACCTCCCAGCTACAATTTTCCTGCCATTGTCTCGAACGGTCAGCAGGACAACAAAGCAAGAATCCTACTAATGCTCGCATTGACCAAATCCTCAGAGCGAGTGGAGATTCAGCGAATCTTCGATTCTTATTAGGGATGAGACGGTGTCCGCTTCCGACCGATATTGGCCGTTCTGAATGCGGTCATTCCGCGGTATTGAATGCGCGCTTACCGGGAAACCGGACATTCCCGTTAAGATCGTTCTTCATATGTTAACGCCGACGGACAGCAATTCCGTCGGCGTTTTTTAGTAGAGTTTTTTGCCGTTCCACGCCCTGTGACGATGCGAGCCATCAAGCGCCCGAAAAATCGACATCGGTAAAGACCAGCGACGGGGCGAGCGTCGAAGAGTACGGATACGGATCGTTGCCAACCGCCTGCAGGCTTTTGAAAAGATCGAGGAGGTTGCCCGTCACGTTCATTTCGCCGACCGGCCGGCCGATTTTGCCGTTCTCGATCATGTGACCACGCAGGCCGAGCGAGAAATCACCCGTCGTAGCATCGGCGTTGCCGCCGAGCCAGGACGTTACGTACACGCCCTCGCCTGCATCGCTGAGTAAATCGTCGAGCGACTGCTCGCCGGGTTCGATACGACGATTCGATGCGCTGCCCGTCGTCGGCGTCATGCCGGCTTTTCGGCCGTAGTAGGTGTCTACGTAGACGTTCTGAACAACGCCTTGCTCGACGATCGGTAAAACGCGCGCAGAGATACCCTCGCTGTCGTAATGGCGGGAACCCAGGCCGCGAATGATCAATGGGTCGTCGATGATCGTCAGTGCCGGGCTGAAGGCCTGCTTGCCCACGATGTCCGCCCAGAATGAGCGGCCCTGCTGGATGCTGCGCGCATTGGCGGGGCGCAGCAAACGGCTGACGAGCCGGGCGGCTGCCCGCGAATCGACGACCATCGTCGACCTGGCTGTCGGACCTTTCTCTGCGTCCAGCCTTACCAGCGCCCTGTCGAGCGCCGTCGACGCCACTTCAGCCGCATCGGGCAGGTCGCTGACGTGCAGAGTACCTGCCGAGAAGCCGTCTGCCGCGCGCTTGTCGCCGCGATCGCCTAGGGTAACGGACGCTGCAAGCCGGCAATAGGTGGACGCTTGCACGCCACTGAATCCGTTGCTGCTTGCCGATGCCATCACACGCGTGCGATCGTTGACTGACGAGGTCGCCGAAATCACGCGTTCGTGCTGGCGCGCATTGTCATCGAGCTCCTCACACCAGGCGAGGCGCTGATCACGGTCCAGCGTAGCAACAGAACCATCGACGAGATCGAGGTCCAACTCGGGCCGATTGGCGAATAGCTCCGTCGGCGTCACCTGCCGTTGCGGGTCCGATTCGAGCGCGCCGGTAATCGCGACGGCTTCCGTCAGGAAGCCGCCGAGCCGGTCAGGATTCAGGTCGGTCGTCTGGTGGCTCGAATATCGGCCGTTCGCATAAACCTGTAGGGCGAGCATGCGCGACGTTGTGTCCTTTACCTTTTCCAGGGCGCCGTCCCGATAGTCGAATTCGACGTCTCGGCTCTGTACGGCGGTTGCCCAGGCGTCGTCTGCGCCCGCTGTCACAAGCATTTCCACCGCCTGTTCGGCTCGCGCCTCTAGTTCAGCCGACATTTTCGCCACCTACCGTCATGCTGGAAACCAGCACGGTCGGAATGCCCTGCGATACCGGCACGCGCTGGCCGTGCTTGCCGCAGGTCCAGCCGCCGGTGTCGAGCTTCGCGTCGTTGGCTGCCATCGTGATGCGCTTCAGCGACTCGGGACCGTTGCCAATGATGTTGACGTCCTTGATCGGCGCAGTGACCTTGCCGCCTTCGACCAGCCAGCCGTTCTTCACGTAGAACGTGTAGTCTCCGGCGCCAATCTGTACCTGCCCGTTCGTGTAGGTCTCGGCAATGATGCCGTGGTCCACCGCTGCAATGATCTCATCTTTCGTGTGCGGCCCGTCTTCCATGAATGTACAGGTCATGCGCGGCATCGGCGAATGCCTGTAAGACTGGCGACGACCGGAGCCGGTGGTGCCCACCTTGTACTGCCGGGCGCTGATCGAATCGTGCAGGTAGGATCGCAGAATACCGTTCTCGACCATCGTCGTGCGACCGCACTCGTTACCCTCGTCGTCGTAGTTGAGCGCGCCGCGCTCGTTCGGGATCGTTCCCTGGTCGACGATCGTGACAAAAGGTTCGGCAACTTTCTTGCCGATCATGTCCGAGTAGATGCTCGTGCCCTTGCGATTGAAGTCCGCTTCCATGCCGTGACCGATGGCCTCGTGAAGCAGGATGCCCGAAGCGCCTGCGGCGAGAATGACCGGCATCTCGCCGGCCGGCGGCCGCCGTGCTTCGAAGAGAATGGTCGTGCGATCGAGCGCTTCCTGGATCATGGCGTCGAGGCGGTCCTCGGTATACCAGCTGAAGTCTTCGCGCGCGGCGACGTTCGAATAACCCGACTGGGTCTCGCCGTCACGGTTGGCCGTCAACATGACACTCATGCGCGTCATTGGTCGATGGTCCATGACCAGGTGTCCGTCGAGCGTGGCGATCAGCACTCGCTCGTCGGCGTCCGCCCAGTTGACCGATACCTTTGCGATCGACGGCTCACCCTTGCGCGCATTCTCTTCGACGTACTTCAGGAGCGGCAGCTTCTTGTGTATGCCGACGTCCGCCCACGGCATTGCCGTCGTATATAAGTCGCCGGTCTTCTTCGGGTTGTAGGCCTGCGGCGCCACTGCACCCGTACCGTTCGCAATCGCCGCTGCCGTGCGCGCTGCGCCAAGCATCGACTCGAGCGTCAGATTCTCGGTAAACGCATAGCCGGTTCGCTCGCCGATAACGACGCGCAAGCCCACGCCCTGGGAGATGCTGGTGTTGGCGCTGCTGACGATGCCGTCTTCCATCGCGAGGCTGTTCGCTCGTTGGTGCTGGAAATACAGGTCAGCAGTATCGGCGCCGTTCGCCGTCAGCTCGGCCATGACGCGCGCGATCGTCGCCTCGTCCACACCGAACCAGGTCATGAACGGATTCTCTGGCGTCGGCGTAGTCACCTGCGTCGCCTGCTGTACGCCGCAGCCACTGAGAAACGCAGGCATCGATACGATGGCGCTGCCCGCAGCCATGTGGCCGAGGAAATCTCGTCGTTTGATGGTCATCTGTATCCCCAAGTCGTCAGATGATGGCAGTTCAGAATGATGGTACCTAATAGAGGCCCGGAACCGCTGAAAAGTTGCGGTCCGGGTCTAGAAAGTTCGCCGTGACAGCGCCAGGCCGAGCCCTGCGCCGACAAGCAGACCGCCTGTTATCTTTCGCCGAATATTTTTTATTCTAATCAGATAGTTGCGTGCGGCGGCCGCGAACACGGCCCAGAGCGAGTCGCCGACAATGACAATCCCCAGGAACACGCTCGCGACGAGGACAAGCTGCCCGGCGGCATCCGGGCCCGCCGGCACGAACTGCGGCAGGAAAGCGGCGTTGAATAAGAGCGTCTTCGGATTGACGACGGCGAGCCCGAATCCCCGCCAGAAAGTCACCGTCCGCGAGACGATGTCGGCATCCGCGAGGTCGGCCGCCGCTTCGTTCCAGGTCCTGACACCGAGCCAGACGAGGTAGACGACCCCGGCCCACTTGATCCAGGTGAGGGTCGCGGCCGCAGCTTCGATCAGTGCCGCCATGCCGCCGACCACCAGGACCAGTTGCAGCGCGAGCCCGGCCGTTGTTCCCAGTGCGGTGATCAATCCATATCGCAGGCCGTCCCGCAGACTGGTCGCGACGATAATGGCGACGTTGGGGCCCGGTATGAGCAGCAAAACGATAGTTGCTGCAATGAGCGCACTCAGGTTCGCGGTCATTTATCTTCTCGCCGCATTTCTCCAGCGATGAATGAGTATGAATCCGAACAGCATGCCGCCGAGGTGGGCAAAGTTGGCGATGCCCGGCGCGCTGCCGCTGACGCCCAGGTAAAGCTCCAGCAAACCAAACAGAACGACCATGTACTTGGCCTTCATCGGGATCGGCGGGAAGATCAGCATGATCATTCGATTCGGGAAGGTCATGCCGAACAACAGTAACAAGCCGAATACGCCGCCCGATGCACCGACAGTCGGATAGATGCTGCCTTGCAACATCGCGACGAGTAATTGGACAACGCCGGCGCCGCCGACGCAGATCAGGTAATAAGTGAGGAAGCGTCGCGGGCCGTACACCAGCTCCAGTTCGCGGCCGAACATCCACAGCATGAACATATTGAAACCGATGTGATAGATATCGCCGTGCAGGAAACCATAGGTCACGAGCTGCCACGGCATGAACGACGGGAACGACGAGCTGAGCGGCCACAATGCGAAATTGAAAAACAGCGCCTGGTCGAATTGCTGCAATTGCTGCAACGCGAACATCAGGCCGTTGGCAATTAACAGCGCGAAGATGACGTTGGGAATCGAGCTATCGTTGACAGGACGGCGCGAGTAGATGTGCTGGTTCAATGTACTTTTTTCCTTGACGTAGGTTACCAGCCGCCGCCACCACCGCCGCCGCCTCCTCCGCCGGAGAAGCCGCCACTGCCGCTCGACGATGAACCCGGCGGCGTGGCGGACGAGCTAATTGCGCTGCCGAGGCTGGAGGACACGGCGCTGGTTGTCGCGCTGAGATCGATATTGTTCCAGGACCCGTTGTACCACGCCGGGCGCCAGGAAGTATCGTTTGGACCCCGCAGGCCCGCAAAGATTCGGGCGAATCGTTCGGCCCACTCCTGCTCTACGCCCAGCGCCAGGGCGAACGGCAGGTATTTTTCGAACAGCGCGGGCGTCTTCTCCGGTGGATTGCGGAGGTTCATTTCGTCCTTCTCAGCGATCCGCAGGTACTCCTCGAAGCCGAGCGACTCATCGAGCAATGCCCGGCCGAGGTGGGTCGGACGCTTCAAAAGGATGGCAAAGGTAATAAGCGTCGCGACCATCAGTGCGATCGTTGCGACGACAAAAAAGCTCGGCCCGATGCGGATGGCAACCACGGCAGAAATGATTCCGATCAGCAAAGGCGGCAGGTTCAGCAGACCGTTGGTCACGAAATAGCGCCTGTGATAATCCTTTTTAAGCGAGCGCTCGTGCGCCTTTTTGGCGCCGCCGATAATCTCGTGATTGTCGTCGATCAGGGTGACCCGGTTTGCGTCGCTGAACATCGCGTCAAGAAGCGCTCTTTCTCCGGCAGCGAGCGGCGGCGGATCGTCGCCGGGATCCGCTCGCTCGAGCGAATGGTGTTCGTCGCCGGCGTCGATGCGGAGGTAACCCTTCACCGCCAGGCTGATGACGCCCGCCGTCATGGTCGCGGTGTCATAGCCCATGTTGTCGATGTAACGAAGGGACGCCGGAGAAAATCCGTCCGGCGGCGCGTAACGCGTCATGATGACGCCGGGCGCCGGATCCCTGCCGTAGCCCTTCCAGACCGGGAGGTAATAACCGAGCATCGCGGCGAGGCCCGCGAGCGCCACCAGCAGGTTGAGGTTGTCGGACAACAGCCAGATCAGCCGCTGCAGATTGCTGGGCTCGGTGACGAGGCCTTTCGGCCAGCGAACCGATATGGTCAGTCCCTCACCGGTGAACAGCGTGCTCCTTGCCGCAAACTCGGGATTGCCCGAGGCATCGAGCCTCGCCGTCGCCTGCTCGGTGCTCCCGAAGGGTCCTTGCCAGGCGCTGATTTGCAGTGAGTCGGGCGCGACGTCGAACTCGAATCGCACCGCTGCGGTCGCCTCGTCGACAGGAAACTCCCAGTCATCGCCTGTCGCGTTCCACCAGAGTTCGTCCATGTCGTCAAAAAAGCCGATCATCCGGCCGGCGTCGTAGCGATACACGTAGGTATACTCGCCGACGTCGAGGAAACGATTGGAGCTGCCGAAGTAGGTGCGCACGCCGTTGCGGACCTCTTCCGTGAAGAACGGTTCCGGCGCGCCATCGCGCGTTACCGAGCGCGGCTCGTAAAGCGCCTCGAAGTCGTTGCCAAAGCGATCCTCGTAGTCGGTTGGATAATCGCGAAAGATACCGCGCCGAATTTGATCGCCCTCCGCCCGGACGCGAATCGTCTCGGTCACTTCGATCCAGCCGTCGGCGCGCACGAGAATATCGCTGTGGTAGCGGAGGATGCGCTCGTCCGCCGCTGCGTAACCGGCGGCCAGGAGCACGATCAGCAACAGGCGACGCATCATCCGGCATCCCCGAGGTCGACCTGCGGCACCTTGGCCACATCGTCTGACGCCTTCTGGTAGAACTGCCGTTGCGCGAAGCGGAAGATTCCGGCAACAAAGTTACTGGGCACCGACTCGACACGGGTATTGAACTGCCGGACCGCGCCGTTGTAAAAGCGGCGCGCAAACTGCAACTGGTCCTCGGTTTCGGCAAGCTCCTCCTGGAGCTTTAGGAAGTTCTCGTTTGCCTTGAGATCCGGGTAGTCCTCGGCGACGGCGATCAGTCGCTGCACGCCTTCATCCAGCTCCAGTTCCTTCCTGCCCAGGGAATCGAGATCCGAGCCGCTCGTCAGCTCCACGGCCTCGACCCTGAGCGCGGTAACGGCTTCGAGCGTCGCTTTCTCGTAGTCGCTGTACTGGTCGACCGCGGTGACGAGCTGCGGGATCAGGTCGTGGCGGCGCTGCAGCTGGACGTCGATATCGCTCCACGCGGCATCGACGCGGTTCTGGTCGCGAACCAGCTGGTTGTAGATGAGTATCGCAGCGACGGCGAGGACGGCTACGAGCAGGATGACCGCATACATACAGCCATTGTAACGGCTAAATCAGTACCAGAAAGAGAAGAACACCTGCAGGACGGTGGCGTCCAGGCCATACAAAGGCTCGCTGCCGAGGGGCGCGCCGGTGGAGATATCACGGAACTCTTCGTAGTCGACCTGCAGATAGTCAAGCGACACGTTGACGGATCCCTTGTCGATGAATCCCCAGCCGTCATCGATGAATTCGTAAGCCGCCGACAGCTTGAAGGTCTGACTGGACAGCGGGCTGAGCTCCTTGTCGCGGCCCCTGAAGTTGGTCGCCTCGGAGCGCGCGAAAATATCGCGGAAGAAATGGGCGCCCGTCTGGTCGTGATAACGATACTTGGCCGTGAACGTGAAATCACGCCATGGATGCACGTAGGAGATGGACCCGGTGTGCGATTCGATGTCCCAGGTGTCGATGAAGTACCGGTACTGGGTCTCGATCGCCGCGCGATACGGCAGGTAGTACTTGGCGCGGATGCCGACCGCATTCGTCGTTCGCGTCCGTGGATAGAGCTCAGGCTCGAAGCTGAAGCCGACCGGGCTGCCCGGATCAAGGAAGCGGACTGACCGATACGGGTTATTCAGGAAGCCCTCGTCGGTGATGACCTCGACATTCAATGCCGTGATCAGGTTGCGGGTCAGGATCTGGGTCAGGCCGACACCATACTGCTGGCGCGTATTGTCGCGGAAAAAATTCGGATCGTCCGAGCGGCGCACGGTGTCGTCGCCATACGAGTAACTCAGGGTCAGCGTTGTCAGCTGGCCGAACATGTCCTGGCTCAGCGCCAGGTGATAGGTGTTCGCGTCGAAGTCCGACTCGACGCTGTTCGTATAGCCTGCGGAAATGGTCGTGTTGCCGCGCAGGTAGTCGGCGCCGACCGAGTACTGCGTGCGTTCCTCGGTATAGGGGCTCGCCGTGGTGATCACGTCGATCGACGCCGAGCTGACCATGTCGACATAGTAGTTGGCAGACAGTGACAGGCTCTTGCCGACGGACTTGCGCACCAGTACGGACGGGCCGTCGATCGTGACGCCGCCGCCATCGTAGCGGTGATACAGGAAGTCGGTGCGATCTTCCGGGAGCACGCTCGCAAGAGACGTTGACGATCCCGCAACAATGAACGCGGCCAGTACGAATCGTGCGCCGAGTCGCGAGGATGATCCAGATGCCGGCGAGACGAGGCAAAAGTGGGCGAGAGAGCGCAGTGTATACGGAACATACATGAGCATCTCGAGACCGCTTTTAACGAAGTATCGCGCCATCTGGGACATTCTCGTTAGTTGCAGCCGCAGCCGCCGCCGGCGGTACCCTCGCCTCCGCGAGCGCCTTCGCGGGCTTCGTAGACGTGGTAGATATAGGCGCTCGACACCGGGTGCATGTCGAGGAACATGATCGGATCGGCCAGTCGGTCACGCTCGTAAGGCTTGACCCACGGTTCGATGCTCGAGCACCCGGACAACACCAGGAGCCCTGCAACCACTGTCAAAATTCGTGAAATTTTTCGGTTTTTCATGCTCATACTCCAAGCATATCGTTCCGCTTCCGTGCGAAATGTGACCCCTTCCTCAGAAGAAAACCGTCACGCCCAGCGAACCCTCGAGGTTGTGGGCGGTCTTTTCCTCGCCGAGGAGATCGATGTCGAACAGGTGATCCCGAAAATCGACATGCAAAGTAATCGAATCCGTCAGCAGGAAGCGGTATCCCGCCCCGAAGTTGACCGTGAACCGGTCGTCGCCGGCGAATCGCGTTGAGCCGAGGCCGGCACTGATGTACAAAGCCGTGTTGTAGGCACGACCTTTGCCGACGAAGCCTTCCCCGGGCAGGATGTTGTAGCCGACGTTCAGGTTATAGGTCGTCAGCTTGCGCTCGCTATCGGACAGCAAGGGCGCGCCGCCACTCAGGATCTCGAAGCTCGTCAGGCCGGCCTCTGTCTGGCCGACGCTGCCCTCGACAAAGAATCCTTCGGTCACGTGATAGGCGAGCCTGGCGCCATAGAACGCGCCCGAACCGAAGTCCTCGACGCTCATGATGCCGATGTAGGCGCCAACTTCGAAGTCCTCGGAATCGATATCCGGCTCACGAACTTCGCGACGCTCGACTTCGGGCTCGATGACCTGCCCCTCGATGATCTCGGCAGGCGGGGGCAATTCCTCCTCGCCGAAACCGAAGAGATTCTTGGTCGCTGCACAGCCCGACAGGGTGAATACTGCGACCGCTAGAAAAAGAACGCGAATCCGACTTTCCATTCCTCTACTTCCTCGTTGTCGTCGCGGCTCGTGAATACCACGTAGCTCTTGAACTCTGCCCTGAGGATGAAGCGACGAGTTGCATAAAACCTGAAACCGGCTCCTGCATGGGCGACCTGGTCCGTTCGGTCCTCTCCCTGCACGATGGTCGGCTTCGGTTCGGTGTGAATCACACCGGTCCCTAGCGAAAAGAACGGCGAGATACGCCAGTCAGGCCACGTCTCGTGAGTGACGTTCAGACTGCCCATCCAGCCGTTCGAAAATTGACCCAATATCTGTGAACCCCATATCTCGAGGCTGACATGGGGGTTGATCGAGTACGCGCCATAAAGCGAAACAATGTTCGCGCCGCCGAAGTCTCCGGCGAGGCCGCCCAGCTCCCAGCGTGAGTCCGTGAAGTCCTGCTGGTTCGCTTCTGCGAATTCGATCGGCGTGCCCTCGGAGACGAGCGTACGCTCCATCTGCGCGCGGTCGACCCAACCAACGGCGCCGCTATCGGCGCGTACCTGGAACCAGTCGGTGCGGCGCATCATGATGTCTACCGACTCGCCGCGATCGACCACGTGAAATACCGGGTATCCCCTGCCGGGACCGGTATGCATCTCCAGATAAGGGTCGGCCACCGACACTTGCCTGTATTCATCATCGGCGGCCTGAGCAACTGGGCTGGTGAAGATCCGGGTCAGTACCAGGACCGTAATCACCAGCGCCCTAATTGATCGGGACGTCGAATGGGTTGTTGTAATACTGCGCTCCGACATCCAGCCATTCCGCAATCAGTTTTTTCTCCGCATCGGACAAGTACCCCTGGTGAGTGCCGCCTGCATCGAACCTTGAGAAGAACCGGTTCGAGAAGTTGGCGCCCACCGCGCTCATCGACGGATTAACCGTCACGTTCGCCAGGATGGGAAGACCCGTGATGGGATCCGTTCCAATCACAATCTGGCGATCGACCAGGGCGTTGTTCATCAATTCCTGTTCGTTGTCCGCAAACAGGAGTTCACGATAACTGTTGAACTGGTCCGGCTCGTCGGGCGACAGCCCGTCCGCCAGGTCCAGCTGTCCCGCAGGCACGCGCACCATGCCGGCCGCGTCGAGCGGCGTGTGGCAGTTGGTGCAGTCGTTGGTGACCGGCAGCATCGTTACCGGGTCGATAACGGGCAGGCCCGTCACCGGATCCAGTACCGGGCGGCTGGCCGACCACAGCGGGTGGATATGCATTTCGTAGTTGACGATGATCCGGCAGTTCGGCGCCCAGGCCTGCGTAATGCAGTTCACCGTGGTCGGCGGCGCGGTCGTCAGGTCGACGTAGGCATAGGAAAATGCGTTGTCAGCGAGGCGCCCGGACTTGAGCTCGTCGGTCCACACGTCCGCAAATTCGACGTCCATCGACGGTTCGATCGACGAGCAACCGTCCGTCGCACAGCTGATCCTGGCGCGGACTTCAGCCATCGTCTCGCCGATATCGCCGACGAACAGGGCATCAACCGTGTTGGCGTTGAACGAGGCACCCGGCGTCTGCGCACCCGCGTATACCGAATCGAACGCGTCAAAGCGACCATGCGACAGACCACCCTGCGGGATGTGACAACCATTACACTGCAGGTACTGGCCCGGACGCAGCTGCATCCAGTTCTGGTGACGCGGCGTAATCCGCCGACCATTGCCGTCGAGAACGCTGACCTGCAGTGCCGTGTTTGCCGGCACCTTGAGCATCGCGGAGCCGTCCGGCTCGACCATACCGTAGCCGACGATCTCCTTCATGCCGAGATTTCGGATCCGGCCAAAGGCCGTGTTGTCGAGATCGAGCACGTCCGGGTCCGGCAGCGACACGGCCTTGACAATCCGTATGAACCGCGCGGGACGCTGATCCGCAGTGAACTGCGCCGGATCGGCCAGCGCGTCGATATCGAGGGAAGCCGTGCCGTCGAAATCGTAGACGCTGCGGATATGGATCACGGCCTCGCCATTGGTCACGAGGTTTGGATCGACGTCGAAGCGAAAATCCTCGTCCAGGATCGTCGGCGGGATCGGCCGCGGGTCGGCGGCGACGACCTCCGAGAAGACGAACCCCTCCTCCGGCGGGACAACCGGCTGCTGCGTGGCATCACGCGGATCGTACATCCAGATACCGTAGATAGGATCGGCTTCCTCGTAGTCGACATTAATGAGGTTCTCGTCCGTGCACGGGTAGTAGACGATCGTCTCCGGCGGCGGCGGATTCAGCGGATCGATGATGTCCCGCAGGCGGCACTGACTCCAGCTGACGAGCATGCGCCCGCTGCCGTCCTGGATCGGGTAGACCGAGTTGTAACGGCCGCCGGGTGAAATTTCGCCCGGTACCGTTGAAATCGTCACGTTGGTCGCGCGCGCCTGGGCCGGGCCGGTCATGCCCGGGTTATCCTTGGTCGGCTGCGTATTCTCGAGGTAGGTCGGCGTATCGATCGTGATGATGTCGCCGCCGCCGTTCGAGCCCGTAAACGGGCGGATCAGCGCCATGATCGTGCCGTCCTCGAGTTCCCGCGGCTGCGTGAACTGGATGATTTGTCCGCCGGTGCCCGTATCGTGGCTGTTCTGGCCGTACAGCATTTCGAGCTGCGACCCATCCGGGTTCATCCGGTACAGGTTGATGGCGTTATTGCGACCTGCGTGATCCCAGCGACTGAACACCACCTGCCCGCTCGACAACACCGCCGGATCCATGTCGTGGCTCTGGTTGAACGAGACCTGCTCGATGCTCGTGCCATCCGCATCCATGACGTGCAGCAGGAACGCGGGTTCATTGAGATCCTCGTCGAATGCCTCGAAGGCGCCCTTGTTTTCGTCGAGCAATACGGCTTTGGAGCGAAGCTGGCGCGTGGAGGAAAAGATAATGCGGCCGTCAGGCAAGTAGTGCGGCGAGATGTCGTGACCGATCTCGGCAGTCAGGTTGGACGCAATGACGCGGCGTAGCGTCTGCGTTTCGAATACGTATTCCCAGATATTCCAGGTCGGCTGGTTTTCATCGTCGAGAGCGAGGTTGATATCGACCGGCCCCCGCATGGCAAATATAACGGCACTGCCGTCGAACGCTATCTCGACATCCTTCACCGCTGCCAGTCCCTGCATCAGTTCGCCGGTGACATTTATCGCGGGAGAACTGGATGAAGCACGATCTTTCACATACAGGTCGGCCCCGAAATCGAACGTAATCAGTTCGCGGAGATCCGTCTGCTGCAGCATGCCGTCGTCAGGATCGAAGACCAGGGGCGCCTTGACATAGGCGATCGGGAAATCCACGACAACAGGATCGGGCCGTTGGCCGGTACCGATCTGAACGCCCTGGTTTGCGCCATCGCAAGCGACGATCGCACACGCTGAAACGAGCAGTACGAGTGAACGCACGCCTTTCACTTTGGATCCTTCCAGATTTTTTCGCGCCAGCATATTCATAGCCATTACCTCGACGACGGCCACGGGTTTTCCATACCCTGGCCTTACACGTGTCAGGTGCGCTTCTCTCCACTCGTTTTGAGCTTGCAATAGTGGACATAACGCGCAGTCCATACCGTTAACGCGATCACAAATAGGATCGCGGTTGCGCAGCAGTTTAGAGAAGCGAAATCAGCGATGTAATGTGTCTAAAGAGCGACAGTGCGCAAAGTAAAATATCGTCTTTAGGCCGCTTTACTGCACATCTTTCGGATTAAAAATGTATGAAGCGAAGGATCCTTCTTCGTTTCAGAAAACGTCGGAAAACCCGTTCGGGTTCCGCTCCCGACAAAGCGACCGACAACGTTGTGGAAAACGGTGTGCATTTTTTGGACTTGGGTCACACTTTTATCGACGTCGATCGGCGGAACCGACTTCCAGGCACGGGAATTTGTTCGCCATCAATGTCTGCCTTCAGCGACAGCGCGCCGGACCTTAACTTTCAACGGTTTAACGCGGCCGTCGTCAAACCTGTACCAAAGCACCGACAATGACTTGACATATCACGAGTTTTTTCGTGATCCCGGTCGCTTTTACAAGTAACTGATTTAAATAATTTTTTTCGGCATTTGTGCGCGCCAGCTGAAATATGGCACGCCAATTGCTTCATCTATTGCAGAGCGCCAATTCGTGCTCTGCGGTTTTGCCACAGTTCGGTGCTTTGTGAATACATTCACGGTGACCTGCAGCGAACTCAGGCAAGCTTTTCGGCCGAGTCCGACTGTTTTTAGTAAGCAGACCGTTCAGGGATGAAGCTCGAACGAAAGGGACTTCGCGCGAAGGCAAAGCCAGGAATGTTGGCTTGTAGTCAATTCGTATTGGAAATGAGCAGGTTTGTTATGAATTACAGTACGTGGACAAGGAACAGACATGCTGATGGCCGCACGCAGGCCGGACGCGCCGGACGCCTGGTTCAAATCGCAACGCTCGGGGTACTCAGCGTCGCGCTGGGCAGCGCTGCGTTTGCCGGTCCCCGTGAACAGGCGAAGCGCATTCACGATCGACTTGCAGGCGTACCGCCGTCCGACGCGATATTGCAGCAAATGGAGGCCGAAGTTGATCCTGGCCAGCCGGGTTCTGCACTGGACGCTGCCTATCGTGCGATGGACAACCCGAATTTCTATAACGTCACCTTGAAGAACTTCGCGGCACCGTGGACCAACCGTGATCTGAACGTTTTCGTTCCGCTCAATGACTACATGGCAACGGTAATCGGCATGATCCGCGACAACGTACCCTTCAACTCGCTTTTCTCGGCGGACATTCTTTATGTGGGCCCGGGTTCGCTGCCGCCGTATTCAAATTTCAACAACGATCACTATGCGCAGATGGAAGCGCAGAGTGTAGACATGATGTCCGGCCTGCAGCAGGTATCGCAGTCGGCCGTAACCGGTCTGCCGCTGGGCGCCGTCGCCGGTGTATGGACCACACGCGCCGCGGCCGAAGCGTTCTTCGTCGCCGGCACGAACCGGGCGCAGTTCCGTTTCACGATGCTCAATCACCTGTGCAATGACATGGAGCAGGTTCACGACGTCAAACGCACACCGGACCGAATCCGTCAGGACGTCAGCCGCAGCCCGGGCGGCGACAGCCGCCTGTACTTCAACAACTGCATTGGCTGCCACAGCGGCATGGATCCGCTGGCTGGCGCGTTTGCGTACTATAACTTCAACGAGATGACCGGCTCGATCGAATACACACCGGGCGTCGTCCAGCCGAAGTATTTCAACAACGACACCAATTTCGAGACCGGCTTCCGCACCTCGGACGACTCGTGGCTGAATTACTGGCGCGAGGGCCAGAACCAGTTCCTCGGCTGGGATCCGAACCTGCCCGGCAGCGGCACGGGCGCGGCATCAATGGGACAGGAACTCGCGAACAGCGACGCTTTCGCCAGTTGCCAGGTCAAGAAAGTATTTCGGGCCGTATGCCTGCGTGAGCCGGAAGATTCGGCCGACCGCTTCCAGGTCAGCCAGATGGTGACGTCGTTCAAAAACGTCAGCGCGCGCTCCGGCACGCCGTACAACATGAAGCAGACGTTCGCCGAAGCGGCCGTCTATTGCATGGGCCAGTAGGGAGGCTATGACAATGAATAAAGCAACAGGAATTGCCGTAGCCCAGGCCCGAAAAGCACGCGCCATCTTCGTCGCAGGACTGATGACCTTGGTACTGGCTGCTTGTGGCGGCGGTGCGCAGACGGTGGACAACCCGGAGCAGCAAAACCCCGGTGGTCCCGTACAGGTTACCTACAACGGCATCAACGGTCCGCGTGACGCTGCAGTTAATGACTTTATGCAGCATTTCTGGACGCCGATGCAGAATGCGGCGACCTGCGGCAACTGTCACACGGAAGCCGGTCCCGGACCGACGCCCTTCGCGCGTTTCGACGACATCAACCTCGCCCACGACGCGGCGCTTACCCGGGCCGATCTCGACGTGCCTGCGCTGTCTGAGCTCGTGTCAAAAGTCGGCGGCGGTCACAATTGCTGGCTCGGCGACGATCAGGCCTGCGCTGACATCATGACCACCTGGATCGAGAACTGGGCGGGCGCCACCTCGGGACTCGGCGGACGGCAGATCGTCCTGATGGCGCCGCCGTCGGTCGATCCGGGCGATTCGAAGAACTTCGTCAATGCGTCGCCGGAAGATTTCCGCGACCTCGTCTACACGCCTTATCTCGAGCCCTACTGCTCCGGCTGTCACAGCTCGGGTGCGCCGACCGCGCAGGCGCCTTACTTCGCGGAGACCGGCGCCGCAGACTCGTACCTTGCTGCGTATGAAGCGGCGAAATCCAAAATCGACCTCAACGACCCGGCCGCATCGCGATTCGTGATTCGCCTCGCGCCGGAATTCCATAACTGTTGGTCGCAGAGCTGCACGAATGATTCGTCCGCGATGCTCGCCGCGATCACGGCATTCGCCAATACGGTACCGCTCACCCAGCTCGACCCCGCTCTCGTCAACAGCAAGGCCCTGCGCCTCGTCGACGGCACGGTCGCTTCCGGCGGCAATCGCTACGAATCGGCACAGATCGCGCTGTACGAGTTCAAGACCGGCAGTGGTACGACCGCCTACGACACCAGCGGCGTTACGCCGGCGCTCGACCTGACCCTGTCGGGCGAGTACGAGTGGTTCGGCGGCTGGGGCGTGACGATCGGCAGCGGCCGCGCTCAGGGCTCGACGTCGGCAAGCGCCAAGCTGCACGACCGCATCCGCCTCACGGGCGAGTACTCGATCGAGGCCTGGGTCGTGCCGGCCAATGTTACGCAGGAGATGTCGCGCATCGTCACCTACTCTGCGGGCGACACGGCGCGTAACTTCTCGCTCAACCAGACGCTTTACAACTATGACTTCCTGCATCGCAGCACGACGACGGGCGCCAACGGCGATCAGCCGCAGCTGTCCACGCCGGATGCAGACGAGGTTCTGCAGGCGACGTTACAGCACGTGGTCGCAACGTACAGCCCGGTCGACGACGGAAACGGTGCAGGACGCAAGATCTATGTGAATGGTCAGCTAGTCTCGCAGGGGGATCCGGCGCAGCCGGGCACGCTGGTCGACTGGGACGACACCTTTGCATTCGTTCTCGGCAACGAGGCCGGCGGTAACGGCCCGTGGCAGGGTACGCTGCGCATGGTCGCCGTCCACGAGTTTGCGCTGACGCCGGAACAGATCCAGCAGAACTTCGACGTGGGCGTCGGCGAGAAATTCTTCCTGCTGTTCAGCATCGAGGACATCATCAGCGTACCGACAGCGTATATCCTGTTCGAGGTCGCGCAGTTCGACAACCACGCCTACCTGTTCACCAAGCCGCACTTTATTACGCTGGATGGCAGCCAACCCTCCGGTATCCCGATCCAGGGCATGCGCATCGGCATCAATGGCGCGGAAGTCGACAAGAGCCAGACCTACGCGAACATGAACGACATGCTCGATGGTCAGCTGTTCGGCCCGCTGGGCCAGCCACTGTCCGATCTGGGCGCAGTGATCCCGCTCGAGCGCGGTCCGGCTGACGACCAGTTCTTCCTGACTTTCGACCAGCTCGGCGCGGCCAGCTACGTGCGCACCGACGATCCGCCGCTGGTGATCACCGAGAACGACCTGCCGCCGCATCAGCGCGTGGGCGTGCGCACCTTCGACGAGATCAACGCGACGATGTCGGCCGTGACGGGCGTCAGCACCGAGGAGACGAATGTCGACATGACCTTCCAGAGCCTCAGGCAGTCGATGCCGGCGGTCGAGGATCCATCAGCATTCCTGTCGTCGCACCAGGTTGCGATCGCGCAGCTGGCCATCGAGTACTGCAACGCGCTGATCGAAGACCGCGGTTCGATTTCCTCGGCCGCCTACTTCCCGGGCTTCGACTTCAATGCCCTGCCGGCGACGGCATACGGCAATCGCGATGCCTTCATCACGCCGCTGCTCGACAACATGATGGGTGTGGCGGTCATGACGCAGCCGGACTTCATGGAGGTTCGTGACGAGCTCGGCTTCGCGGCGATTAGTGCCCCGCATCCGGGTGACCTGATCGATCGCCTGATCGCGGGCGGCACCGATACGCGTTCGATCGCCAAGGGTACCTGTGCCGCCGTACTTGGCAGCGCGGTCACCCTGGTCCAGTAGACAGACAAGCTTGAGGATAGAGGTTTCTAGTTATGGCTAAACGTAAACGGAATTTTGACGATCCGCTCTGTCATCCGGACCACTCGCGGCCAGTAACCCGCCGCGACTTCCTGTCGCAGGGCTTTATCTCCGGCTCGGCAGTCGCGATGGGTGGCGGTGTGCTCAGCCTGTTCTCGAACCCGCGCGAGGCGCTGGCCGCGCTGTCGGGAGATCTCGATACCGTCGGTTGCGGTATCGCGACCGCCGGCGCAGGCAAGATCCCGTTCATCGCTTTCGATCTCGCAGGCGGTGCGAATATCGCCAATTCGAACGTCCTCGTCGGCCAGGAAGGCGGCCAGATGGACTTCCTGAACACGTCGGGCTACGAAAAGATGGGGCTGCCGGGCGACATGGTGCCGGGACTCAATGATCCGATCACCGGCCTGCCCTACGCGAACACGGATTTCGGCCTGGCATTCCACTCCGATAGCGCCTTCAAACGTGGCATGGAGGCCAGTATGACGCCGGGTCGCGGCGCCCAGCTGAACGGCGCTGTCATCCCCGCGCGTTCGGATAACGACACCGGCAACAATCCGCACAATCCCATGAAGGGCATCGCGCGCGCCGGCGCAGACGGCTCGATCCTGACCCTGGCCGGTTCCGAGAACTCCGCGTCGGGCGGTAACTCGACCGAACCGGTCATGCTGATGAATCCCGAGCTGCAGCCGACCAAGGTCGACCGCCCGAGCGACGTGACGGCACTGGTCGACACCGGCCAGCTGGTCGGCATCCTCGGTCCGGACGACGCGACCGCAGTCATGGAGTCGATCTATCGCATTACCGAGATGAAAGTCGGTCGTACCGGCCAGCCCGGCGCGATGGATTTCGGGCAGCAGGTCACATCAGCCGAGGTCGTGCGTGACCTCGTGTCCTGTGGCTACATGAAAGCGGCCGACATTGCGGACCGCTTCGGCGGCACGCCGCTCGATCCAGGCCAGGATCCGATGATCGTCGGCCCGAACGGTATCTTTACGAACGCCGAATTCATCGAGAATAGCCGCAATGGCTCAGAGTTCCGCAAGACCGCTGCCATCATGAAACTCGTCATCAACGGCTTCGCCGGCGCGGCGACGATCGAGATGGGTGGCTACGACTATCATGGCGGCGCCCGGGCCGAAGGCGAGGTGAAGGATTTTCGCGCCGGACGCTGCATGGGCGCGTGCATCGAGTATGCGGCCCGCATCGGCGTCCCGCTGATGCTGTATGTCTTCAGCGACGGCTCTTTGTCCAGTAACGGCGCAATCGACAACTCTGTCGAAGGCCGCGGCAAAGGCGAATGGGTCAGCGACAACTCGTCGACGGCTGGCTCGTTCTTCATGGTCTTCGACCCGGCGGGGCGCGCTCAGCTCAGAACGAGCCAGGGCAAAACCGCGGCGCAACACCAGCAGCTGGGTTACATGGACGGCGGCGGCTCCGTGCAGCGCGCGGCGACGCCGATGGCCAATAACGTCAACCAGCTCGTCAACGCCGTGGTGCTGAACTACATGGCGCTGCATGGCGAGGAAGGACTGTTCGAACAGGTCATTCCGAATCATGGCCTCGGCAGCCCGGCCATGCGTGACAGCCTGACCGCGTTCCAACCGATCGTCAGCGGCGTAATCCCTCCCCTGAACCCGACCTGATCCCAGGTAAGCGGCTCACGGCTAGTGTTGAGACCGCATCCGAACAGGTCGGCCGAAAAGTGGCGGCTCGGCGGATTTCCCGTCGAGCCGTTTTTTTGTTGGCCGGTCGGTCGCCGGGTCGCTCGATGATCACTGGATCGTGATTCAGGCTAGAATGCCCGCGACTTTTGAAATGGGTTTGGATGCTCTATGACGGCCAATGATGGAATCAGCGGGCTCACCGCCTGTCCACGTTGCGACAAGTCGCCATTGACCGAGCGCGACGCTGGCTACCGTTGTGACGCCTGCAATGTCGACTACCCGAATGTCGCCGGCATACCCTGGCTCTTCGCCGAGCCAGAGGCAGCGCTGGGGGAATGGCGCAACCGCCTGCACCACTCACTGCAAAGACTGGCGGCCGACTCACAGCGTATGCAGGCCGAGCGCAAAAGCGTGAACGATGATTCGCTGACCGCGAAAAGACTCGACCTGCAGATCGCCGCCGTGGATGAACACCGCAATCGGCTGCGCGAGCTCCTGGCGCCGTTCGACGTGCAGTCATCGCAAACGGTGATCGAAACCTACCTGGCGCTGCGCACTCGGCTGCCGACCGACCAGGGGATCGCGACCTACTACCACAACATTCACCGCGACTGGGCATGGGGTGAAAAAGAGAACGAGGCGTCGCTGGCAGAGATCCGGTCGGTTAGCGGTGAACAATCGCTGGGCAACACGCTGGTTCTCGGCGCGGGCGCATGCCGGCTTGCGTATGACATGCACATGCAGCTCGATACGGCGCATACCGTAGCGACGGATTTCAATCCGCTGCTGATGCTGGTCGCGAAAACGGTCACCAGTGGCGACGAGCTCGAGCTCTACGAATTCCCGATCGCGCCGAGAACCATCGGCGACTATGCGGTCAAACGGCGTCTCGCGGCACCGGGGCCGGTGCGCGATGGTTTTCACCTGGTCATGAGTGACGCGTTGCGGCCGCCGTTTGCAGCTGGCGGTTTCGACACCGTCATCACGCCCTGGCTGGTCGACGTCATCGGCGACGATCTCGCCATCCAGGCGCCGCGCATCAATAATCTCCTGAAGGATGGCGGACGCTGGATCAATTTCGGCTCGCTGACATTCAATGATCCCGAAGCGGCGCGCTGCTACAGCGCCGAAGAAGCCTTGGCAGTCGTCGAAGCAGCCGGCTTCGGCAAGCTGAAGACCAGCGAGGCAACGATTCCCTACATGTGCTCGCCCGCGAGCCGGCACGGACGGCAGGAAACCGTGTTCACGTTCGCCGCTGAAAAGCTGGCCGCTGTCAAAGCGCCGGAACGCCACAAGGCCCTGCCGGACTGGATCGTGACCGGCAGGGAAGCCGTGCCCGCTTTGCAGGCTTTTCGCAGCCAGGCGATGTCAACGCAGATCTATGCTTACGTCATGTCCATGATCGACGGCAAGCGCACGATCGAGGATATGGCAGCACTGATGGAGCAGCAGCAGTTGATGACCAAAGACGACGCATTGCCTGCCATCCGCCGTTTCCTGACAAAGATGTACGACGACGCCCGGAAGGGATCGGGCTACTGAACCATCAGAACAATAGCGTCCTCAGCCCATCGTCTTCTGTCACTTCCGGCCGCGGCCCGACGTACCTGACCTGGTCTTCCTCGACGACCACTCGAGTATCCGCGGCGGCCGTCTTCTGCGCATCGGACTCGCAGGTCTCGGCAACATCGCAGGGACGTGGCGCGACCGTCGCGGACACGCGGAGCTCAAGCGTCACCTCGGCCGCGGCCCGGGCGGACATCATGAACAGCACCAGTGACAAGGCAAGGGTCTTCATCCGGTCCCTGCTTCTTATTCTTATTCGTGTTAATGAACAGTCTACGCCGGCGCGGCCCGCACCGCTGTAAGAATTTCCGGCGACTCGCAAATTGTCCGTGTGGGTCATCTGGTCACGTTTCCCCACAAACATGATCCAGGTCACATTGTGTTCAACATAAAGTCGGTAGCATCCGGGGTAACACTTTGGGGTGGCGGACGTGATGTTCACTGCATAAGTGCTTGATCGCGTTTGCCCTTTATTTGTTGCGCCGGGCCTTTTCCGGTGGCGAACAAAGGCAAACCCGTCGTGAGGCGGGGACGCAAAGTGAACAGATCTCGCGAGTCGAAAGCCCGCGAGATGGCTGAACTGCTAAACCACTTGGACCAAGGAAATGACAATGGATATGAAGAGGAAACTGCTCGGCGCAGTTACATTGTTTGCAATGTTCGCTGGCATGGAAGCGAATGCCCAGGGAACCTCGCAGAATATCAATGTGCAGGCTGACGTCGCCGATGTATGCGTAATCGACAGCTCGGGCACGCCGCTCAGCATCAACTTCGGCACCGTCGACACGACGACGCAGGTTGATTCGACAGACAGCGCAACGCTGACCTGGCGTTGTTCGACGGGCACGGCGGTCGACATCCGGCTGGACGCCGGCGACACGACGGGCTCGAACCCGGCGACGGCTCGCCTGCTCGAGCACTCGACGGACTCGACGCAGACCATCGACTACCTGCTATGCCATGACGCAGCGTGCACACAGCCCTGGGGAGACGGCACCACCGCGCCTGACGCTTCGGACACGGGTGTCGGCATGGCGACTCCGCAGACCACGCAGATCTTCGGCGTGCTGGATGCGAGTTCCGCAGTCGCCAATATCGCCGGTGTCTACACGGAAACCGTGGTAGTTTCTCTGGTGTTCTGATCGGAACGTCAAAGAGCGATGAATATTGAGCGATATTCGGGGAAGGCAGCGGTCATCGCTGCCTTCCTTTTGATTGCCGAAGGATTCGTTACTGAAGCGGCAGCGCAAGTCGCCGTCAGCCCGGTACGGATCGATTTGAGCGATCAGCACAACAAGGACGAGGTCAGGATCACGAACCAGGAGAGCGAAGCTCGTTCCTACGAGGTCGAGATTGTCGCCTGGTCGCAGACCGACGAGCGACGGGAGGTTTACTCGCCGACCGAGGACATCATCGCGGTGCCGCCGCTTTTTACGCTGGCGCCCGGCGAGGAACAGGTCGTCCGGGTCGGCATGCTGACCGAAGCCGATCCGACGATCGAGCGTTCGTAC
>JABAHS010008128.1_pt2 | contig 22298 bp, 19 predicted proteins | sample 7062111 | NCBI WGS metagenome assembly JABAHS01 (sample SAMN14534600, study PRJNA622989) | marine sediment metagenome | biome: marine biome [ENVO:00000428]; feature: marine pelagic biome [ENVO:01000023]; material: deep marine sediment [ENVO:00002113]; isolation source: pool of 4 deep marine... | reverse complement strand
TCGGTGGTCGCATCCTGGTCGGCAACACGGAAAGACCCGGCGGTCGGGCAGGCGACGCACCGTCGATACGGCTTGCCGAGAGACTCCGGGAGATGCCGTTCCGGGTGGCAAGGCTCAAGACCGGAACGCCGCCGCGGCTTGATGGCAGGACGCTCGACTACGCGGTCATGCAGGAACAACCGGGCGACACGCCGGCGCCGGTATTTTCCTTCATCGGCGAACGCAAGGACCATCCGCAGCAGGTCTCCTGCCATATCACTCAGACCCGCGAACAGACGCACGACATTATCCGCGCGTCGCTGCACGAGTCGCCGATGTACTCGGGCAAGATCGACGGCGTCGGGCCGCGGTACTGTCCGTCGGTCGAAGACAAGATCGTGCGTTTCGCCGACAAGTCCTCGCACCAGATTTTCGTCGAGCCCGAGGGGCTCGATACGCACATCGTCTACCCGAACGGCATCTCGACGAGCCTGCCGGCGGAAACCCAGGAACGCTTCGTGCGCACGATCGTCGGTTTCGAGAACGCCCGCATCACCCAGCCGGGCTATGCGATCGAGTACGACTATTTTGACCCGCGGGACCTTCGGCCGACCCTCGAGACGAGGCACGTGGCGGGCCTTTATTTCGCCGGCCAGATCAACGGTACTACCGGCTACGAGGAAGCCGGCGCGCAGGGGATTCTCGCCGGGATCAACGCTGCGCGTGCGGTCCGCGGGCTGGAGGGCTGGTACCCTAGGCGCGACGAGGCGTATATCGGGGTGCTCGTGGACGACCTGATCACGCGCGGTGTGAGCGAGCCGTACCGGATGTTCACCAGCCGTGCCGAGTACCGGCTGACGCTGCGCGAGGACAATGCCGACGAGCGGCTGACGCCCGTCGGGCGGGAGCTTGGCGTCGTCGGCGACCGCCGCTGGGCGCTGTTCGAGCGGAAACAGGAAGCCATCGCCCGGGAGCAACGGCGGCTGGACGGTATTCTCGTGCGGCCCTCCGACATCGATGCGGCCGACCGCGCGATCCTGGGGCGGGACCTCCAGCGGGAGAGCACCGCTACCGAATTGCTGCGAAGGCCGGAACTCTCCTACCGAACCCTCGCCGCGCTCAGCCGCGTCGGGCGGATGGACGCCGGCCCGGCCGGGCACGCCGAGCAAGCAGAGCAGGTCACGCTCGCGATCGAGGTGCGTGCCAAGTACGCGGGTTACATCGACCGGCAGCATCGGGAAATCGCAAAATACGCGAAACAGGAACAACTGAAGCTGCCCGATGACCTCGATTACGCGACCGTGGACGGCCTTTCCAATGAAGCCAGGCAACGGCTGGAGCTGGCGCGTCCTGCCACGCTCGGCCAGGCCTCGCGGCTTGAAGGCATGACCCCATCCGCCGTATCGTTGTTGTTGATCCATCTCAAGAAGCGCCAGCTCGCGAAATCCGCCTGACCGGGGACACCCCATGAAGACAATTCGACTGCTGTCGGTGCTCGTCGTGACACTGGCAGGCGCGGCCTGGCTGCTCGGCGGCTGCAGCAAAGATGCCCCTGATCCTGGCGCGCTCCCGTCCGGCACGGCCGTTCTTGATCGCGCGTTGTCCACGGAACCCGAATCCCTCGACCCGCAGAAGAGCCGCAGCGTCCAGGCCGCGGACGTGCTGCGTGACATCGGCGAGGGCCTGGTCACTTATAACGCGGCGGGCGAGCTGGTGCCGGGGACGGCGGAAAGCTGGGAGGTCGCCGGGGACGGCCTGACGTACACGTTCCAGATCCGGCCCGATGCGCGCTGGTCGAACGGCGACCCGGTTACCGCGGCGGATTTCGTGTTCGGGCTGCAGCGGCTCGTCGATCCCGCGACGGCAGCGTTCTACGCGGGTGAACTGAGCAACGTCGTCAATGCCGCCGCCGTCATCGCCGGCGACGTGGAGCCGATCGAGCTCGGCGTGTCGGCGCCCGACGCAAGCACGCTCGTCATTTCGCTGGTCAGGCCGACGCCGTACCTGCTGAGCCTGCTGACGCACCCGAGCACGTTTCCCGTGCATCGCGGATCAGTGGACCAGCATGGCGAGGCCTTCGCCCGCGCCGGCCACCTGCTGTCGAACGGCGCGTACGTGCTGGCGACCTGGGAGCCCGGCGCGATCGTCGAAATTCATCGCAACACGCATTACTGGAATGACGCCGGAACGTCGATCGACGTGGTGCGCTATCACGTGGTGACCCAGGAGCTGGCGCAATTCAATCGCTACCGGGCCGGCGAGCTTAAGGTCACCGACACGGTGCCGCCCGAGAATTTCGAGCAGATTCGCGCCGACTTCGGTGACCAGCTGCGGGTCGCACCCACGCTCGGCGTCTACTACTACGGCTTCAACGTGACGAAACCGCCATTCGCCGACGACCCGGAGCTGCGTCAGGCATTGTCCATGGCAATCGATCGCGAAGTCCTCGTCGAGGTGATTACCGGCCGCGGCGAGGCGCCGGCGTACAGCTGGGTGCCGCCGGGCGTCCACAACTACGAACCGGTGCAGCTGCCGTACGCCGACCTGAGCCAGCAGGAGCGCAACGCGATCGCGCAGAGCCTCTACAGGAAAGCGGGCTACAGCAGGGAGAATCCGCTGCGCTTCGAGTTGCGTTACAACACCTCGGACACGCAGCAGAGGATCGCGCTTGCGGTGCAGGCAATGTGGCGCAAGGTGCTGGGAGCCGAGGCCACCACCGTCAATGTCGAATTCCAGGTGCTGCTCGACCAAATGCGCAACCGGGAAGTCACACAGGCATTTCGCTCGAGCTGGTTCGGCGACTACAACGACGCGAATACCTTTCTCGCGATCATGCAGAGCGACAGCGCCGCGAACATGCCGGGCTATTCGAACCCCGAGTACGATGCGCTCATGCAGTCGGCCGGCGAGCAGCTCGATCTCGACCGGCGCAGGCTCTACCTCGAGGAGGCGGAGCGGGTGCTGCTGGCCGACCATGCCGTCATCCCGCTGTATTTCTATGTCAGCAAGCACCTCGTCAAGCCGGAGGTCCGGGGCTGGCAAGACAACATCCTCAATTACCATTACAGTCAGCACCTGAGCTTCGGCGCCGCCGGACAGGACGCGCGCCCATAAGGGAACGACGCTTTGCTGCGATACACGCTGCGCAGACTGCTGGGGGCGATCCCGACATTATTCCTTGTCATCGTTCTCGCGTTTCTACTGGTGCATGCGGCGCCGGGCGGACCGTTTGACGACGAACGCGCGCTGCCGGCCGAAATCGAGGCGAACATCGCCGCCGCGTACCATCTCGACGAACCTCTGCCGATGCAGTTCGTGCGCTACCTGGGCGGCGTCCTGCAGGGCGATTTCGGGCCGTCCTACAGCTACCGCGACTACTCGGTGAGCGAGCTCATTGGCCGCTCGTTCCCGGTGTCGATGCAACTCGGGATACTCGCAATGCTGATGGCCGTAATAACCGGTGTAGCCCTCGGCATCGTGGCGGCACTGAATCGGAATTCCGCACTCGACAGGATCGTCATGGGGATTGCCATGACAGGCATCTCGATACCGGTGTTCGTGATAGCGCCCGTGCTGGTGCTGTTTCTCGCCGTGAAGCTGCAATGGTTGCCAGCGAGCTGGACAGGGAGTGACAGCGGATCGCGGTTGCTGCTGCCGGTCCTGTCGCTGGCCCTGCCGCAGATTGCCTACGTCGCACGGCTGACGCGTGCCAGCCTCATCGAGGTGCTGTCGAGCGACTTCATCCGCACGGCGCGCGCCCAGGGACTCGGCACCGCGGCGATCGTCCGCTACCACGCGCTCAAGCCGGCCATGCTGCCGGTGCTGTCGTACATGGGGCCCGCGGTGGCCGCCGTGCTGACGGGCTCGGTGGTCGTCGAGGAGATCTTCGGTATCCCGGGGCTGGGCCAGCTGTTCGTGCGGGGCTCGCTCAACCGCGACTACACGCTGGTGCTCGGCGTCGTGATCTTCTATGCGACGCTGATCGTGCTGCTCAACCTGGTCGTCGACCTGCTGTACGGAGCGATCGACCCGAGGATTCGCCGGCGGTGAGCGTTGTCGCCAGAATCTGGGCGCGGATGCGAACCAGCCGAACGGTCATAGTCAGTGGCGGCACCCTTGGCCTGATCGCCCTGGTCGCAGTGGTCGGTCCCTGGATCAGCCCGAATGAATACCTGGCGGCCGATTTCAACAACATACTGCGCCCGCCCACATTTTCGGCGGGCCGCGTCTTCGGTACCGACGATCTCGGCCGCGACCTGTTCGTGCGCACGATGATGGGTGTACAGGTTACCTTCGCCGTCGCTATCGTCGCGAGCGTCGTGAGCCTGGTGATCGGCGTGCTCTATGGTGCCACAGCAGGGTTCGTGGGTGGCCGCATCGACGCCGTGATGATGCGGCTCGTGGACACCCTTTACGCGACCCCCTTCATATTCTTCGTGATCCTGCTGCTGGTCGTTTTCGAGAGGAATTTCCTGCTCATCTTCGTCGCGATCGGCGCGATCAACTGGCTGGACATGGCGCGCATCGTGCGCGGCCAGACCCTCAGCCTGCGTGAGCGCGAATTCGTACAGGCGGCGCAACTGATCGGCGTATCGACGCCTAGAATCATTTTCAGGCATATAGCCCCGAACCTTATCGGCGTCGTCATCGTCTACGTGACGCTGACCATTCCGCAGGCGATCCTCATCGAGTCGTTCCTGAGCTTCCTCGGGCTCGGCGTGCAGGAACCGCAGACCTCGCTCGGCAAGCTCGTCAACGACGGCGCGGACCAGATGGAAGGCGCGTCCTGGCTGTTGCTGATCCCCGGGACGCTGCTGGCAACGATCCTGCTGTGTTTCAACTTCCTGGGCGACGGCATGCGCGACCTGTTCGATTCGAGGCAGTCGCAATGAGCCTGCTGGACGTCAGGGATCTGGCTATCCGCTACGCCGGCGGCGAGGTGGTATCCAATCTTTCGTTCAGCGTCGATGCGGGTGAGTCGGTGGGGCTCGTCGGGGAGTCGGGCTCGGGCAAGACACAGACCGCGCTCGCGATCATGGGCCTCCTCCCCGGGACGGCCGCGGTCAGCGGCAGCATCGCCTTCGGCGGCACCGAGATCATCGGCGCCACCGAGCGGCAGCTCGACCGGCTGCGCGCCGAACGCATCGGCATGGTCTTCCAGGACCCCATGCAGGCACTAAACCCCTACGTGCCCATCGGCAAGCAACTGCGCCGCGTATTGCTGCGACACGGTACCAGCGACGGCCGCGAGGCGGACCAGCGCGTGATGCACATGCTCGACCGCGTGGGTCTGCCGGACCCGGCGCGGCAATTCCGTGCTTACGCGCACCAGCTCTCCGGTGGCATGCGGCAGCGGGTGATGATCGCCTCGGCGCTGATCGCGGGCCCCGAGCTGCTCATCGCCGATGAGCCGACCACGGCGCTCGACGTCACCGTCCAGGCGCAGATACTCGACCTGCTCGAGCGCATCCGCGAAGAGACCGCGCTGCTCCTGATCACCCACGACCTCGGCATCATCGCGGGGCACTGCGAACGGCTGCTGGTCATCGACGACGGCCGCCTGGTCGAGGCAGGGCCGACGCGCAAGCTGTTCTCGGAGCCGCAGTCGCCGCATACGCGCAAGCTGATCGAGGCGGCGCCGCGACTCGACGGCAGCACGTTGCCGCCGCTGGGATCCGCGGAGCTCGTGCTCCAGGCGAGCGACGTGTCGGTCAGTTTCGAGGAGCGCGACGAGCGCCAGCCGCTGCACGCCGTGCGCGACCTCGACCTGCTGCTCAGGGCCGGCGAAACCGTCGCCGTCGTTGGCGAGTCCGGGTCCGGAAAGTCGAGTTTTGTCCGCGCGGTGCTGGGCCTGATACCCATGCGCGCAGGCCGGGTGACGTTTTGCGGCCAGGAGATCGCGGGACCGGTCCAGGCACGCGCGGCCGACCTGCGCCGCGACCTGCAGCTCGTGTTCCAGGACCCGGCAGCGTCGCTGAACCCGCAGCTGCGCGTCGAGCGCATCGTCGCCGAGCCGCTGGTGGTGCACGAGCCCGGCCTCGATACGAAAACCCGGAGTGAGCGCGTCGCCGATGCGCTAGAGCGCGTCGGCCTCGACGAGAGCCTGCAGGGCCGCTTCCCGCACCAGTTGTCCGGCGGCCAGGCGCAGCGCGTGGCGATCGCGCGGGCGCTGATCGTCAACCCGAAGGTGCTGGTCTGCGACGAAGCCGTCGCCGCCCTCGACGGCTCGGTGCGGCAGCAGATCCTCGACCTGCTGCGGCGCGAGCAGGAAGCCACGGGCCTCGGCATCGTGTTCATCTCCCACGACCTGGCCGTGGTCCGGGCCATCAGCCACCGGGTGATGGTGCTGTACCTCGGCAGGCTCGTGGAGCTGGCCGACGGCGACGGCATCTTCAGGCGTCCGCGGCACCCGTACACGCGGGCGCTGCTGGATGCCGTGCCCGTGCCGGACCCGCTCGCGCCCGGCGGCAAGCTGTCTCTGGGAGGCGAGATGCCGTCGGTCATCAATCCCCCCACGGGCTGCGTGTTTCACCCGCGCTGCCGTTTTACCGAAACCCGTTGTAGGATCCAGGTGCCGCGCGTGCGCAGCATCGGCGGCGCGCGCGTCGCCTGCCATCGCGTGGAAGAGCTGGCGCTTTGATCCTGTCGCCGCTCGGGTAAACTCGGATGACCTCGACACGGATACTCAGGCGAAGTGCATGGCGGGACTGATCGTAGAGCTCAGGCGCCGCAACGTCTTCAAGGTGGGCATCGCCTACCTCGTCGCCGCATGGCTGTTGATGCAGATCACAGATGTCGTAGCGCCCTTGCTGTCGCTGCCGGGCTGGGTGCCGCGCTTTATCTTCCTGCTTCTGGTCATCGGTTTCGTGCCGGCGCTGATCCTCGCGTGGGCATACGAACTGACGCCGGAGGGCATCCAGCGCGAACGCGACGTCGAACGGGATAGATCGATCCGTCACCTGACCGGCCGCAAGCTCGACCATGCGATCATCGCGATGATGGCGCTGGCGATCGTATACCTCGTGGTCGACAACTATGTGTTAGAGGACGAGACGCCGCCGGCCGTCTCGCCCGCACTGGAAACGTCGATCGCTGTGCTTCCATTCCGCAACCGCAGCGCCAGTGAGGACGACGCTTACTTCGTCGACGGCATCCACGACGACATCCTGACGCAGCTGACGAAGCTCTCCACGTTCGACAAGGTGATCTCGCGAACCTCGACCGAGCGCTACCGCGATACCGAGCTGCCGATTCCGCAGATCGGCGATGAACTAGGTGTAGCGACGATTCTCGAAGGTGGCGTGCAGCGAGCCGGGAACCGTGTCCGCATCAATGTGCAGCTGATCGATACATCGGATGACGAGCATCTCTGGGCCGAAACCTATGAACGCGAGATGACCATCGAGAACGTGTTTGCGATCCAGAGCGAGATCGCGCGGGAAGTCGTGGTGGCGCTGCGCGGCGCGTTGACCGACGACGAAGCCGAGCAGCTCGCACAACTGCCGACGACGAGTCTCGAGGCGCACGCCGAGTATGCATTCGGCCGCCGGGAGCTGCCGAAGCGAACGGGCGAGGCGATTCTGCGTGCTCAGGCACACTTCGAAAAAGCTGTCGAGATCGATCCGGGTTATGCGATGGCCTGGGTCGGCCTGGCCGAGTCACGGATGCTGGCGGCCGAATACCTGGGCGAGCCGATCGAATCCACGATCGAAGGACGGTGGGCGGCAATCGACAGGGCCCTTGCCATTGATCCGCTGCTGGGCGAGGCCTACGCGTCATTGGCGCTCCTGCACCACCACCAGGGGCGTATCGAGGAGGCCGAATCCCTGTATCGCAAGGCAGTCGACCTGAGCCCGAACTATGCACCGGCCCGACAGTGGTATGCGGGCCTGCTGGCGGGCATGGGACGCTACGACGAGGGCGAAGCCCAGGTTCGCCGTGCTATCGAGCTCGATCCTGCGGCACCTGTGCTGAGGGTCGTCCTTACGCAGCTGCTTCTGCTCGCGGGTCGTAATGGCGAGGCCAGGAGGGAGTTAATCGCGGGTGTCGAGCGAAACCCCGAGTTCCCCAGCTTCTATTCGACCATGGCCGTGGCTTTGAGAGCGGAGGGCCGGCACGGAGAGGCCCTGAAATGGATGCAAGCGGCAGCGAGGTTGAATCCGACATCGGCATCACATCGCCGCTCTGTCTGCCTGATGCGCATCGAGCTCCGTGATTTCGATGCCGCCGAGCGTTGCATCGAGACGTATGAGACCAGCTGGCCCGATCTCAATGACGGGTTGAGAGCGCATTATCTGGACTCGAGTGGTCAGCACGACGAGGCTGTGGCGATGGCAAAGCAACGGCTCGACGAAGGCGTGAGCGTGCTGCTGAAGCCGGGGTTTGTGCAATTGCTTTTCTTTCTCGGAGAATCGCGAGCGGCTAGAGCGCTGCTCGAGGAGCTGAATCCGAAGTACTTTGCGGACGATGAGTGGCGTTCAACGGGACCGAGAGACCTGTTGAACGCCGTTCTCGCCGGGTTCATGCTGCATGATGACGGCGAAACCGATCGTGCCCACTATCTTTTCGATCAGGCGCTCGCGACTATGCAGTCGATGCCGCGCAACGGACCGAACGGGTACCAGGAGATGGATCTTTTGATTCACATCGCTCGTGGGGAAAAACAAAAAGCGATCGCTGCGCTGCGTGGCGCCATGGAAGTTGAAGCCGTGTTTGCCGCCGAGAAATACCGGTCTCCGCCGATGGCGCCGATGCTGGACGAGCCCGAATGGCTGGCAATGGTCGAGGAAATCCAGGCCGAATTTGATCGGGAGCTCGCCTGGTACGAGGCCCACAAGGACGAGCCGCTGTTCTGAGGGCTACTGCCCCAGCGGTATCGGCATCGGCGCGCCGTTGATGGTCAGGAGCCCCTTCGCGTACTCGGCGTGCATCTCGTAGACGTCGCCGTTCCGGCGCAGGTAGCCCATGCCGATGATGGTGCCGGCGTCCGGGTTCATCGCCATCGCGTGGTCGACGAAGCCGGCGCTCGCCGTGAGGTCGGCCTCCGCATCGATCGTCATGAGCAACGAGGTCAGGTCAAAGTCATCCGCGCCGGATTCCTCGACCGTAAATCGTATCTTCAGTGACACCGGTCCCTGCGGCAGGTCGAAGTCGAAGCGGTCGATGTTGAGTTCCAGGCCGGCGGCCATGATTTCTTCGAGCTCGCCCTGCAGCAGCAACTGGAGCGCCTGGGAATCCGCCTGGTCGCCGGCTTCCTCGATCTTCTGCACCATGCGCCCGAGCGCAGCGCCGTCCACGCCGGTGAAGCGCATCGCGACGTCGAAACCCGATTCGCCGTAGCCGGGCACTTCGAGTGCCTCGATGCGGAGACTGAAGTCGCCGTTAACCCGTTCGCCGTCTATGCCGGATGTACCCGAAAATGCCACGGCACCGAGTTGGTAGGTCTCGATTCCGGCCTCTTCCACCGCGACGGACGCCACGTCGAACGTGAAGTCGCCGACAGAGAATCCGAACGGACCCGGGCCCTGAACGCCCGAGAAGGTCGTCTTGCCGAGCCGCAGGGTGTCACCCTGATCACTGACCACAAGGGACTCGACGAAGCCGTCGATCACGAAATTCTCTGCCTTGTGGTCCGTCGAGAGCTCGATGTTGGTGTCGCCCCAGCTCGCCGCGCTGCCGTCGGCCTCTAGGCTGTCGGGTTCGAGGATGTAGTTGGCCTTGAGTATGCCGTTCAGCCCTATCGTGGAGTAGATCGCCCCCGGCACCGGCTCGGCCTGGCCGTCCGGGAATTCAATGGAAAGCGTGGAGACGCCGCGGCCGAGGCCGGGAGCGAGCGAGCCCTCTGTCCGACCGATCGAAGTGACCGGGATCAGTCCGTGATCGATGCGCGTGTCGATGATCAGCGCAGGATCGCCGTCGCCGGGATCACGGCCCGCGAGCGTTGCGAGGGCGGCACGCATTTCCCCGTTCCGGATTTCGATCCGGTGGCGCCCATGCGATGAAAACCAGCCGCGGTCGAAGCGTTCGGACGTGACGACGACCGCCTGGCTCTCGTCCGCCGCCCATTGCAGGTTGCTGTCGACGGACTCTTCGGCGACGCGGCCGATAATGCCCGGCGAAACCAAAACGACGATGGCGGCGATGACGAGCAGTACGATGATGCTCTTTCTCACGTAGGCGTCCCCGGGGTAGCGGATTGCGCGACGATGCTAGCACGGCACGCCGTGGAATCGCGGAACTATGTCTGGAATTCGCGGGCCAGTGTCACTACCATAGCTGCCTCTGATCGCCCGGCAATGACGCCGGGGGGCTAATTCCCGAGATTACAGTTGGTTACGAAGATGAAGAACGCCGCCTCAATCCTGACGCTCTGCATTGCGTGCGCTTTCCTGGGGTCACCTGCCGCTGCCCAGGGCGACGCGGAGCGAGGCGCAAAACTCGCCTACACGTGCCAGGGGTGCCACGGCATTGAAGGCTATCGCAATGCCTATCCCTCCTATCGTGTGCCCAAGCTCGGGGGCCAGAAAACGGCCTACCTGGTGGCGGCGCTGCAGGGATACCGCGACGGCACACGCGAGCATCCGACCATGCAGGCGCAGGCGTCGAGTATGAGTGATGAGGAAATGCAGGACTTGGCAGCGTATTTCTCGAGCATCGCCAATGAAACGGTTGCCGCGGGCGGCAGCGAATCCGCGGGCATCGAGGCCGCGTCCACCTGCATTGCCTGCCATGGCCAGAACGGCATCAGCGTGTCGCCGAACTGGCCAACCCTGGCCGGCCAGTACGAGGACTATCTCAGGCACGCGCTCAACCAGTATCGCGACGGAACGCGCAAGAACCCCGTCATGGCACAGATGGCGGCACCGCTCACCGACGCAGACGTGAAGGTGCTTGCCCGCTACTACTCCGGTCTGGAAGGGCTAGAGACCACCGTCGTGGAATAATCACTGCCTGATCTCGGGCGGGAGACGACATGCCGCAGCAACTGGCGCGCATCACCGACGCAGGCGACGGCATTGTCGCCGTAGACACTCTCTACCTGCGTCCGTCCGCCGACGCCAGCCACCTGGTGATCTCGGACGGCCATGCCGCATTCGTGGATACCGGCACGAACGCCAGCGTCCCGCTGCTGCTCGACGCACTCAGGCAGTACGACCTCGAGCCCGGCGACGTCGACTTCGTCTTCCTGACCCACGTGCATCTCGACCATGCCGGGGGTGCCGGCGCCCTCATGCAGGAGCTCCCCAATGCGCGCTGCGTGATCCATCCTCGTGGCGCACCCCATATGGCCGACCCGACGAAGCTCATTGCGGGAACGCAGGGCGTCTACGGCAAGGAGAAGGCGTTCGAACTCTACGGCGACATCGTGCCGATCCCAGCGGAACGGATCATCGAGGCAAGTGACGAAGACAGCTTCAGCTTCGGGGGGCGCGAGGTTCGGGCGCTTCACACGGAGGGTCACGCCAGGCATCACTACTGCCTGCACGACCCGCAATCGCGCGGCGTGTTCACGGGCGACAGTTTCGGCATCTCCTATCGCGATCTCGATACCGACAAAGGCGAGTTCATCTTTCCGACGACCACGCCGCCGCATTTCGAGCCGACGGAGGCGCACAAGGCGGTTGACCGGATCATGGCGCAGGACCCGGTGAAACTGTACCTCACGCATTACAGCCGCGTGACCGACGTCGAACGCCTGGCGAACGATATGCACGAGTGCCTCGACGGTTTCGTCGCGATAGCGCGAAAGCACCAGGGCGCCGAAGGCCGCCGCGAGGCAATCGAGCAGGACCTGTTCGATTTCCTGTACCAGCGGCTCACCGCGCATGGTTACGACCGGGGCTGCGAGGCGGCGCAAGCATTTCTCGAACACGACATGGTGTTGAACTCCCAGGGGCTCGACGCCTGGCTCAGCTGGCTCGAACGATAAAGGGGGTAAGGCAATGGACAAATTCCGCGCATACCGCATCGACGAACAGGACGGCAAGATCGTCGCCGGCTTCCAGGACCTGGCGATCGACGACCTGACGGACGGCAACGTCGTCGTCAAGGTCAGCCACTCCACGATCAATTACAAGGACGCGCTGGCCGCGACCGGCGCCGGCAGGATCCTGCGCCGCCACCCGCTGAACGGTGGCATCGACCTGGCGGGCGTCGTCGTGAGCTCGGAGGATGCCGACTTCCAGCCGGGCATGCCGGTACTGGTGAACGGCTGCGGCCTCAGTGAAACGGTCGATGGTGGCTATGCCGAGTACGCGCGCCTCGACAGCAGGAGCCTCGTGCCCATTCCCGAAGGGCTCGACGCGCACGGCGCCATGCAGCTCGGCACGGCGGGCTATACTGCCGCGCTCGCAATCCACCGCATGGAACAAAACGGCCAGCTGCCCGAGAACGGCCCGGTGGTGGTCACCGGGGCGACCGGCGGCGTGGGCAGCATCGCCATCGACATGCTGGCGGGCCGCGGCTACGAGGTCGTGGCGCTTACCGGCAAGGCCTCCGAGGAGGACTACCTGAAGCGCCTCGGCGCCAGCCGCATCCTGCTGCGCGACGAACTGGACCTCGGCAAGCGGCCCATGGAAAAGGCGCTGTGGGCCGGTGCCATCGACAATCTCGGCGGCGACTACCTGACGTGGCTGACGCGTACGATGGACTACGGCGGCAATATCGCGAGCATCGGGCTCGCCGCGAGCCCGGCGCTGAACACCACGGTGCTGCCGTTCATCCTCCGGGCGGTTTGCCTGCTCGGCATCAACTCGGTGGATACGCCGCGGGACCTGCGGCTCGCCGTCTGGTCGCGAATAGCGGGCGATCTCATGCCACAGCACATCGACGAGATCGGCGGCCGGACGGTCGCCTTCGACGACCTGCCCGGCAGCTTCCAGGCGTACCTCGACGGCAAGATCACCGGCCGAATCGTCGTCAGGATCAGCGACGACTGAAACGATCGCGTAGCCGCGCCGCCCCCGGCGCGTTAGCCCTTCGTCTATTTGGGAACGGCTCCCAGCGTCGTATAGAATCGCGCCCCGCTGCTTTTTAATATTGATTAAAAAAGCAGCGACTCGCGTAACGAGAGGACCCAGCATGAGTGCAGGAGCCAGATTCCGCGCCGCCCTCGAGGCGGAGCAACCCTTGCAGATCGTCGGCACGATCAACGCCTACACGGCCTTGCTGGCCGAACGGGCCGGCTTCAGGGCGATCTACCTGTCCGGGGCGGGCGTCGCGAACGCGTCCTTCGGGCTGCCGGATCTCGCGATGACGACGCTCAACGACGTCTGCGAAGACGTCCGGCGCATTGCGTCGGCCACCGACCTGCCGCTGCTCGTCGATGCCGACACCGGCTGGGGCAGCGCCTTCATGATCGGCCGCAGCATTCGCGAGCTGATCGGTGCAGGCGCCGCGGCGTGTCACCTCGAGGACCAGGTTGCCGTAAAGCGCTGCGGGCACCGGCCGGGCAAGGCGCTCGTCGACGCCGCGGAAATGTGCGACCGTCTGAAAGCGGCCGTCGACGGCCGCACCGACGACCAGTTCGTGATCATGGCGCGCACCGACGCGCACGCGGTCGAAGGCCAGCAGTCCGCCATCGATCGTGCCGCCGCCTACGTCGAGGCCGGCGCGGATGCGATCTTCGCCGAGGCCCTGACGACCCTCGACGAGTACCGGCAGTTTACGGACATCATCAGGGTGCCCGTGCTGGCCAACCTTACCGAGTTCGGCAAGACGCCGCTGTTCACGACCGCAGAACTGCGGGACGCCGGCGTCCGCATGGCGCTGTATCCGCTCAGCGCCTTCAGGGCGATGTCGGCCGCCGCGCTGCAGGTCTTCGAGACGCTGCGCAGGGACGGGACCCAGCAGGCCGTCGTCGACGCGATGCAGACGCGCATGGAGCTCTACGACGTCCTCGGCTACCAGGCGTACGAGGACAAGCTGGACGAACTGTTCCAGGAAAAGGGACTGCACACGGGCAACAACTGAATTCCCGCGGGGAAAGAGAGGACCACATGTCAGCAGCAAAAAAGGCCGGCGGGCTCGCCGGTGTAACCGCAGGGGGAACGCGTCTCTGTACCGTCGGTAAAGAGGGCGCCGGCCTCACGTACCGCGGCTACGATATCGCGGACCTGGTGCAGAACGCCGGCTTCGAGGAAGTGGCCTACCTGCTGCTGCACGGCAAGCTGCCGAACCGGGCCGAGCTGGACGCCTACGTCGCGAAGATCAAGACCAACCGCGGGCTGCCCGACGCGCTCAGGACGGTGCTGGAGAGCGTGCCGGCCGACGCGCACCCGATGGACGTGCTGCGCACCGGCGTATCCTTCCTCGGCAATATCGAGCCCGAGGGCGACTTCGCCAACCAGGAGGAAGTCGCGGACCGGCTGCTCGCCTGCCTGCCGTCGATTCTGCTGTACTGGCACCGTTTCCATGCCGACGGTGAGCGCATCGACACCGTGACGGACGATAACAGCATCGCTGGCCATTTTTTGCACCTGCTGCACGGCGAGCCGCCGAAGGAGCTGCATCGCAAGAGCCTCGACACGACGCTGATCCTGTACGCCGAGCACGAGTTCAACGCCTCGACGTTCACCGCGCGCGTCATCACGGGCACATTGTCGGACATGTACTCCGCCGTCACGGGCGCGATCGGCGCGCTGCGGGGCACGCTGCACGGTGGCGCCAACGAGGCCGCGATGGAGCTCATCTCGCTGTACGACACGCCGGAAGACGCGGCCAGGGGCATCCGCGAGAAGCTCGCCGGCAAGGAAAAGATCATGGGCTTCGGCCATCGCGTCTACACCACCTCGGACCCGCGCAACGCCATCAACAAGCAGATGTCGAAAGCGCTCGCCGAGGACATCGGCAACGCCACGATGTACCCGGTGTCCGAGGCCATCGAGAAGGTCATGTGGGACGAGAAGAAACTGTTCGCGAACGCCGACTTCTTCGCCGCCAGCGTGTATCACTTCATGGGCATTCCCACGGCCATGTTCACGCCGATCTTCGTCTGCGCGCGAATCACGGGCTGGGCGGCGCACATCATGGAACAGCGCGCGGACAACCGCCTGATACGTCCCGCGGCCGAGTACGTCGGCCCGCCGCTGCAGGCGTGGGTGGCCATCGAGGATCGCGCCTGACCGAACATAGCGAACACGGGAGGCAGTATGTCTGACTTAGGAATTCGCTCCGCGAAGCGGCCCGGCTGGGATAGCGAGCTCATCGACATCGCGGCTTACGTCTGCAACACGGAGATAGACAGCGATCTCGCCTACGAGACGGCGCACTACTGCCTGATGGATACCCTGGCCTGCGGCTTCCAGGCGCTCGATTACCCGGCCTGCACGAAGCTGCTCGGGCCCGTCGTGCCGGGGGCGACGCTGCCGGGCGGCGCGCGCGTGCCGGGCACGTCGTACGAACTCGAGCCCGTCATGGCGGCGTTCAACATCGGCGCCATGATCCGCTGGCTGGACTTCAACGACACCTGGTTGGCGGCCGAGTGGGGCCACCCGTCGGACAACCTCGGCGGCATCCTCGCCGTGGCGGATTACCTCAGCCGCCAGAACCGCGCCGCGGGCAAGGAGCCGCTGACGATGCGGGACGTGCTGACCGCGATGATCAAGGCGCACGAGATCCAGGGCTGCCTGGCGCTCGAGAACAGCTACAACCGCGTCGGGCTGGACCACGTCCTGCTGGTCCGGGTGGCGTCGACCGCGGTCGTCACGCGGATGCTGGGCGGCGATCGCGACAAGGTGCTGAACGCGCTGTCGCACGCCTGGATCGACGGCGGCGCCCTGCGTACCTATCGCCATGCGCCCAACACCGGATCGCGCAAGAGTTGGGCGGCCGGCGACGCCACCAGCCGGGCGGTACGTCTGGCGTTGATCGCGATAAGCGGCGAGATGGGCTACCCGTCCGCGCTGTCGGCGAAGGCCTGGGGTTTTTACGACGTGCTGTTCGAGGGCAACGCGTTCCGGTTCCAGCGACCCTACGGCAGCTACGTGATGGAAAACATCCTGTTCAAGATCTCCTTCCCGGCGGAGTTCCATGCGCAGACCGCGGTGGAGGCCGCGATGGCGCTGCACGATGCCGTGAAGGACCGCATCGACGACATCGAAAAAATCGTCATCGAGACGCAGGAAGCGGGCGTACGCATCATCGACAAGACCGGCCCGCTCGACAACCCGGCCGACCGCGACCACTGCATCCAGTATATGGTGTCGGTTCCGCTGATCTTCGGCCGCCTGCAGGCCTCGGACTACGAGGATGACGTGGCGACCGACCCGCGCGTCGACGCGTTGCGCGACAGGATGGAAGTCAGGGAGAACGAGCGGTTCACGAAGGACTACTTCGATGCCGACAAGCGCTACATCGGCAACGCGGTGCAGGTCTTCTTCAGGGACGGCTCCAGCACGGATCGCGTCGAGGTCAGCGCGCCGATCGGACACCGCGAGCGCCGCGAGGAAGGCATCCCGGTGCTGAAGCAGAAGTTCGCCGACAGCGTGTCGCCGAAGCTCGGCGCGGGACAATGGGAGGCGCTTGCCGCATTATGTGCGGATCGCGACAAGCTGGCAGCGACCGCGGTCGATGACTTCATGGCGCTGCTCGTCGTCTGAGCGACAAGGAGCATTCATGAAATACACCGGAGTCTTCGGCGCCGTGCTGGCGTTGTCGGCGGCGGGCGCGCTTGCCGAGTCGGTAACCCGCACAGAGGCCAACAACGGCAATCTGATCATGGAAGATGTTCCGCCCATTCCGGCGAAAATTGTCGATGACCTGAATCGCTACCAGAACGTGCGTTCCGGCAACTTTCAGGGGTGGCGGGAGGACAGTGCCGGCCTTTACATAAGCACGCGCTTCGCCGATGTCGATCAGCTGCACCGGGTTGACGCCCCGGGCGGCGCCCGGCACCAGGTCACTTTCCATGACGAGCCGATCGGGACGGTCACTGCGCAGCCGCGGGGCGACAAGCTGGTCTTCACGCGGGACGCCGGTGGCAGCGAATTTGCGCAGGTATTCCTGTTGGATCCGGAGACCGGCGCCGCGACGATGCTCACGGATGGTGAGTCGCGTAACGGCGCGGTGGTATGGGACCGCGACGGCCGCAGGATCGCCTACCAGAGCACAGCCAGGAACGGTGCGGCGAATGACGTCTGGCTGATGAGTCCGGAGGCGCCTGACGGGGCGGGGATCATCGTGGAGTCGCAGGACGGCAGCTGGTGGGGGCCCGTGGAGTTCTCCGCGGCGGGCAACAGGCTGCTCGCAACGAACTACGTCAGCATCACCGATTCCCGCGCCCATCTCGTGGACCTGGATTCAGGGAGCGTCACGCGGCTGGCGGGCGGGCCCGGCAACGACAGTGTCAATTACCCGGTCGCGTTCGACGACGGTAACGACGGCTACTGGCTGATCACCAGCCAGGGCAGCGAATTCCGGCGGCTCGCGTGGCAGCCGCTGGAGGCCGGTGCCGACGTCGAGGTCGTGAGCGGTGACATCGACTGGGATGTGTCCGGCGCGATCATTTCCCGGGACCGCAAGCGCATGGCCTTCGTCACCAATGAGAACGGCCGTTCCGCGATCTACCTTCTCGACCCGCGAAGCCGCCAGTACCGACGCGTAGACAACATCCCGGTGGGTGTCGCGGGCAACATGGAATTCAGCCCGGACGGCCGCAAGCTGGCGATGACACTGAACACGGCAATCACGCCGAGCGACACCTTCGTGCTCGAACTCGGGCCGGGGCCGCTCGACTACGGCGCGCTGACGCGCTGGACCTTCAGCGAGGTCGGCGGGCTCGACACGACCACGTTCCGCGAGCCCGAACTGGTCAGCTACCCGACGTTCGACACGGTCGACGGCAAGCCACGCCGGATCCCGGCCTGGGTCTACAAGCCCGCCGGCAAGGGGCCCTTCCCGGTCGTCGTCTCGATCCACGGCGGCCCCGAGGCGCAGTCGCGGCCGTGGTTCAGCAGCACCTACCAGATGTGGCTGGCGAAGCTCGGCGTGGCGGTCGTGGTGCCGAACGTGCGCGGTTCGGCCGGTTACGGCAAGACCTACCTCGGCCTCGACAACGGCTTCAGGCGCGAGGATTCGGTAAAGGACATCGGGGCGCTGCTCGACTGGATCGAGACCCGGCCCGACCTGGACCAAGAACGCGTGGCCGTCTTCGGTGGCAGTTACGGTGGCTACATGGTGCTGGCGAGCGCCGCGCATTACAGCGGCAGGCTCAAAGCGGCCGTGGATATCGTGGGCATCTCCAGCTTCGTGACGTTCCTCGAAAATACCCAGGATTACCGACGCGACTTGCGACGCGTCGAGTACGGCGACGAACGCGATCCCGCGATGCGAGCACACCTGGAGAAGATCAGCCCGCTGAACAACGTCGATAGGATCTCGGTGCCGATGTTCGTGGTGCAGGGCGAGAACGACCCGCGCGTGCCGGTGACCGAAGCGACACAGATGGTTGCGGCGCTGCGCGAGCAGGGCAGTACGGTCTGGTACATGAATGCGCTCAACGAAGGTCACGGTTATCGCAAGAAGGAAAACCGCGACATCTTCCAGCAGGCGACCGTGTTGTTCCTGCAGCAGTACCTCGTCGGCCGGGAGTAAGTGCTGAGAGGTCTCGAGCATTTTGCCGAGAGCAGCGTCGGGAAATTCTCGACACTGCTGGACCTGCTCGAACGCTGGAATAGCAAGGTCAACCTGACGGCGATCCGTGACCGTGACGAGATGGTCACGCTGCACCTGCTGGACAGCCTGGCCGCGCGGCCGTTGCTGCACGGTACGACCGTGCTGGATATCGGCACGGGCGCAGGGTTCCCGGGGCTGCCGCTTGCCATCGCGGAGCCGGAGAGGCGTTTCGTGCTACTCGACAGCAACAACAAGAAGATCCAGTTCGTGCGGCATGCCGCGGCGGTGCTGGGACTGAAGAACGTCGACGCGGTGAAAGCGCGCGCAGAGGACTATGCACCCGGCCACCGCTTTGATACCGTGATCGCGCGAGCGGTGGCGGCGTTGCCGCAGCTGCTGGAGTTGGCAGGACACCACGTTGGAGAGGGCGGGGTGTTCGTCGCCCTGAAGGGGCGCTACCCGGCGGAAGAACTCCGACAAATTCCGGCCGGTTGGGACTACACTATTGAGGAACTCTCGGTGCCGGGGCTCGATGCGGGCTCGCGGCACGCTGTGCTTTTGAGAAGGGCCCGACCATGACGCGCATCATTGCGGTTGCGAACCAGAAAGGCGGCGTCGGAAAGACCACCACCTGCGTGAATCTCTCCGCCTCGCTCGCCGCGACCCACAGACGCGTGCTGCTGGTCGATATGGACCCCCAGGGTAACGCGACCATGGGTTGCGGCATCGACAAGCGAGAGGTCGATTATTCGGCCTGCGATGTGCTGCTGGGCGAAGCAACCGCGGCGGACACGATCGTGTCCGCACCCGAGGGCGGCTTCGCCGTGCTGCCGGGTAACGAGGACCTGACGCTTGCGGAAGTGTCGCTGCTGCAGGAGATCGGTCGTGAGCTGAAGCTGAAGAAGGCGCTGGCGCCCGTGGCCGGCCTGTACGATTTCATACTCATCGACTGCCCGCCCTCGATCAACATGCTGACCGTTAATGCGTTGACGGCCGCAGACGGCGTGCTGATCCCGATGCAGTGCGAATATTATGCGCTGGAAGGACTCTCCGCGCTGCTGAATACGATCGAACAGGTGCGGGAAAGCGTCAACCCGGGGCTCGAGATCTACGGCATCCTCAGGACCATGTTCGACCCGCGCATCAACCTGTCGAACGAAGTCTCGATGCAGCTGATCGAGCATTTCGACAAGCAGGTGTTTCGCACCTGCGTGCCGCGCAATATCCGCCTCGCCGAGGCGCCGAGTTTCGGGCGCCCCGTATTGCTGCACGACCGTTCGTCGCGCGGCGCCATCGCGTATCTCGCGCTGGCGGGCGAGATTCTCCGTCGGGAGGACGCAAAAGTTGCAAAGGCGGTATAAGGAAATCGCTAGAATAAATCGATGACTGCCAAGAAGAAGAAACGACTCGGACGCGGCCTCGACGCCCTGCTCTCGAGGCCGGTTGCCGAGGCGGCAGCCGCAGTGCCCCAGCCCGGCACGGACGGTCCGCTCCGGGAAATCCCGATTGAACTGCTGCAGCGCGGCCGCTACCAGCCCCGCCTCGACATCCGCCAGGATTCTCTCGAGGAGCTCGCCAACTCCATCAAGGCCCAGGGCGTGGTTCAGCCGATCGTCGCACGACCCATCGACAAGTCCGGGGGGTCGCAGCGCTACGAGATCGTGGCCGGTGAGCGGCGCTGGCGCGCGGCACAGATGGCGGGTCTCGATACGATTCCCGCTGTCGTAAAGGATCTGCCGGACGAGGCGGCGATCGCCATGGCGCTGATTGAGAATATCCAGCGCGAGGATCTCAACCCCCTCGAGGAGGCGGGAGCGCTCGATCGGCTGATACGGGAATTCGAACTCACCCATGGGGAAGCCGCCGAAGCTGTGGGCCGGTCCCGTGCGTCGGTCAGCAACCTGTTGCGGCTCCTCGATCTGTCCGACAAGGTCAAACCGATGCTCGAGACGCGGCAGCTCGAGATGGGCCACGCGCGTGCTCTGCTGTCGATCGGGGACCCGGTGCAGCAGCTGGATGCCGCGCGCCAGGTGATTCGCAAAGGCCTGTCGGTCCGCGAAACAGAACGCCTGGTGAAGCGCATGCTCTCCGGTGCGGGGGGTAAGACGCCTTCGAAGAAGCCGGAGAGCCAGAGTGCGGACATCCGGCGACTCGAAATGGAGGTCGCGGACAAGCTCGGCGCCAGGGTAAGGGTGCAGCACACGCAGAAGGGCGCCGGCAAGCTCGTGATCAGCTACAACAGCCTGGACGAACTCGACGGTATCTTGAAGCACATCCGGTAGCCGCGCCGCCGGTTACGCACGAACACCGTTCGGCGCGCAACGGATCGCAGGCCCAGCCCACCCCTACAGGAGGGGTCGCGGAGCCGGGCCCGCTCGTACCGCAGAGCGCAATTGTTAGGAGCGGTCCTCGAGCCGCGACCCGCCGAGCAGGCGACGTGGTCGTTGCCGTTTGCCACCGGGGAGCATCCCCGCCATCAACGATGAGTGGGCTCCCGGGCAGTTAGCAAGGTCATTGTGGCGCCAAACACGGGCGGGCGGTATGCGACAGATCGCAATGCCAAAAACTCGCAAAAGCAGCCAATTTCCCGGAAAAAACGGGTCCTTTGCCGCCTAAAGTCGAATGCCGGTCGTGTTGCGATGCGGAATGCGTGCCTCTATAATGCGCGGGCCCAAAACAGGCCCGCCTGACACACCGCGAAATCGAGCGCCACACGCCGCCGGAAGCACCGCTGCACGTGGCGTTTTTAGTGCCGGAGGCAAGCACAAATGGACGAGCCCGCCAGACGCCGTGGCTCCAACATCATTGTCACGGTGCTTGCTTTACAGCTGGTCGTCGGCGCGCTCTTGGCAGCGGTGCTTTGGGGGCTGGCGGGGAGTGTAGCCGGCTACTCCGCGCTGCTCGGCAGCTTGACTTGCGTGATCCCGAACGCATTTCTGGCTGGGCGGCTGATTTTGGCAAACCGGGACTCCGGGGCGCGCGCCCTGATGCGGGCGGCCTGGATCGGCGAATTGGGGAAACTGGCGTTGACAGTGTTGATGTTCAGCATCGTTTTCGTCACCGTGCGGCCATTGGCGGCGGGCTCCCTGTTCGCAGGATTTATCGCTGCGCAGCTGGTGACTTTTGCCGGCTTCCTGCTGCGCGACGCGGGACACGAAGTACTGGAAACGGACAACAAGAATGGCGAGTGAAGGCGGACACGGACCGCAAACCTCCGGCGAATATATTTCGCACCATCTGCAAAACCTTCAGGTCTGCAAGTCGGAAACGGGTGAGTGGATCTGGAACCACTGCGCCGGCAATCCGATGGCGATCAACGTGGACTCGATGTTCTGGTCGGTGTTTCTCGGCCTGCTGTTCGTCTGGCTGTTCGGCCGCGTCGCGAAGAAGGCCACTTCCGGGGTACCGGGGAAAACCCAGATTGTGGTCGAGATGATTGTCGATTTCGTCGACAGCAGCGTAAAAGACACGTTCCACGGCAAGAGCAAGCTCATCGCTCCGCTCGGGCTCACAATTTTCGTCTGGGTGTTCTTCATGAATCTCATGGATCTGGTGCCGGTGGACTGGATCCCTTATTTCAGCTCCGAGGTTCTCGGCATCCCGTATATGAAGGTCGTGCCGACGACCGACGTGAACATCACGTTCGGCATGTCGATCGCGGTGTTCGCCCTGATCGTCATCTACACCACGATGTACAAGGGACCGCT
>JABAHS010148888.1_pt1 | contig 22312 bp, 28 predicted proteins | sample 7062111 | NCBI WGS metagenome assembly JABAHS01 (sample SAMN14534600, study PRJNA622989) | marine sediment metagenome | biome: marine biome [ENVO:00000428]; feature: marine pelagic biome [ENVO:01000023]; material: deep marine sediment [ENVO:00002113]; isolation source: pool of 4 deep marine... | reverse complement strand
GAAATAATTTTTTCTTGTACAGTATAGCAATGGCAAAAAATTTCAAAAAGAACCAGTCCTAGTTTGTTGTTAAACATCAAAATTAAACAAAAAATCACAAGACACGGTTAATTTCGGTTCGATGCTAGATGCGAGTCATTGGTTCTTTGATTTCTTTTCCTGCTGTGTTGTCCTTAAATGATGCAAAAGCAATCGAGGCAACTACAGAGCCTATTATAATCCCAAGCACTGCCAAGCTCTCAAACCCACAAGAGGCTACACCCATATCATGTGTTATGCACAAAGAATACAAAAATTTTGCAGGTGTTGGCAACACCAAATCAAAAGATACTGTTTTTGGTCAAGCAATCATGGTCCGGTGAATCAATATCAACCCTGATTTTTAACCCCATGTTTAAAACAAGATGATCTTCTAGATATCAGGTGGATTACAAACTAAAGCTTGCCGTAATAGTTTTTGGAATTGTGGCAGGATCTATTGTGCTTTATCCAAATATCGTGTCTGCCCAGAGCGTACCTCAGTGGATAAAAAACACGGCTTTATGGTATGGGGAGGGAAAAGTCTCTGAAACAGAGTTTCTAAACGCTGTAAAATTCCTAATTGAAAACGACATAATCGTTATTAAATCCTCAAAGATTACAGATGGTGTAGATGAGGAAAAAGAACAAAGTGCTACAGTCATTATTCCCAATGGGAACGCAAACATTGAGCACACTGGATTCTACCTTCCACTAAATCTAGAGATCAGAAAAGGAACCACTGTAGTTTGGGTAAATGAAGATGAGGTTCCACACACTGTTCAAAGCTTGGATGAGAAAGGAAATATTATCGGTTTGTTTAACAGTGCTCCACTAAAGACAGGCGAACGGTTTGCCTACACCTTTGAAAAAGAAGGCACATACAGCTATTACTGCTCACTTCACCCATGGCGTGTTGGCCTTGTGACAGTCAGATAAAGAAATCAAAAAATACGAAAAGGATCACAAACTAAACATGGCTAACGATGGCTTGTCAAAACGCACATACATTATCCTTGGAATAATTGGCTTGGCGATTATAATTTACGGATACACAGTTTTTGGATAGTGCTGCAAGAAAAAACCAAGCTCAAGACTTTTCCTGACTCATTAATTTTGACAACTTTTCAAAGATGAGTTCTTGCTCTATTAGCAGTTTGTTCATCTTTTCATAGTCTTTTGAGCCCTGACGATATAGTTTGATGAATTTAGAATTTGATGAAAAAAACTTCTTTATTACGACAATGACTTGTTGTTGTTTCTTGGCATGGTTTTCAAGGTTGCCTGTACTTGCTGTTAGCGTTTTCTCCTTCATCAGGTTGTGAAATTTGTCATAGATTTTGTCTTGGTGCTCTAGAACTTGATGTATTTTGAGGTCGTCTTCTTTTTTGTTTCGATATTCTTTAAGAAAATCAGACAAGTATGAGCCAAAAAATTCCTTTAGATTTGAGATCATTTCCTCGTTTAGTTTTATTTGGTGATTGAGGTTTTCATTTTCTGACACAAAAAGATCTTGGTCTGCAATTGAATTAATATCTTAAAAAAAAGAAAAGAAGACCCCTACTGGAATGGGTCAATAAACGGGCAGTTTACTATATGGTCGCTATCCATTGGTTTTGCAATGTTGACGTCAATCAATCCTGCTTTTTTGTATGCAGAAATGTCATCTACTGTTTCAAGTAGCTGGGCATTCTCGGGGCTCTGCCATCCTATCATGAAAATTCTCCACATAGGACTATAGTTTTTGTCCCCAGGACCACTAGCCGCAATTCCTGGCTGGAACCCAAGAGGACCAGTTCCCTTTATTCCATTCTTGAACTGGAACAGATCAACTGCTGCAGAGTTTGCAATCAGGTTCGCATTGACTGGAGCATCAACTGCTCCCATCATGTCAGCAGGACCCTTTGGAGTTGCATCAGTTACTATGTAGTAAATGGTTCTACCATCTGGTCCCCATCCTCTATGGGCAATGAATGTCACGGTCATCTCCTCTTTGTCAATTTCAAGTACTTGTCCCCCTCCATAGGCAAGGTCATCGGTAACCTTTTGTGCAGCATTTATCTTCATTTGACCTTCAGGCCATGCTATCTGAGGCATGTTGAGAACAACAGGTAACGATTCTAGTGTTATCTCTCCATTTTCTTGTGCGTTCATGATAGATTGTTCAGAATCCAAGATTCGTGGTGTTGCACCATCATTCCAAGTTACATGAACATGGGCAGTAAGAGCGCTATACGTTTCTTTTTGAGCTGGTGTGCTTGTAAAGACTTCTCCTTGGAAGCCATGTACTCCGTCTCCTTCTACACCGTTTGTAAACATGTATGTCTTAGACAGTGCCTCTTTTGGCGCATTTGCAAGTGGTGGAGCTAGCTCTACCTTCCAACCCTGATTCTTGGTAATTATTTCTGCATGTGTTGGATCACTTGAATCTGTAATTATAAAGAACACAGATTCACCATTGTAGTAGCCTTTGTGCATTGGAATTGTTGCCGGAACATTTGCTCTTGATAACTTGAGAACTGAACCCAACTCCTGTTCGGTAGTTTCCTCAGATACAGTTGGCTCTGGCTCCAAAGTAGCGGATCCAGTCTGCGCCATCTTTCTAAGATCTTGTTCAAATCCTTCTCGTCCTCCAGGATAGTCTTTGCAGAGAACGTCTCCACAGATAATGTTTGCAGTCTTTGAGCCAAAACTTGATACTGAGGTTCCCCTGCTTTTCAAGGCATCAGCGTCAATGATGTAATTGCTTGAGATTGCCATCGTAAATAATGGCAGTATTACTAGTAGTCCCAAGTACTTTGTTGCATTATTCATGAAACGATCAATTACAATTTCAGTTTAAAAGACTTTTTCCAGATCTAGCGCCTTGATTAAAAACAAAACCAAAAATAATTAATAAAAAATAACGTCTGATGTTGGCCAAGATCGGTGTTTTAGACTTGAGGATCCTTCATTTAGGAATGCAAAGTGGGGGTAACTTTGATGAACAAAACCTAGAATCATCAGATTTGAAGGATTTGGGAGTTGGAAGAATCCTTGATACACTTGCCTCATTAAGGGAACGAAACCTTATTGATATGACACAAAAGGGCAAGTTCTCAGTAACTGATACTGCAAAAGAACTTCTCTGGAGCAAAGATGTTCCATTGTGGCTTAGAATTTTGAGATTGCTTGAGATAAAGTCGTTTAACCAAAGCGAGATTTCAAAATACCTTCTAGAACAAGAAGACATGATTCAAAACTCCCTTGAAAAATTAAGAAAGAATCAGCTTGTCGTGATGGAGCCTATAAGAAAGGAGGAAAAGTTGGAAAAAATTTTTGAGATCCTCCAAGATGGCAAAAATGAGCTTGAAAAGATTGAAGAAGATGGGTATCATAATGCAGATCTTGTAATAAAAGACAAGAGAAATGATGTGGAGATCCTACAAACAATTGACCAAATGATAAGGGATCTTCAAGGAGAAGATGCCTTGCCTGATGAGAAAAAGAAAGACTTTGTAAACAGGTTGTCTCTTCTAAAGGACAAGCTAGGCATTTAGCTTCATTCTTACTTTGTCATGGATTTGTGCCATGATTAGTTCTGCTTTTTCCTTGTTCTCATAATTATCAGCAATGTCATCCATGATTGCATCAATTTCATAACTTTTGTCAACTAGAACGTTTGCAACGTGTTCATCAAGTGTTCCATTTCCAATCAAATAGTAAGCAAAGACAGTATCTTTTTGCCCAATCCTGTGTAATCTGTCTTCTGCCTGTCTGTGTATTGCAGGACTCCAGTCAAGTTCTGCAAAAATCACATACCTTGCTTTGCTCAAATTTATCCCCACATTTCCTGCTCGTAGACCGGCAATCATTAGCTTCGAGTCCCCCCTTTGGAATTTGTCAATCTGGTCCTGTCTAAATTTGTCAGTTTGGCCTCCAATTATTGACACTGGTGAAAATTCTTGAAGGTTTTCATGGAGTAGTTTGTGGATTGCTTTGTGGTGGCAAAATACAACGACACTTTCTTCAATCTCCATGATGTTTTTTACAAAGTTGATAACATGGGGCAGCTTGGCCACACCTGCTATCTGGCGTTCACTCTGAATTGCTCTCTGGTATGATGCTGATTTATCAAAGGCAGTTTCTGCAACTTTTTGCTCTTCTTCAAACTTTTTCCATATCTTGTCTAGTTCCTCGTAATAATAAGTGGCATCAGAGTCTATTACTTCCTTGTATCGTACTTTATCTTTTAGCTCCTTTAGCACATCTGATTTTTTCCTTCGAAGCATGACATGTTTTTGTAATTCGTTTTTTAGAGACTGCCGTTTGTTTTCTAGTACGATTGCCTTACCCTTTTCATTTACATAGCAAAAGTACTCACAAAATTCCTTGAAATTGCCAAGCAGTCCCGGCCTCAGAATATCAACAATTGGCCAAATCTCCGAGCCCCTGTTGTATATTGGCGTACCAGACAAACCAATTCTGTACGAGACAGAAGATAGTGCTGAAAGCTTTTTGACTGCCCTGTATTTTTGTGTGGTCTTTGAGCGGAGGTTGTGCACCTCATCGCACACTATGGTTTTGATGTTTAGTTTTGATAGATCCCTTAATCGTTTGTGCAATAACTCGTAGTTGATTATGTAAAAGTCATAATTTCCAATCTCTTCTCTCTTTCCAGTTCTAATGATAACAGATGAGGGAGAATTGTCGTCAATTATCCTGCCGTTTCTGCTCTTTTTTTTCATAAACTTGTTTATCTCACGCTGCCAATTGTTTAGAGTTACAAGGGGTGCAACTACTAGAACTGGAAGAGACTGTCGTTCAGTTGCCATGTAAGCAAGTGTCTGAACGGTTTTCCCGAGCCCCATCTCGTCTGCAAGCAAAGCATTGCCATATGACTTGACAAGGAAATCTAGTCCTTCTTTTTGAAAATCCAAAAGCTCTCCACGAAATTGTTCTCCTGCCTTTGCTTTTTGCAGCTTGTGAATCTCTTTTGGAGTTGGCTCTCTTGACACCCTAAGTGTTTTGATTATCTTTCTTTGCCATGCAGACTTTGAAAGAACCTCAACTGGGTATTGATCTACCATCCACTTGATCTGCCTTACGTTGTCTGTGCTGTCTGGAACAATGACCTCGTCAACTTTTTCCCCGTACCAAGCCTCTGGAATAAGCCTAGAAACCATGTTTACTGCCCTGGGACCTGCAATCTTCCAGGTCCAAGTCTTTGAATATTTGTCTAGCACATATTCTAAGGTTCCAAAGTTTTTCATGATGTTGTGAGTCGGCGTGGAATTGTTTTGTTTACTTAAAAATTTAACCTAGATTGCGGTTTTGTCTCAAAAAAGCGTATGTTTCATATACTACCCGATGGTAACAATCTGTTTAATTTTATCAAAAACCCCCATACAATTTATACAGAATTTTCAGAGTTGCCTTTGTAGAAAATGTTAAGGGCAAAGTATCTTTCCAAAGATAAAACCATTCTGGGTTACGCATGTGCATTTGTTGCATCTGCCCTCTTTGGATCCATTACCACACTTGCCAAACCTACAGTTGCTTCTGTAAATCCCCTAGTTTTAGCATCGCTTGTTTCATTGATAGCAGCTGCAATACTTTGGCCAGTAAAAAGCAAGACCAAACCAAAATGGAATCCAAAAAACTATGGCATGATGTTTTCAGTATCCATACTTGGTGCAGTCTTGGCTCCTGCGCTATACTTTGTTGGTTTGGAATACACAACAGCTACAAATGCCACCATATTGTCAAATTCAGAGATTGTCTTTACAATTGTTATAGCCCTGATGTTTTTCAGAGAAAAGCTTAACAGATTTGGATATCTTTCTTTTGGGCTGGTTGGATTTGGGATATTTATGATCACCACTGACTTTGACATATCCCAGATAGAGCTTGCAAACATTGGAAATCTGTTTGTTCTGGCAACTATGGCCTGCTGGGCCCTTGATAACAATATCAGCAAAGTCTTGACAAAGCATATCGAGGTTCCTACAATTATAAAACTAAAGTCATTGATTGGTGGAGGAGTTTTAGCTGTGATTGTTTTGGCAACTGGCATCACTATTTCCATTCCAACTGAAAATATAATGAATATCGTTTTGCTGGGAGCAATTGGTTTTGCAGCTCCGCTTTTCTTTTTTTACAATGCAATAAAACGAATTGGTGCGGTTAGAACAATTCTCATATTTTCAACCTCTGCTATTTTTGGTGTAATTTATGCTGCAATATTTTTGCAAGAGCAGATCAAGCAAACAGAGATAGTTGCAATGGGAATAATGATCCTGGGGATATTGTTTTTATACAAAGACAAAACACAGTAGCAATTCAGCTTGAAACAACTTTTAATCACGAAGACCAAGTTACTTTGTGGAGATAATACAAGAATCAGAGCCAAAAATAGACAAACCCATCATAATTGCTGCAATGCAAGATATGGGAAATGTCGGAAGTATAGTCATAAGTTTTCTTAACAAGAAATTAGAGACTAAAAGATTCAGGATGGCATCCTCGTCTTATCCATCCTATGTTCTTGACAAGGGGGGATACATAGAGATACCTGATGAGAAATGGGAGTACAGGTTTGCAGAAGACATTATCATCTTTGGTGGTGGCATTGGTCAGCCACACGAGCCCCAGGAACTTCAAACTATATGTCAGGATGTTATAGACATTGCAAAAAAATATTCAGCCAAGTTCATTTACACTGTAGGTGGGTTTCACACAGACAGGAAATTTGGAAAGGAGCCTAAAACATATGTCACTGCTACTTCGTCTTCTCTTGCAAGACAGTTACAAGACCTAGAGATCAGTACGACTCCTCAAAAGTCAGTCATAACTGGCTTTAATGGATTGATTCTTGGTTTTTCCAAGCTAAATGACATACAGGGAATGGGTTTGTATGGTGAGCTGAATAATCCTGAAATTCCCCAGTACCGTTCTGCAATCTCTATAATCAAGACCCTTGAGAAACTTACGTTTAGGAAATTTGGCGACCTCAGAGAACTCGAGATTCTTGCAGAAGACATTGAAAGCAAAATTGATCAGTTCTCTGACTTTGGACAGTAATTAGACTAGTTGTGGCTTTGTTCGCTGTGGGGTTTTGTGTTCTTGTCATGACAGTCGCAGTGACATAGGTATGTCTTGTGGTCATTCTGACAGTCAATGCATTCGTAGTGTTTGTGATTTTCACAGTTTGCACAGATCATTTTTGTAATGTATCTTGTATACTGGCAAAGTCTTTTATTTTTTCTGTTCAGTATGAAATCTCGCTGTAATCCATCAGTTTGCCTGTAAGATCTACATAACTAAATGGGTCTAGCTCCTTTGCAAAGTCTTGGTCAATGTGGATTAGATAGATAGAGTGAAGATGGGCATTTAAAATATCATCAAATGCAATTGGCGGATTCTTGTAAAACCTGTCACACAGTGCTTTTACCTTGTTTACTTGTTCTTTAGTCCTTGCGTTTGGTGGGACAAGAAAGATTTTTGGTATTGGGAGCAGCCCAATCACAGGAGTAGCCAAGGAAAATTTAGAGCAGTACTGGCTGTACCTTGCAACCTTGCTCATAATCCTTGCAATGAAATAGTCTACAGTATCCAGAGCATGCTCTGGTGGCGTAAAGCCTGTCTCTATCTCTATTATGGTATCGCCGTCTCCTTTTTGTGCAAAAATATCACAAACCAAGATATCAGAGACTTGTTTTTCTACATCCACTGAATATCCCCTGGCAATTAGGTTAGATGCACAGATTAATTCCAAGACAGAATGGTTAATCTTTACCAGGTTTAGCTGGTACATCTCGATTAAACGTTGCCTGACATAGTTTAGTTTTGGAATCTTTTCTTCATCAAGATTTCGAGAGAGTCTTTCAGTTATTTCATAAACATCTTGCCTGAACTTTTCTAAATCCATTTGATTATTTGTGCTAAAGTTTGGTGGGTTTTAAGAATTAGACTGATCTCAGGGATCTCAATTTAGATCTTGATAACACAATAACAGAAGAGACAGTTACCAAGAGAATCATCATTGCGATGGTGCCAAACTCTGGAATGACCGAAGTGCCAACTATCTCAAACTGTCCTTTCCTGTCAGGCGGATACGTTAGCTGGATCTTTCTTGATGCATCATCAGATGATAATTTTTCATAATCAACTGGCTTTCCCTTTGATAATACTACAAAGTCTGAATCAGTGCCATCTGGATTTTTTGCATCCAGAATATTTCGAGGAAGATCAAGGATTATAGATTCAATGTCAGTTCCCCTGATATTCAAAGACAGTGTCTTTTGTTTTATGTCAAGTGTGCCCTCGACGTTTGTTGTACGTCCACCGTTGATCTCATATGGAATGCAGTATGTTCCGCCATTTGCAGAGACCACCAACTCGTTAAAGTGACACGGACCTGTTTCTCCCTTTGATTCTATTAGCTCAACTTTTGTCTTGAATACTCTTGTCTCAGCTCCGCTTTGGGCCTTGATTATGTATGTACCATCTTTTGACCACAACTTGCTTGAGGTATCAAAAGTGGCTGCAAAGTCTCCTGACTCGTCTGGGATAATCTGTTTTATTGTTACAATGTTTCCTATCGGATCGGTTATAGTTACTGTAACTGGGTGAAACGTATTTTCAGGGCGCAGGTGGCCTGAAAGTTTCACAGCAGAGGCATGATCATAAGTAGAGTCATCTGTCCATATAATGAGTGGAAAGAGTTCCTTGTAAAGTTCAATGTTTTCTGGCAATATGCTGATACAGCTTGGACAGGACAAATCCTGAATCTGGCCAAAGGCGGGACTAAAGGCAAAAAAGACTCCAAAGATAATCCCAAGATATAATAGATTCAATCTCATTTAGAACGAATGACCGTATTTAGGTATTTTTGATAATTTGTACTAATTTTTGAGATTGCTCAACAATTATTGCTGGCAGGTAAAATTATTCTAGATACTGTGGCTTAACAAGAAAATCGGAAACCACACTTTGTGAATGCTTTTAGGTTTCTTCCAGTTGGAATTATTGTATTTTCGCTAGTTTTTGGTTCAATACCACTGTCGGATTCTGCTGTCCTGTGGGATTTGTTGATTCAAGCAAATGTTGAAAATGCCACGGTATTTGTTGGCGATACAGTCATTGTCAGCGGGCAGATAACTGACCATGCTGGCAATCCAGTACCTGATGTTCAAGTCAGGGTCAAATCAGGCCAAATATCTGTAAACACAGTAACAGATGAGAATGGCATATTTGGGGCAGAACTTGAGGACTCTAACAGAATCCCAGGCATTTATCTGGTAAATATAATGGCAACAGCAGAAGATGGGAAGATGGGCATGAGCACTACAAGTTTTCAGGTAAAGGGGGATTTGAGTGCATCAACTGCACTTGCACAAAAGCTTTCAACTTCCCAAGCACAAAAATACCTAAACTCTACTGCAAAAGACTTTGAAAAAAATAGTATAGGACTGAGACTGTATAATCACTATCAAGAACTATTCAAAGAATTCTTAGAGGCAAAAAACCAGACAGCTGTCCTTAGTGAGGAACAAGAACATGTTGAAAAACAAAGAATCATAGCTGACCAGCTCAGACAGCTTGCAATAGAAGAAAAGGATCCTGGACCTGGAACGTATTCTGGCTGGTCACATGATCGATTTGTTGAAAACTTGGATCCGTCCATAAAAGACGTTATCGTAAAACAGCTAAACCATACAAAGGATGCATTCATAGAGGCACAACGTGCAATGAACCAGGTCCTGCAAAACGGTGGAAGTATGAAAGAAGCAAGGCTTGCATATTTTGAAAAGGCTGCCATTTCAAGGAGCGCAATGGAGTCACTGACCCTGAACAGGACTGCACCACAGACCCAACCAATCGCAAATGACACATCTTCAAATTCTACTATAATTCAGACAAATTCTACCATAACTCAGACAAATTCTACTAGTACTGAGCAAGATGAAAAACTGACAGTTAATGTCAATGGAACCGACATTGATGTTGCAAGCGGGACAACAATATCAATGAAGGTAAACGGTACCATACACGAGTTTTTGATAAACAGTACCGGAGTATATCAGCTTTCCAAATCAGAATAAGCTAAATATTTGAATTGTTTTTGAAAAAATTATGCAGATGAAAGTTTACTACAAGCCAACTTGTATAACTTGTAAAAGGACAATCTCTGAGCTTGACAGATTAAAAAAGGATGTCGAAAAAAGAGACTTTTTCAAAGAGCCGTTCTCAGAGTCAGAGATTAAAAAAATTCTAAAAATGTCAGGTCTTAAACCGCAAGAGCTATTGCGAAAGAGGGACAAAAAATTCAAGGAACTAAACCTTGACAAAAAGCAATTGCTTGATTCAAAGTTAATAAAATTAATGTCAGAGCACCCAGGCCTGATAAGAAGGCCAATCATAATTCACAAGGATAAAGCATACGTTGGAAAAGTTGATACTAGAATAATTTAATCTGCATTTTCTTTTTTGTAGATTCTAACTGCTTCCAGATGGGAGCAGTTTGCCTTCAAGCCCTTGCCATGATGGAACTTGTAAAAATTCTTGAATCCTGGACATTCGCAGGTATCAGAGGTGACAAAATAAGATTTGTCAGGGTCACTTGAGGAGCGAATCTGGTATAGGTCCTCGTCTATCTTTACTACCCCGCCGTCTTTTACCAGTTTTTTTGCCTTGCGAATCGTATTAGAGCTCAACTGGGATAAGAACTGTCTATGATCATCAATAATTCTTTGCCTTCTAAACCAGTATTGAGAAGCTTTACCAGTAATTTGGTGTTATCTTTGAGATTAGTTTAGGTGAGATAAATGCATACACTGTAGGACAACCGGCATCTCTTGAGAACCTGCACCTTATACGAAAACTGTTTGTTTTGTCTAGCAGGTAATTATTTTTTGTATTGACTTAAGCGTATTGATTAGTTAAAATCTAGTAGTTAATTACAAGTTGCTGTAAAATGAACAACAACAAAATTAACTTCAAATCAAACCTAAATTATTCCGTTTGGCTAGAATCTACGGCTATTCAGACAGCGAAAAGACATACCTTGATAATTTCCCAAAGCAAGTAAGACAAATCGATGACATTTCCCCAGTATATCAGCAGCTAAAACAAGAATACCATTCAGCTGACGGCATACTTACGTGGTTCAAGCGATGGCAAAAAAAGCGTCAGATAAATCAAATAATTCGCGCCAAAAAGAAATACAAACATCATTATAAAGGCGCAATTGGTGAAACCAAGGTAATAGAAGAGCTGTCACAGCTGCCAAACCACTACCATGTATTGTGTGGCGTAAAAATCACACTACCATATTTTATCAAATACGATGGCAAAAAAAATCTAAAGTCAGCCCAGATGGACTTTGTCGTAGTGTGCAAAAAAGGAATATACATGATAGAAGTCAAAAACTGGCATCCTGAATTTGCAAAAAACCATAACGGATTCAGTCCATACGAGCAGACTCACAGGGCAGGACGGATACTGTGGGTGTATCTGCAGTCATGGAACAGCAAGGCTAAAGTTGCAAATGTTTTGCTGTCAATTAATCATGGAACATTCCAGTATACAGAAAAGTATCGCCATGTCTTGGTAACTTCACTTGATCGACTGGCTTACTTTTTGGAAAACAAACCTGACATACTGTCAGACAAACAAATCAAAAGAACTGTAAAAAGGCTAAAGGGTAAAGTTACAAAATAGATTACTTGTGGTAATGAATCTCAGTTGCCATAATCGACAATACAAGATATTTAATTTCAAATTTAGCTGTAGATATGAAATAAACCGTTCTACCAAAATCAAAAGATTAATCATTGCAAATCCAAGAAAAAATAAGTAGGATGAATTCTGTGTCTTAGGATGATTTTTGTTCTGCGTTCCAGCGATGTCCAGATGCCATATGCGGAAGTACAAATTATCCTGAAATCCAGATCAGATGATTTGAGGGTGCGTCTTTTTAGAAGTATGATGTATGAAGAATCATTTAGCGATAAGAAGGAGGTTTGCTGACATATGTGACGAACAAATAAGACAAGTCATGAATGACGCTATGAGTCATTACATTATTGAACAGTAATTGTTCAGTTGGTAGTACAAAAATTATTGGAAACTATATCTTGTGAGATTAAAATTGCAATTAAACAACAAGTTTACTTTTTTGTATATGTCGGATTAGTGCCAAAAGAATTGGAATTCCCATAATTACAGGACCAATCAAGCGGAGTTCTGGAGGTTCACCAGGGATCAAATTAGCAATTAACATTAGCCCATACGCTGCTACAGGTAATATTACGACAAAATCACCAAAACCGGTTTTGATTTCCTCGGTTTTGCTTTCAAATATTCTAAAAGCAAAATAAACTGAAAATGTTGTCAGGATCCAGCCAAAGAAATTATGAATTGGAATTCCAAAATATGCGCCATCTTTTTCCCACACCCATGCATTCACGGTAGGACCAGAAAGATACGGATCAACTACAAAATCCCATGCAGTCATGACCGTTGCACTAAGCAATGAAGTCAGAATTATTTGCAAAACCTTATCTTGTTTCAGCAATGGTTTTCCAGAAAAGATTAGATTTGCAATCAAATAGCTTGGATAAATCATCATAAACCATGCAAGAGGAATTATGAGTGGAACATGACCAAGCTTTTGACCCAAGTAATCCGTATAATGATACTCACCATAAATCAGGCCTGTCTCCACTCCTGTCTCTTCATAACCCCAGGAGATTCCAGATGTAAGGGCAAAGAAAATTAGGGTTTTGCGCCACCCAATCAGGTACCACGCATGAGACAGGCTAAAAAACAACATAAAGACAGTCTTTGTTCCAACACCTCCTGGAATTTCTGCAAGTCGTACAAAATCATCCAATAGTGGGAAAATTATTGCAGCATAAATAAAGAGTGCAAGAAAAATTATTGAAATGTAAAAAGGAGTCTTATTTTGGGCCACGACAGTTTCAGAAAACATGGTGTATTTTTAGTATAATCGATCTGAAAATATCATACAGTAATTGTAATTTTAGGTATAATTTTCGTTTATAGTCAAACCTAGCATCCGCTATAGGGGGTTTACTCTTTGACAAATCCCTATCTGACGTTTAACGTTGAAACACTGTTAGCCAATTTTACTCAGAAATATGAACTTTCTATACAATACTTTGTAGGTGAAATGTTTTTGTTAAAAGCAAATTACGAAACATTTTCTAGTTTCATAAATCAAGGATTAAGAGTTCAACAGATTCATAGCTTCTTCTCTTGAAACTGCAGTCATGGTCTGAAACCTCATAACATCTCCTGCCATGACTCCGATCTTCATTGCCTCCTTTTCACTTGGTGCCTCGTATATCCAAACTGCATCAAACTTGCCCAGAGTCCAGTAGGAACCAATTATCTTGACTCCCTGAGGAAGGTTTTGCATTATTTGTTTTCCTACAGGTATAACGTCTTTTGCCTGTTTTTTGAACTTGATCATGCTTATGAAAAGCATACATTGTACTTTGGGCAATCATTAATTTATTCATATTGGTCGATAGGATCACTCATTCAAACCAAACCTGAAATTATTATAAACAAAGTATGATCCTTGAATGCATGGGCCTTAAACGGTACGTCACAACCCGCGTGTTGACTATGTTTGGGGTACTTATGGCAACCCTTTTTTTAACAATCATCCTAGTTGGCTCAAACATGGATACCATATTAAAACAAGGAGTGGTTTTTCAGGTCAGGTCAGAAATTTCTGATAATCCTGCTATTGCTGAAAGTTTTGCCACAGTTGACGAATATGAAAAGTTTGTTCAAGACAGGATTGATGAGCGGACAAAGGCACTGGGCCTTGACAAGCCGTGGTATTCTCCTGAAAGAATAGGATATACCATGTTCAAGATTCTATTCTTAGACTTTGGCAGAGCCACGTTTTTGACAAGCGACACTGGTTCTTCAGATGTCAAAGATATCATCATAGAGAAGTTACCGCGAACCATTCTGCTTTTTACCACGGCCACAATCATAATTTCAATAATTGGGATATTCCTAGGGGCGGCTTCAGGAAACAAGGTCGGATCAAAACTTGATAGAATAACTTCTACTTTTGCAGTTGTTAGTTCTAGTTTCCCGGTATGGTGGATTGGCATGTTAATGATCTTTACATTTTCTTTTGTTTATCAAATATTTCCTGCCAGGGCAACACCGCCGATTCCATCATCTGATCCAAACTACATATTCTCACTCTTGTATCACATGACGCTTCCTTTAATCACAATAGTTCTGATTGGTTTTGGAGCTTGGGCTTACCTTGTAAGGAACTTTATGGTAGGAATAATGCAAGAAGACTTTGTAATGGCAAAAAGAGCAGTTGGAATAAAAAAGAACAAGATTGTATACAAACACGCCCTGAAAAACGCAGCACCTCCAATAGTCACAGTTTTAGCTCTCAGCCTCTCTGGATCCCTTGGTGGAGCAATCATTACAGAAGCAGTTTTTGACTGGCCTGGTATGGGCAGATTATACTTTGAGGCAATCTCTGTAATGGATCTTCCTGTAATAATTGGTGCCACATATGTCCTGACTGCGTTCTTTCTTGCAAGCATATTTGTAGCTGATCTACTGTATGGTTACTTTGATCCTAGGATTAGAACGAGCTCCGGATCCTAGTTTCTCCTCTTTGTTCTAAAATTACAAGATAATTTCTTCGTGCACAGAAAAATTTCTAGTTTATATAATGATCATCAAAAGCTTGATAAACTACCAGATCTCGCCCGCTTGTAGCATGAAAACAAAGATGGAAGACAGGCTCAGACTAGCAGCAAGTATCTCACTAGCGCTGGCTGTCGTAATAGGGATTACACTTTCAGGTCTGTTCTAATTCTTGAGCGTTTTTTTGAGCGTTTCATTGATTACCTTTGAAAAACTCACAGAAGCTGTTGAATTCTTTAACTGTTTAGCTTGAATGTTTCTTAGCTTTTTTGCCACATCTTCATCTAACATTATAGTTATTCTTTGGGTCATTTTCATACTCCCTTAATTTCTCATTTAAAGGTAACACATCTTTCCTGCTATTGAGAGCAACCAATAAGCAAATTAGGAGAGGCTAAACTATTGAAACGGGTCAGAAAGAATCATACATTTTGGCAAATAATTTGAGTTGATATGAACATTTAACCATACGGGTAGTTAATGATTTGCGATGAGTGCTGTAACTGGCAATGAGATAATGCAAGAGTTTTTCAAAAATAAAATGGGTATAGTAGGAATAATAGTTTTGGTGATTTTAATAGGAGTTTCAGTTTTGGCAGCGCTTACAATCCCCCTAGAAACATTCCAAGAATGGAACAACCCAAGCAGCTGGCTCTCATATCCAAAGACTGCAGTTCCTGCATGGGTCAACTATTTTTCAAGTAACCAAATCCCAGAACACCGGATTTATGATAATCCGTTTTCAGAGTCTGCCGTGCAAGATTCAATATCTGTTAGTTCAGACCAATTCTCATTTAATTATGATTATGATGACTTTCCAAGTGATTTTATCTATCGATTTTCTGCTGAATACTCTGGCTCTCCATTGCTAAAAATATCAATGATTAGACCCGACGGGCATACATTTGAGCTGATTTCTACATCTCTTCCGCATTCAGAAGAGACAATAACATATGAGACAAAAATATTTTCTACAGATGACTCAGTCAAAAAGAATCTGGTTCTAAAATCAGATATTTTTGATTTTGACACCAATGGTTTATCAAGTGAAGATATCATTTTTTCAAAAATATCACGGAATGTTCCACTGAATGGAAATTATGACTTTGTGGTAAGCATATACAACATAGACTCTGGTGTTGAAATTTCAGATTCGTCTTTGATTATAGGTGGAAAAGCTTTTGGTGTTATGGGAACTGATGAGCTGAGGCGAGATCTTGCAATAGGCTTGTTGTGGGGAACCCCACTTGCTCTTTTTATTGGTCTTGCCGTATCAATTGGCTCTGTCATAATTGGTCTAATCTATGGAGTTTTTTCTGGATACAGGGGTCAAAAAACCGATGAGGTTTTGATGCGATTCAACGATGTGATTTATGCACTTCCTGCATTGCCTTTTTTGATAATTTTAGCTGTAACAATAAGCAACAGCATATTTTTGATTATTGGATTTTTAATGATATTTGGATGGGTAGGCATTGCAAAGGTTTCACGAAGTATGGCCTTGCAGATCAAGACGAGAGGGTATGTAGAGGCAGCAAAGATGATGGGTCAAAAAAACTCAAAGATTATCTTTCGACATATAATACCGCAGCTTCTTCCATATGCATTTGCAAGCATAGCAATTTCGGTCCCGGCTGCAATAACTACTGAGGCAGGTTTGAGTTTTCTAGGTTTGGGTGATCCATCATTTCCAACATGGGGTCAAATACTTCACGATGCTAGTGTTCATGGAGCAGCTGCTAGAGGTTTGTGGTGGTGGGTAATGCCCCCAGGTGTCATGATTGCCATAACAGGATTGGCCTTTGTTTTTATTGGAAACGCAATGGACTCTATAGTAAATCCCAAACTAAAGAAGCAATAGCCTAGAGTTCAAACTTTCTAATTACATCTATTGCCGAATCGTTTAGTTTTACCGTATATGCACCAGCATTAGGATCTTCCATCTCTGATAAGGATTCTGCAAATTTTGTTTTATCCCTTCCTCTTTCATACATGCCGCCTGTCTCCTTGACACACAGGGGAAACTTGTTTAGTTTCAGATTATTTTCCTTGAGAAATGAAATGAATTTTTTATACTTTTCAGTATCATACCAATCAATATTTTTTTCACCACAAATAGCAATCCACGTATCTACTGTATTTTGATAGATTGCAGTCTTGCGAAGAGTCTCTAGTGACATAAATTATTCAGAAATCAGCCCGCTTCATTTTAGAACCACAGCGCGGACATGAACCTCCTTTGTAACGGTTGTTACAAACCAGACAGACATACTTTACTGCACCTCCACCAGTGTTCATTCCAAAAAATCCTCCCCCCGTTCCAGAACCTCCATAACCTCGCATTTTACTCATGTAACGCCGTCTGAGCATCAAGGGAAACGCAATAAAGATTGCCAGCGCAGCAGCAAGTCCGTAGGGGAATGGAAGAATCATTTGAAGACCTATGCTAATAGCCAGTGACGCAAACAAGAAGATCAGATAAATCTTGTAATTAAACAAACCATTACAACTAACTTAAAAAACCTTATAAAGTTTTGTCAGGATTGGTTTATCCAAATCTGTGTCTCATCCAATAAATCAGAATTATTAGATTCATTTGTAAACTTTGACAGTACTAAAAATTACTCCCAAATACATACTAAATTAGATATTGCTGGAAGAAATTATTCCACAGATAGGCTTACTGGATTGCCCTTGCTGTCCCATGCAAAAATGTCTTCGTCTTCATAAGGTGACTTGACAATTATTGAAACAAGCCCAAAAAAATTGTGCAGATCAGTTACGGATGGTTTTGCTGAGCCGCTTGGATGAGAATGAACCATCCCAACATAACTTGAATCAAATGGCAAAAACGAGTGTGGAAACCCAGCAAAGGTAGGACCGATCTCAGAAAAGGGGGGTATTACAAGTCCGTCAACTGTTATCCTGCCTTTTTTGGATTTGCCCCTTAAAATCAAGACGCACTCGTTTGGATGTTTCATTTTACAATAGGAAATAATGCTGTCTTTTACCTCGTTATTCAATGATACGGTTCGTTCATACTTTTTCTTTCTAAACAGCACACTGAAGAAGACTTTTAAAATTAATTAATTCTTTAGGTGGTGAGTTATTTGGTATTTGGTGCCAGTCAAATGCTGTAGGTTTATCTCTAAATCCGATATTAGCTTTGGTATATCCTCTTTGTTTTTGGAAGTTTCTTTTTCCTTATCTTGAATTTTTGCTTCCAAATCCTTTTGTTTTTCAACCAGATTTGCAAGTTGTCTTTTTTTTGTTTCTAGGTTCTTTATATCAAACTCTGTTAGTTTTTCTTCTAGTTTACTTTTGTCCTTCTCAAAAACAGAAATTCTCTTTTGAAAATCTGATATCTTTTCGATTGTTTTATCTATGTTTGAAATGGTCTTTTCAATATCCTTAACTGAAACAAGGTTAGTTTCAACGCCTTTACGAATCTTGCCTAAAAGAACTATAAGGGGATCTTCTTCTGAACTTTTTAAAGCATCATAAGGGTCTTGAATCAGCTTGTCCAAGATTACTAACTCGTGTTCTTCCACTCGTGTTGCATTTCTATATTTGCTCAATGGTCTTGAGATCGAGGTAATTTGATCTTGTATTGTCTTTCGAATTGAATTCTTCTCTGTTGCCTTTTTATCTAATTCCTTTTTTGTATCAAGGAATTTTTTATACTCTGAGGATTCTTTGATTTTTTTAATCTCGTCTTCTAGTTTAGCAATCTCTTCTTTTTTGTCACTTAGTTTTTTATCAAGCTCAGATATCACTGATTTTGAATTAGAGATTGATTTTTCTTTATCATGTATTGATGAAAGCAATTCTGATGAATTATTATGGTTATTTTCAAATGTTTCATAATCTTCAATTATCCTTTTTACTTGATTGACATTTGCTTCCAAATCTGAAACAGAGCCTTTGAGTTTATCAACATATTTTTTAGCAAAAGAGTGAAGTATCCTGCTTTGTCTTCCAAGGACTTCGCCAATTCTTTTTAGTATTTGGCCCAAAGTTTCCTCAAGGGATTTTGAGTCATCGTATGAAGAAACCTCTGGAAGATCCCGAGATGCTTCTCTTTTTATGATAGAGACTACCTGTTTTTTTCCACGGTTTACATTAATTCGTACATGCTTGTCTACATCATCAAGTTTAAGATCGTCTTTTTCAAGTTTTAATACTACTTTCCTAAGATTATCCAAGTGCGGCAAAACGTTTTTTCGAAATTTTTGCGCCTCTGCAATAGTCTGTTTCTCTTTTAGATACTTTTGTTCTTTTAAGATATCGCCTACTTTGTCCAAGTCGATGCTAGCCTCTTTTTTGACAAAATCTTCCTCCTTGAATTGTTTCTTTTTGATCCAGCCAAACACCATAAAAAATCAGTACTAGAGAGTCATTAAAGTGTGATTCTTTTGAAGATTTAAAATGTTCAACTAGGTTATCCTCATGATAACATCTATGCAAAAAGGAAACTATTCAGGAATCGTCAAAAAGAGTATTCTAATTAAAACATCAGAAGACCGGATTTGGAGGAAATTAAGCAATATAGTAGGTTTGCCTTTTTGGCTGATCAATGTAAAAAAAACTGTTTATCTGTCAAAGAAAAAGCGAGGCGTGGGAGCAATAAGGAAGGTTATTTTTGATGATGGGAATACAATAGAAGAGCATTTTGTAGACTGGAAGAATAAAAAATCTTTTACCTATATTGCAGTAGACGGTCTGCCTTTGCGTGCTTATGTTGCAACCATATCCATACAACCAAAGTCAAAAAACTCTGTCAAGGTTACATGGCAATCTTATGTAAATAGCAAAAAGATGACAAAAAAGCAATTTCAGGAATTTCTTGACTTTATGAATTCTTTTTATTTGCAATCTCTAAAAAACCTAAAAAAACAAATGGAGAAAACTAAAAGGTAAATAGGAATTCTACTTAGGAAAGACTGTGAGCGATACAAGATTCATTATTCTAGGTGTAGGATTAATCTTTGCGGGTTTTTTGGTTCTAGGAATTTTTGGCGAAGAATACTCTCAGTCCTCAATAGAGGCAAACGAATTTGGGGACTGTTATGAATATTTTGAAGACAAGCCGCCAGTACCAGTAGAATGTGAAACAAAGGTGTTTATCCAATCACTGTTTTTTGGATTTACCATGTCTCTTGTGGGAGGAGGAATCATATCATTAGTAAAAGGAGCAAGAGGAGATTGGGATCAGCGCCTCAGACCAGAGGATATGCTTGGTCCTGGAGGAGAAGATAATGTAGGAGACACCTCTAAAAAGGATGAAAAAAAGTAGCTCTAAAGACTCTTTGATTTCTTTGATGTAATTTCTACATATTCTTCTGGATTTTCTTCTTTGAGTCTTTGAAAACAGATCTCTTCGTAAGGCATACAAGAATCTTGCAAAATTAGTTTTTAAGCTGTTAAGCTAAAAAACATACTAAATCTGTCACTTTGTATCTAAAAAAATGAACAATTGAGCCTGCAATTACAGTTGGTTTTTAACGGATTGTTTTACTATCTCTGAAATTTTCTTAAAATCAGCTTCTGTTAGAGACGAGTTTTCTGTCAAGTTCTCATCAAATATGCTGACAAGTTGAAACTTGTTTCTTTTCTCCATGATGGCAACTCTAGTATCCAAGAGAGCGAGATAATTATTCTGAATTGTAAAAAGTCTTTTTCAGGTGAGAAAATTTAGACAAGATTAGATATTTAAAGAAAAATTGATCGGTTTAGTAAAACTAAACTAATTTTACTGTGGTTTTTATGAATCAAAGTCGCATTATTTCATTATGCGATGGGTCAAAGAATGCACCGTTTGTGGAAAGGAGTTTATTGGCATGGATAAAATATGCTCTTTCAATTGCATAGACAAGGCAACTAGAAAATAAACGTAAATCAAAAACTACACCTATAGACTTGGATCACATTATCCTTGAAAAAGCGTATTAATGATACAAACCTAATTAAAAATTGCTTATTATTTGGTTCTAGTTCCAACAGACTCTGATTTGCTAGTGTGAATTAGTTTTTTATACCCCGATAAACTAGTACAGGACCAATGCACACAGGGCATCCAATCTTAGATAAAGAACAGCAGCACAGATAGTGAAAGCTTCCTTTTTCATGATTACAAGTTTCACACGTCAAATTGTTGACTGTCATTTAATTGATGATGGAATTATTTAAAAAATTGTCAAAATGCGAACAGCTTAATTGGGATGCTATGACTCTAAACACTTGCTTAGATCTTCATGAAATTTCGCTCGTTGGAAATCACTAAACTTTTCATCTTCGGAGGCCATTGCAAATTGTTCTATCTCAGTGCATGTCCAATCTTTCCAGATCCTAGGATTTACAACGTTTTCATCAAACCACTTGACAAGGAAAATTGTTGGAAAAATTACTCCAAACGCAATTATTACAAAAAAGATTAATTTTTTTCCTTGGGGATTAAGTATCATGTATTATTTTTAATCAATGTCAATTATTAAAATTAATTATATGAAAAAGGATTCAAATTATTTTTCCTAACAAGATTGGTTTTGAGTCAAAGGAGCTGTCTGCAACATAGAGATCAAGATTGCTCTGTGATGCTATTGGTACTTCAAAGCCAACATCTTTTATCACTTTAAAACCAGGAGGAATTTCAATACTAAACCGTTTTTCATTTTCTAGATCCTGAGCGTTATGTGATTTTGGTTTGAAAATTCTTCCCTTAGTATCTTTCAAGTGCCAGTTCTCTCCAAAAACCATAACTTCGGTTTTTCCAATGTTTTCAATTTCTATCCTTGCTATAACAAAGATGCCTCCACCTAGAGGCCTTTCTCCGTTTACACCATATTCTGATTTTCTAACATCAAGAACGGCATATTTTAGATCACTTGTCACAAGAGTTGTTTCAAGTTCATCCTCTGCAATAGTTGTCATTTCAGAAACTTCGTCCAGTCCAAAAATGCCTTTGAGCTCACTGTTTGTAAGAGCAAAAGTAGTTGCAGAGACTCCTACGGCAAACCCAATAATCATGCCTAAAATGAATCGTCTTGCAATCAATACTAGCCTAGTTGAGAATTACGGTATGTTAACCTTTCAGGAATAACGAGAGACTAAAATAGATAATGTGTAACTAGAATTAGAGAAAATATTGAAAGAAGATTCAAAGCCACGATATATCAAAGAGCTCAAAAATAGTGCCAATGATGCCGTCAAAAAAAGTATCTCAATGAGCAAAGAGACTACATCTAGGTTAAACCAATCAAACCACGTACAAAATGTAAAAGCTAACGCGGGTCCTTTTTTCAGAGAGATAAAGTCAAAGAGCTCCCAAGCAGTATCTGGTAGCATAAAATCAAGTAGAAAATTAGAGAGAGCGCCAATAATTCTTAGAAATATTGGGTCAGGTTCATTGAGTGCTCTAGAAAAATTTGTTGGAAGGATCAGAATAGGAACTCAATATGGAAAGACAAGTTTGGATGTTTTAGAAGAACTTTCAAAATTAAAAGAATTGGGAGTTATTTCAGAAGAAGAGTATCTTAGGAAAAAAAGCGAGATTCTTGATAGGATCTAATTATTTGATCAGTCTCAGTTTGAT
>JABAHS010064425.1_pt2 | contig 22322 bp, 24 predicted proteins | sample 7062111 | NCBI WGS metagenome assembly JABAHS01 (sample SAMN14534600, study PRJNA622989) | marine sediment metagenome | biome: marine biome [ENVO:00000428]; feature: marine pelagic biome [ENVO:01000023]; material: deep marine sediment [ENVO:00002113]; isolation source: pool of 4 deep marine... | reverse complement strand
GGGGCAGTTGCCTGTCTGTGCGCTTATGATCGATCTTAAGAATACCCCGTCACCTTTGTATTTGAGCGTGACCTTTCTTGCAAGCGAAATAAGGTCAGGCACTTCGTCCTTGGGAAGCTCGGTTAAAGCTGCCGCCTCATCAAATGTGATCTGCTGCTCATTTTCTAATAATTTTTGAGATACTGTAGATAATACTCCGATTGCGGGCCCCCGGATAAATTAAGTAAATAAATTTTGAACAATCTAATTTACTAAAAACATGTATGAAAGTCAATTTGAACGAGTGGCTTACTATATTTATGAATTAACCAGTTTGCTGAGCGCGCTTTTTAATTGTTTAATTGAAGTAATTATTGTGCCGCCGCTTGCGCGTATGAAGTATTCGACCTGAATATTTACGGTAGATCCCTCATTGTCTGCACTTAGTCTGAAATCTCCCCTGTAACCTATTATTGTTTTTCCTTTAGCAAAAGCATATCCTATTTCTGCAGCCGTGCCGCTGTCCACGTCTGTGCCATCGAGTACTGCAAGCATTATATCCGAGCTGTATATTTCCGAGGCGTTTAGTTTTCCTATTTCAGAATTTAATTTATGCCACTGATTCCTTTTTCTCTTACCATACTCTAAAGCGCCTACCTCACTTATTTTCTTGTTTAGCTTTGTATTCCAGGGATCATAAAATGACAAACCCAGTTTTTTTATTAAAGGTATTATAGAATTATTATGGAACTCCCTCCCTGCTTCGGAAAAGCCAAGGGGGCCTGCCAAATATATTTTAGTTTTTTTATTCAATATAGATTATTCCCCTGATTATTTTTAAATATATATAAAAAATTGTTTTGAATTAATCTAAAGAATTCTATTTTATTTAGGTTAAATTGTCTAATTGCAGTATACGGTTAATAGCGCTAATTAAAAAAAGACTTTAAAATACTTTTGAAATTTATTATATATAGTATTATTAATAAGTTTAATAATGCATTGACAAATTAAGTGGGATACTTTAATTTGTAGTTGATAATTAATTGGATTACTTAAGATGGTTTCAGCACTAATAAAAAAATATATTAAAGTTATAGAGGTTATACTTATTGCGCTCATTGCTATTGTCTTTGTATTAATAGTGCATGACAACTTTGTTAAGCCTTCACTCTCTACAGGCAATATAACAAGCAAAGCAAATCCCAAGAATATCAGTTCGAGAAATATATATACACGCAGTCCAAAAAAACCGCGCAGTTATTATAAGCCCATACTTGCAAATAATATTTTTGGACTAAAAAATGTGACTGTTTCTCCAAACCCAAAAGGGGGCCCGGAAGGTGACGCTCCTGAAACAAAGCTAAATATGGAGCTTATCGCTACTATTATAGATATAAACAGTTCTCAGGCAGTACTTAAGAATCTTGATAATAATAAATCCAACGGCTACTTCGTCGGAGATGAAGTCGACATATACAAGTCGGAAAAGATCAAGATTTCAAGGGTAGAGAGCTGTAAGGTCATTTTAGAGCGTAGAAGCGGTTTTGAAACAATTAAGTGCAAAACTGTCAGTATTGCTACTCCTACAAGAACTAAAACGAGACCTACAAGACCGATAACCCGGCCATCTGACGATGAAGATGATGAAGACAGCGCCCTGGATGAAGGAGTCAAAAAAGTAGGTGAAAATGAATTTGAAGTAGATCAGGCCTTATTAGATGAGCTGCTTGAAGACATTAATGAAATAATGTCTGAAGTCAGGGTAATACCCAATGATGAGGGGCTTAAGCTCTTTGGAATGAGGCCTAATACTTTTTTTCATAAAATCGGACTCAGAAATGGCGATACATTAAATATGATAAACGATGTAGAGCTTACAGATGTTAGCAATGCGCTTGGAATCTTCCAGGAACTTAAAGGAGAATCAAGCTTTACTATTAACCTCACAAGACGCAAAAAGAAGATGACTTTCGATTACGCAGTCAGGTAATTTCAGCCAACTTTTACAATATACAGGATTCCTATGTTTAAAGCATAAATGCAAAAAAGTACTAGACTTAATATTGATAATAGTTTATGATTAAAACATAAAGTAATTTCTTAGATATTTTGGGAGCATGTTCATGAGGGAGAAAATGAATAAAGAACTAGTGGCGATTTTAATATTGCTAACCACTCTTGCGGCAAATAATGGTATTGCTCAGCACTCTATAGAACCGAATAAAACAAGTGTAACAGGCAGTAGCATAAATAAAAGAGATGTTATTCCACATAAGGTCNNTAACTTATATTAAACAGCTAAATAATATTACAAGAGATCAGGTATTCCTGGGTGAGGTTCTCAAAGTTCCTTATAATACCAGAAATGCCAAGGGTAAAGATGCTTTTATAAACTATACTATTCAAACAGGGGACAGCCTTTCTCAAATTGCTGCAAGATATAAAACAGATACAAAATCTATAAAAATAGTTAATGGTCTTGCCAGAAACCAGGTGAATGTTGGCCAAAAAATATTGATTCCATACAACAGGAAATATAAAAGCAGTCGGTCTTATAAAAATGATGAAACTGTTAAGGTCGCCTCTGCTCCAGCTGCAAAACCGGTTTCTGTAAAGTTGGACGGCGCTAAAAAGAAAGATTATCAAAAGAAAATTGAGGATAAATACTTATCTTTTCTCAAAAAAGAGGAAAGACTGAATAAAAAAGAAAAAACTAATGAAAAAACATCCGGCTCTGTAAAAGAGAGCAAAAAGGTAGTAGTTAAAGACAAACCTAAAGAGAATAATAAAAACTACACAGATCTTGAAAAGTCTATTAAAAATGAGCTTTCAGTAACTAAAAAAACAGGAAAACCTGTTGTAACAGATGTTAACAAACCTTCAGAGGTTAAAAAACCTGTAGAAAAAAGTTTCTCANNTCGGTGCTTGCTGAAAAATACAACACGACGTCAAAAGAAATAAGAGCATTAAATAACCTGGAGAGGAATCAGATAGGGATTGGGCAAAAACTAAAGATTCCTAATATGCCTCCAAGCTCATACATGACCTACTGGGTACAGAGTGGTGACAGCCTCTCTGTCTTGGCTGAAAATCATGGAATTACTACAAAAGACCTTATGGAGCTAAATGCCTTAGAAAGAAAACAGATAAACATCGGGCAGAGATTAAAACTCCCTAAGAAGCCCGGAAAGCAAGGTATAGAACAGAATGCTGGTAAAGAGGTTGCAGTAGCCAAGGCCAATAAAACCGATACAAAAACAGGGCAAAACAGCAATGATGGGCCGTTCCAGATAGCTGCAAGTAAAGAAGAAATAATAGTTGGAATTGGTAGTAAAAAAGATAAGGCAGAACAAAAAAAGGTTACAGAGAGCAAGACTCAAAAAGCAGTTGTAGAAATAGCAAAATCAGATAAAAATGTTAATAATAAGAGTAAGTTAGAGAACGCTAGTAAAAAACCTGAACCTGCTGAAAGAAGAGTGGAAATTGATAAAAAGAAAACAGTGGCTTCTTTAGATAATAAAGTAGAAAAACAGGGAAAACAGGAAAAGCAAGCAGATGCAAAACCAGCCGTAAAGCAGGTAACAAAAGCAGATCTGAAACCAGATACCAAGACTGAAGAACTTAAGGCTCAGGATACGGCGAAAGAGAAAAGCGAAGAACCTAAAGAGGTTGCCGGGACTGTCTCTAAAGCTAAAGACACGGCTAAAACTACAAAAACAGAACCGAAGGATAGTAAATTTATTACTTATGTTGTAGAGAGCGGGGACAGCGTATCATATTTGGCAGAAGAGTTTAATACTTCTTCTGCTGAAATCAGGAAATTAAATAACCTTAAAGACAATAATATTAAGATTGGTCAAAAACTGCAGATTGCCAAAATGCCTCCAAGCCCTTATTTAAAGTACAAGGTGCAAAGCGGGGACAGCCTTTCTATTCTGGCTGAAAACCATGGAATCACCACAAAAGAGGCTATGGAGCTAAATGGTCTTGCTACAAAACAGATCAATATTGGTCAAATTTTAAAGTTTCCTAAAGAAACTGAAAGCAATAATAAGGATAAGGAAGTCACACTTGCAGCTAAGACAGGTGTGCAGAAAAATGAAGCTAAAGAAGAGAAATCTACGGAAATTGATGCTAAACAAGAAATAAAGAATAATATTGTAAATGAAGAAAAGAAAGCCAAGAAGGAAATAAAAGCTTCCAAAAAAACTACAAATGTAGCCAAATCTACTAAAAAACTTGCTGATAGTAAAGAATTAATAAAAGCAGAAGAAGTGAAAACCCAAGAAGCCGCGGTTAAAGAAAAACCTGTAAAAGATAAAAAGAGCGAAACTGTGGCTAAGGTAGAAAAGCCTAAGGTTGCAGAAGCAGATGAAAAAATCGCAGATCACAAATCTGCTGAGAAGGTCGAAAAGAGAAAAGCGATAAAAACTGCATCTAAAAAGAAAAAAGAAATAGAAAGCGAAAATAAAGCTGAAGCAAACAACACAGATTTGGAAAAAGCAGTTGCAGTAAATAAAGTATCAGAAGATTCAGGTACTAATAATAATAAAGAAAAGATAGAAGAAGCTGCATCGCTGAAAGAGCCTAAGACAGAAAAGCTTGTTTACAGACAGCAGGAGCAGGAGAATGTTAATGATGAAGTGACCCTTGCACAGCTTTTAACTATAGAAAACAGTAATATCCCCGAAGAAGAAATAAGATATGAGAACCTCATTGATGATCAAATCATGCTTGCAGCTGGCAAGAATGAGCAGAGATATGATACATTTGCCCAGAGCAGTACCGATGCTAAACCCGCAAGATCAGATCTTAAGAGATCAAAAGATATTGAAGCTACTGTAAATATTCCTGATGAAATTGATCTTAGAGACTTTGTAAGGACTATAAGCGAGATAACCGGAGAGAGCTATATCTTAGACGATAAGCTTAAATCCAAGAAAGTCACAATTGTCACACCTGAAGGCGGTTTTAGTAAGAAAAATGCAATAAGGCTATTTGGGGCTATTTTACATATAAATGGCTATACCGTATATAAAAAGGGAATCCTTAATGTTATAACTGAGTCAAGAAATATTAAGCAGAAGGATATTCAGGTAATAAAAGGAAGAATTATTACCGATCCTTCAGACAGTTTTGTAACACAAATAATACCTCTAAAAAATATTTCAGCACTAAATGTTGCAAACACACTAAAACCACTTGTATCCAGAGAGGGAGATATTGTTGTTCATGCGCCGCTAAATACACTTATTATTGTTGAAACTGAGTCTAATCTTGAAAGACTGATAAATATTCTGGACAATATTGATAAAGAAAAAGACATTATATTCGTAAAAATTTATAACTCTGAGGCTTCTGACATAGCTGCCATGCTAACCGAAATCTTTGGAGGACAAAGCGCCTCGCCTATTTCTACCACCGACGGTGATAGAGGGGAAAGAAGAGCTTCAAGAAGGGCAAGTGCAGCCAGACGTGCTGCAGCAGCATCAGGCCAAACGGAGATAGCCGGGTTTAAAATCATAACGGATGAAAGAACAAACTCGCTTATTGTTATAGCCTATCCGGAGGATATGCCCAAGATTAAAGCGGCAATTGAAAGACTGGATGTGGAAGTCGATGAGCCTGAGCATGGTATATATGTAATAAGGCTTAAAAACGGCGACTCCGAGCAGATTGTAAATGTTCTCAATTCATTAATCACAGGTGCTGCCGGTACAACGAGCAGAACCTCCAGAGGGTTTGCAGCAACTAGGGAAAGGCAAGCCCAAAGAAATGAAGATGCCAGAGGAGGAGCGCAAAGGACCTCTGCCAGTGGCGCCATTGCAGAATTTAGTTTGGAAGACATAAGAATAACATCGGATGTTTCTACAAATTCAATAATTGTCGTTGGTTCAAGAAGAGAGTTTGAAGCAATAAAAAGGGTAGTTGATGAACTGGATATAAGAAGAAGACAGGTATTTGTAGAAGCAGCAATCCTCGAAGTCAGCCTTGATCAGCTAAAATCACTTGGAACGAATCTGAGTATCGGATTTACCATAAATGATGATAATCTTGGATTCGGAGGCACAAACCTCCCGGGTGTTCCAAGTTTATTAGGCGCAGCGGCTGACACCGAGAATACCGTATCACTTGTTGGAAGTCTGTCTGGTATGTTTTTGGGAGTGGTTGGAGAGGAAGTTGATCCTGATGGTTCTGGTCCTATTCCTCCAATACCGTCATTCAGCGCACTTTTTCAGGCCCTTACATCAGTAACTGATGTAAATATTCTTTCTACGCCCAGTATTGTTACTACTGATAATGAAGAAGCAGAAATAGTGGTAGCTGATGTGATTCCTTTCCCCACTGGCAGTACGGTTGGAGACAGTGGGGTTACAGTACAGACAATCGACAGGCAGCCTGTTGGTATAAGGCTTGCCATCACTCCGCAGATTGGCGACGGTGATTTCCTGAATCTGGAGATACAAACAGAGGTGTCTTCGGTAAGAGACGCTCCAACTGATCTCAACACTCAGGATTTTGGTATCGCTACCACTACAAGGACTGCAAGCTCCTCAGTGGTAGTAAAAAATGGTCAGACCATAGTAATCGGCGGTTTGGTTCAGGACAGAGAAAGTCTTTTGGAAAACAGAGTGCCCGGGCTTGGCAGTGTGCCGGTGCTTGGAAACCTCTTTAAATTTAAATCAAAATCAAGCAGTAAAATCAATTTAATGATCCTTCTAACCCCAAGAATTATAGAAGACGAAAGAGATATGAAATTAATACTTGAAGATAGGCAAAAAAGGAATATGCTATTACAACAAAGGGGTTTTGATACAGAAGGAGTTTATTGATTGAATGAGGTCTCTGCAAGAAATACTGATAGACAGAAATCCTGAGCTTGGATCAAGAATAAAAGACATATTAACCACAAGTGAAGACAGCGCTGAAGAAGCTATTATTAGATCTAATATCTTAAACGATAAACAGATTTTAGAAGCATTCTCCGAGTACTATGAGCTTCCGTTCAGAGTTAGTATATTTGAAAAAGAAATTGATCCGGAGCTTGCTCAGCTAATACCCATTGCTTTTGCGAAGAAAAACAGGATTATCCCGCTAAACAGGGATAATAATAAGGTCTACGTAGCGATTTCACCCCCTCTTGACCTTTACTCGCTTGATGAATTGAAGTCTCTTTTTAACTGTGATGTTGAACCGTTTTTATCACCTTCCCATGTAGTGCTTGACTGTATAAACAAGGTTTATGAAAGAGACCGAGAGGTTACTGAAGACATAGAGGGAGATGTAACGGGTATAAGTGAGGCGGAATTTCAGGAGCCAAAGGACCTCTTGGAAGCTGAAGACGAAGCGCCTATTATAAGGTTTGTGAATTCACTTTTATTCCAGGCAGTAAAAGAGAAGGCAAGTGATATTCACGTAGAATGTTTTGAAAAAGATGTGGTGATCCGCTTTAGAAAAGACGGGATGCTTCATAAAATAACCGAGATTCCGAAAAAACTTCAGTCTTCTGTTATATCGAGGCTAAAGATTATGGCAGAGCTTGATATTGCCGAAAGAAGAAAGCCGCAGGACGGCAGGATTAGAGTAAAAGTGGCAGGAAGGGATGTTGATGTAAGGATTTCAACAGTACCCACGTCTTGGGGAGAGAGCGTGGTTATGAGACTTCTTGACCGCTCTTCGGTGCTTCTTAGTCTTGAAGACCTTGGGGTAACCGGCCAGAAGCTAAGCGATATAAACAATTTTATAACAAGACCTCACGGAATCATTCTTGTTACGGGTCCTACTGGAAGCGGTAAGACAACCACTCTTTATGCGTCTCTTGTGAGAATTAATTCACCCGATAAAAAGATCATCACAATTGAAGACCCTGTTGAATATCAGCTTCAGGGAGTAAACCAGATTCAGGTAAACACCAAGGTTAATCTTAGTTTTGCAAACGGTCTCAGGTCAATATTAAGGCAGGACCCGGACGTGATTTTGGTAGGTGAGATAAGAGACAGAGAAACCGCAGACATTGCCATTCATGCTTCTCTTACAGGACACCTGGTGTTTTCCACGCTTCATACAAATGATTCTGCAAGCGCCATTACAAGGCTTATAGATATGGGTATCGAGCCGTTTTTGGTATCTTCATCCCTTATGGCTGTAGTTGCGCAGAGACTTGTAAGGCATCTATGCAACAGCTGCAAGGAAGAATACACTCCTACAGATGAAGAGCTGGAGAAAATTGGTATACAAAGAGCATCCATACTTAATAATAAATTATACAGATCAACCGGCTGTGAAGAGTGTCTCGATACGGGTTTTGCCGGAAGAAGCGGAATTTTTGAGATACTTAAAATGGATGACGATATAAGAAATCTTACTTTACAAAGTACGGATTCCAGTACTATTAAGAAAAAAGCAGTAGAGAGGGGACTTACAACACTTAGGGGAGACGGTATTGCAAAAATACTGAGAGGGCAAACATCTATAGATGAAGTCTTAAGGGTTACAGAACAGGACGAAATCTAGACTTTCTTTTTTGGCAAATTTTATTAACATTCTTAATTTATATGCCTGTATTTAAATATAAAGCGATTAATAGTGAGGGAAATACTGTTGACGGCACTGTTGATGCAGAGTCGGTTAAGACTGCCTCTGACAAGCTTAAGAAAGATGGTTTTTTCCCATCATCAATCGATGAAGTACAGAAAGGAGAGAGCAGCGGGTTTTCTTTATTTAAGGGGGTTAGCACAGCAGAGCTTGCTGTTTCAACAAGGCAGTTTTCCACCCTGATATCAGCGGGCCTTCCACTTGAAGCTTCTCTTACTACTCTTTCAGAACAAACAGAGGATAAAAATCTAAGCCAGGTTCTCTCTCAAGTGCGCGATAAGGTAAGCGAAGGAGGGTCGCTTGCAAATTCACTAAAAGATCATAACAACGTATTTTCAGATATTTATACAAGTATCGTAAGGGCAGGCGAAGCCAGTGGAAATCTGGATGTGGTACTTCTCAGACTTGCTGATTTTTTGGAAAAACAGGCTGCCCTCAGATCAAAAGTAAGAAGCGCATTTGTTTATCCTATCTTTATGTTTTTGATTGGAAGCGGGGTGCTGGCATTTATGATGACGTTTGTAATTCCCAGAATTACTAAAATATTTGAAGAGAGTAAAAAAGCGCTGCCTCTTATGACTGTTATACTTATTAATACAAGTAACTTTATTACTGAGTATTACTATTTAATATTTATATTTACTGCGGGGCTTGGATATATATTGTATAGATACACGAAGACTGAAAAGGGCAGGGAGCAAAAAGACAGATTATCACTGAAAATTCCTATATTTGGAAAGATAAACAGAATGGTGATACTGGCAAGGTTTACAAGGACCCTCGGGACGCTTCTTGCAAGCGGTATCCCTCTTTTAGACGCGCTTAGGATAGGAGGAGAGGTATCGGGCAATCAGGTTTATATTAACTCTCTTAGCAGCGTGAGTGAGAATGTTAAGGAAGGTACGAGTCTTGCGCGGCCGCTTGAGCAAAGCGGGGTGTTTCCGCCAATGATGACAAGAATGATAGCTGTAGGAGAACAAACAGGGGAACTTGAAGAAATGCTCGATAAGGTCGCTGACAGTTATGATCAGCAGGTTGAAACCACTATGTCGGCGCTTACGTCTCTTCTCGAACCAGTTATGATAGTAGTAATGGGCGGTATTGTAGGTTTTATAGTGTTTGCTATTCTTTTACCGATATTTGATATAACTTCGACAATTTCAAGATAAAATTTATTATAGAAATCAGGGGGTAAATAAATGAGAGCTTCAGCAGGTTTTACACTTATAGAAATAATGGTTGTGGTTTTAATTATAGCGGGGTTAGCGTCGCTTGTAGGGGTTAAGGTGCTGGATCAGCTATGTAATTCTAAGGCTGAGCAAACAAAAATCCAGATAGGCAACCTCGAGTCCGGACTTAAGCTGTTTAAAATAGATAACGGGTTTTATCCGGAAACACAGCAGGGTCTTGAAGCTCTTGTCTCAGCACCCGGGGTGGGCAGGTCGGTTAAAAAATTTCCTTCAGGCGGTTATCTTGAAGGCAAAACCGTGCCAAAGGATGGCTGGAATAATGAATATCAATACATAGGTCCTGACCAGACCGATGACCGCTCGTTTGAGATAATATCACCGGGCGAAGACGCTGAACTTGGAACAGATGATGACTGCACCATTGAAAAATGCGAGTGTTTGTAATACAGGCTTCACATTAATTGAGCTTTCGATTGTAGTACTGATACTGTCTGCCTTTATGTTTGTAGCGGTTCCCAGGTTTGATAACCTTACTCGCGGAAACCTTAAGAGCAGCTCCAGAAATCTCAGCACTACTATTAAGTATCTATACAGTGAGGCTGCGTTTAAAAAAAAGATTCATAAGCTTGCATTCGATATAGACGAAGGCGAGTACTGGGTAGAAGTATTAGAAGTGGATGAATATATCAAGTCTCCCGATCCTTTTTTGAGAAAGAAGAAACTTCCGCACAACGTTTTTTTTAAGGATATAGTCACCCAAAGAAGCCAGGGAGCTTCTACAGAGGGAAAAGATGAATTTATACTTTTTCTGCCCTCTGGTTTTGTAGAGCCTGTGGTTATTCACCTGGAAAGCGAAGCGGGAGATATATATACGCTTGCAACTAAACCCTATACAGGCGCAACCAGAGTATTTGATGAATATAAGGACATTCTCATCCAATAAAATTATGGCGGCAAACAAGTTGTTTATAAAACCAAAATTTAAAACAGAGTGCGGATTTACTCTTCTTGAGGTTTTGGTAGCTGTCGTGATCCTGGGATCGACGCTTGCAGTATTGCTCGGCGCTGTTAACAGAAACCTGGTTCTGGCCTCTAATTCTAAGAATCTTTCAATTGCAAGGATGCTTGCCCAGGATAAGATTTCAGAGGTTGAGCTTGCCGGCTACCCTGAAAACAAGAATGAAGAAGGGGAGTTTGAAGATTTTCCGGGCTTTAAATGGTACCTTTCTGTTTCTCCTCTCGATATTTCTTCTTTAGAGACAGATATCAAAATAGTAAAACTACTCATAACATGGGACAATGACCAAAAGGACTTTGAAATCACATTTGCAATGGCAGACTACTAGAAGCGGCTTTACGCTGATAGAAGTTCTGATTGCGCTTTTTTTAGGATCTATTATCTTTACGGTACTCTTTGCGTCATTTTTTCAGATAATGAAGTCCAAAGAGATAGCCGAGACTGAGTTAGAGCTTTACCATGAATCACGGGTTATACTTGCCAGGATGACAAAGGATTTAAGCTCTATTTATCCAAGGGGAAATATCTTTTTAGCAAGATCAAACTATACAACTACGGAACCATACTTTGAGGGGGGTCTTGAAAATGATCAGTCGTGGATCAGGTTCACATCCTTATCCAGGGCGCCAAGTTACAACAAGAGTGATTCGGATCAGGCAAAGATCAGCTATTATGTGCAAAAAATAGAAGATGAGAATACAGACAGAGAAAATCAGCTTTTTTCGCTTTTCAGGAGAGAAAATCCATATATCGGAGGAAGCGAAGACGGGACTGCTTACTCACTTTCTGACCGTATTTTGCTTTTTAGGATAAACTATTTAAGCGGCGATGATTTGGAGAGTGAAGATGCATTCTCTGAGCTGTGGAACTCTAATGAAAATTTGTCAGTTCCACGGGCAGTTGAGATAAGCTTTGTTTTGCGAGGCCCTGAGCAAAAGGATGTAGAGTTTAAAAATCTGGTGTATTTGCAGTTATCAAAGTGAAGAATATGAAATATAGGAAATTAAATAGCGGGTCGCAGAGCGGGGTGGTGCTTGTAGTGGTATTAATTGCCATTGCCATCCTTACAACGGTTGTTGTTGATCTTGTGTACTTTACAAATGTTGACGCTCAGATCACAGCTAATTTTAAAGACGATATTCAGACAAGCTACATAGCAAAGTCAGGAGTTAATGTGGTTGCAGGCACACTCAAAAACCGGTCACTTGAGGACCTTGAGGGCGTGGTTTCTTTATACACGGGTGATGATGTTAATGAAAAGGGAAGGTGGTCCATTAATGTTCCCAACTTTCCCGTCGGTCAGGGAGTGGTTACCATGAAGGTTATTGATGAAAGGTCTAAAATAAATTTGAACGCGCTTGTTAACGCAAACTCAAACAGGGTAGACTTACAGGTAAAAAAAGAGCTTAATGAGCTTTTTGAGCAGATCGGAATAGAAAATTCAAAGTATGACAGGTTTATAGCAAGTCTTATAAACTGGCTAGACCGTGAGGTGGAAGGATCGCGTAATGATCAGGACCCTGCTGGAGCCAGCAGTGGTTTTTACCTGTCTCAGGAAAATTCATATGCAATTAAAGACGGCCATCTTGACAGCATTGAGGAGATAAGGCTTATAGACGGTATGGATACTGAGTTCTTTGATGAAGTGAAAAGCTATCTTACCGTATACCCCCCGGATAAAAGGGTAAATTTTAGCACGGCGCCAAAAGTGGTTTTACTTGCTGCGCTTAAGGGCGCGACAGTATCAGCTGTTGAGGGTCAGGGCAGTTTTGCGGATATAGAAATGAGTGATGATATTGCAGAAAAAATAGCCGATGAGATAATAAGTGAAAGAGATAATGAACCCATCATTACAAGGAGAGAGGTTAATAGTATTATTAGAAATATTGACCCTACTTTAAGAATTAATTCAGGCATAGCCGGTGTTTGTATTACATCTGGCACAAGTGAGACGTTTTATGTAACTGCTATAGGAATACTGGGACAGGATAATCCTACAAAGAAAATTGTAGACGCGATCATAAGAAAACGAAGTTCAGGGAATAACCAGGGGGTGAAAATAATATCTTGGAAAGAGAACTAGAAAAATTACATGCAATAATAAAAGAGCTAAAAACAAGATTTTATGAGCGGGATGATCTGATTGAGGGTGCGGTTTGTGCGCTTTTGACTTCTAATCATGTGATAATAATAGGCCCTCCGGGAACTGCAAAGTCTCAGCTTGCAAATGAGCTTTGCTCCAGAATTACAGGCACAATGTACTTTCAGTGGCTTCTGACAAAGTTTTCAACTCCCGAAGAAATATTTGGCTCAGTAAGTCTAAAGGGCCTTCAAAATGATGAATACAAAAGAGTAACGGCAAATAAACTTCCAGAAGCGCACATTGCATTTCTTGATGAGGTGTTTAAATCAAGCTCCTCTATCTTAAACTCTATTCTTACTGTGATTAACGAGCGGGTTTATTTCAACGGCACCGAAAAAATAGATACTCCGCTGATTACTCTTTTTGGGGCAAGCAATGAGCTGCCAACGGACGAAGATGAGCTTGATGCGCTCTATGACAGATTTCTCGTGCGTTTCGTAGTGGGCTATATAGAAGAAGACTTCAGGTTTTTAAAAATGATTCAACATAGTGGGGACAATGCCGATGCTGCTCAAATCTCTATGCAGGAGCTGTTTAAATTACAGCAAAAGGTAACTGAGACCCGGATTCCTCAGGCAGTTTATAAGATTTTGCTCAGGATAAGAGCTGAGCTTAATGCAAAGGGCATAATACTCTCTGACAGAAGATATAAGAGTTCTGTATCGCTCATTAGGGCAAAAGCCTTCATAAATGGCAGAGAGAGCGCAAACGAAGATGATGTAGGAATTTTAGAGAATGTTCTTTGGAAGGATCCATCTGAAATACCTGATATTAAGAATACTATTCACTCGGTATTATTCGGATATAGAGAGCAGCTAAAAGAGCTTTACATACAGGCAAAGGAAATAGAAGCTTATTCAAAGCAGAAATGGGAAGATGAAGAAACCAAAATAAAGGCAAACATTGAAGCTCAGACCAAGCTTAAAATGCTAATAAATAAGGTAGACGGCTTATCCGATGAACTTAGCGAAAGAGGTATATCAACTACAGAGGTAAGTGAGATAAAATCTCAGATAGAAGAAGTGCAAAAAGAGATTTTAAATTCCCTTGTCGACCCGCAGCAGGCAGTAATTTAACAAACTGAATAAACTTGTTAATATTAGCTTCTAATCACAGGGCAAGTTTGATATAGCTCAGACCGAAAAGAAGATACCTTTCACAAAACTTGCTGATAACTTTTTAGACTATTCTAAAGCCAATAAAAAATCTTATACAAGAGATGTTATATCAATAAAATATCTTAATGAGTATTTTGGTGCCAAGACCTTACAACAGATAAATACGTGGCATATAGAGCAGTATAAATCAAACCGAAAGAAACAGCTTACACGCTATGGCACTCCCCCTTCAAATGCAACTATAAACAGGGAGATTTCATGTCTTAAGACTATGTTCAGGAAGGCTGTAGAGTGGGGTATGACGTCTAATAATCCGGCTAAGGATGTCAAGAAGTTCAAAGAAAACAATGTAAACATGAGAATACTCTCAAATGATGAATTTCAGAAGCTTTATAACTGCTCTACGGACTCGCTAAAGGCATTTCTTCTTATTGCGGTAAACACGGGTATGCGTCCCAATGAAATATTCAAATTAAAATGGAAGCATGTGGATTTAAAGCAGAGATATATAAACATTACAGACAGCAAAAACGGAGATTCTCGGATTATTCCCATTAATGATGTCTTGTATGACTGCTTAAATGGATTAAAAAAGGCCAACGAACATGTATTAACGCATATTGACGGAAACCCTGTTAAGTCAAATAAAGTTGCATTCAGTTCTGCACTTAGTAAGTCAGGTATTGAACACTGCCGGGTTTATGATTTGCGCCACACCTTCGCAAGTAATTTGGTAATGTCTGGTGTTGATATAGTTACAGTAAAGGAGCTTATGGGACATAAGGATATAAATATGACAATGCGCTATTCACATCCTACGCCTGAGCATAAAAAACATGCAGTAAACAGATTAAATTTCAACAATTTCGATAGTACAGAAATTCAGTCAGAAGCTGTTGAGAAGTTAGTCATACATAAATAAATTACCCGCAGTATAACATTAGTTGTAAAATTTATAGCAAATATATTACATAAGTAATACTTGAATGATCATATTTAATTGGGCTTGATTTTTTTAAATTATTATCGTAATATGCTTACTATAATGGGAAAAATGAATCATAAAAATAGTAGAGGTTTTACACTTATTGAGCTCTTAGTAGTAGCTGCAATATTAGGGATACTCTTAGCTATCGCTATACCCAATCTTATTAAAGCAAGAATTTCTGCTAATGAGGCAAATGCCAGAAAATCAATGCAGACTTTGAGAGATGCCGAGGGTATGTATTATTATCAGGACCTTAATAATAACGGTATTTTAGATTTTACTTCTAGGATAGGTGATCTCAATACTCCCAATTCTCTAAGATGTCCTAGCAATACAGCCCCGTGCGTTGAACAAGATTCGACTCTCGACAATTCCTTCGAAGGCGCAGTTACACTTAATTCAACAGCGGACTGTGTTGATAATAAAGCAGGATATTGTTTAAAATTTGCTGAAGAACTCGGACTCAGTTCACTTGAAGGTGATTTTGGCTGGAAGGCATCAATGGCAAGGGTACGGGTAACTGGTAATAAAGATTTTTCTGTTTATTCTGACGGTACAATAAGGTGTACATTATCGTTTGCTCCTATTGGAAGTGAAGGAGCATTTAGCGCTAATAGAAACACGATCGGGTGTGATTAAAATAATTTTGTAATTCATTATATTTTTCTATATCATCACAACTCTTTTACTTTTAAAAAGAAGCCAAAGGAAAAATATTCCCCTATAAGAGCATTTATTATTCCTACGGGTATCTCAACACGTGAAATAACTGTCCTTGAAATAGTATCTGTAATTGTAAGAAATGATGTGCCCAAAATGAATGAGGAGGGTATAAGAGTATTGTATTATCGGTTCCTATGATAAGCCTAATTATATGTGTAATAAAAAGCCCTACAAAACCAATAGGGCCAGTAACTGAAATAACTGCCGCTGCTGCAAGGGCGTGGCTGAGCATATTTTCGTCCCCATTTTTTTATATTTACTTCAAGTTATGATGCCATATCGTTTACAAGCTAGTAGATGTCATCTCTTTTGGCATAGAAGCAAGAATGATACATGAATGTAGAGAATGGCAGTTTATTTATAAAAAATATATTGTAATATTGTTAAAAATATATCAGTATTAACGAAGCATATATTCAATAATTTTAAGAAAAAATAACATACTATGGACACCTATTTGGACACTAGCAATAAAGTCTATTACAGGGTGTGTGTTGTAACCGCCTGTAATCATTGAAAAGCCGAAGTGGCGGAACTGGCAGACGCGCAGGACTCAGAATCCTGTTCTCGCAAGAGAGTGGGGGTTCGAATCCCCCCTTCGGCAATAGCTATTGTTCAATAAGATTACTAATTGGTTATCCCACCAGGCCTTTTAGCCAAAAACCAATAAAATAAGCGATCAAAGCCGCAACCCCTCCTATTAAAAGGGTTTCAAGGCCTGATAAAAACCATTTTTTGTCGACTATGTTTGCTTTAATCGATCCTACTAAAAACAGAGCAATAGATGTGAATATTATTGATGGTATAAATGCCGATTCCTTAAACAATGGGAAAAAATAATATAGGATAAAAGGCGCAAGGGGAATGATTCCCATAATGTTAAAGGCTAAAAAAGTTGTAAGCGCTGCTTTGATTGGCGATTTGGTTTCTTCGATTATGCCANNTTTTTGCTTGTATATCTCGCTAATTTCTTCACGTTCTTCCTCCGGTTTTTCGATAATTGAGTTTTCTTCCGATCTTCTGATTTTATTAGCAAATTCAATATGGGATTTGGTTCCAAGGTAATTTCCCACAGCCATGGCAAAACCGTCTGCAAACAAATTTGCAAACCCAAGGATAAGCACAATGCCGGGGGACAGTGAAGCTCCAGAGACCCCTGCTACGACCGCAAAAGTGGTAACAGCGCCATCAATGCCTCCGTATACGAAGTCGGATACCAAGACGCTGTGCATAGTGGATATTTTTTTCAAAACTTGTCCTTGCAGAATCTACATTAATGATTTCATGTCATCTATAATTATATCAAAGTCCATAGTGGTTCCTTTATAATGTTTTCTGATATTGCCGCTTCTATCCACTAAGCTTATTCTGTCCCTGTGGGAAATTATATAATCGAAATAATCACTTTTTTGCTCAGCACCTTTTGATATAGATTCTCTTACAGGAAAGATTCCGGCGTTTGCAATTAATTTGTAAACAATTCCAATATTGCCTGTGACAAAATACCAGTTTGCAGTGTCAAATTTCATATGATGTATATGCTCTTTTAATTTGGCAGGCGTGTCATTTTGGGGATCAATAGAGATTGAGACAAATATCACATTTTTATCGATTTTATTGGCTGTTAATTCTGTCTTAAACACATCCATCTTTTTGTTTATTATATGACATATATCGGGACAGTTCGTGTAGATGTAGCTTACCAGCAGCACTTTTCCTCTTAGGTCTGAAAAAGAAAATTCTTCGTTATTATGATCTATTAGTGAAACATCTCCAGGAAGGCTTCCTTTTACTGGCAGGTTCTCTTTACAGCCAAGTGGTAAAATCAGCAAGAATAGCAGAAGAGAATACTTTATAATCATACAATTTGCCTCCTTTTAGTACTGTTAATATTACCTTGTCATGACATAGGCCCTATGAGTTTCACTTTCCTGTTTGATCTAATACCATTTGTTTGTAAATCAACAAAGTCAATCTCGATTGATTTTACACCTGTCCCATCTATTATTTCTTGCGGGAATTTTAAAAAGAAATGCACGGTAATATCTTTTCCGGCTACGATGTTTATATCACTTTTTTGCGAAATGATTTCTATATTCTCGTTTTTCCAATCATCTGACACCTTAAGTCCAAGAAGCGTGTCCTCAAAAGTCTGGTTTTTAATGTGTAATTTAAAATGATTTATTATTTTTTTATCTTCACCTTCCTGCACAACCTGATACGGAAGGTCCTTTCCCCTGAGTATTGTAACCATTATTTCTTCCCTTCTGGAAACGTTGATAACCAGGAGCGAAAGGATCAGAAGTAAAAGGACTGAATATACAGCCGTCCTTGGCTTAAGGAAGCCTGCCTTCAGTCCTTTTAAGCTGCTGCCAGAAACATATCGTATTAATCCTTTTGGTTTACTGACGTGCTCCATAACTTCATCGCATGCATCTATGCAAGCCGTACACCCAACGCATTCCATCTGGAGGCCGCGTCTTATGTCTATGCCCGTTGGGCAGACCGATACACATTTATAACAATCAATACAGTCACCTTGTTGTTCACCCTCAACGACCTTGCCCTTTCTGGGTTCTCCCCTGTTATAATCATAAGCAACCGTTACCGAATCATCATCCATGAGCACTGACTGTATTCTCCCATAAGGACACATTATGATGCAGAACTGCTCCCTGAACCATCCGAAATCGAAAAGCAGGAAGGAGGTTATAAAAAACATGAAAAGAAATATAGTCCAGTTTTCGCCGGGATTATGCTGAGTCATCTCAACCAGCCGTTCGGCGCCCACAAAATAAGCCAGGAAACTATGTGTGATTATAAGGCTTACTATTGTGAATAGAATCCAGGTGAGGGAATATTTTAATATTTTTTCTCCGCTCCAGGGAGCCTTAGCAAGATTCATCTGCTTTATGTGGCTTCCCATTATCAGGTACTCTATTCTCCTGAATACTCCATCTACGAAAACCGTCTGCGGACATCCCCACCCGCACCACACTCTTCCATAAACCGCTGTGATAAATGCAAGCCCGATTGTAAGAATTGCCAGAATGAAAAAAATAAGCGGCCCGTCATGAGCCCAAAAAGTGAGCCCAAATATGGAAAACTTTCTGTTTGGGATATCAAGCAATAATGCCTGATATCCATTTATTTTTATCCAGGGCAGTACAAGAAGGATAACGATCAGGACGGCCTGTGTCAGAGTTCTCAATTTTCTAAAAAACCCTCTAACCTTCTCCGGGAATATATATACTCTCTTGCCCGTTTCGTCTAATGTGGACGGGCGCTCCTCGGGCAAATCTCTTTTATTGAGAACCTTCATTCCAGTCGCTTATTTCTCGCCTATTTTTTCGCCCTGCGGAGGTTTTGCCCCTGCAGGGTTAGATCCTCTTATACTGTATATGTAAACTGATACTTTTTCTAATAAATCATCTGCTATTACGCCTTTCCAAGGGGGCATACCCTTATCCAGCACACCTTCATTGGCGACTTTCAGTATTGCGGCTATCGAGCCGTCACCATGTATCCAATAATCATCGGTGATGTTAGGACCGATCAAGCCCTGGCCCTCCGCTCCGTGGCAAGCTGCACATTTTACAATATATTCAGCTTTTCCAGCCGATAAAGCTTCTTCGTCCTTAACCATTGCGAGCAGACTTTTTTCGGAGATCTCCTGCTTAGCACCTTCGACCTTGGCCTGAAGACTCTGTATTGATTCCATATCTGCTTTTAGATATTCATTGGAAGTCGGCCCTGAGCCAAATTCATAATAGACCCAGTAAATTGCCGCAAAAATGATGGTTAAATAAAAGGTTGTCAGCCACCATCCCGGCAAAGGATTATCAAGCTCATGAATGCCGTCATATTCATGACCTTCAATTGGTTTATCTTCAATTTGGTTTTCCTGATTTTGTTTATCCTGGCTCATTATTCATTGCCCTCCTTTTCCAAAGGCAGTTTCTCAAGCTCTTTATATATCTGTTCATTAGATTTTCTAAATGTCGAAATCACAATTGCTATAAATGCTGTAATGAATATCACAAGTGCAATTGCAACAAGATATGTATGTTCATAATATGCAAGTGCAATTTGTTTCATTTTATTCTCCTTGAACTATTTGTTCTGCTTTTTCTGTTTTTTTGCCAAGGCTCTGCATATAAGCGATCATAGCAAGCACTTGGGTATCTTTAATCCTTTCAAGCGACGGATCCTGCTCCACAAGACCTTTAAGTATATCGTCGGCCTGTTTCTTTGCATGAATATCGGCGTTTGCTACGACATCCTGCCCGTAAGGAACCCCAAGCTTCTTCATTACGCTTAGTTTTTTTCTGCTGCTTAGATAGTCAATCTTCTTTGTGGCAAGCCACGGATACGAAGGCATAATAGAGTTTGGAGAGATCTCTCTTGGATTAATAAAATGCCTTAGATGCCATAGGTCGGGATACTTGCCTCCTACCCTTGCCAAATCAGGCCCGGTCCTCTTGGATCCCCACTGAAATGGTCTGTCATACATAGATTCCTCTATTGTAGAATGAGGTCCAAATCTTAGTACGTCAAACGGAAGTTTTCTTATCATCTGAGAGTGACACGTATAACAACCCTCGCTTATATAGATATCCCTCCCCTCAAGCTCAAGTGGTGTAAACGGTTTGGTCTTTACGTTGGCAGGTACATATTTATGTATTGAGAGAGTGGGAAGAATTTCGATTATAGACCCTACTAGAATAGACACGAGTACAAGAACAGTAAAAACAGCCCCAAGGCCTTCTAGTTTTCTGTGGCCCGTGCCAAGAGCCGAGGGTTGCTTATCTAGAGCCGGTGCGCTGTCGGTCTCGGCTTGTTCTTGCTTAGGTGCAGTTTTAGCTGTCATCCAGATGTTGTAAATAAACATTATATAACCGATCAGGAACAATGTGCCGCCAATAAAGCGAACATAATAAAGAGGGACTATCCTCATAACGGTTTCCACGAAATCCGGATATACAAGCTGTCCGGAATCATTTGTTGCCTGCCACATAAGCCCCTGCGTTATGCCGCTTGCCCACATGGAAATGTAATAAAGCAAAATACCTACGAGCCCAATCCAGAAGTGATTTACCATTAATCTGTGACTATAGATTTTTGTATTCCAGATTTTAGGCGCCAGGTAGTAGATTATGCCAAAAGTGAGAAACCCGTTCCATCCAAGCGTGCCGCCGTGAACGTGTCCTATGATCCAGTCCGTGTAATGCGCAAGCGAGTTTACAGACTTAATCGAAAGGAGCGGCCCCTCGAAAGTTGACATCCCATAAAAGGTGACGGCGACTACCAAAAACTTGATTATTGGGTCGGTTCGAAGCAGGTGCCATGCGCCTCTAAGTGTAAGCAGACCGTTTATCATCCCCCCCCAGCTTGGAGCCCAGAGCATTACACTGAAAATCATTCCCAGAGTCTGTGCCCAATCGGGAAGAGCAGTATTCAGCAGGTGATGGGGCCCTGCCCAAATATAAAGAAATACAAGCGCCCAGAAATGGACGATTGACAATTTGTAACTGTATACGGGCCTGTTGGAGGCTTTGGGTATGTAATAGTACATCAGACCCAAAAACGGAGTAGTAAGAAAAAAAGCAACAGCGTTATGTGCATACCACCACTGTACAAGCGCATCCTGTATGCCTGCGTATACAGGATAACTCTTGAGCATTGATACCGGTATTTCTATGGAATTTACTATATGCAGTACTGCTACTGTTATTATTGTTGCAATATAAAACCAGATTGCCACATAAAGGTGCTGGATTCTCCTGATTGCAATGGTACCGAAGAAGTTAACTGCAAATATTACCCATACAACAGCTATAGCAATATCTATCGGCCATTCAAGCTCGGCGTACTCTTTTCCGTGCGAATAGCCGAGGGGCAAGGTAATAAGCGCCGCAACGATTATTAGCTGCCATCCCCAAAAATGTACATTAGATAATAAATCGGAGTAGAGCCTTGTTTTAAGCAGCCTTTGAACGGAATGGTATATTCCCATAAATATCGCATTTCCTCCGAATGCGAATATAGCGGCATTTGTATGAAGTGGTCTTATTCGTCCGAATGTAAGCCATTCGAGGTCGAGATTAGCCTTCCAGAAAGCAAGCTGCAGGGCAGCGAGCAGGCCCACTATAAATGCCGCCGCTCCCCAGAATATAGTTGCCGTAAGAAACTTCTTAACTATAAGATCATCATACTCAAATGTGTCCAGCTGAGACCCAGAAGCGGTTTTAGCCTCATTCATTTATTTTGTCCTCCGTCTTTAAATTTCTGTTTGATTTTTCATTTTCCAATAATGCTCTGTGGCTGGGAGTAACAAGATCATCATACTGCCCCTTTTTTGTTGACCATATGAAGAACAGCAGGAACGATAGTGACAAAAGAAGAGAAATCCCTAAAGTGAAAAAAATTATATTCATTTAGGCTGTAAACCCCCGACTTCAATATTTGACATGCTTATTAATGAGCTTGCCAGCAGCAGCAGTGAGCTAAGCGGCATAAGAACTGCAGCCAAAAGAGGATTTATATATCCCATTAAAGCCAAGGC
>JABAHS010031392.1_pt3 | contig 22329 bp, 14 predicted proteins | sample 7062111 | NCBI WGS metagenome assembly JABAHS01 (sample SAMN14534600, study PRJNA622989) | marine sediment metagenome | biome: marine biome [ENVO:00000428]; feature: marine pelagic biome [ENVO:01000023]; material: deep marine sediment [ENVO:00002113]; isolation source: pool of 4 deep marine... | reverse complement strand
GGGGTATATAACGAAGACGGCAGTGCAGCTACTTTTGAGGGTTGTTCGTTCTACGAGAATCAGGCGGAAGTACGCGGCGGGGGAATGAGCAATCATAGAAGCAACCCGGAACTGACGAAGTGTACGTTCACGAGTAATTATGCCGGTGACGGCGGAGGGGGTATGAACAACACGAGCGGCAGCGATCCGAAGCTGTTGGACTGCTTATTCGAGGAAAATACGATTTTTGACGGTGGAGGCGGGGGGATGTATAACTTTGGCAATCCGACGCTTACGGATTGCACGTTTAGAGGCAACACCGCCCCATACGAAAGCGGTGGTGGGATAAATAACTATGGCAGTCTTACGTTGACGAGATGTGTTTTCATTGACAACTCGGGGGCGCGAGGAGGGGGGATACACTGTGTAGAGGGCAGCGCGACTTTGTCAAGCTGTCTGTTGGTCGCCAACTCCGGAAGTGATTGGGCCGGTGGATTTTGCAGTAACAGCAGTACGGTGGCAATGNNGGCCTTCGAGTAACGTTGATGTAACCAACTGCATTCTGTGGGACTGCGGTAAAGAGATATGGAACGATGACGGTTCGATGATAACGATTACGTACAGTGATGTTCAGGGCGGCTGGTTTGGTGAAGGTAACATCGATGCTGATCCCTGTTTTGCATCTGTGGGCTACCGGGGCGGTGACGGAGTGTGGGTTGATGGTGACTATCATTTGTTGCCGGATTCGGCCTGTATAAATGCCGGCGACCCGGGTTATGCGGCCGGGCCGAACGAGACGGATTTGGACGGCAATCGGCGTGTAAGCGGGGGCCGAATCGATATGGGTGTATACGAGCTGCAGCCGTTACGTATTGTATATGTCGACGCCGATGCCACGGGCAAAAATGACGGCTCAAGCTGGGAANNTTAGCAGCCGCTTATTTCGGCGATAAGATTTGGGTGGCTCAGGGTGTTTATAAACCTGATGCGGGCGGTGGTAATACGTCCGGCGACCGTGAAGCGACCTTCCAGCTTATCGATGGCGTGACTATTAAGGGCGGCTACGCGGGATTCGGTGAACCGGACCCTAATGCTCGCGATGTCGAGTTGTACAAAACTATTCTTAGCGGTGACCTTGCCGGTGACGACGGGCCTGATTTTGCCAATAACAGCGAGAACAGCTGGCACGTTGTGAGGGGTAGTGGCACGATAACAGCAATACTCGATGGCTTCACCGTTACAGGCGGCAACGCTAATGGCTCATCATCATACTATTACTCAGGCGGCGGGATGTACAACCAAAGCAGCAGAGCGACGATTTTAAACTGCACGTTCATCGGGAACCGGGCCAGAGATTTCGGCGGCGGGATGTACAACAATAACAGCACGCCGACGTTGATAAACTGTACTTTTACATGTAATATGGCTCGTGCCGGTGGCGGAATGTTCAATGGAGATAGCAGCCCGACATTGAAAAACTGCACTTTCATTGAAAACACATCAGTGGACGAAGAAGGCAGCTTTGGCGGGGGAATGTACAACTCTTCCAGCAATCCTGTACTGACCAACTGTGTATTTACCCGGAATATGGCAGACGTCGAAATCCCCGATCACGGCGGTGGCGATGGTGGAGGGATGGTCAACACCTACAGTAATCCTGTATTGACTAACTGCATTTTCAGCGGGAACAAAGCGCTTTGTAACGGTGCCGGGATGAGTAATCACAGAAGCAATCCGACGCTTAACAACTGCCTCTTTACGGGCAACCTGGCCATAGGACCTGGGGGTAGGTGGGGCGACGGTGGTGGTATGTACAACGAATCCTACTCCAATCCCAAATTGAATAACTGTACTTTTTCTGGAAATTCGGCTGGTAGTGAAGGCGGTGGGATGTTCAACGTTGGTAGTTACCCGATCATGACCAACTGTATCTTTTGGGGTGATATCCCTGAAGAAATATACTTATATAGCGGCACCGCATCGATAACTTACAGTGATATTCAGGGCGGCTGGGAAGGTGAGGGAAATATTGATGTTGATCCGTGTTTTGTCGAGCCTGGATACTGGGATGCAGATGGCGCGTGGGTCGAGGGCGATTATCATTTATTGATGGATTCGGTTTGCATCAATGCCGGGGACCCGAATTACGTTACCGGGCCGAACGAGACAGATTTGGACGGCAAGGGGCGCGTGCTTTGCGGCCGAATTGATATGGGTGCGTATGAATTCCATTGTCCGAAAGTTATTTATGTTGATGCGGATGCCACCGGTAACAATGACGGATTGAGCTGGACTGATGCGTACAACCTGCTTCAGGATGGGCTGACGAGTGCCTGTGAGGGTGATGAGGTTCTGGTTGCGCAGGGCATTTATAAACCGGACCAGGGCGGTGGTAATACATCCGGTGATCGCGAGGCCACTTTCCAATTGAAAAACGATGTGACAATCAAGGGAGGGTATGCCGGTTTCGGAGAGCCGGATCCCGATGCCTGGGATGTGGATTTGTACGAGACGGTTCTGAGCGGCGACCTTGCCGGGGATGATATTGGTGATTTGTTTGACGTATCGAGAGGGGAGAACAGCTACCATGTTGTTACCGGCAGCGGAACGGATGCATCGGCCGTGCTGGACGGCTTTACTATCACCGGCGGCAATGCCTTTGACACTAAGTGTAGCAGCAACGACAGCGGGGGCGGGATGTACAACAGCTACGGCAGTCCGATGGTGGCCAACTGCACGTTTACCGGGAACACGGCGTCAGACCAATGCGGCGGCGGCGGGGCCGGGATGTATAACCGCTACAGCAATCCCACGGTGATAAACTGTGAGTTCGTAGGGAACGAGTATATAATCGCAGATGACGACGGCGGCGGCGGGATGAATAACTTCCGAAGTAATCCAACGCTGTTAGATTGCATCTTCAGAGATAATAAATCCAACGGTAATGGCGGCGGGATGCTTAACTACAACAGCAATCCGACACTGAGCAACTGTACTTTCATCAATAATTCCTCGGCCCATGAAGGTGGCGGGATGGAGAACCGCATGAGCAGTCCTGCGCTGACTTACTGCAGTTTTATCAACAACTCGGCATACTGTGAGGGCGGCGGGATTCGCAACACAGAGTGGAGCAGCCCGATACTCATCGGCTGCGAGTTCACAGGCAATTCGGCAACATCCTCTCATTCCCAGGGCGGCGGGATCTGCAACAACTACTGGGACAACCCAACACTGATTAACTGTCTGTTCACGGGTAACTCGGCCTCCCAGGGGGGCGGTATGTACAGCTACTGGGGCACGGCGTCACTGGTCAACTGCACGTTTAGCAGTAATTCAGCTGCAGGCAGGGGCGGCGCCATGTACTATCGCAACGTTAGCTCGACATTGACCAACTGCATTGTGTGGGGCAATGCGGCGTTGCAGGGCGAGGAAATATATTTTGAGCATTTCGAAAATCCTGCGACGATGACGGTCAGCTATTGCGATATCAGAGGCGGCGAGGGGGGTATATATGTGGAGCCCGGTAATATATTGAACTGGGGTGACGGCAATATTGATTCTGAGCCGCAGTTTGCGGACAGCGGCAATGGTAATTATCGATTGTCGGCCGGCTCGCCCTGCGTCGATACGGGTGACAACGACAGCGTGCCTGCGGATGTTTGCGACCTCGACGGCAACGTGCGTATATATGACGGTGACGGCGACGGCGAGCCAGTGGTTGATATGGGTGCTTATGAGCTTTCTATGCTGGCATTAGAGGTGCCGATGAAGCTGGTGCCGCAGGCGTTGAATCCCGGCAGCCAGGGCAAGTGGATAAAGGCGCATTTTGTTCTGCCTGAAGGGTACACCATTGAAGATGTGGATACGAGCAGGCCGGCTGAAATCGAAGAACTGAATCTTACGTCAGAATCGATGGAAGTGTCTGTAAAGGATGGTTTGGTTGCGGTTGTGGCGGTTTTTGACAGGGGCGCTTTCTGCGGCGTCGGATCATTTGATGGTGAAATAGCTGTTGTGGGTTACCTTACCAGCGGTCAAAAGTTTCGTGGTACGGACACAATCAAGATAGTGACTAATAAAATCAAGCAAATGGGTGTTGTGGCATCCAAATGGTTATCTGTTTGCGGTTCGCCGGACTGGTGCAACGGGGCCGACCTTGACCAGGATTCCGTGGTTAATTTCGTTGATGTTGCACTGCTCGACGGCTGCTGCTTCGAAGTGATAAAAGACTGAGTGGCTCCGGCCGGTCTTTTTGATTGGATTTGGGGCAGGTGAATTTGATTTTTATATATTAGTCGTGCTTCATGGCATCGATGAAGCAGCTAATGTTGTTGACCCACTTTTGTGCTTCTTTCAGCTCGACCTTGTCGGCTTTTACGAGCATTGCCAGGTGCTTATCCAGTGTAATCATTTTTTCATCGGGTCTGTTTTTGACTTTTGTCTGGAGTTGCGAATACATCTGCTCGATTTTACCGGTTCTAATCAGATTTGCGCAGGCAAAGTTGTTGTTTAGGATTTCCATTGCGACGAGCCTGCCAGTACCATCTTTTTTTGGCACGAGCTTCTGGCAGATAATGTATGCCAAGCTGAGTGATAACTGGTTTTGCACTTCGCTCTGCCTGCCGGGCGGGAAATAATCGAGGATTCGTGTTACCGTGCCGGTCGCATCGCGTGTGTGCAGGGTGGAGAAGACCAGGTGGCCGGTCTCGGCGGCCATAAGCGTCATCATAATCGTTTCAGGGTCTCGCATTTCGCCGACAAATACGATGTCGGGGTCCTCGCGGAGCAGGGCCCTCAGGCCGTCGACGAATGATTTGACGTCTCTTCCGACTTCGCGCTGCGAGATAAGGGCGTATTTTTGTTGAAAGAGATACTCTATAGGATCTTCAAGGGTAATAATTCGGCAGGCGTGTTTTTCACTAATGCGGTCGATGATGGAGGCGATGGTAGTTGATTTGCCGGCACCGGTGATGCCTGTGAATAGTACGAGACCCTGCTTGCGGTTGATGATGTCTTTCCAGACGTTGTTTGGAAAGCCGATGTCCTCGACTTTTGGGATGTCCATAGATAATGCGCGGATGGCGGCACAAATGCCGTCGTTTTCCCTGAAGACGTTGATTCGAAACTGTAGTTGGCCGAGCTTGTAAGAGCAGTCGACGCTGTATTGGTTGTTGAACTTTTGCATGTTTTCATCGGACAGCAGGGGATAGATGAGCTGCTTTGCGCTTTCGTGTGTAACGGTTATACCTTTTAGCTTTACGAGGTTGCCGTCGATGCGATATGCCGGCTGTGTTCCGACTTTTATATGCAGGTCGGAGACCCTCATGACGCCGTGCTCCTCGAAATAAGCGAGCATATCTCGAATGCTCAGCTTGCCGAGCTTCTCGGTTACGTAGACTTTTGCGGTGTCGGGGTATCCTTCTGCCATATTTTTCTGTCCTCAGGTAAGAATAAAAAAGTGGATTTCCTGATAATCCCTGGCCGTTCTGTACCTAGATATAGTATATCAGAAAAGCAGTCGAAAAGCAAGGCGGAATGCGGCAAATCGCGAATATTGAAGCGCATCTCGACAGTGAATAGCTATGTCAAAAGCAGTCTAATCGCACGGTACTTTGTTGGTTTGTTTGCCGGCTTTGTTTATTACCTTAATCGTATCCATGGCTTCGAAGACTGTTCCATCGGTCAATCGGCCGGTGATTGTGAGTTCGATTTCGCCGACATCAAGAGTGGGCAGAACATTTTCGCGGCTGAACCTAGCCGTCGCAACCTGTTGTTTTTGGTCAATTGAGAATTGTTCAGGTTGTATTTGGCCCTCAAGAAAGATGCTGTTTGGTTCTATGTCAGCGACATTATATTGATCCGGAGGCCAGATATAACAGGTTATCCAATTACCTTTGCTTGCGAGATTGAGGGTTTGCGGGGCGATTCTTGCCTCGGCCATTATCGGCGCCTCGTATGCACCCATATCAATTCGGCCGGCGATTACACGGGTCCTGCCGTTTAAATCCGTTTCGTTTGGTTCGGATATATAATTGGGATCACCGGTGTCAATACAGGGTGAATCCGGGAGCAGATGATAATCGCCATCTACCCAGATATCATCATTCGCATCGTCAGGTGTTCCATTGTCATTCCAATAACCTGGATCAACAAAAAGCGGGTCCTCATTAATATTGCCGATTCCACCCAAGGCTCCGGTCCATCCCTGGATGCAACTGTAGCGGCCCCCGTAGCAATCTGGAATTGGCTTGTGGGATTGGCCGGTGTTTGCCCATAAAATGCAATTCCTAAAACCTCCCCCATCATAATCTATAACTGCATCACATTCATCCAGCGCACGATTACCAGTGAATGTGCAGTTTTTTATTCTGGGATAACCCTCAATATTACCAATTGCCCCACCAGATTCGGCCGAGTTGCCGGCGAAGACACAGTTACTTATATTTGGCAAACTTTCACCATCCAGAGAGATTGCTCCTCCTCTCCAGCCGGCCCTATTCGCTATGAAGCGGCAATTAATGATTGGGAAACAACATCCACTTGATCCACCAGAATATATTCCACCGCCGGAATACTTGGCCCTGTTGCGAATGATGGTACAGTTTTTAATAGTGAAACTAATGTCCGGAGAGACCCGTATTCCTCCGCCCCGCGCGTTATAGGATTTAAAATCGTTTGCATTTCCTCCGGTGATAGTGAAGCCGTCGAGGATTGTAGTTTCGCCAAGGGCGCCACCTCTTACGACATTATAACTGTTCTCGTCATTGTTCTCGAAGTTAGAGCCGTCGTCGCCGGCCAGGTCGCCGCTGAGGATGGTTTCGTATTTGTTAATATTGCGTACATTAGGATCTGAATATCCGAAGCCGGCGTAGCCGCCTATAACCGACACGCGTGGCTTGATATGGAAGCTTTCTGCCCGGTCGCCGGGCATGACTGCTGCACCCTGATCGGGTTTGTAAATACCTTCAGCCACCCTTATCTCAACGGGTCCGCCGGTGGGATCGGCAGGAATCAATGCATCCTGAAGGCAGTTATAAGCATTGATCCAGCTTGAACCGTCGTTGCTGCCGGGTGCATCTTTATCGACGTATACAATCAGCCGGCCCTGAAATTCGTATACCCCCATATCGATTCGGCCGCCGACTATGCTCGGGAAGCCGTCGAAATCAGTCTCGTTTGGTTCTGGTACGTAATTCGGGTCGCCGGTGTCGATACAGGGTGAGGATTCTGCCAAACGGAAGTTTTCAACGGAGCCGGGGCTTACGAACAGCGGGTCGGCGGAGATATTGCCTTGACCCGGCCAGCCACATTGGACGTCGCTGTAGCTAATTATGACGCTCGAATTATCGTTGTTCCAAATTTCGTTGCCGTGGTCCCAGAGGATGCAATTTGTCATTCGCACAGTGCTCGGATTCAACTGTCCGGATGAATCGCAGACAAGAGAGCTTCCGTTACCACTATTTCGAATGAATGTGCAGTTGGTCAGTGTGGCATCGCTGGCATCGCTGTATATTGCGCCACCGTTGTTGCTGCCGTAGGCCCAGTTCCCGATAAGTATACATTTGGTAAGTGTGAGAGTACTCCGGCAGTTGTAAATTCCACCAGCATCCAGGAATGCACTGTTCGCCTGTAACGTAGAGTATGTCAGCGTGCAATTGCTGTCCAAGTTGTACATTCCACCACCATATTCTCTGGCACTGTTGCTCCTGAAAGTGCAGTTTGTAAGTGTGGGACTGCTGTTGTGATTGTACATACCACCGCCGTTTCCACCTGCCTGGTTTTTGTCGGTGACTTTTGCATGATTTCCTCCGAATGCACAGTTGATCAGTATAGGGCTGCTGCCGTAGTTGTACATTCCACCGCCCATGCTGCCTTGTTCGGCTAATGCATGGTTCGAGCCAAATCCGCAATTTTTAACAGTGGGGCTTCCGTGGTCATTGTACATTCCTGCACCCCAGGGGTCCACTTGGCGGTTGGCATGACCATACCTGATGTCGAAGCCATCTAGGACGGCGGTTGCGTCCGTTCCACTGCCGGTCACAATGTGGTAGCTGTTTTCCTTTCTGTTCGCGAGATTATAGCCATCGTCACCGGCCAGATCGCCGCTCAGGATGGTTCTGTTCTCGTTGATGTCCCGGGCGTCCGGGTCTGGTCCTCCTGCGCCAGCGTAGCCGCCTTTAATAGCTACGCCGTTGATGAGCCGGAATGTTGCGGTCCGGTCGCCATTCATTTGATTTGTGCCCTGGTCGGGTTTGTAAATACCCTGTGCAACGCGGATTTCTACAGGCTTGGTCGACGTATTTGCATCGGCTAAAGCATCCTGCAGGTAGTTGTAGGCATGGGTCCAGGATGAGCCGTCATTAGCGCCCGACGCATCGGCGTCGACATAGATTGTGCTTACTGCGAAAGCGGGGCAGACTATCGCCAGCACAAATACCATCATGGCCATCCAGATTCTTTGATTTGTTGTCAGATTCATTTATTCTCCTTTCATTTGAGTCTCTTCCTGAAGTCAATATAACAAATATTGGTCTCTGAAACAAGGAAATATAAGACGTTTTGATGTAACGACCAATTTTAGTGCAATACGAAGGATTTTTTTGGCTTATTGAGCGTGAGTTTTGTTTATTTTTTCTTTTGTTTGACGTGCCAGTCCTGGAGGTTTTTGGCGAGGATTTGAACATCTCTTTTTTGCATAATGTGGTTGATGATTGCCGGGGGGACTTTGAGCTTTGTCATGGCCTTGTGCGCCCTTTGCCAGAGCCTTTCCTTTTTGGCGGCAGTATCGGCCAGGTAGAGTTCGGTAACCAGCTCTCCGAGTTTCTGGAGCATTATCGTGTCAAGATTGTCGTAGTATCTTGAGATTACTTCATTCTGATATGTGGAACGCTCGTTTTTTGCCATAAATACCCATTTCGTATTGTTTATGTCGTATATCGTGTTGTGAGAACCTTTTTACAGGAAACTTTTAGATAAATCAAGCTGTTGGTATTATTAAGTTGGTTTTTACTGGCTTTGGGGAGAGAATTGGCTATAATTCGAGATTCGTAGTTCGTGAAGCGTGGATGCGTGAATGAGTGTATGCTTACATGCTGAGATGAGCGATATGTGAAAGTGAATATGCGAAGTATACGGTTATTAAGTCTATTTTTTTTCTCGACGGCATTTTTGCTGTCGAGTGTGGCTTTTGCTGCTGTCCAGGATGGAGGAGACGAAGCTGACGGGAATGAGCCGGGTTTGATGTATCCGGTAAATATCAGACCGGCGGGGGAGGCTGCTTTGAGTATGGAGGCCGGTAAGACGGCTGATGGCGAAGATGTTATGACGGTTATAGGCAGGTTCTATATCTGGCAGAAACAGAAAGAAGAGGGTGATTTGCTTGAATTGCAGGCGGATAACGCAGTTGTATGGTATGTGAAAGGGCCAGAATCCGGCGGAGGGGAATCGGCGCCGGAGAGTATGATTGGAGAGAATATCAAGGCCGTTTATTTGTCGGGTGATGTTGTGATGACTTACGGGCAGCGGACGGTTCAGGCCGACCAGATATACTATGATTTCGAACAGAAAAAGGCCCTGGCGGTAAACGCGGTGATGAGGAACTTCGATGTGAAACGTGGGATTCCGATTTATGTCAGGGCGGCGAAGCTTCGGCAATTGGCGGAAAATAAGTTTGCCGGTGAGGATATTACTTTGACGAGCAGCGAATTTTATCTGCCACAGGTTTCGTTTAACGCCTCGAGTATAATTATCATCGATACGACCAGCGCCGATGAGCGTACAGGGAAGCTTTCGGATGGCAGTTATGATGCCCAGATGAGTGATGTGCGTTTTAAGCTGGAGGAGACGACGATATTTTACTGGCCTTTTATACGCAGTAACCTTCACAGGCCTGATGTTCCTCTCAAAAGCTTGCGCGTCGGTCATGATAACGTCTGGGGCACATCGGTTGAGACGCGATGGCACCTTTCGCGGCTGCTTGGATTGCAGGAAACAGAAGGCACGGACAGTACTCTTTCCGTGGATTATTTCAGCGATCGCGGTGTGGGGGGCGGAGCAGAGTTAGATTATGAAAGAGAGGATTATTTCGGCAGTCTTTTAGGTTATGTTATCGACGACCACGGTGAAGACAGGCTTGGCCGGCATGACTCGCGTAAAGACCTTGAGCCGCCGCGAGAGCTTCGAGGCAGGTTTCTCTGGCGGCACAGGCATTTTCTGCCTCACAACTGGCAGCTTACGGGGGAGGTCAGTTACTTATCCGATGAGAATTTCCTGGAGTCATTTTATCGCGGCGAATACAACCTGAGCAAGGAACAGGAGACCCTGGTTCATTTGAAGCGTATCGAGGACAACTGGGGTCTTGCCTTGCTGGGTAAGGGCAGGATAAACGATTTCACCGATGAGCTGGAAGAGATGCCCAGCGCAGAATTTCACTGGACGGGCCAATCTGTTTTTGATGATAATTTTACGTTTTACAGCGACAGTCAGGTCAGCCGGTTCCGTCAGCGTTTGGCTTCGGGGAGCACATCGCCGGTGTCAGAGGAATTCTTTACGTTTATGGCGCAGCGGGCCGAGCTGGATATGCCGATGAGTATGGACTTTGCCAAGGTTGTGCCATACGTTGCGGGAACGGTTGCCTACGAGGACGGCAGCGGTTTTTATACTGATATTGATGGTGGAGCGGCAGGTAGAGAAGATAGTATCTGGATTGGCGAGGCAGGAGCCCGTGTTTTCCCATTGCCGATGTGGAAAGTGTATCCTGAGGTCGAGTCTCGACTTTGGGATTTGTACGGTCTTCGACATATTGTACAACCGCATGTGACGGCTATTGGCTATACCGAGAGTGATTCGGTTGCCGAACAGAGAGATGTTTTGAACGTAGGTATATCACAGCGGCTTCAAACAAAGCGCGGGCCTGTCGATAACAGGCGGACCACTGATTGGATGCGTCTTGATATGGATTTTACGTGGCTGAACAACTCCGGAGACAGCTCGGCGGGTGCGGACAGGTTCCTCTGGAACAATGCGTTTGTTCCGCTGGCTAACCGGTTCAGCACGGTTGTTCCGCCTCAAGACAGGCGGAGCAGCAGTATATTTGGGCCGAGGCGTAATTACTTCAGCGCCGACTATATGTGGCGTTTGAGCGATACTACGGCGGTTTTGAGTGATATTAATTATGATATGCAAAGCGGTGTGGTCCAGCAGTTAAATGTTGGATTTTCCCGCCTTCGCTGGCCGAATTTGAGTTATTATATAGGCAGCCGATATTTGAGGCGGATTGATAATGGGCTTGGCGAAGAAGGCTCGAATGCGTTTACTTTTGCGGCCAGTTATGTGCTTGATCCGCGATATACGGTAGTTTTTTCGCAGCAGTATGATTTTGACTATGGGGCCAATGTACGAAGTGAAATAACACTTGTCCGGCGTTATCACCGGCTGAATTACGGTATAACATTAAGAGTAGATGAGTCTATGGACCGAAAGGCGATTTTATTTACTATCTGGCCGGAAGGTTTGCAGGAGCTTGGTATTGGGCAAAAAAGATATATGGGCCAGGGCGGCCCGATACGTTACTAAACGTGAAGTTTGTTTCGTAAGGAGTTATGAAAAAATTTTAGGAGAGTACAATGGCGTTGGTTAACACTAAAAAGATGTTCGAGATGGCTTATAAAAACGGCTATGCGATCGGTGCGTTCAATGTGAACAATATGGAAATCACGCAGGGTATTATTGAAGGCGTGGCTGAAGAGAAGGCGCCTCTTATTCTGCAGGTATCGCGGGGCGGACGTCAGTATGCGAGTCTGAGCTATTTGAGGGCCATCATTGATGTTGTGGTAGAGGAAAATCCTGACATTCCTATCGCAATAAACCTGGACCACGGGGACACATTTGAAACGTGTAAACAATTCGTGGATGCCGGCTTTACTTCTGTGATGATAGATGCCTCGTCGAAACCTTTCGAGGAAAACATTGCCGTTACGAAGCAGGTGGTTGAGTATGCGCACCCAAGGGACGTTGTAGTTGAGGCAGAACTGGGCCAGTTGGGCGGAATCGAAGAGGACGTGGTCGGAGTCGACGATGTGAGCAAACACGTTGCGGACCCTGACCAGGTTCAGGAATTCGTTGAGAAAAGCGGCTGTGATTCACTTGCTATTGCCTGCGGAACAAGCCATGGTGCGTATAAGTTCAAAAGTGAGCCCAAGATTGCATTCGACGTGATAGAAGAGATTCAGAAAAGACTACCCGGTTTTCCCCTTGTTATGCACGGTTCAAGCTCGGTTCTGAGGGAATTTGTGGACCTTATCAACAAATACGGCGGCCAGATGCCCAATGCGATGGGTGTTCCTGAGGAGATGGTCAGCAGGGCGGCAAAAATGGGGATGTGCAAGGTCAATATCGATACGGACCTTCGATTGGCATTAACATCAAAGATACGACAGGTTTTTGCCGAAAAACCTGATGAGTTCGATCCGCGTAAATATCTTGGACCGGGTAGAGAAGCTATTAAGGAAATGGTCAAGCACAAGCTGCACGTTGTAGGTTGTGCCGGGAAGGCGGCAGAGTGTAGTTGATTTTAATCGCGTTTTTTGCCTATATGATAAGTGTTACAGGAGGCGTGTTGATAAGTACGAGTTACTAATTACGAGAAGTGAAATATGAAAAAGAGAATCATGTTAACGTTAGTTGTTTTATTGTCGGCAGTTTATAGCCATTCTTTCGGTGGTATTGTTACAACTGCCAAAACGGTGATTGCAGCCCAGCAGGTCGGCGTTGAGGTTGAAAAAAGTAAATCAACGGAATCCGTTGTCGTCGACTTGGCCTGTGAGCTGATTTACGAGGGCAAGTTTGACGCCGCCGACAAGGTGGTAGTCGAGAATTCACGACTTGGGCGATTGGCCAAGCTTATCGCCGAATACCGGGACATAAAAGAGCGGCGTGAAACAGCTCGGGAAGCTGCATACAGGGAGCAATTAGCCGAGCTGGAAAAGTTCCGGTCTGAGACGGACAGCAATGACGTAGAAGATGTCAATAATGTTGTGAAGATGCTTGGGTTTATTGCCAAGGCCCTTGAATTTACGGATGATGCACAAAAAAAGCAGCTTCTTTCCGAGTCGTTTGTTGATGAGACTTTTCAGCGAGCGATAAAAAAGGCTGCTGAATCAGAGTCGAAGGGCAAGTGGCTTGAGGCGTACTCACACTGCTACTCATGGCTGCAGGTGATCGATCCAAACAACAAGGAGTATTCGGAACGTGCCGATCAGCTTTTAGATAAGGCTGCTATTGTGGCTTCTTTTCAAGACAGCTCCTGTGAGAGCCGTTCTGAGCGTTATTACGGAGTTAAGAAGGAGTTGTTTGTGTGGGCGATTGATGCCCTGAAACGATATTACGTTAACATAATTGATTATCGATTAATGGCGAAGAAGGCTATCCGGCGGTGTGAGTTGCTGGGTGAAGTGATGGCGTTGTCATTTTCAGAGATATCAGATAGCCCGGATATGGTCTCTTCTAACAAGACTGGCGAGGAGCCCTTTTCTCCGCCCGATAGTGAACAGCTTTCTGCCTGGTCTGTGGGTCTGGCTGCTATTTTGGATGACGTTGAGCAGTCACAGGCAGGTTTTACCAAGAGCAAGTTTGTAGGTGTTTTTGAAAAGGTGCTTGAGCTGAACAAGGTAACAGCTCAATTGCCGGAGCGGGTATTGGTTGCACAGTTTTCAGAAGCTGCATTGTCTGCACTTGATCGTTATACGGTTATGGTCTGGCCGAGGCAGGTGCAGGAATTTGAAAAGATGATGACCAATCAATTCACTGGTATAGGTATTGAGATATCGAAGCAAAAGGGGCAGTTGACGGTTGCAAGTCTTCTGCCTGATACACCGGCGTACAATTCGGGTCTGGATGCGGGTGATGTGATAGAGCTGGTTGATGGTGTCGAAACGAAGGGTATGTCGCTTACTTGCGCGGTTAAGAAGATTACAGGCCCTCCGGGCACCGAGGTGGCATTGACGATACAAAGGCCCGGTGAAGAGAAAAAGAAGGAAATAACCATTACCAGAGCGAAGATAGTTGTTCCGACAATCCGGGGCTGGCAGAGGAATGCGGTCGGCAAACGGCTGTATATGATTGATGAGGAGGACAAAATTGGTTATGTGCGGATTACGAGCTTTTCAGGAGCGACGGCAGATGCTCTTGAAAAAGTTCTGACAGAGCTTGAGGCGGAGGGGCTAAGGGGGCTAATTTTGGATTTACGATTCAATACGGGGGGACTTCTGGATAGCGCGGTTGCGGTGACCGACAAGTTCATCGAAGAGGGATTGATTGTTAGCACCCGTCCCCGTGGGCTGTGGACTTATTTATCGGCGCGCAAGGAAAAAACTCATCCTAAATACCCCCTGGTTGTGCTGATTAATTCCTACTCTGCGAGCGCTTCTGAGATTGTGGCGGGGGCATTGGCGGACGAGCGGCATGAGCGGGCGATTCTGGTTGGTGAAAGGACACATGGAAAGGGGAGCGTGCAGGGTATATCACAACTTCCGCAGGAGGGTGCCCGGATAAAGTATACGATGGCGTATTATCATTTGCCCTCGGGCCAAAGGGTTGAAAGCCAGGACGACATGAAAAAGGAGGGTAGAAGTGATTGGGGGGTCGGGCCTGATATCGAAGTCAAGCTGAGAAACGATGAGATTAGAAAAATGAGCCAGATACAGCGGGATAACAGCGTGCTGGTTCGGGCAGGCCGTGATAAGAGCAATGCGGCGCTAAAAAAACATACTGTCGAAGAGACCCTCGCAGCCGACCCACAGCTGGCGGTTGGTGTGTTGGTTATTAAAAGCAAGCTGATTCAGGTCGAGTCTTTGGTTTCGAGTGCAAGTAAATCTTAATGTGCAGGTTTAGGGAGTATGTTGATTTGACAGGCAAGGAAGATACAGGAAAGGATTCTCAATCGCGCCTGGAACGTCAGGGCCGGTTCGAGCGGCAAAGGCAGGAGAAGCTGAACCAGATTAAGGAATTAGGCATCGAGCCTTATGGGGGTAGATATGACGGGGCCGAATTGGCAGAAGACATCAAGGGCAGGTCCTGTTTGCGCGAACTTGAGAAGGGCGGTATTATCGACAGCGAGGAGGGAAAGGCCGAATGTGCCGGCAGGATTGTGCTGCTGAGGGACATCGGTAAGCTGATATTTATTACACTTCGGGACTGGAGCGGGACAATTCAGGTTGGTTTGAGCAAGAAGCTGCTTGGTTCCGAGGCGTCGGGATGGCCGCTCGCCAAATTACTCGAGCTTGGTGATGTAATCGGAGCCGGGGGGCAATTGGGTAAGACCAAGACCGGCGAGATTACTATATGGGCCGACAACCTTAGGCTTTTGAGCAAATGTTTGTGCCAGCCACCGGAGAAGTTTCACGGTCTGTCGGATATCGACCTGCGTTACAGACAGAGATATGTTGATTTGTGGGCGAATCCTGAGGTGATGGAACGTTTTAAGAAGCGCAGTTCCATCGTGGCTACAGTTCGCCAGTTCCTTTGTAATCGGGGCTTTCTGGAGGTTGAGACGCCGATGATGCAGACCATAGCCGGCGGGGCGGCAGCCAAACCTTTTGTCACGCATCATAACACACTGGATTTGGATTTATATCTGCGAATAGCACCGGAGCTGTTTCTGAAGAGACTCCTTGTCGGTGGGATGGAAAAGGTCTTTGAGATAAACCGCAATTTCCGCAACGAGGGTTTGAGCAGAGAGCACAATCCTGAATTTACAATGCTGGAATTGTACCAGGCCTACGCCGACTACAATGTTATGATGGATTTGACGGAGGAGATTATTTGTTTATTAGTCGAAAAATACTGCGATGGTGAGCAGGTTGAATTCGGGGACATGACAATCGATTTTGCGCAGCCGTGGCGTCGGGGGTCGTATGCTGAACTGCTGAAAGAATACAGCGGCTGTGACATTGATGATATCGCTGCTGTCCGGGCGAAGGCAAGAGAACTTGAATTGGATGAGAAGGGGATGGATGAGGCGGTGGTTATCAATGAAGTTTTCGAAGCCACAGTTGAGAACAATCTTATTGCCCCGACTTTTGTTTTTGATTACCCGGCGTCACTGTGTCCGTTGACAAGGCGCAAGAAAGACGACCCGAAATACGCTGAGCGGTTTGAGCTGTATATAGCCAGGATGGAGCTGGCCAATGCATATACAGAGCTAAATGACCCGGCGGTTCAGGAGGAGAACTTCCAAATCCAGCTTCGCGGCCAGGAGGAAACGATGGCGACGATGGATGAAGATTTTGTCACGGCGTTGAAGTACGGTATGCCGCCGGCGGGGGGGCTGGGTATCGGGATTGACAGGCTGGTAATGGTTTTAACAGGCGCTACAAGTATTCGTGACGTGGTGTTGTTTCCACTTCTCAGGCCTATAAAGGATTAATCGCGGAGAAAATTAACCCGCATAAAACGTAAGTCAAAATATTAAAAGCAGGCGACTTGATACGATGTTGAAATTTTTTTTATGGCTGCGGTACCTTCGTAAGAAAAGAATCGTATTTTTGAGCATTGCCGCAGTTGCCCTGATTGTTTCGTTATTGATAGCTGTTGCCAGCCTGTTCACCGGCTTTATCAAGGTTTTCGAGCAAAGCGCGGTCAAAGCAATGGGGGATGTAGTTCTTGAGCCCCCGATTAGGTTCGACAAATATCCTCTGCTTATTGAACAGCTGAAGAAGAGGAGTGTAGTGGAGGCGGCGACAGGTGTGCTGTCTGCTCAGGGTCTGTTGCTTTTGGAAAAGGGAGATGTTCGTCCTGTAAGCATTCTCGGGATAGAGCCGGAGCGACGAGATAAAGTGACGGGTTTTCAACAATCCTTAATTAAACATAATAAGTCTTCCGGTGGTTCCTTTTTTGAGGTCCCTGACTTACCTGACAGAGTCGGTGGATTTGTGAGTGTTGGTGTGTTGACGGAGCCGGATGAGGAAACAGATGAATATGATTTTGCCGCGGCGGAGGAGATGATAGGCCGTCAGGTTATTCTTACTACGGGAACAGTGTCAGGAAAAGAGGCCACAAGGAAGGTGATAAAAGTTGGTATCGCAGATATTGTTTTCACGGGAGTGTATGAACTTGATAAGAGTTTTGTGTACCTGCCCATCGAAGAATTGCAAAAGGAATTATACCCGGATGAAAACGGCCAAATTGCAAACAGGATTCAAATTAAACTTGTCGGCAATGTGGAAACTAAAGCAGCGCTAACAGAGATTCGCGGCGTGTGGAATGATTTTGCCGATAAGCAGCTTAATTGGCCGCTCTACCTTATCAATGAAACCGATATCATCACGGCAAAAGAGCTGCAAAGCCCGTATATTACCGAACTGCGAAAACAAATGCGGATTTTGATATTTATATTCGGGGTTGTCGATTGCAGTGTGGTTTTGCTGATAATCTGTATATTTTATATGATTGTGAGGCTGAAGCAGAGGGACATTGCGATAATAAAAAGCTGCGGTGCGGCAAGCGGATCGGTCTGTTGGATTTTTGTTGCGTTCGGTTTTTGTGTAGGAATTGCCGGCTCACTCTTCGGGATTTTGTTGGGTTACCTTATCACAAAAAATATCAATGCTATCGAGGAGTTTATAAGAAGAATATGTGGTTTGAAGCTTTGGAAGAGCAGCGTATATATGTTTAGTGAGATACCTAATGAGGTTAACTGGCTCTGGGCTTTGGCCATTGTGTCGATAGCGATAGCAGCGGCGGTTGTTGGAGCGTTGATACCGGCAATTGTTGCGGCAAGAGCAAAACCGGTGGATATTCTGCGCTACGAATAAGTGGATAATTAAAAGGGCATAGATTCCTGCTTAAGCAGGAGCGACGAAAATATACAGTAATTCAAATGTACAAGATTATTCTTGCAATCAGGTATTTGTTGAAGCGGCGGATAGCGTACTTTGCGGTGTTTGCAGTGGCACTTTGCGTTTTTATTGTTTTTGTTGTGATGACTGTAATGACCGGGCTTGTGAGGGATTTCCGACGGAAGAACCATCGGTTTACGGGTGATTGTATAGTCAGCACAGAATCACTCGTAGGCTTTACGCAATATGAAGATTTCATGGATATACTCAGGCAGCAGGAATTTATTGAAGGCGTATCGGCGGTGATAAAAAGCTATGCTCTAGTGACACCGAGCGTCCGGGAGGAAAATTATGGCCTGGAGATGATGGGCATTGATCCTGACTTGCATAGCATTGCCACCAGCTTTGGCCGGACCCTGCATTACCGTAAGGATGATGTTGCAAAAGCGTTTGCGCCTGTCTACGGCCCAAACCTGCCGGGTTTTATAGTCGGGATTGACCGGTGGCTGGAGCGTGGTCCGGATGGCAAATACCATCATTATTACCGTCCTGATGAAGTATCTCTGGCGGTGACTTGTTTTCCGTTGACTGCAAAAGGCGCTTTGGCAAAAGTTGGTGCAGGGTTGGTTAATACGAAAACTTTCCACTTTAGCGATACCTCGCATAGTGGATTGGCCAGAGTGGACAGCTCAATGCTATATTTGTCTTTTGAGGAGGCCCAAATGCTGTGTGGAATGGGCGAGCCAGTTAAAAGGGCCAACTCTATCCATATCAAGTTTAAGCCTGATGTTAAACTTGAAGCAGGTTGTGAAAGAGTCGCTTCGCTGTGGCGGACATTCAAGCAGGAAAAAGCCGACCAAAAGTATGCGGATTTGCTGGATAGGGTGACTGTGCAAAGCTGGAAGAGTAACCGGCGTGTATTTATCGCGGCGATGGAAAAGGAACAGACGATGATGACCGCGATGTTTGTTCTTGTGGGGATTACAACTGTTTTTATTGTCTTTGTTGTTTTTTATATGATTATCAGCCATAAGAGTAAAGACATAGGCATCTTAAAAAGCATAGGTGTTTCGAATGCAAATGTTATGTTGTTGTTTTTTGGTTTTGCTTTTTTGGTAGGTTTTTTAGGCTCTGCCATAGGGACGGTGGGCGGATGGCAGTTTCTGGTTCATATAAACGAGATAGAAAAGTGGCTTTATGACAGGTTTGAGTTTCAACCGCTGTGGGACAGGACGATTTTTGCCATAGATGAAATTCCGAATACTATCGATTATAAAGTTCTGGGGGTAATAGTCCTTTCGGCGATAGCTGCGTGTTTGGCTGGTGCGCTGTTGCCATGCCGTAAGGCCGCGAAGCAAAAGCCGGTTGAGATATTGCAGGTGAGCCAATTATGAATAAGGGCGATTTTAGATTAAAAGCTGAAGGAGTTTATAAGTCTTATCGGATGGGCGCCACAGACGTGGAAGTTCTCAAAGGTGTGGATTTGGATGTAAAGAAAGGTGAGTATATTGCCATAGTAGGCGCCTCCGGGAGCGGTAAAAGCACTCTTCTGCATATATTAGGTGCTTTGGATAGGCCGGATAAGGGTGTTGTGGCATTTAATGGGCGGGATTTGAGCCGGTATGGCAGCGGTGAATTGAACAGGTTCCGCAATAAAATGGTCGGATTTGTTTTTCAGTTTTATCATTTATTGGACGAATTAAATGTGCTGGAAAATGTTTATCTGCCAACGATGGTTTTAAAAGGAGTATTGGGCTGGTTTTCTTGCCGGAGAAAGGCTGAAAAACGGGCTTTAGAACTGCTTGATCAACTTGGATTGGGTGAAAGGGCCAAACATAAGCCGTATCAATTGTCCGGTGGAGAAAGGCAGAGGGTTGCAATCGGCAGGGCGTTGATGAATGAGCCGAGCATGCTTTTGGCCGATGAGCCGACAGGAAATCTTGACTCTGCGACAGGAAATGGTATCTTAAAGGTCTTTGAAGAATTGAATCAGTCCGGCCAGACGATTGTAATGGTGAGCCACGATGAACGAGTTGCACACAGGGCCGGACGGATAGTAACGTTAACTGATGGTAAAATTCGGCGTACGTGATGTGGTGATACGGTTTTCAAAGAGGCAAGTACGCATGATACAGGTTAAAATGGTGTATTATGGGACTGAAAATTTGGCTTGATAAAAAACTTGTTGATGAGACGGATGCCAGGATATCCGTTTTCGACCATGGATTGCTTTACGGCGATGGTGTTTTTGAGGGTATTCGTGTCTATAACAGCAGGGTATTTGAGCTTGAGGCTCACATAAAGAGACTTTATGAGTCGGCGAAGGCAATCCGCCTTGAGGTGGCGATGAGTAAGGACAAACTTATCAGGGCAGTTGAAAAAACGACCGAGGCCAACGGTGTTATTGACGGCTATATTCGGCTGGTGGTTACCCGCGGCGTGGGGACTTTGGGATTGAATCCTTTCATTTGTGAAGAGGGCAGGTTGATTATCATAGCCGACAACATCCAACTTTATCCTGAGGAACTTTACGAAACAGGGATGAAAGTAATCAGTGCGACGACGGTTCGTAATCATCCGCTGTCAATTCCGCCGCAGGTCAAGAGCTTGAATTACTTAAATAATATCCTGGCTAAGATTGAAGCGCTGGATAACGATGTTCCCGAAGCAGTTATGTATAATCACGAAGGGTACGTTGCCGAAGCGACAGGAGATAATGTTTTTATTGTGAAGAACGGTGTGGTTTATACACCACCGGTTGAAGCCGGTTCATTGGAAGGGATAACACGAAGTGTAGTTATTAAACTGGCCGAAGAAGAGAAGCTTGAGGTGGTTGAAAAAAATCTCACGCGATTTGATTTATATAATAGCGATGAATTTTTCCTCACCGGCACGGCTGCCGAGGTGATCGGCGTTGTCGATATTGACAGCAGAATTATCGGTGCCGGCAAGCCCGGGCCTATTACGCGTCTTCTGAGGAAAAAATTCTACCGATACGCACACGGAAAGAAGTAATGAGTTTTGAATATTTAGTGGTAACTCAAGACTCAAAAATCCGAACTCAAAACTGATATGCAATTACCATCACATACTAACCCTTCACTGCGTTCGAAGGTGAGCGCGGGCGGCGGTCTGCCTCTGAGTGCGATTCCTTCTTTTAGAATCATCGAAGGCGAATTGGAACAGGTCAGGAGGTTGATTGGAGAGCAGTTAGCTGAGGCCACTAAGCCGGTCAGTCGATTACTGAGAAATGTAGATATCTGTAGCGGCAAAATGATTCGGCCCGGACTTGTTTTATTGTCTTATCATGTTGTTCAGGACGGATCATGCGCAAATGGATTGACCACTACGAAGGGTGAAAATGCAGACAAAAGCCTGAAATTGAGCAAGTCTTCGACCCATGTGGATTCGACAGTGAGTGATAATGAGCGCGATTTGCATTATGATGCTATCTGTGTTGCGGCAATTGTTGAGTTGATTCACAATGCCACATTGTTACACGACGATGTTATAGATGGAGGACAAAAACGAAGAGGGCTGCCTACTGTAAATAGTTTGTGCGGTAACGAATCGGCTGTGCTTTTAGGCGATTTCTTGTTAAGCAAGGCCTTCAAGATATGCGCCGGATTGGACCCTGAAATCACTAATATAGTTGCCGGTACAGCAGTTCGGGTCTGTGAGGGTGAATTGGGGCAGATAGCTCAAAGGCAGAACTGGCAGTTGAGCGAATCGGAATATATCGACATAATCACTGAAAAAAGTGCTTCTCTTTTTAGCAGCTGTTGTTTGCTTGGCGGACTTTTGGCGGGTGCCAGTGAGTCGCAAATCCAGTCGCTGGCCGATTTCGGATTGAATGCCGGTATTGCGTTTCAAATTACCGATGATTTACTGGACATAATCGGCGATGAAAGTAAAGCGGGCAAGACGCTTGGCAGCGATATTGATAAAAATAAGCTGACATTGGCTGTAATACATTTGCTGAGAACAGTTGACGAGGAAGAAAAAAACACAGTGATAAATTCATATCTTTTGAATCCCGATGGAGATTCTGTAACGACGGATAACGTGATACAGGAAGGGGAAATGTCGAAGGGATTGAATCATGAGGCGTATCATGGGCGCGATACAGGAAGCGGAAAAGAAAGTTTGAAAGAGATATTAGAGCGTTATGGCAGTTTGAAATATGCTTACGGCCGGGCACAGGAATTCGTTACAAAAGCACTGAATGCATTGACTGACTTGCAGGAAAGTGAGGTAAGAAAAGCGGTTATTGAGACAGCTAAATTTATCGGTGAGCGAGCGATTTGAAGCTGGTTTGTTCGATACTCTGAGATAAACAAACAAAGAAGGCCGGTTTTCCATAACCGGCCTTCTTTGCTTAAATAGAAACTAACTGATAGTTTTAGAACTTGTACTTTAGGCTCAAGCTGGCCCAGAATTCATCGTCATCATTTACTGTGTCTTCCATCGATAACTGGTAATTCAGTCCGGGACAGAGGGCAAGGTTGTTGCCGAGGTC
>JABAHS010029787.1_pt2 | contig 22333 bp, 21 predicted proteins | sample 7062111 | NCBI WGS metagenome assembly JABAHS01 (sample SAMN14534600, study PRJNA622989) | marine sediment metagenome | biome: marine biome [ENVO:00000428]; feature: marine pelagic biome [ENVO:01000023]; material: deep marine sediment [ENVO:00002113]; isolation source: pool of 4 deep marine... | reverse complement strand
TCTCGTATATCGCGACGTCGAACCAGCCCTGGGCGGGTTCCGCAATGGACGGTGTGGCCACCTCCTCCACCTGGTAGCCGGCATCGGCCAGATGAGCCGCGGCGCGATCCAGCAGCGAGAGCAGCTCCGGGTGAATCGGATAGCCGTAAGTCTCCTTGGTGAACGCGACGCGGCGGGGCGCCGCCTCTCCCTCAAAGGGAGCGGGCACCCACCAGGGATCTCTGGGATCGCCATGCGCCATGACGCGCGTGGCAAGGCGCACGTCACGCACCTCCCGACAAATAGCCCCCTGCACGGACATCAGCTGCGCCAGCATTCCCCGCTCCCCCGTCATCGACGGGTTGTAGCTCGGGATCCTGCCAAAGGTTGGTTTGATGCTGGTCACGCCGTTACAGAACGAAGGGAAGCGAAGCGAACCGCCAATGTCGTTGCCGTGATGAATGGGCCCGAACCCGGCGGCCGCAGCCGCGCCCGCGCCCCCCGACGAGCCTCCCGCGCTGGCCTCCGGATCCCAGGGATTGTATGTCCTTCCGTGCAGCGGGTTGTCCGTCGTCGCCCGCATGGAGAGTTCCGGCGTGTTGGTACGCCCGATGACGATGGCGCCCGCAGCGCGCAGGTTACTGACGATAGGCGCGTCCGCAGGCGCGATGATCTGCTGGAAGGCCGGAACCCCGTTGGGCGTCGGCATGCCCTCCTGGTCCACGTTCTCCTTGATGGTCACCGGCACGCCGTGCAGCGGTCCCACGTCGAGCCCTTCCGCGATCGCCGCATCCGCGCGCGCTGCGGCCGCCAACGCTTCCTGACGGCAATCGTAAACGATGGCGTTCAGCGCCGGATTGCGCTGTTCGATACGAGCAGAGACGCTCTCGATGGCATCCCGGCTGGAATACTCGCCCTTGCGAATGCCATCCGCCAGCTCCACGGCGCTCAAGCGCCACAGGTCTTTGCTCATTGCCCTGCCCTCTTCTTCCTGACACGCGCAGGCGCTTCCGCCATTACGGTCGCGGCTCGCGAACTCACTATACCGGCAAGCTCGACGAGCCGGAAATTGCAGCGCGCAATGGCACCGCGCACCTGGGGACGACAACGTTCCGCTAGGGGGCCACGTCGCAGACCCGAACGTCGGCGAAGGTAGCCCGGTCCGCATCCCAGACCCGCGCGCCCCGACAATTGATCGCCCCTTCCTCCGGCGACGCATAGCCTATCCGGGGCTCGTTCAGCGCGCCGGCGGGGCAGGCTCCCGGGTCTCTTGCCGAGCAGAGCTCCGGCTTGGCTTGGGCCTCGGCCACGGTGGTGCACATCGTCGTGAGCGCGCCATCGGCGCAGAAACAGGCGCACTCGCCCCAGGCATTCGCCGCGAGCACCATGCACGGCAGCAGCAGCGTCTTCCTCATGATCCGCTCCCTGATCGTGGAAAGTCGTCAGAATAAACACGGAGCCTTCGGCTTCATGTGAGCAGAAGTAGGGCAGGAATGGCAGCAGGGGGATAAACGATAGTTACGAATCTGCCCCGCCAATACCCAAGTCGCATCTCCGCGCGGCGTAACTTCCCGACCCTCCGTTCGCCCATCTCGCAATATCCGGCTGACAACCCGCTTACGGTTGCTCACACCTGAAACCGAGAAACCGATCACAATACTGAAGTCTTTTCGAGGATGGCCACCAATGGTCGGATTGCAGAGCTACGTTGGCGAGCTCGTCATGTATCGCGGATTCTTCTACGAGATCGTGCGCATCGCCCTCCGCGGTGGCGAGCTCCGCTGCATCGCATACAGCGACGAGCTCGACGCGGTAGCCGAACTCTCCGTCGCCGAAGTCTTCGTCGGGCTCGCTGCCTGATTCGCCCAAATCCGCGGTCCCCCGCGGCATCGCTCACACTCGCTCTGCCGTTCAGGAACATTTAGAGGGTCTTTGACGCCAATCCTTCGGATTTCCCGTATTGCGGCCCTGACACCGCGACGCGAGCATCATTCGTTGCGCACGAGTCGGGGACCTACCAATGACCGAGACACTTACCGGCACCAACCGCTCCGCCGGAGTTACCTACAGCGAGCTGCTCGACCAGGACAGCCATCCCGTCCGCGACATCCTGCGGCTCGACGCGCCCATGGAGCCCGGCCCGACAAAAGTGCCGGTGGAGCGTTACTATTCCAAAGCCTTTCACGACCTGGAGGTCGAGAAGGTCTGGAAGCGGGTGTGGCAGATGGCCTGTCATCAGGACGACATTCCGGAGGTGGGCGACCACCACGTTTACGACATCGCCCATCTCTCGTTTCTCATCGTCCGCACCGGCGAGGACGAGTTCAAAGCCTTCTGGAACGCCTGCCTGCACCGCGGCCGGCAACTCAAGGAGAATCATGGGACTCGGGCGCGAGCGTTCCGCTGCCCGTTCCACGGCTGGGCCTGGAACATCGACGGAAGCGTCTTGGACATCCCCTGCCAGTGGGATTTCCCGACCCTCGATCTGGATGAGCTGAGACTGCCCGAAGTCCAGCTGGGCCGCTGGGGCGGCTTCATCTTCATCAACCCGGACGACGACAACACACAGCCACTGGAAGACTATCTCGGCAACCTCTCCGATCACTTCACGCTGCTCCCTTACGAACGGCGCTACAAGTCTGCGCATGTGGCAAAGGTGCTGCGCTGCAACTGGAAAGTGGCTCAGGAGGCCTTCAGCGAGGCCTATCACGTCATCGCCACCCACCCGACAATTCTCGAGACCATCGGTGACGCAAACTCCAAGTACGACGTCTTCGGCAACTACTCACGGGCAATCTCTCCCGCCTTCACGCCGAGCCCCCATCTGGCGAACATGCCGCACTACGACCCGCTGCCCGACGCTCGACTTTACAAGAAGCTGCGTCACCCGCTCTCGGGTTACATCTACGAGCGCGGCGAGGACGGGTTTGTTCTCGTGACAAATCATCAGGGCCGCGTCAGCAAGTTCACCGCGGCCGGCGAGTGGGTCGAAGGCGAGATCCGCAACGCGGACCCGAACATGACCGACTGGATCGGCGGCAAACAGCTCCCGGACAGTGACGAGGTGGGCGGAATGCTGCCCGATTCGCTTCCGGCGGACGGCAACCTGCGTGCCATGATGGCTCAGGGCCCGCGTGAATCACTCAGACCGCTTCTCGGCGATCGCGTCGACGAGTTCAGTGACGCGGAGCTGCTGGACTCGATCTACTTCACCGTGTTCCCGAACTTCCACCCCTGGGGGTCGTTCAATCAGATCGTCTATCGGTTCCGCCCCCACGGCGACAATCCCGACGAGTGCATCCACGAGTGCATGTACTTCTCTCCGGTGCCCGAGGGCGAGGAGCGCCCGCCTGCCGCCCCCATCCACTGGCTGGGCGCCGACGACGACTGGGTGGATGCCGCCGAGCTCGGCATGCTGGCCAAGGTGTTCAACCAGGACGTGGTCAACATGCCCTACGTTCAGAAAGGCCTGAAGACCATGAAGCAGCCCTACGTGATCTTCGCCGACTACGGGGAAACGAAACCCCGTCACTTTCACAAGCTGCTCGACGAATGGCTGGATAAGCCCTGAGCCCGGTGATCGGGGCCTGGCAGAAGCCCGCAAGGCCTCATCGCCGGGGCTTCAATATCTCGGGCACTCCGGCGGACGAACTCGGGCCGCAGAGGTCCGCGCTGCCGGGCGGCAGGATTCGTGATGGAGTAAGCTAGGCCGAACGACGATGGGCGGCAGGATGCGTGCGGGTCGATGGCCGACGCTGACCAGGGTTTCGCCTACGAGTTCGGCGACTGGCTGGTAGAGCCCGATCTCAACCGAATTCGACGGGGGGAGCAGGAGATACAACTCGAGCCCAGCACGCTCGAGGTGCTCTGCTATCTGCTCGAACGTCCGGGCGAGATCGTGTCGGTCGACGAGTTGCTCGCTTCGGTGTGGCAGGAAGACAGCGTCGAGCCGAATGCCGTCCACAGCAACATCAACCGTATCTGGCGTGCCCTCGGTGACAGTAGACGCGAGCCAAGATACATTGAATCCGTCTCCCCGCAAGGCTATCGGGCCATCGGCGCCGTGCGCAGGATCGAAGCGGGCCCCCACGACGCAGAGCTTGCCGAGGCCCTCGAAGCCGTCACTCCGCCCTACCCTGCTTACAGCGGTGACGAGCCCTATACCTTCGTCTGCTACTCGCACCAGAATCGGGAGCAGGTGTATCAGGAGCTCGTGCGGCTGCGATCCGCGGGTATCAACGTCTGGTACGACGAAGGGATTTCCCCCGGAGCGGAGTGGACCGAGGAGGTGGCCAACGCCATCGCCAACTGCACACATCTGCTCTTCTTCGTCTCCCCGGATTCCGTCTCCTCGAAGCATTGTCTGGACGAGCTCTCCTATGCCCAGGAGCGCCACAAGTCGATCGTGGTCGTTTATCTGGAGCCCACGGAGCTTCCACAGGGCCTGCAGCTCTCCATCGGCAGAATCCAGGCGTTGTTCAGATACGCCATGCGCGAGTCGGAGTACGCCCGCAAGCTGATCGCCACCCTGCACGGGGCTGCCGAGACGAGTGGTGCAAGCACCGCGCGACCCACCGCCCCACGACCAGCAGCGCCGCCACCGACGGGCGTCCCGGGGAGAGCGCTGCGCCGCTCGCTAAGTGCCCTGGGCATCGCTGCGCTAATCGCCGCGCTCGCGCTACTGGTCCTGCGGGGCCCGCGGATCGACACGATCCTCCGCGACGAACCGATGGAAAACACCATCACCGTGGAGGCGTTCAAGGATCTCACCGCCGCCCACGATCAGTGGATCGGAGATACCATCGAGTCTGAGGTTCGCGTCGCGCTGCCCGGCAGAGGCCTGCAGGTAGTCGGTTCCGCATCGTACCAGGGAGATCGTGAGGTAACGGTACGGGAACGGGCTCGTTACCGGGTGACGGGCACCGTCAAACGGTTGCGCAGCCGCATTCGTGTGACGGCGGAGCTCATCAGAAACGATACGGATTTTCTGATCTGGACTCAGATCTACGATCAGCCAATCACGCAGGACGCAGCGCCGCAGAGCGAGATCGCAGCACAGATCGTCGCCGAGGTCGCCCACGAGATTCGCGGCGGCGGCGAGCAGCCCTTGATCGCCACTATCCCCGCCGCAAGGCCGGCAGCCGGTGCCCTGCAGGGCGCTCTCGATGCCCAGCAGGCCCTGCCGGAGTTCTCCGATTTCGAGTCGGAAGAAGATGGCGAGCCGAGCCAGCCGGCCTTCGACGAGTTCCCGAGCTTCGACGACGAAGGAGGTGGCGATGATTAGCCGTCTCCATCGACTGCGCCAGGTTGCGCTGCTCGTCTTCGTGGCCCTGATGACTCCGGTCGCCCATGGGGATGACATCGGCGAGCTGTTGAGACCGGCCGACGTGCGCTCTGTGATCATCTCACCGGACGGGCGGCATCTGGCGATGGTCCGCAGCGACGCGCAGAAGGACACCCTCGTGATCTTCGGCCGTCCGGCAATGACCGTCGTCACCGGCGTCGCGTCCAGCGCCGGACAACGGTTCCAGACCATCACCTGGGCAAACAATGTAACCGTGCTTATCGAGCCTGCCGCGGATGTCGGAGCGGCGGAGCAACCGATACCGACCGGTGCACTGCTCGCCCTGGGCGTGGATGGCTCGCGCAAACGCCTGCTGCCCGCCAATCCGAACGCCGTCAGGCTCCCCACGGCGGTGATCAGCGTGCTGCCCAACGACCTTGCCAACGTGCTCATCGCGGCCCACGGCGCCTGTGAGGGTGAGAGCTGCACCGAAGCGGAGAAAGCCCTTCGCAGGCCGATGAAGCTCAACCTCGAAACGGGCGAGAAAACCTTTGTCGCCCCTGCCCTCCCTGTGCCCGCCTACTACGTCAGCGATCCAGGCGGCAACAGGATGCTGGCTGCCGGACGCACCGCGGACGGGCGGGTCGAGATCTACCGGCTGGCCGGAGGCGTCTGGACGCCACTGTCGTCATTCGATCCCGCCACGGATCTCGGAACCGTGCCGCTGACCATCGATCGGGCAGGAACCGTGTTCGCCCTGGCCAACAAGGTCGGGACCGCCGGACTCTACCGATGGAATCTCGATTCCGGCGAAACCGACGAGATCTATCGCGGAGCAGGCTCCGACATCGACCGCGTCATCATGAGCTACGGCGGCCGCAGGCTGCTGGCCGTGCGTTCCGATCCCGGCTACGCAAGCTGGCACTACCTCGACGCGGAGCATCCGTTCACGAGGATACACACCGCGCTGCGCGCCGCTTTCCCGGACAGCGACGTCGACGTCACCAGCTTTACCGCCGAAGGTTCCGAGGCGGTGATACGCGTCTACAGCGACCGTAATTCCGGCGACTTCTACAGCGTGAGCCTTGCTACGGGCGAAAGCACGCTCCTAGCCACGAGCCGGCCCTGGCTGCCGGCGGAAAGCCTTGCCAAGGTCGAACCCATGGAGTTGACAAGCCGAGACATGTTCACCCTGCGCGGCTACGTCACCACGCCGTCCTCTGCAGGCCCCCATCCGATGGTTGTCTGGATCCACGACAAGCCCACCACCACGCGGGCGATCTGGGAACTCAACGCCGAAGTTCAGATGCTGGCACGAGGCGGCTTTGCCGTCCTGCAGATCAACTATCGCGGTTCGGGTGGTCTGGGCCAGTGGTACACGGCATCCGGCGCGGAAAGAGACGGCCGGGCCGTTCAGCGAGACATCGCCGACGCGACCCGGTGGGCCATCGATAGTGGCATCGCCAACGAGGGCCAGATCTGCGTCTACGGCAGGGGTTACGGCGCCTTTGCGGCGGTGAAGGCTATGGCCACCAACATCGGCTTGTTCCAATGCGCGGTCGCCATCGATGGCTTCTATGACCTGGCATCACCCTTCAGCGTCTCGGAGGACCCCACCCTGACCCCACAGAACCTGCTGGCGTTCCCCTCGATGCTAGATCTGACGGACGTTCGCCGCTCTCCGGTCAACCGAGTGTTCAACATCGAGGGCTCGGTTCTGCTCGTCGGCGAATCAGATCAGACCATCACCATGCGCGATGCGCTGGAAGAAACCGAAAAGTCCGTGGTCTGGCTGGCACCGGAAAACGAGCAAAGCGAGTACGCGGGAATACTGACCTACCTCGAAGCCGAGCTGAGCGCGAAGCAGGCGACGGGCGCGGATCCGGCCGGTTTTGGCGCCACGCTGACCGCCAGGCAGGCAAGGGAATTCCAGCGCATCCGCGAGGAGATGCGCGCCGCCACCAAGGCCCTAGGTAGCCGCCGGGCGGTTACCGCCACCGCAGTGCGCCGTGAGGTGCAGAGGATTATCGAGGGTTACGACGCGGACGTCCGATCCATCGTCACCGACGATCAGTGGGCGCTGTACGACGACTTCAAGGACGGCCTCGCCCAGGAACTGGAAAGTGAGCTCGACATCGTCAGGTTGCAGTAAGGTGGCAACCGGGGCGCAGGTGCTGCCAGCCCGGCGGATCTAAGCGCCGCGGGCGCGATCGGAGGCGGTCACCGCCCGTCCACCCATTCCCCATAAAGCTCATGAAAGTGGCGGATCTTCGTCTCGTTGTAGTCGGCCAGGCGCACGCACTGCCGCGCCGTCGCTTTCATACCCTGATAAACGTAGGCCATGTTGCGCACGTCCTGATTGAAGACGCCGGCCAGGCTGCCGAGCTCCGGCGCCCCTGTCCAGTCGTCGTCCGGGCCGAGCCAGTGGATGTCGGCCACAGGGGTGTACTCGCCGTCGTCGGGAATCGGCGCCAGATACATGCATTCCATGATGCACTCTTCGTGATTGTCCCCGTTGGGGCGAAAGCGGTAGTTGATCCGGTTGAAAGAGCCCCACGGATGATAGTTCGGGAACACCGTGAGATAGATCGCCGCGGTCAGCTCGATGTCGGGAATGGTGTCCGCCACCGAGGGGATGATCTTACGCAGCACCTCCCGCTGCATCTCGCTCATGAACGCTCGGCCCGAGGCATCCTCCCCAAGCCTCTCTCTCGCCTTGGCCGCATCCTCCGCCGTGGTCTCCACGCCCGCAACCCCCATGTCTGGTAGCTGCACCCCGGCCACCACGATGCACATGTGCGGGTTTGCGTCGATCAGATCGCCTTCCAGCCAGTTGGCGAGCGCGTCGAAACGCCCCGAACGGCCATCGCGGGTAACGACGTTCACGCTGCCGTCGCCTGAGGATTCGTAGATCGTCCCGGTGAGCGGATGTCGAACCCTGGTGATTCCCTCGTCCTGCTCAGGCGGCGGCCCCCAGTCCGGAACCCCCGATCCGTCGAGGGCTCCGCAAAGGATGGCGCGCGAGTAGTTGCCGAATACGTCGTATTTGGTGTCGCCATCGTGAACCCCGTGGGCCAGCGCCTGGGGGTGTGTCATGTAGACGTGATACGACTCCATGAAGGCTTCCTGAACAACTTTCCAATTGGCGCGGATTATCTTCGCAACGTGAGCCTGCTTGTAGCGACGCTCGTAGGGAAAGAACTCGAACTGCGACGACAGATCGCCCAGGAAGTCCTCAAGCGGTTCGCAGTCCGGATCGGGGTTGATGAAGATGAACCGCCCCCAGCGCCCGATGCGAACCTCGGGCAGGCGCTCAGCCTCCCGGTCCAGATCGGGGTAGTCGTACGCGCAGGGAACCTGCTTGAGGGTACCGTCGAGCTCCCAGGACCAGCCATGAAACGGGCATTTCAGCTCATCGAGCCCCTTCGCCCTGGATTCCCGGAGCTTACGCCCCCGGTGCAGGCAGGCGTTGTAGTAGGCTTTGTACTCGTCCTCGCCGACCCGCACGACGAGGTAGGACCTGTCCACGATGTCGTAGGGCACCACGTCGCCCACGTTCCGAAAGTCGTCCTCGTGGGCAGCCATCTGCCACACTCGCGACCATAGACGTTCCTTCTCGAGCTCATGGTACTCACGCGATATGTAGCGCGCAGTAGGCACCAGGGTCGGGCCCGGATGGATGGGCGAATCGCGCCGCATCGCGCGGGTCACGTGATCGGCGTTGGTGTCGGAGTCGAGCAACTTGGCAAACGACGGATCCATCGTCCGCACACCGGGTTTAACGACTGCCGCCATGTTTCTCCTCCCCCAATCGGGTTGATTGACCAGGTAATCTACCGCAAACGCGCCGACCGGTCTGCCAATCGATGGTAACCTGCGGGCATGAGCGGCGGCGCCGCATGACCGGAGCGGGGAGCGCAAATGGGAACGAGCCTACCTGAATCGGGCCGCGACTGGCCGACGTTGAAGGCCGAGATGGTCGAGCGCGGCAGCGGCGACGCCAAGTGGCGTGACGGCAAGACGGCCGTTTACGTCTTCAACGCAGGCGACGATGTCGCCCAGGTTCAAAAGGAAGCCTACGCCCTGTACATGTCCGAGAACGGCTTGGGACCCCTGGCGTTTCCAAGCCTTAGGCGGATGGAGGACGAGGTCATCGGCATGGCCCTGTCGCTTCTTCACGGCCCGGAGGATGCCGCCGGCGCGATGACCTCAGGCGGAACCGACTCCATCACCATGGCCGTCAAGGCCGCTCGCGACTACGCGCGAGCCGAGCGCGGTCTGAAAGCAGCCGGCAACCTGGTGATTCCTCGCTCCGCCCACCCGGCGTTCGACAAGGCGGCGCACATGATGGACATCGAGGTCCGCAGGGTGCCGGTCGGAGAGGATCTTCTTGCCGACGTCCCGGCCATGGCGGACGCCATAGACGACGGCACGATCATGCTCGTCGGCTCGGCCCCGTGCTTCCCTTACGGCCTGATCGACGACATCGCAGCCCTTTCCGCCATTGCCGGCGAACGCGAGCTGTGGCTGCACGTGGATGCCTGCGTGGGCGGGTTCATTGCTCCGTTCGTGCGGATGAACGGCTCGGAACTCCCTCCTTTCGATTTCGAGCTGCCGGGCGTGTCGTCCATGTCGGCCGACCTGCACAAATACGGGTACTGCGCAAAAGGGGCGTCCACGGTGTTGTTCCGCAGCGCCGGCCGCTACCAGCACATGCCATTCGACTTCGGCGACTGGCCTGGTGGACGAATGCTAACGCCAACCCTGGCAGGCACCCGCCCGGGCGGCGCCATCGCCGCGGCCTGGGCCGTCATGAACTTTCTCGGCGAGACCGGATATCAGGCAAAGCACCGCCAGGTCACCAACGCCCGGGAAGTCGTGGAGCGCGGGGTTCGAGAGCTCGGCTTCGAGGTGCTCGGCGCGCCTCAGCTGGGGATCACGGCCTTCTCCCACCCCGACGCCGATGTGATCGCCGTATACAAACATATGTTCCGCAAGGGCTGGTTCGCGGGGCTGACCATGGAACCCAAGGCCCTTCACCTCATGCTGTCACCGGTTCACGAGCGCGTCACCGATCTCTACCTGACGGATCTTGCGGACGCCCTCCGGCAGGCCAACGACCAGGAATCCGATGATGGTTTCGAAGCCCGATACAGCTGAGCTCAGCGCGCCACGCTCCTTTTACCTCTGGCTCAGCTTGTGGATGTGGGCCATTGCCATCACCGGGTTTGGACCCGGTGCCGTATCGGGCCTGCTGGGGGGAACCTTCGTGGATTCTCTCGCCGTGCACGTCCACGCCGTCGTCTACATCGCCTGGCTCGCGCTGTTTTCCTACCAGGCGAGCCTTCCCGCTCGAGGGCGCGTAGATCTTCACCGCAAGCTCGGCCGCTGCATGGCCGCCTACGCCGTGGTGATGATTGCGGTGGGGTTGCACGTGACGTTCAGCCGGTTCGCGGACCGGGTCGCGGCCGGCGACGTGGAGATGGCGCGCACCATGATGCTGCCGCCCTTCAGCGACATGTTCGTTTTTCCTGTGCTCTTCTGGCTGGCTTATCGGTTCCGGCACCGGCCGGAAACCCACAAGCGCCTCATGGTGGTGGCGACGACATTCCTGCTGGTCGCGGCCGTCGGCCGGATGAGCTTCCTGGGCGCCCCTCCTGCCGTTCTCATTTACGATGCGGTCTGGCTTTCCCCCATCTGGATTGCCATGTTGCGGGACGCGATCGTGGAGCGGAGACTCCATCCCGCCTACGGGTTCAGCCTGCTCTTGCTCAGCTTCATGCCTTTGCGGATGCTGATCGTAGACACGGAGGGCTGGCGCGGTTTCACCGACTGGCTGGCTCAGGCCGTGGTGGGTTGAATCGCCGTCGGCCGCCGACTTTACATCTCCAGGGGCTCGAGCACGGCGATGCGCTGTGGTTCTTCCTTCCAGGCATCTGAGACGTCCACGTAGAGCTCGATGTTGTGCCCGTCCGGATCGTCGAAGTAGAGCGACTTGGTGACGTCGTGGTCTATCGGATCGGTCTCGATCCCTGCGGCTTCGAGCTGCGCTCTGGCTTCACGAAGCTGATCCATGGACCTGCCGATACAGAACGCCACATGGTGGAGCCCCACGGCCTGTTCGCCGGCGGAGGCATCTTCCCCCGAGACCTCCATGATCGCGAGATCATGATGGTTGCCGAGACTGAAGAACGTCATCTTCAACCCCTTGTCATCGAAGCGGGCGCAGACGGGCATGCCGAGCACGCCGCTGTAGAACTGCTCAGAGCGTGCGAGATCGCTGACTTTGAGCACGAGGTGACCGAGAGATTCGACTTTCATGACCGTTTCCTGGGCTTCGACCCTGCCACTATGCCGGTTCGAGGGAGCCAAGCCAATCGCCGTTCAGCCCGGAACCGGGCTACGGATTGTCGAGCGGCTCGGCGCTCGTCAGCCGCCGATAGTCCGGGTGGGAGGGGCTCGTCAGGCCGATCTGGTTGAGCAGGCCCATGTCCCCCTCCAGCGCGACCTCGGCCAGCGGGGCGCCGCTCACCTGAATGTGCTTGCGCGCGATGATGCCCCACTTACCTCCGCGCTTGACGAGCCTGTCCTTGTAGAACCCGAAGAACACGGAGTACTCACCGCCGTCGGTCGGCTGCACCTCGGGAAGCGCGAGGCTGAGGTTGTAGCTCTCGACGTCCGCCGAATCACCGTCGAGGTCGATCTGGATCTGGCTGGTGAAGTGCCATCGACGACCGATACCGTGCTCGAGCTCCATCAAGGATTTCTTGAAGTCTTTGCCGGTACCGCGAAAGAAGCCGTAATCGATCTCGGCATCGTCGTAGAACACCGTCTCCAGCATGGCGTCATCGAGCCAGTCCAGCGCCCGGGAATAGCGAGCGAGCACCTCTTCGATGGCATGCAGATCCTTGAGCCTCGCAAGTTCCTCCTCGAGCGCCGCCACCTGCGCTCCCAGCTGCTCGATCTCGCTCATGGTTTCCTCCTCGACGCGGTCGCCTGCGCGCATCAGCCAGCCAGGGCTTCGGATCCGATCATGAACTCCGCATAATCATCCAGCAGCTCCGGCCGCTCGAAATGCAGGAAGTGCCCCACTCCCTCAATGAGGCGCACCTGACAATTCGGAATCAGGCGCTGAGCGATATACATGTCTTCCAGATCGATGATCGTGTCCTCGGCGCCGTTGATGATGAACGTGCGGGCTTTGATTCGGCTGAGGTCGATGATGTCGGTCAGGTTGCCGAGCTTGAGAATATTCCGGCAGTGCTCGTAGAAGGCCTCCGCATGAGCATCGTTGAGCTGCGCGAACTGAGCAATGATCTGCCGTCGGTATGCCTCTCCGATCTGACCACCAAACATTTCCAGGATCAGGTCGGCGCCGCGTGCGTAGTCTCCTTCATGATAAAGAACGAGTGCCCGTCGCACGATATCCTCCATCACGGAATTGGCTTTCATGCCGAACGAACTCAGTATCAGATGCTGGACCTCGTCGGGTCTGAGCGCGGCGTAGGCGGCGGCGATGGCCGTGCCCCACGAGCTCCCGGCGAGGGTCACCTCACCGCCCGTCTGGTTTTCCTCAATGAGCGCATGCACCGTCTCGAGCTGCTCCTGAACCGTGACGTGGGCGCCGCCGGACGTGATCTCGCTGCGACCAATGCCGGGCATGTCGAAGATGACCACCGTGTAGCGCTCAGCAAAGCGCTTCACCACGGTTCGCCAGATCGCCATGGTCTGCAACGCACCGCTCACGCACATCAGCAGATGGTCGCTGTCGCCATAGCGGCGGTACGGTACTTCGAAACGCCCAATGTTGAGCGAGCCCTTGACTGTCCTCATAACTGACCTGACATTTCCGGATTGGCGGCCGCTCGACCGCGTGCGAGAGATTGCTTCCAATCGAACCACCGGCCCGGGCTGAGCTTGTTCATCAGCCGATCCGTGGGTGAGAGCAGAAGCAGGTTGAGGGCGCCGGCCGCTCGATCCATGACCCGAGGGCTGCTCGCCCGCAGCGACAGGCCGAATCCCGGCTCCAGGTAATGGAACTCATGCCAGTACCCGGCGGGCATGAACAGCGTCTGGCCCGGTTCCAGAACCACCTCCACGCCACGGGCCCTGCTCAGTTCAGGATACGCATCGAAATCGGGTCGATCGAGATCAACGTAGCTGCGCACGGTAAACGGATGGCGATACAACCATCGTGACTGATCCGGCGCGAAAAGCCGAACGCGGCGCTTGCCATGAAGTGCCGTGTGCAGCACGCAGCCCATGTCGATGTCGTAGTGAAGAGGCGTGGTGGCTCCCTGGCAGCCGAAGAAGCTGTAGACGAAGCTGCGGGAAAAACGAAGATTCAGGTCCGGGAACACTACGTCTTCGAGCATCTCGGGAAATCCCGTGCGCACGTTGTGCAGAAACATCCGCAGGTCGCGCCCGCCTGCGAAAATCTCGTCCAGAAATTCCGCGAAGGGCATCGCCGAGATGCTGCCCATATAGTTTCGACCGGGCTCACCAAACGACGCGTCGTAGACCCGCACCCGACGTTCTCCATAGCGCTCCGCTAGGAATTCCGGGGTCCAGCGCTCGAGCCGGGGAGACAGGCTGAGCAGGCCGTCGATGATGGCCGGGCTGCGTTCGTGGACGACCGTCTCCAGCTCCGCCTCGGCCCCGGGCGCAACAGACACCCTGGCCACGTCATCGCCGAGCATGCGCGGTGGCGGCACGGTGATCCGGGGTATTTGGGGGCCGGTTCGGCAGGCTGAAATCGGAGCGCTTCCCGCGCTAGTAGCAGGCAATTTGGCTGAGCCCTCTGAAGCAGGCGCGGAGTTTAGCCGCTTTTTCCATCCTACCAGACTCGCCATCCGTTACAAATTGTTTCAACCCGTTCGAGGGGGGCGAACTTTGGTCTCGACACTGGTCTAATTGCCGCCTCGCGAGTACAGGAGCGCACGGAAAAGCATGAAAACCACGGCCGCGCAGGGCAGGGGGCTTCGCGACAGGCTGGCGTTCGTTTTCCGCCGCGGGGTCTTCTGGTTCGGTTTCTACATCCGTCCGCCCATCCACTGGTTCGTCGCGCGCTTCTCCAAGGTCGGCAATCCCCCCGTCTTCCCGAACGACGTCTTTTCCTGGACGGCTGAGTTCGAGCGGGATTGGGAAGCCATCCGAAACGAGGCGCTAGCAGTGCTGGAAAACCCGGCGGACGTGCCTCCCCTGCGTACGGTGTCCCCCGATCACAGCCGGATTGCGACGGATGAGAAATGGAAGGTCTTCTTCCTCTGGGGGTACGGTTACGAAGTCCAAGGCAACACGGTGCGCTGCCCGGTCACCAGCCGCCTGGTCCGGTCGGTGCCCGGTCTCATCTCAGCATTCTTCTCCATCCACACGCCGGGCACTCACCTTCCCCGCCACTATGGCCCGACCAACGGCATGATCACGTGCCATCTCGGCTTGCAGGTCCCCAAAGATTCGCGCGGCTGCCGCATCTCCATCGACGATGAGGACTACAACTGGGAACCCGGCCGTTTTCTGGTCTTCGACGACACCTACTACCATGAGGTCTGGAACGACACCGACGAGGATCGGGTGGTTCTGCTCATGCACGTCGAGCGACCCCTGCGACAACCGGGCAAAGCGGTTGCCGACGGATTTCTCTGGCTGGCAACCAAAAGCCCGTTCATTCAGGCCACCCTCAAGGCCCTGGACGACTGGACGGCCACTCAGAAGAACGACCCCGCCGCCTGACCTCGCTGCCGCCCTGCCACACTGTCGCCCGGCACCACTACGATCTGACGACCCCGCTCCCCGCTTTAATTTTCCTGCCGAGGCTGCAATGATGCAGACGTCGTCGCATCAAGCGGACCTTCAAGCAACAAGTGATACCTGCAGAGGAACCGGCGGACGCGAGGACCTATCACTCAATCGGGGAGAAAAGAATGAAAGTAATGATCTTCGGTGTGTCCATGCTTTTGGCCTCTCTGGCCTTTGCGGACGGCCACGACGACACATGGTCGGGCCTGAACCTGTCCGAAGGCAGCGCCATGCAGATGCAACTCTGTTCCCTTCAGCCCAGGAAGACGATGGCAGACTACGACAAGGTCATGACGGCCTATATCGACTGGTCGAAGGAAAACGACGTTCAGGCCTACGTGATGCGCGCAACGCCCCTGTTCGGTGGCCCCGACGCCGCCGCCGGATTGGATTTTGAATGGATCGACATGCTCGTGTCCCCCTTCGCAGTCTCCGGAAGCGGCTGGGATAAGTGGATGACCACGGAGTCCGGTCAGAAGCTCGACAAGCAGTGGCGGGAGACAGCGAACTGCCGGGTGGCCATCCACACGGTGGCCAGCATGTTTCTGGACCGCGAGGCTCTAACCCACGATACCAGGGTGCTGTCGTTCAACTGGTGCACGCGCCACGACGGGGTCACGTGGGACAACCTCATGGCCAGGCACGCGAACATGGCAGCGAGCCGACCAGACGGCGCGCCGATCAAGGCGTGGACGTTGCTTTTCCCCTCCCTCGGCGTTCGTAACGCGCCGGGTGAGTACGCACACCTGCTGAGCTTTGCGGACACGGCGGGGCTGATGGCCTGGCAGGATCAAATGGCCAATGACGGAGGCTGGCGCAGACGCCAGGACTACGAAGCCTCGTACGCCAGCTGTACGGGCTCCAACGTCTATCGGGTCCAGATTCTCAACCGGCCGTAGACGGAAGTCCGAAACGCTGCGATCGGCTGCGCAGTTGAACGCACCGCGGCCCCAGGGCCGCGGTGTCGTCACGCCTGGAGCGCATCATGGCTTACGAGATCAAGCACTTTCCCTACCCCGGCACGATAGACGCCGACGGGCACATACTCGAGCCGCCCGATCTCTGGGAAAACTACCTCGAGGAGAAGCATCGGCCTAGAGCGCTGCGCATTCAGGTCGACGATGAAGGCTACGAGTACCTCGAAATCGATCAACGGCCATCGGCCCGCTCCAAACGGGGCTCGCTGGGTCTTCTGGGAGCCATGGGAGCCGAAGACATGCGTCCCGCACCTGACCGGCGCTACGCGGACAATATGCCCTTCGGCTCCAGTGACCCGAACGAACGCGTTGAGCTCATGGACCAGGAGAACCTCGAGTTCTGCCTGCTCTACCCCACGATTGGTCTTCTCTGGGAAGCCGAGCTAGAAGATCCCGAGCTGAGCCTCGCCTACTGCCGGGCCTACAACCGGTGGATCGCCGATTTCTGCCGGGACTCCGCAGGTCGCCTGGTCCCCATCGCTCAGTTGACGCTTCTGGACGTCGAGGGCTCGGCGACGGAGCTGGAGCGGGCCGTCAATGACGGCTGCAAGGGAGCCTGGGTCAACCCATTCAATCACCGGCGCGTGATTCACGGGGCTGCCGAGCACGATCCGCTCTTTGCGAAATGCAGTGATCTGGACGTGCCGCTCGCCATTCATCCGACCTTCACGCCCCACGCCGCCGCCGCCGGAATTTTTGACTGGCCGCGGGAGGGCCGCGCGTGGGGTGAAGCCATCTGGCTGCGCAGCATCGTCCAGCAGGCGTTGATCTCATTCTTCTCGCTGGGAACGCTCGAGCGCTTCCCGGACCTGCGCCTGGGCGTGCTGGAAGCAGGTTCAGGCTGGATCGGCGCGCTGCTGGACCGGCTGGACGCGTACAGCACGTCCATGAACGTGAATCGCGCGAGCGCCACCGACCTCTTTCGGCGCCAGTGTTTCATATCCGGCGACCCTGACGAGACGGCAGCGCCACACATCATCGACCATGTGGGCGCCCACTGCTTCATGTGGGCGAGCGACTATCCGCATCCGGACCACCCCCACACCTGGGTAGACGACCTGGCGAATTACGCCACGCAGCTGTCTCCGAAAGTGCGGGACTTGGTGCTCGGCGGGAACGTCCGGCGGATCTACAAGCTGGGCTGATTGCGGGTAAGTTCTTGCAGGCATGCCCTACCGGTGTGCTGGGTTCACCGTCGACGGACCAGGGTGTTCTCGTCGGTGCGATCGAAGGACGCCGTGCTGACGTTGTCGCGCATTAAGGGGAGCTGCACGCAGAATAGGGTGTGGCAACTGGCGCCCCGAGAAGGATTCGAACCTTCGACCTGCCCCTTAGGAGGGGGCCGCGCTATCCAGCTGTGCCATCGGGGCGAAAACTCCGGTCAACGGAGACCTTCAAAGATACCGCAGCAGCCGCTTGGGGCGCTACAGGGCGAACTCCGTCTTCAGTCGCCCACCAGCATGATCATGATGCCGGCGGCCACCGCCGACCCGATGACGCCGGCAACGTTCGGGCCCATGGCATGCATGAGCAGATAGTTCTGCGGGTTGGCCTCGAGCCCGACACGGTTGGCCACCCGGGAGGCCATGGGAACGGCGGACACGCCGGCAGCGCCAATGAGCGGGTTGATGGGCTCGCGGGTCACGATGTTCAGCAGCTTACCCATCACGACCCCCGCCGCGGTCCCCAGCGCAAACGCCACCATGCCCAGCGCCAGGATCCCTAGGGTGCTGGGAACGAGGAACTGCTCTGCGCCGAGCTTCGACCCCACCGCGAGCCCGAGAAATATGGTCACGATGTTGATCAGCGCGTTCTGGGTCGTATCCGAAAGCCGATCTACCACGCCGCACTCACGCATCAGGTTGCCGAAGCAGAACATCCCGAGCAGCGGCGCCGCAGATGGCAGCAGCAGCGCCACCAGCAGCAGCAGCAGCAGGGGAAAGACGATGCGCTCGAGCCTCGAGACCTCGCGCAGCTGCACCATCTCGATCTTGCGCTCCGCCTCGGTGGTCAGCGCGCGCATGATCGGCGGCTGGATCAGCGGCACGAGCGCCATGTAGGAGTAAGCGGCCACGGCGATGGCGCCGAGCAGCTCGGGGGCGAGCCGGCCCGCCACGTAGATCGCCGTGGGACCGTCCGCGCCTCCAATGATACCGATGGCGGCAGCCTCACGAAGGCCGAACTCGAAGATTCCGAGCTCGGAGAGCCCCAACGCGCCGAGCAGGGTCGCAAAGATACCGAACTGCGCTGCCGCGCCCAGAAACAGCGTCTTGGGATTGGCCAGCAGCGGGCCGAAGTCGGTGAGCGCACCGACGCCCATGAAGATGATCAGCGGAAAGGCACCCGACTCGATGCCCACCAGGTAAGCAAGGTGCAGAAGCCCGTCGCCTTCAGCAATGCCCGCTCCGGGGATGTTCGCGAGGATCCCGCCGAACCCGATGGTCACGAGCAGCAGCGGCTCGAACTTTCGCGCAATGGCCAGATACAGAAGGCCCAGGCACACGCCGATCATCACAGCCTGGCCCCAGGTCAGCTGGTAGAGACCCGAGCCCTGCCAGATCTGGGTCAGCAGATCCACTGTCAGGCCAAGGTCACCAGGGGATCACCCACGGCCACCGCATCTCCTTCCCGGACATGGACGTCTGCCACTGTGCCTTCCTGAGGGGCCGCCACGGCCGTCTCCATCTTCATGGCCTCAACGACCAGGATGGTCTGGCCCTGGGTCACGACGTCCCCCGGCTGCACCAGAACCTTGAAAACGTTACCCGCAAGCGCCGCCTTGACGGTGCCGACCCCGGCCGGAATGGCAGGCTTGGGAGCAGGTTCGGCCCGGGTGACGCTCGATACCGCGCCCGCTTCGGAAACTTCCACCGTGAACGACCTGCCATTCACCCTGACGTTGTAGGTGCTCGCCCGCGGCGTCAGCGGGGCCCGCGGCGTGGTCTCGACCGCCGGCTCCTCTTCGGTGCCGGGTCTCGGCTCGAAGGCATCCGGGTTGCCGCGGTTCTCGAGAAACTTGAGTCCTACCTGGGGAAACAGGGCATAGGTCAGCACATCGTCGACGACGTCTCCCGCCAACGCGAAGCCCCGCTCCGCCGCAAGCTCTTGCAGCTGCCCGGTCAACGCTTCCACCTCCGGCTCCAGGTTGTCGGCCGGTCGACCCGTGATCGGCACATCCCCCTCCAGAACGCGGGCCTGAAGCTCGGCGTTCACCGGCGCCGGCGTTGCGCCGTATTCGCCTTTGAGCACCCCGGCCGTTTCCTTGGTGACGTTCTGGTAGCGCTCGTTCATGAGCACGTTGATGACCGCCTGGGTGCCTACGATCTGCGAGGTGGGGGTGACCAGCGGGATGAAGCCGAGATCCTCCCGCACCCGGGGAATCTCATCGAGCACTTCGTCGAGCCGGTCCGAGGCGTTCTGCTCGCGCAGCTGGCTCTCCAGATTCGTTAGCATGCCCCCAGGCACCTGGGCCACGAGAATGCGCGAATCCACGCCCTTCAGCGTGCCCTCGAACTTTGCATACTTTTTCCGCACTTCACGGAAGTAGGCGGCAATCTCCTCCAGGAGCGAGATGTCGAGCCCGGTGTCGCGATCGCCGCCCTCGAGTATCGCCACCAGCGTCTCGGTGGGCGAGTGGCCGTAGGTCATGCTCATGGAGGAGATGGCGGTGTCCACGTTGTCGATGCCCGCCTCGATGGCCTTGAGGTAGGTGGCCGTGGACATGCCGGTGGTGGCATGGCACTGCATGTGGATGGGCAGGCTCACGGACTCTTTCAGACGGCTGACGAGCTCGAAAGCCACGTAAGGTTTCAAGAGCCCGGCCATGTCCTTGATGGCAATGGAGTGCGCGCCGGCGTCTTCGATCTGCTTGCCGAGGTCGACCCACACCTCCATGGTATGCACGGGGCTCACCGTGTAGGAGATCGTCCCCTGGGCATGCTTGCCCACGTCGAGCGTCGCGCGGATCGCCGTCTGCAGATTCCTGATGTCGTTGAGCGCATCGAAGATCCGGAACACGTCGACGCCGTTGGCCGCCGCGCGCTCGACGAATCTGACCACGACGTCGTCCGCATAGTGCCGGTAGCCGAGAATGTTCTGGCCGCGGAACAGCATCTGCTGCGGCGTGTTCGGCATGGCGGCCTTGAGCTTTCGTATGCGCTCCCACGGATCCTCACCGAGATAGCGAATGCAGGCATCGAAGGTCGCCCCGCCCCAGGACTCGACGGACCAGAACCCGACCTGATCCAGCTTGCCGGCGATCGGCAACATGTCGTCGATACGCATGCGCGTCGCTAACAGGCTCTGGTGGGCGTCACGCAGGACCACGTCGGTGATCCCCAAGGGTCTGTTGTTGCTCATGGCTACCTCTATCGCCCGTCCCGGCCGGACGCGCGGTGCTGCTCAATGGCCGCAAGGATGGCGGCGACCTCGTCCGAGGTGGGCCCAGGCTCGCCCTGCAGACGCATCACCAGATTGGACATGACGAGGGTTGCCGCAACCAGAACCGAGAGGAAGAGAAACACCATCCCCATGCCAGCCAGCATCAGCTGCAATCCCTGAACGATCAACTCGGACATCTCCGCACCGAACTTGCCGCCACATGGCGGGTTGCGCATTCTGCAACAGGCGCTTGCGCAAGGGTAGCCGAAACTGCGCGAGCGCCCCATCCGCGAGGGCTTTCTTGACGAGGTTTTTCGCCTTCCAGATAATAGCGCGCCCTCGCGGACTGCGAAGCTGGCCGACTGGCTTCCTCTCCGCCTGAACAGCGCGCCCGTAGCTCAGCTGGATAGAGCGCATGGCTACGAACCATGAGGTCGGGGGTTCGACTCCTCCCGGGCGCGCCATTACCAACGCCGCACCATCGCCGCTCGCCCGCGTTAGCGGTTTCTGACCCGAGGACGTAGACGTCTGCAGCAATGACCAAGGACAACAGGCAATTTCATGGCTGGCGGCTCATCGGGGCCATCATGATCGTCATCGTCGTGCTCGCAGCGATCAGCTTCGTGGTGGACTGGATGGTCATCGGGCCTTTGGAAGGCCGGGTATTCTGAACCCGCCTTGTCAGGTGTCCGGGAACGGATCCTCCATTCCCGATGTCAGCGGGACCTCAAAAGCGTTCAGTGTCAGGGCGATCATGCAGTAGTAGCCGATGATGGTCACCAGCTCGATGAGCCCTTCTTCGCCAAATTGTCCGAGCGCGCCTGCATAAGTGTTCGCATCCAGCCGATGCAGGTTTACCAGGCTCGTTGCGACCCGATAGGCCAGATCCTCCGCGCCGGTGAACGTCGGCAACTCACCGACCCGCAGCTTCTCGATCTCACCGGCATCGACGCCCGCCGAGATGGCAAGCGCCCGGTGTGCGGCAAACTCGAACTTGGCCCGATAAAAGGCTCCGACAGTGCAGATGGCCACCTCTTTCACGTTCTCCGGCAGCCGACTGTCGAAACGCGCGGCCGCCCCCAGGGCCTGGATCGCCTGACCTACCCGTGGCGCCCGGACCCAGACCCCAAACGGACCGATGAGACCGATGGTTCCGTGTTTGCTCTTGCGCGGTCCGCTTTGAATGGCATCGAGTACGGCCCGTTGATCAGGGGTCAGATCTTCCTCGCTCAGCCTGGACAATCTCATGAAGCATCTCCCGGTTGTCTGTCCGTAATCTTCGTTCAATCCCCCCGAAAGATCGAATATCGCGGGGCGGGGCAACGGACGATTGCCGAAGTAACAATTGGTTACCTTGTCCGGGTTGACGGGCCTGAGCGTGGTCCTTATCGTGCTCTCCGCGTAACGGTCAGACCGTCACGCGAGCCTTAACAAATCATTGCCAACGGACCCACGACGCATGATGCACAGCAACGACAACGCCCGCGACGATACCGCTTATCTGGGCACCGTCGGCGCGATTGCCGCCCTCTCCGTGCTGTGCTTCATGGGGCTGTTGCTGTTTATCTAACAGCCACGCTTTTTCTCGCAGCGCTTCTCCCCCTGGCCGGGTGGGCCGGCTCCGAGCCGACCCTGATCGTCAACAATGCCCGCATCCTCGACGGTGCCGGCNNCCGACCCTGATCGTCAACAATGCCCGCATCCTCGACGGCGCAGGCCACGTCGTCGAACGCGGCAGCGTGCGGGTTCTGGAGGACCGCATTGCGGCCGTCGGCGCCGAGCCGTGGACCACCGAGGCGGCAGTCATGATCGACGCGCAAGGCATGACGGTCATGCCGGGCTTCATCGACACCCATCGGCATCTGCTCCTGTACAGCAATGCCGGAAGTGCGCGACAGCTGCGCCGCTATATCAA
>JABAHS010102009.1_pt1 | contig 22342 bp, 19 predicted proteins | sample 7062111 | NCBI WGS metagenome assembly JABAHS01 (sample SAMN14534600, study PRJNA622989) | marine sediment metagenome | biome: marine biome [ENVO:00000428]; feature: marine pelagic biome [ENVO:01000023]; material: deep marine sediment [ENVO:00002113]; isolation source: pool of 4 deep marine... | reverse complement strand
GCACCGGCGATTGCCCCCCCAAGAAATCCAAGACTGGCACCGGCAGGCGTTCGAGACTTACAGTCCCGGCACACCTCGAGCCTCTTCAAAGAAGCCAGTGGAACCACCAACCGAGCGTTTTGATCCTCGAGCTTGAGAATGAGAGCGTCAGCATCCAACGAGTCAAGAGTCCCCTCGAACCAACTGTTTTCATGTTTCTCTCCTCCTCTTGAAGATATGACCGAAACAGGCGTCAATACACGGACACGATCGCCGACTTTAACTCGCTCCTCTTCTTGTCCGAGAGCATAACTGAATGAGATCAGAAGGAGAGTAACAACAAAGGCGATATTGCTAGGCGTTTTCATTGCGTAACCTCCATCATTCAAAGCGAATAATTTAATCACAACGGGATTCGAATTCGTGCCACAGGACTGGTTATTGTGCCGAATTCGGATCCCCGATAATCTGTGGCTTCGCCAATTCTCAGGTTGAGGCCAAAGAAGATGTAACGATATCCGAACATAAGACTGACATACCCGCCCTTAAAATCCCCGCGGCGATCATCATCGTCATGGGGAGAAAAACCCAAAAGGCTTGCACCCAGGTCCATATGAATGAATTCGAGTGGTTCATACCTGGCAAAGAATTCACCGTGGAAAACATTCCAGATATTTTTGTTAAATGTGTGGTTGTTTTCTTCCCAGGCGCCGCCGATACCGACTCCGAGAAAGAAGTCCGAACCGGCGATTCTGTGCGCATAGGAGACGGAGAAGGAATAGATTCGTCCGACATCGAATCCCAGTTGACCATTCTTTTTTTCATCAGCCAGCAATGTCGTGGCTGAGATGCAGAAGATAAGAACGAGCATTCGCCCAAACAGAATCTTTTTCATATCTTGCACTCCTCCAAAGTCACTGTGGATAGATCTGATGCCAGTTTCTGGCCAGGGAACCAATGCCTGCGCCAATGAGTGCGCCCCCGGTTGCACCCAGAAATGCACCGGCTGCAATGAATTCCGGGCAGCCTTCAGGATCTTCAGACTCATCCAAACCCTGACACAATCCATGCACGGCCAAACCTGAGAGGGTACCCATAATGCCTACTGCAATCGCGCCAACCTTGGCTCCGCTACCGGTCGCACTTCTTTGGATCCAAATTGCTTGAATGCTGTCGAGAGAGACAGCCCGGTTCGTTTGGTCTTTTCTAATGAGGATCTCATCTCGTTTTCTTTCGATAAACTTCCCTTCAATCATGTTGGAAGCCGAATCCTTTATACGTAGACGTGCCCCGCGTTTGACGTCCTTGATGATAGTGGTGATAACCTTGATTCTGTAATTGGATTCTGGAGTTTGTGCTTCCGCTTCCGAAGCTATGAGTGTACACAGACAGAGAAACATGAGAAATTGTTTGTACATTGGAATTCTCCGTGATTTCATTTTACACGAGTATTCGAAGTCTACCTCAACCATTTCTAATCTATTTAAGGCAAGTACCATACCAGCGACAGAGAGGCTTTTTGGAATTGACTTAAGTCTATCAAAATAAACATGCTTATGAATGGATATAATGATGACGACTCATCCCGTAGCGAGAAGCTCATTCACAACCGGAGCGTGAATATCCTTTACTCTGTTAGAAGTTAAATTTGGCGCTCTTTCGGCAAAGTTTTTTTAAACACGGAGTCGCAGAGCACCCGGTGTATCACGGAGTTTTGTTTATTGTGTTTCTAATCAACCAATTGCAGCCGGTTTATGTATCCGTGCGTTTTGCGGGGTAGGAAATGGCAAAGAAGGCCATTTATTGTTCAGCCGAGGTAGGTTAGTGACCCAGGCCTGAGAAGGCGTCCTGCAAACCGTTTCCGTAACTTATCAGTGCGTACATGCCGATCACAGCAGCCACTGCCAATAAAGCGCTGTTTACGTAATTAGGTTCAAGTTTCTCAACCTTTGCAACTTCATCAAGTGAAATAGCCGTTTTATGGCCTCCGTAAAATAGGGTTTTTCCGGAAAAAATAAACAGGGAATCGGCCGTGATCCGATAATTTCGGGACTCGATCACTGAGCCGTCCGGTTTCACAATCCGAATCAGCGGCGTGTCATCATTGATTTCCTCAAAACGGGCGGGTTCTACGAAACGCCAATGGCTGCATCCAAAGGCAGTAAGTGTGAATAAGAGCAGAAGAATTCGAAGACACATTTGGGTGACTTCTCCAAAATCGGTTTCTCATGAGCCGCTGGCACCTTGCGCCAGACCAAGAATGGCAAAGATGCCCAACGCACTTCCTATTTTGATCAACGCAGATTTCAGCGGACTCATTTTTTCTTCTTTTCTAATGCTCGCAATCTGGTCAAGAGGAACGGCATTTCTCTGCACTGCTGAAGGCGTCTCTGCGAGAATGAGCAACGAATCCTGACTTAGGACGTAATGCGAGGTTTCGTAAGAGCGGCCATCTTTGAGCGTAATGTTGAAACGAGATTGGTCGTAAGTGGCTTGCTCGACATCGGCTTTTTGCACGGCGTGCCAACTACTGCAACCCGTTAATGTCAAAAACAGAAGCTGGGAAACTATAAGTTTTTTCATTTTATTCATTTCCTTTCTCTTCGTAATCTTTGAACCTCTTGACAATTTTGTTTCGTTCATCATTTTGCCATACTCAACGAAAAGTCCAGCCACGGTAAAAACGGAAATCCAACATCCTCATCAAATGCTTCCGGGGACGTTGCCAGGCCAAATCCGACTGTCAGACTTTCGCCAATGAATCGAACGCCTCCCGAAACCAATAAAAGGGATTCATCATCTCCACCGGTAAGCAGCCAGTTTTCGGTGATGAGTTTGGCGCTATTGGACACCTGAACCTCGCCGCCAAATAAGAATCCAAAATCCACGTCCGTGTCATCATTGTCGATGGGTAATCCCAAACCCAGGGTGAACCCGCTTAGCGGAGTACCATGAGTGAGGGCCACATAGGCTGCGCTAAGGTCCCCTTGATCAGGGACGCCCATGTAGAGCAGCCCGGTCGCCAGGTCGATATCGTCGTCATGCAGAACCCGCAGTTTAGGAGAAATGTAAAGAAGTTGACTGTCTACTCCCGGTAATAAAGAGATGCCTCCGCCGAGCATAAAGAAATCCGTCATCCCTACAGACAGAGTCGGGAAGAATATGTAAAAGTCAGAAAAATTTACTTCGCCTTGCCGCAGGGTTCGCCCGGTGGGACCGAAAAACAGACGGACGTAATTGGGATCATATCTTCGAAACTCTCCGTCGACGATGTTGCCTCTTGGCCAGTTAGCCTCGATGATTTTGTGTTCCGGGATGTCCATTTTGATTTCACTGATGGTCTTGAATTCAATGGTATCCGGGGTACAATTCGTAATCTGGCCGAGAAGCTGGGTATTATCTTCCAGCGTTAATTTGATGGGGCTTCCGGTATAGAACTCTTGCGGCAATTTGATGGTTATGACCGGTCTTGAGAAATGAGGATAATTGCCCTGCTTAGCTTTTCTGATTCCATTCTTGATGCGTGTTTGAAGTTTCCTTTTGCGGACTTCACTTAGATTTTTGACCAACATCCAGGGTAGGCCGTCTTTCTTCCCGATCAAGTGGAGCACCCACCGCGTTTTGTCTCGGGAGTAGATTTTGGCCCCAATGAGTCCGATGTCCTGATTGATAATGTGGAATCGATCGTTCTCCTGCCCATCGATGACCGGCCCAATTTCTTTGCTCAATACAACCGCTTCCTGAGACGGAGCTTTGGATACAGCCGCACCCGAAATAATTAAAGCAGCAATAAGGCAGATTACAATTTTCATGTTGTTTTTTCTCCTTCAGTGGTTTTTACCATTAATCCGGCAATCGACATACCAAAATGTTTCGCACGAGGTTAAGCTACTGTAAATAATACAATTAGGTTTCAACGTTCGACGTCATTATTAGCGGGCCGCGCTGAGGTATTGAATTTTGGATTGAGCATCGTCCTTCGGAAAATAGGCCAAGATTATGATAATATTAAAATTGTAGTTGTAAAGTAGGTTTACACCTCGTGTGAATTGGATGAACAAAAGAGTTGTTAAATGCTCGGGCAGAAAGGCCAGGTTCACAAATCCCAACTTTGGCGACATGTCGAGAGCTTTTTGAATGCTTGCCTAAAACAGTACATCGGATCATTCAGTACATGTATGCTGAATGGGAAATGTACCGGGATGTCAATCCCACTGGATCGAGATTGGATTGGGACATCTATCCGGGTTGATTTTCCGTTCACGATGAACAGCCTGTCCAATCACTCAGAGCCTTTAAACGGCCGCTTCAGGGGAGAAATCTGATTAGCCTTAAATCAGACCGTTCGATGCAGCAATCGAGTTTTTGAATAGAGCCTTGAATGCATGTTACACGCCAAAAAGATGCTTACAGGATGTCAGAACCGGGGGTGTTCCAAAAGCGCGAAGCCGTGAAATCATCCCGTATTTTCCGACGAGACTTCCAGAAGCCGACGTTGACGTCCAAAATTGAAGGACAAGGAGCTCTGCAGGTTGGCATAGATTCCAACTAAAAAAGCGGCACCGATTCGGACGGCTTGCAGAACCAGGCTAAATCCGACGGCTTCGGTTTGATTGACGCCAAAGTAAGAAAAGGCGAGAATGCACCCCCACTGAAAGGGACCGATGTTGGAGGGAGTGAGATGAACCAGGGAGACCACATTCATGAACAGTAGCACCGCCATGGCGCAAATAATCGGTTGTGTGGGATTTAAATTTTGTGACAAAATGAATACCCCGAACCAAACGCAGAACCAGGAGGCCAGTGACGTCAGCAGGCTTCCCATAAGCACAGACGGCGATTTGAAGATAGACATCCCCTGGACGAATTTATGCCAAAAACTCTGAAGGCGACTTTTGTGTCCTCGGAATTCGTGCGAGCGTACAGAATTGACTTTTCCATTTTTCAACTTTTTTTGTCGCTGCCAAACGAACAAGACCGACACGCAAGTTGCTGCCAAAATGATCACCAACAGTGCGGCCTGATATTTTCGCAAATCCGCCAGGTAGAAAGTCAAGGTAAAGGCGATTAGAGCCAGGAACACGATGTTGAGAATTCGTTCGTTGATGACCGAGGCGACGAGATAGGGGGCGTTGATGTTCAATTGTTGCTTTGCCGCGACGACTCGCACCCCTTCTCCGGCACGAAATGGAAACAGCAAATTGGTTATGCGGTTCAGAATGAAGAGTCTCAGGGTGGTATGAAACGCCACGGGTTTTTGCCACTGCAGCATCATTTGCCAGCGCCAGGTCTGGAAAAAAATGCTCACTATCCAGGCAGCAGTACACATGAGGAGATGCGTGTCAGCGCTTTCGAGCATCACCTCCCTAAGCTCTTGTAAAGGGATGGGAGAAAGCGCCAGACCGAAGCTGCCCAACCCGATTACCAAGCCGAAAACACGCAGCCAGGTTTTAGAAAGTCTTGCTTTCATGCCGAATGAGGGAGTACGTACAAGTTCATTAGGATCATTTAATACCTATACAGCCATTTACCCAAGATCGAGCAAACACAGTGTCAGGGAAGCTGAACCGCCAAATTGACCCCGAAGATAAAATCAACTCGATCGGTTATAAATTCATCTAACGGCAATCGAAGATGAATCCCGGGCCGGACGTTATCGAACGCTACGTTTGCAGCGATTCCCAGGTGATGGAACGTGCGTTCGCTAAAATCCAGTTCGTCTTCTGACACGAACAAACGTCCTGTCAGTCCGGCTAAGAAACCGAACCGTTGGCCGTTGTAACCAACCTGAGCGCTGTAGTCCAAAAACAGCTCGATATCGGCTGTTTCAGCAGGTTCCCCAATAGGAATAAGAACTGTCGGGCCCACTCGAATTCTTGGCGTCAAATTTGACGAGCTCTCAGGCATAAAATTTACTTTGCCAAGAACGGTCACGAAGTTGTGAAGAAAGGCCTCGAAACGATCAAAGTCGGAGTCTCGACCTAAGCTTTTGGCCGAAGAGTTGTTCTCAGGCACAATTGGGAGTCGGATGCCAATTTCCCAGAAGGTATTACGATCGGGATGATGAAATTCCATTCCCAGGTAGGGATTTCCAACCGCCGTTTCTGAATTGGCGATACGTGGGCCGTTATCGAAGCCGCGATGTGCAAAAGGCAATTCTCCCACGAAAAAGGCGTTGTCTGAGGTCCGAAACCGACCCGACAAAAAGATCGTCGAAGTCGCGAACGTCGTGTTGGCCCTGCTGCTGAAGTTGGGCTTGAGAATTTCGAGAGCCACGAAGTTGTTCGTGCCTGTGTCCACCCAAATGGGCTGTGCGGTTAGCGGGGTGCCTAATAGAAGAAAGAAAAAAGTTGAAAAGGCAGATATTCTTAACATGGTGGCCTTCGGTTTATGTTTTTCGTCTTTGTCGAGTGAAAGTTTATTTGGAATTCAAAGTTTGGTCGGTGCATTCAAATGCAAGAGGTGTACCAATCTTTGCTTGTTGCGAGATTTGACGGCTATTGTCATGTTTCCGCTAAGGAACAGAGGACTCGCAATGTCGGTGTCTGGTCCTGTCACTCGATCCTGAAGCTTCGGGAGAAGGCACAAGCAAGGCTTGCGCCCCCAAACTGTTGTGAAGCACGTTTACAGTTCTGTTAATCCCTTCATCTAAGTTTGAAAGAATTTCCGTAAAACCTCAGATACACCGAGGTTTTGTGTCGTCATTTCGAACGGAGTAAAGAAATCTGAATCTGCACAATACCAGATTTCTCACCTGATTTTCTTGACTTTAATTTTATTCTTAAGGAAGTAAATCAGATCGAAATGACAGGCCTCCACCGTAACTGAGGTTTTACGAATTTCTCCGATCAAATCTTTGATCTTTAATATTAGATTCGTAACTTGGGGTTTGGAGATCGATGATAAGTCGGATTAATGAGCGTTTAAATGTTAGATCGAATTAAACAATTGGAAAACGTTGCGCGGCAATTGGAGCCGGATGCTCAAACTCGCGATGCGCTTTTTCAAAAAGTAAAAAAATATGCCGAGACCTTTCTCGATCAGGTTTATGATTTGCCCACCTACGTGGTGACTGAGGACAAAGGCATGGGGCTGTATGATTCGCCAATTTCGGAAAGACCCATCAACATGGACGAAGCGTTGGCTCTGCTGAAGAAAAATGTAGACCATCCCGGTCTCAATCCGGCGTCCGGGGGGCACCTGGGCTACATTCCTGGTGGGGGGCTCGTGCACTCGGCATTTGGGGATTTTCTGGCGGACATCACCAACCGATTCGCCGGAATATTTTTCGCCGGTCCGGGCGCGGTGCGCATGGAAAACACATTGCTGGCGTGGATGGCGAACGTCGTGGGTTACCCTGCCGATTCGGCCGGCAATCTGACTTCGGGAGGGAGCGTCGCCAACTTGATCGGCGTGGTGACCGCCAGAGATGCGCACAACTTGAAAGCCAGGGACTTCGAGAAGGCGGTCATTTATCTGTCCGAACAGGTGCACCATTCCGTGGACAAGGCCATCCGCATTGCCGGGCTGAGGGAATGCATCACACGCTACGTGCCTCTGGATGACAAATATCGCATGCGCGCCGATGCGCTCGACGAAGCCATTAAAGCGGACAAACAGGCAGGACTCCATCCGTGGTTGATCATCGCTTCTGCCGGTACCACAGACACCGGCGCCATCGATCCTCTTTCGGAAATCGGCGAGATTGCCGAGCGGCACCAACTCTGGTTCCATTTAGACGGTGCGTATGGCGCTTTTTTCGTTTTGTGCGACGAAGGCAAGAAGCTGCTGAGCGGGATGAATACCAGCCATTCCATTGTCATGGATCCGCACAAGGGCCTGTTCCTACCCTACGGTTCAGGTGCGGTTTTGGTGAAAGACCGTCAGAAGCTGTTGGATGCTCATTACTACATGCCCAACTATTTGCAGGACACCGTGGCCACACGCGATGAACTGTCACCGGCAGATTTGTCTCCCGAACTCACCAAGCACTTCCGCGGATTACGATTGTGGTTGCCGTTAAAACTGTTGGGAGTGGCTCCCTTTCGGGCCGCTTTGGAAGAAAAACTTTGGCTTGCACGCTATTTCTACGAGCAGATTCGAGAAAGCGAGGGATTTGAGGTGGGGCCTTATCCAGACCTTTCTGTCGTGACCTATCGCTATCTCCCGAACCGCGGCGATGCCGATGAGTTTAACCGGCGTCTGGTTGAGGAGATTCACAAAGATGGCCGCGTGTTTCTGTCATCCACAATTCTCGATGGCAAGTTCACACTCAGATTGGCGGTCCTGGCGTTCCGGACCCATCTCGATACGATTGAATTGACTCTGGAGATTTTACGGCAAAAAGCTGAGGAATTGGAAAATCATGGCTAAACGAAACGCGGTTAGTCTTCTGCTCACTCGAGATGCGAATTCGACCGAGGTCTATCTGGTTGAACGCAATCCGAAACTGAGGTTCTTTGGCGGGTATTTTGCGTTCCCGGGTGGCACCCTTGACGGAGAAGAGGAAGCGGTGGACATCAAAAACGCCTCCCGAGTTCCCAAAGAGAATCTAGAATATCTGGTTACAGCAGCCCGGGAAATTTTCGAGGAAACGGGCGTGTTGCTGACCGCAAACAACTCACCCATTCCGAAAGAAAGGGCGGATGACTATCGCAAGAAACTTCTGGCCGGAGAGATCAATTTCTCAGAGATTCTTAAAAGAGAGGGCCGGGACATTGATGCGGCCGATTTCCATCCGATTTGTGACATTATCACCCCTGAGTTTTCACCAGTGCGTTACAACACTCAATTTTATTGGGTGCAAATTCCCGAGGGTCAGTCACCCGAAATCTGGCCGGGAGAGCTGGTGAGCGGAGAATTCTTCGAGGCAGAAGAGGCGCTGAATCTCTGGGAAAAAGGCGACATGCTGATTGTGCCTCCGATGATCATGATGCTTAAGGAGCTGATTGGACGCTCGGTTAAGACGTTCATCAAACCTGTTCGAGAGCTGGCGAACTCATACGTGCGAGGTACCATCCACCAGGTGTATTTCACGCCGGGGGTTCAAATGATCACGTTGAAAACCCGAACGCTGCCACCAGCCACGCACACGAACTGTTATCTCGTGGGCGAATCCGAGTTGTACATCGTCGATCCGGCGCCTTCATTGCTCCGTGAACAAGAGCGATTGTGGCAATACCTGGACAACCAACTGGCGGAAGGCCGAAGTTTCAAAGGCATTTTGCTGACGCATCACCACTCCGACCACATCGGTGCGTTGCGTGAGTGTCAATATCGCTACGATTTGCCCATTTGGGTCCATGAGAAGACCGCTGAAAAGTTGCCAAATTTTGAATTTGAGGGGCATCTCCAACATGGCGATGAGCTGGATTTGGGACAGAGTCCGGATGGACAGCCGGGTTGGAAGCTGAAGGTTTATCACACACCAGGACATGCTGAAGGACATTTGGCCTTTCAAGAGAACCGGTATGGTGCCGTTATCGCCGGCGACATGATTTCCACGGTGTCAACCATTGTTATTAGTCCCCCTGGCGGTCACATGGCCACCTACCTGCGCTCATTGGAACTTTTGGAGTCCGTTACCAGTGGCACGCTGTATCCGAGCCACGGCCCAGCCCTTCGTGAGGGCAAGGAGGTGGTTCGATATTACATCAAACACCGTCAGGAACGTGAGCAGAAACTCCTCAATGCGTTGAGCGAGCAACCGCAAACCACCAGCGCTTTGGTCAAAAAAGTCTATGACGACGTCGACAAACGCATCTGGCCTCTCGCCAAGCACTCTTTGCGTGCCGGGCTTATTAAATTAATCGAAGAGGATAAATGCCAGCAGGAGGGGGATAAATACAAACTCGCTTGATCATCGTTCCCAAGATTGCTCTTGGGAACGCAATCAAATTTGGAAGCGATGGCGAGCCCGGGCGTTCATCGCTCGTGCTCGTTCCCAAGCTCCCTCATTGGGTCGATAGGCGGAGGTTAATCTCGCTCCGGATCGTAAAATGGAAACTGTGCGACCAACCGTCGAAGTCATAAACGTCAGCAAAGCCTACGGTACGCTCAAGGCGGTCGACGAGCTGAGCTTCAAGGCCTACCGCGGTGAGATATTTGGCCTCTTGGGTCCGAATGGCGCCGGAAAAACCACCACTCTGGAGATGATTGAGGGGTTGCGGAAGCCGGACACCGGAAACATCACCATCGACGGATATGACGTGCAGAAACAGCTTAAGGAAGTCACCGAAGTCATCGGCGTGCAACTGCAATCTACGTCCATCTACAACAAAATCAAAGTTGGAGAAGCGCTGAAATTATTTGCCGGTTATTACAAAAACCGCCGTTCGTCCGAAGAGCTGCTAAAACTGGTCGCGCTTGAGGACAAGGTGAACACCTATCATCAGGATTTGTCCGGCGGCCAACAGCAACGCTTGGCTCTGGCGTTGGCGCTGGTGAACGATCCGACGGTGGTGTTTCTGGATGAACCGACCACCGGTTTGGATCCGCAGGCGCGTCGCAATCTCTGGGACATTATTTCCAAAATGAAGTCCGACGAAAAAACGGTGATTCTGACCACCCACTACATGGAAGAGGCGGAACGGCTTTGTGACCGCATCGCGATTATGGATCACGGACGCAAGATAGCCGAAGGGACCCCGCGAGAACTGATCGCGCAACTCAATGTCGAAAGCTGTCTGGAGTTCAGCGCAAACGGGTTGTTCGATTCGAATGAGTTGGGACAGTTGCCGTCGGTGTCCAAAGTATTGGCCAAAGGGGAAGAGGTGGAGCTTTTCTCGAAGAACCCGCACAACACACTGGTCAGCTTGATCGATTTGTCGAAATCCCGACAGGCGGAGATCAAGAATTTGCACGTGCGCCGACCGACGTTGGAAGACCTGTTCCTCGAACTCACCGGCAGGAGTTTAAGAGAATGAAATTGCGAATGTTCTTCGGCCAGTTGATTATCGAAATGAAGCTTTTCCTCCGGGATCGGCAAGCGGTGTTCTGGACATTTTTCTTCCCGGTTTTCCTGGTTCTGTTATTCGGCTACATTTTTAGCAAGCCGGATTCCATAAAATTTGGCGTCGGAGTCGTGGATGAAGATCAATCCGAAGAATCTCAAGAATTGGTCTCGGCTTTGGAAGATTTCCCCGTTCTTAAATTGGAGAAAAATTCCAGAGAAACGATACTCAAGAAGCTGAATGACAACGACCAGAACATTGCGATCATCATTAACAAGGGTTACGCAGAATCGTTGAACGACGGGGGTGCACAAATTGAACTTCTGTATGATCAGGCACAGCAGCAGACCTCGCGAATTGTGGTGATGATTCTCCAGCAGTTGGTGGACAAAATGAATTTGAGTTATCTGAATGTGAAACCACCCATCGAGATTGTTCAAAAACCCATGAAGCCCGAAGTCGGAGATTTGCGTTACATCGATTTTTTGCTGCCGGGCGTGATCGGCATGAGCGTGGTTTCCACCTGCTTGTTTTCTATCGGCATGGTGGTGGTCGCCTATCGTGAGAAAGGCAAGCTACGGCGGCTATCGGTGACACCGCTGCCGAAACCGATTTTCATAGCCGGGCAGATGGTGAACCGCTATTTCATCGTCCTCTTGCAAGCGTTCTTGCTCATCGCAATCGGCATGCTCCTGTTCAAGGTGCGCATGGTCGGAAACTTCGTCGACTTTCTCTCTGCGCTCACGGTGGGGATGTTGGCATTTATCGCCATTGGATTCTTTATCGCCAGTGTTGCCAACACCACGGAAACAGCTTCTGGCATCGCCAACACGTTGTTTCTGCCGATGATTTTTTTGAGCGGGGTCTACTTTTCAGTGGAGGGCCTGCCCAAATTTCTCAAGCCGCTGGTCGAGTTTTTGCCGTTGACCCATCTGGTGCGCGCTATTCGAGCGATTTTCAATCACGGTCTTTCTTTTTTTGATGTTCTGCCGCAAATGGGGATTCTGTCCGTCTGGACGATTGTCGGTTTCGCTGTTTCAGTTAAGCTGTTTAAATGGGAATAAAGATTGACTTTAATTGTGGCGTTTCTTATCCTTATTAAATCCACAGCAAGACATCATATCACCTTTGATTCGAAATGATTCATAGAGACGAGTCGAATCTGTTTAGACCCGAAACTCACCATACACTGGCAGCTCTAAGTTTCTCTCGTTGCATCCTTAAAAACCCAAACATGCTCGAATCAATCGGGTCTATTTTTTCTGAGAGAAAGACCTTAGCATTTTTATCTTCTTATAGGTGAACGATTTGCTGAGGGGAGCAAGCAAATATTGGAGCAGAATTATGCATTCCAAACAATTTGTCGTATTCTTAATGCTGAGTTTCGTCTTGGGGGCCAGCCAGCAGTCAGGCTATACCTTTCAAAATAACAATACGCTGACCGTTTCTGCTTCGTCCATGCGATTTTCCCGGAACGTCTCGGTTGTGGATGATCATGTAGTGATCTGGGGATTGGGCGCAGACGAGTATGCCTGGATCGCGTATCCACTGGATTCCGTGCCATTTTCCAACTTTATTGTCGAGGCGGAAGTGAGTGCGGACACGGCCGACAACCGCTGGCCGGAGATTGCCCTTGCATTGAACGATTCAGCCAATATTCAATCGAAACAGGTGGCGACTTCTGTGAACTGGCACGTGGTGACGTTTGAACCCACTCCACCTGCAGAAGGGGATTCCTTAATCTTTTTCTCCTTTACCAATGATTACTCCAATCGAGCGAAGCAACAAGATTTGAATCTGAAGGTTCGAAAAGTGACATTCAAAAAGGCTGACGAAAACCTCGGCACGGTCAAGGTGAGCTGGCAACCGAACACCGAATCGTTTCTGGCTGGCTACAAAATCTACTACGGCCACGAAAGCGGCAATTATGAGCACGAAGTGGACGTTGGCATGGCGACGGAAAGAGTGCTGACACTGGATAAGGATCATCCCTACTTTTTTGCCGTCACCGCTTACGGCACGTCTCCAAATAGTGAAAGCGATTTTTCAGAAGAGGTTCATTTTGAGTTTTCTGATGAAGTTGAGGGGGATGGTGAGGAGGATCAGCCAGTAGATTGCGACCTGAACGGTGACGGAGACATCAACATGGGAGATTGGTTCGCTTTTCGGAGGGCCATGAATTCAAGTCAAGGAGACGACCGCTATTTAGAAAAAGCCGATTTTAATGCCGACGGCAAGATTGATCAAACCGACGAAAATACGGCCAATGCTTCGTGTTTGGAAGCATGGCGGTCGTCCAATTGAACGAACCATTCTTACGGAGGGGTTATGGAAACCGCTAAAGTCAAAGTTGGTGAAGAGTTTTTGATTCACGCAAAAATTCGGAACGCACGAAAAGCCTACAGCTTTGAGACCTCGTTAATCTTCCCATCGGATGCTTTGGAAGTCGTCCGCAAAGACGGCAAGCTCGACATCCAAATGGGCAATTTCTTGGGAGACGGTGCAGATATGTTGTCTAACCTTTCGATTAATGCGTCTAAAAATACCGGAACACTCTTGATAGGTTACACGTTAAGCGGACCCGCGTCAGAAAAAGATGGCGATGGGCTGCTGTTCTCGGTAAGAGCCAAAGCGCTCAAGCCCGGTGACTATCGACTGGAATGGGCTTCAAATTCGAAGATCTTGGATTCGACCGGTGAGGAACAACCGAAAAATTTCGAGGATCTGCCGTTGGAAATCACGAAGGACAATCCCAACGTGAATGTCATTTTTCTGACGATTGAAGAAGCGTAGGGCCTACGCAAAAATAACTTGGAAGCCTTTCGTGCTTCGACTTCTCAGCATGAAAAGATATTTCTTCACACTGAGATGGAGTCAAAGTGTCATAATTACAGCTCATTTCAGGTGCTTTTGTGAATTAAAATATATGATAGAACATTCTGAACGATAAAATAGCTATGCTCGACACAATCGAACAACTCCGAAAAGACGGCCTGATCGATACCAAACAAAGTCGGCTTTTGGCAGATATTTACTCGAAGAAGGTGTATTCGCTTTATTATGAACACAAAGCGATCCTGCTGACCGGAGTCCTTTCTTTGTCAACGGGCCTGGGAATTTGGATTTATGAGAACATCGGATCTTTTGGTCATAAACTCATCCTGGTCTCGATCTCGGCTTTGTTCCTGCTATGTTTGGGGTACGTGACAAAACACAAACGTCCGTTCAAATTCAAGAAGGTTGAAAGCCCGGGCGCCTTTCATGATTATATTTTGCTGCTGGCATGCCTGCTTTTCCTAACTTTGCAGGGATATCTGCAATATCAGTATTCGCTGTTCACCGGAAGATGGGATTTGGGCGCCTTGATTCCCACCATCCTGTTCTTCTATCTGGCCTATCAGCACGATCATCAGGGGGTGCTGACTTTAGCGATTACAGGATTAACCGCATGGGTCGGCTTGGAATTCACACCAAAGGCGGTTTTAGCCGGTGAAACGTTTGCAGATTCCAGACTCATCGCGACCGGCATTATCTACAGCATTCTTCTCTTTACATTCGCCGTGACATTGAGTAAGTTGGGAATCAAGCGACACTTCACGTTCAATTATCTAAACTTCTGCTCCCATATTTTGTGCCTCTCTTTGCTGCATGCGCTATTTGAGTTTGATATGGATTTCTTCTATCTTTTGCTGCTTTTGGCAACTTGTGTAGTACTTTTCAGGTACGCCAGAACACACGATTCGTTTATTTTCTTGTTGTACTCGGTTATTTATGGCTACATCGGGATAAGCTATACCATTTTGAAAGACGTGCAAAGCGAAGAGGCAGGCTTTCTCTATTTTGCCATTACCGGCGCGATTATGGTGTTCTCGCTGATCAATTTCAAGAAAGTTCTAAGTATTGGGCGATGATTATCTACAGTAGAAACTGGCAGGACGACTTCACAATTCTGCGCGAGGCCAAAAAATGGTTTGAGCGAAAACTGATTCTGAAAGAGCAGTACGATGCAATCGTGTCAACCTATCAACCGGAATTCTACACTGTGAACATATTTTTGAGAATCGCTTTGTTCATTTTTACGCAAATTATGGTGTTTGGTCTGCTGGGCCTGTTCGTTTCCATAACCGATATCACAGACCCGGATGTCCCCTTGTTTGTTGGATTATATGGACTGTTCCTGTATATTGTGCTTGAGAACTGGGTCCGCATCAAACATTTTTACAAAGCCGGCGTTGATGATGCGCTCCTGGTGGCTTCGACAATCTGTGTGATCGTCGGGATTGAACATTTCCTTCCGAATGAGCGACCCGAGGTCATCATCTATCTAATTTCCTTGCCGCTGCTAATTTGGCTTACCATTCGTTTCAGCGAACCCTTGGTTGCTTTGGCTTTAACCGGATGTCTATTCTATGTTATGATCCTGCTTATCACAAACGAGGGTCGAGAAAATCAAATTTTGGTTCCGTTTGCAGTGATGTTGATTTCGTTGCCCATGTTCTTGTTTTCGAGGAGATACAAAAAACGGATTTCATTGAAACCCTGGTGGAGCAGCTTTGCTTTGTTTGAAACTTCAGGACTTGTTGCGCTCTATCTTGCGGGAAACTACCTGGTCGTTCGGAACTATTTTGAGGCCGAAAATGTGTTCACGGTTAATTCGGGACACGATATTCCGTTTGCTGGGTTGTTTTATGCACTCACGGTGATCCTACCCATCGTTTACACCGGTGCAGGCCTGCTGCGAAGGGATGCCACTTTGCTCCGAGTGGGGATTCTGGCCCTGGGCTTTTCATTGTTCACGTTCAAATACTACTTCATTGAAGGCTATACGAAGTTGATCTTAACCGTTGGCGGCGCTTTGCTTCTACTCATAGCAAGCTTTGTGTCGAACTATCTCAAGTCACCAAAGCGCGGATTCACCCTGGAACATCTGTTGAGAAGAAATTTTGAGAATGTGATAAACCTGGATGAGGTGATTATTTTCAGATCGTTGGAACCATCGCCAGCCAAAAAAGAGCGGGCTTGACGGAATTGATTTCACCAATAGGAGCTTCTTTGAAGCTCGCAACCCACCGATCCGAATCTTGTAGACGTACACGCCTGAAGTCAAAACATTGCCACGTCGTCCTGACCGTCCCACTGTGCCGAATAAACGTTGGCCAGAGGTTCCACCTCAACGAGGTGTGAATCCAAAAACCGCCGTCCAAAAAATTATCGATTAGGTGGCGAGTGGTGTTGATTTGGCTAAGGCCAACGTACTGAACGCAGTTATGAGTAAGAAACAGCCGTAAATGTAAATCCTTTTGCAACACATTTGGTCTTCCGCAAAAATGAAGTTGGACAGTTTGGATAGTTTTACATAAATGATAAGGGGTGGTGAGACGCCAAATATGTCGAGGAATGATTCGAGGAGCTAATTGCGCTTGCAAATGAAAGCAGATTTTTTATATTTAATTTTATAGAGAATCTATCAGGAGCTGAAAATGGGAAGAATCGTTTCATCTGTAGAAATTACAAATGTGAAGGATCCAAAGACATCACTTCGAATAGATGCGCTGGTTGATACGGATGCCTCCTATTTGGTTCTTCCGAACTCCTGGAGAGAGCGTTTAGGAGATTTAGACACGCTTGATACAGTCGAATTTGAAATCGCAACCCAAGACACGGTGAAAGGCGCAATCTGTGGCCCTGTCAAGATTCAAATCGAAGGGTTTCGTCCAATTTACAGTGAAGTTGCGTTTGTTGACATGGACCCCAAAGATGGGATCTACGAACCTTTGATAGGCTACATTATTCTTGAACAATCCCACGCTGCAGTTGACATGCTTGGACGCCGACTCATCCATGTCAAAGCGATGGATCTCAAATAGCTTTTTTGCCGATAGCACCTCCCATAGGCTTGATAGTAAAACGTTTTCCTTTAAGAACTGTACGAGTCGCTAAGAAAAACTATTTGTCCGATCAGTCAGCAGGAATTTTTGAGCCTCCTCCGGTGTAATTAATGAGAAATTGGAAGGGCGCTTATCCATCAAGGAAACGAAGCATGGCTATTATGAACAGCAAGTTACTATTTATCCTGTGTTCCATACTCGCGATTAGCTGCAGCAGTTCCGACAGTCCGATGCAACCGGAGGGCGACGATACTGAAGATGCACTTGGGAATTGGGAGACATTTGCGGCGTTGCCGACCCCTCGCCAGGAAGTACCGCATGTGGTTTTGGATGGAAAGATCTATGTTCCAGGCGGAATCAATCGTAGCCGGAGTGCTTCAGCGGCAATGGAGATTTACGAACCCGATTCTGATTCTTGGTCCACTGGCGCGCCGTTGCCAGAGCGGCTGCATCATCTCGGAATGGCCGCGGCTGAAGGTACGCTTTACATTTTAGGAGGTTATGTCGGCAACGGCTTCACTCCGACAAGTGACGTCTACGAACTCAATAGAGAAAATGCCGAATGGAATCGAAAGGCGAATATGCCCACTGCACGCGGCGCCCATGCAGCGGTCGAATTCGAAGGCAAGATATATGTGATCGGTGGAGCGGATCGATTTGGCCGTGCGTTAGGCATCAACGAACGCTATGATCCGGAAAGCGATACCTGGATCACGCTGACTCCGATGCCCACCCCACGAGAGCACCTGGCGGCGGCTGTGATTGATACAATCATTTATGTGGTTGGGGGAAGAAGCGCCAATTCCGGTAACTTGGTCAACAGCGCAAGGCTGGAGGCCTATTCTCCGTCAACCAACAGCTGGACTCAACGCAGAGACATGCCGACATCTCGGGGTGGCCTGGCAGCCGCCGCACTCCATGGCAAACTTTATGCGTTTGGCGGTGAATTTCCCGGAGTGTTCATCGAGAATGAGGAGTACGATCCGGCGACGAATGCATGGCGTAAGTTGGTGCCGATGCCGACTCCTCGGCACGGTATTGGTGCAGCCGCAGTTAACGGCAAGATCTTTGTGATCGGGGGTGGCCCAAATGCCGGGTTTGGTACCACCGAAGTTAATGAAGCGTTTAGCCCTCCTCCCGATTGAGCCTTCAGGACTGCTGTTAGATTTCTCTCTGGCTTGACGCTGACAAGAGCTGCAAGCTGGATCTCAAATCTTTCCACTAAACCTAAAACGAAGCAACAAGTTTACGCCCCCTGCAGCCGTTCGGGACAAGTTGCATTGGTCATTTTGTGAAGAAGTATTAGTTAGCTGATGATTTCCCAAACTTTTTTCACAAAAAAATATGCATTTTCAACGATTTGTGTATAGTTCTTATAGATACATATACTCCAAAGAACGTAAACCTTTATACAAACTTGCGTGGTGAATCAATGGCACGTCCAAGTCTTTATAAGTTCAAGATCAATGAGAAAATTGGTGATAAGCTCTGCTATTCCCTTTTTGATGCCGTTGATCAAGCGACCGGCCAACAGGTTTTTTTAAAAATCCTTGATGAAAAACTCGTTCACAATGAACAGGCTGTGTACAGTTTCTTGAGCAGTGCTCGAATTCTTAAGCCGATTGAGAACCCAAGTATTACCAAAATCTATCAGTTCGGGAGTGATCAAGGACATTACTATATCGCATCGGAGCCCATCGATCTTGAGCCGATTAGTTCTTTAATACAGGACGACTTTTCTCTCTCCTTTGAAGATCTCATCGAAATCTTTGTCAGACTTGGCCGAACCCTACGGTACGCTCATCTCAACGGGTTGGTTCACGGCCATCTGAACCCAAACAACACTTACATCAAATCCGATGGCTCCATAAAAATTGATGATTTAGGCTTTGGCTGGTATGTGCCAAATATTCTGAGATACAGCAATGCGGAGTCTTTGTATCTCGCTCAATATATTGCACCTGATTTCTATGAGAATCCGTCCGGTGTTGACGGTCGGGCAGATATTTATTCGCTGGGAATTATTCTGGTTCAAATGTTGACGGGCTCAGCTCCGTTCACAGGCGGCAGCATTGCAACGGTTCAAGATAAGCATAAGGGCGGCAAGCTTCCGGAATTGCACCTATTTGAACATGAGCTGCCAGATGAGTTGGAAACCATCGTGGCAAAATGCGTTGCTCTCAAGCCGGACAATCGGTATCATAATTTGAAGCAATACGTTGAAACGCTGGAAAAGCTGAAGCGGAAAGTCTTTCAGACAGCAGACGTCACCGTTGATACATATGGAGAGAAGGAGATTTTAAGCTATCAACCCTATGACACCGGGCAATTTATTACAGAGGAGGAAGTTAGACCCAGGAAAAAGAAGAAGGCGGTGAACCTTCCAAAACCGTCGGGCAAATTCTTGAGTTCGGTTACTTCTCTCGTGACCTCTCGAAATTTTGTGCTAGCCACCTTCACATTGTTGGTTATTACCGCGTTCGTATTTATTGGTTCAGACGAATTGCCCATTCCGTTTCTCAGCGGCGGAGAATCGGACCCGCGAGCTAGCGACGCGGAACAATCCATGGCTTCCGTGACACAATCTCCCGGGTTATTTGAAGAAAAGGATGAGCCGGCACCTTTGGAGGACGATTTTGATGAATTCCTCGACTCCTCCTCAGCAGGTCTGGATTCGCTCAGTCTGTTGTTGGTCTCCGGTGAGAATGAAGAAAATAGCGATGAAGGCATGAACCCGGCCCAAGATTCCGAAGACATGACAAAGCCTGAAAGTAAGCTGGACAAGACCATTGAGCCAGAACCGACGGACGCTTCGACCAAGGTGGCTAAAAAAGCAAGTGATGCACCGAAAAAACCTAAGGCAACGAGCAAGGGTACGGCCAGGCCTAAAGCGCCGGTAGATGCTCCAAAGACAACCGTTGGTTCGAAGAAAAAGAAAGAGGATAAACCGCAGCGTTCGAAATTTGCTTCGGCTCGATTCACTGTGAGAGCCAAAAATAAACCTTTGGAGGAGGCTTTTGTATTTATCAATGATGACTTTAAGGGCAGAACCGACAAAAATGGCTACCTCAAGATCGAGTCATTAAAACCAAATCAGAGCTATACGGCACGGGTCACGAAAAAGGGCTACACAACCGTCGCACGAAGATTCACTGCCTCCGAAAATTCCTCCACGCTTTCCTTTGATATCAAACCCAAAATGGAGATATTCGGGACCTTGATTCTGGATCCTCAGCCCAAAGCCGATTCCGTTCTCGTTGATGACAAGTTATATCGGGGGAATCCTCCTCTAAAACTGACGCTGCCCTGGGGTGAACATCGCGTCCGATTCGTCAACAAGAGCTTGAACAAGAGTTGGGAAAAGGTTGTGAATTTGAAAGTTGGTCAAGTCCTGCGCGTGAAATACGACTTTGTGAAAGCGGAATTCGGCAAAGTTGCTGTTTCATTGAAGAACGCAGCGGAGTTTGGCTTTGGTTACGTGTACGTGGATGGCAAGTTATGGGAAGAAAAACCCAACACCACACCCGTTGAGATTTCTCTGTCGGCAGGCTCTCACACCATCGAAGTTCGCCGCAAGGGCTTTAGCTCCGTGCCGCGGGATATTATTGTCGAAGTTAAAAAGGGCGAAACGAAGTATGTCGCGTTTACCCTTATGAAGAACCAGTAGCACTTTGGTTCGCGCTCACTGGCTGCAATTCTGAAGCAACCCGTTCCACCTGTCGCCACACACGCAGGAGATTGCCGCCCCAGAGTTTCGCGATCTCTTCTTCAGAATAGCCTCGGTGCACCAACTCCGAAGTTACATTGAATGTCTCGCTGGCATCCATCCAGCCTTCGACCCCGCCACCGCCATCAAAATCCGAACTGATACCGACATGATCGATGCCGATCAGATCGACAGCATAATCGATGTGGTCCACGAAGTCCTGAACCGTGGCTGGCGGCCACCTTTTGTCTAATTCTCTTCTTTGGCGTCTGTACTCGTCCTTTTGTTTATCCGATAGAGTTCGCCAAACGGAAAAATCCGTGAGGCCCATGGCCTCTCTCAGTGAGTCAATGGCGGCGCGTTTCTCCGGTGGCATTTCTTTCACGAAAGCGCTCAATGCGACAGTTTGCATCACTCCGCCATTTTCCTTCAAAGCCAACAACTGCTCATCATCTAGATTGCGGGACACATCGCACAGGGCACGCACGCTCGAATGTGAGGCAATCACCGGCGCCTTGGAAAGTTTGACTGCATCGAGCATCGATTTCTTCGAGATATGGGAGATGTCCACCATGATGCCCAAACGGTTCATTTCAGCAATGACCTTTTCGCCAAACTTGCTGACGCCGTTATGTTCGGTCTCTTGATCACCGAGGCTCTCTCTGGGATTGGCGGAATCACAGATATCGTTGTGCCCGTTGTGTGCCAGGGTTATGTATCGCGCACCGAGTTCATGATATTTTTTCAAAAGGCTCAAATCTTTGCCGATGACATAGCCATTTTCAATGCCAATGCACGCGACGAGTTTGCCATTTTTGTGAATGCGCTCAACCTCGTCCGGGGTGTAGGCCAACTCGATCTTCTCCGGATACATGTCTTCACACATCCGATGGATGGCGTTGAATTTGGTCAAGGCGTCGGCCATGGTTTTTTCGTAATTCTCCGGTGTTCTCTCTGTTTGACTGACGTACACAATAAAGAAGCCTGCGTCCAATCCTCCCTCCTGCATTTTCGGAATATCGAGCTGTCGGTCCCCGCGCACCCCAGGGTCCACTTCATCAGTTGCAAAATTGAAAGGAATATCGTCATGAGTGTCAATGGTCAGAACGCGGTTGTGGATCGCCTTCGCTTTGGCGATCAGATCCTTCTTTGAGGTGTCGGAAGAAGAACACGAAAGAGACATGAGCGTCAGCACAGACATAGCCAGCAGAGAGAATGTTTCGTGATTCATGGCGGACTCCTGGTTCGTTTCTGTTTTCCAATACCGTTATATAATTTGCCACCGGACACTTTTTAAAACCGGCACAATTTTCTTGAATTTGTCATGCCCGAATGTTTTAATCGGGCATCCCATGAGCATGGAGATGATTGGATTCCCGCTAAAAACATACGAATGACAAACGATTGAACACCAAAACCAAAAAGTGTCCGGCACTAAGTTAATATCATAAGAATTCACTCCATTGTCAAGGAAACATTTGGGGATAGAGGTAGAGTTTCGCTATCTGGATTTTCCAACATAAGTCCTTATCTTCACAAAAGTGGGCTGCATTCGTCTAACAATTGGTCAAAGCCCCCGCAACCAATCAGAGTTGCTTTAATTGTCGGAACGTTCGGTTGGAATGTAGAAATCATCGAGCGCAATGAGTCTATTTGCAACGCGCCCTGAAATGCAAAAATACGCTTTGCTGATTTTTGCACTCCACGCTACCGACGTTTCCTGAAGACTCACACCTGCGGGATCGTTTCCTCAGCAATTGACACCAATTGATAAGCAGCGCAATTTTCTGACACCTGATCCGCGGTTTTTGCTCCGG
>JABAHS010051977.1_pt1 | contig 22345 bp, 18 predicted proteins | sample 7062111 | NCBI WGS metagenome assembly JABAHS01 (sample SAMN14534600, study PRJNA622989) | marine sediment metagenome | biome: marine biome [ENVO:00000428]; feature: marine pelagic biome [ENVO:01000023]; material: deep marine sediment [ENVO:00002113]; isolation source: pool of 4 deep marine... | reverse complement strand
GCCTCGAGACCCGCGAGCACGCCCATCGCGGCGGAGCCCTGCAGGAACCGGCGTCGTGTGAAGCCTCGGGTGTTGCGGCTCATCGTTCGCTCTCCGGAAATCTGATCTGTGGCGGTCGGGACCGCGGCCCGCGCCGTCGAACGGCGGGCTCAAGCCGCCGGCCACGGGCACATGCGCCTCAGGCGCAGGCCTCGGTCAATAGATCGCTACGCGCCCGCGGGGGCGGGCGCGGCGTTCAGCCGCGGAGGGCTCTCGGGGGACGGTAGAGCGCGCGGCGGGTGAGGAGCGGCGCGCCATCGGTCTTCGCGCTCAGGTGGAACGGACGGTCCGGGGCGGCGAGCGGCACCGCGCCGGGGAGGCCGGCGAAGCAGTGGAAGCATTGGCCGCACGCGCCCTCGCATTCGACGCTGCAGCCACAGCCCTCGGCCTCGTGACCGTGGGCCGAGTCGCACGTGCCGGCCTGATGGGAGAGGGGCGCCTCGTCCGCCGCCTGCTCGCCCCCCCCGCTCGCCGGCAGCGCGAGCGCGTGCTGCACCGGCGTCGCGCCGAGCAGCGCCAGGACCAGCAGCAGATGGAGGCAGCGACGGACCATCCTGGAGGGAATCTCGATTTGGACCGGCTCTAGGATAAGGCCCTCGCCGAGGGTGTCAAGCGCGGGGAGCTGCCGGGTCCTGCTCCCGCGCCGACGGCGTGACTCACGACGCCGGCGCGCCCGGCCCCCGGCCGGCCCGGCATGCGCGACGACCGCAACGCCGCCAGCGGTGCGTGCTTTTGCAACCCCACACGTCAAACGCGGAGCACGCAAGGGCGCAAAGGACGCAAAGTCTTTAACGAATCCGTATATTTTCTATTCATGAATCTGTTGCGCAATTTCAGCTTATAAACCATCTTTCTTTGCGTTCTTTGCGCCTCTGCGCCCTTTGCGTTGACAACCGACGTCGGGTCACGGCGGTCACGCTCTTAGGGTCGCCGGGGCGGGTCCGTCACTTCGTCAGGCGCACGAAGACCTGCGGCAGGCGCTCGGGCAGGCGGCGCACGTGATCGACGACCGTGAAGCCGTTGGGCCCGAAGATCCGCGGCACGTACTCGTCCGCATGGGCGTCGAGGGTGAGGCAGTAGGTCACGATGCCGCGGGCGGCCAGCTCCTCCACGGCCTTCTTGGTGTCGTGGCGCAGATACTGCGGGTCGCGCTCGTCGATGTCCGCCGGCTCGCCGTCCGAGACCAGCAGCAGCAGCTTTCGCTGCTCGCGGCGGCCGCCGAGGTCGCGCGCGGCGTGGCGCAGCGCGGCTCCCATGCGGGTGGAGAGGCCCCCGCTCATGCCGGCGAGACGCCGCCTGGCGTCGGCGTCGTAGGGCTGCTCGAAATCCTTGAACCGAAAGTACTGCACATCGTGGCGCCCGTCCGAGGCGAAGCCGTGCACCGCGAACGGGTCGCCGATCCCGTCGATCGCCCACGCGAGCAGCGCCGTGGCATCGCGGGCGAGGTCGATCACGGGGCGGTCGGCACCCGGGAGGGTCTCATTGGTCGACTCCGAGAGGTCCAGCAGCACGAGAACGGCAAGGTCGCGCGTGCGCCGAATGTAGCGCAGGTTGACGCGGGGGTCCGGCGGATGCCCGAGACGCAAGTCGACCATGGCGCTGATGGCCGCGTCGAGATCGATATCGTGGCCTTGCTCCTGGCGTCTGAGCCGCACCAGGCCCTGGGGCTGCAGGCCGTCGATGACCTGCCGCATGCGGTTCGCGATCGGCCTGTACTCTTCGAGCGCGCCGTCGATGAGCCGCGCATCTCCTTTCGACTTGCGACGCTCGAGGACCGTCGTCCAGTCGGGCCGGTGCAGCTGAATGTGATAGTCCCACTCCGGATAGTGCCGAGGCGGCGCGACGTGCTCCTTGCCCTCGATCTGATTGACGCTCACCCCTACGGGGTCGCCGTCCCGATAGAACTCGCTCTCGAGTATCCATACCTCTTGGGCATCATCGCCGGCCAGCTCGGTGTCGACCTCGTTGACCATCTCCATCACCGACACATTGCGCCGCACCTGGCCCTCGGCCGCGGCGCGCAGCCTCGCCACGGCCTCTTCGGCCGCATCCGCGGCGTAGCGCCAAATGAATCGGTTGTCGTCCCGGTAAGGCACACCCAGGTCCTCGAGCGCGCGCGCCGCGGGAAGGCGCTCGCGGCGCGAGACCCGCCGGTAGAGATCGAGACCGAGCTCGCGCGAGAGCCGGTTGTCGTCGGCGCGCTCGGCGACCGCGGCGCGGAACGCGGCGGCGATGGCCCGCACGTCCCCGTCGGGGTCCTCATACGCCTCGTCGAGCAGGGCGCGCGCGGCGCGGCGCATGAGCCCGACGGGCCCAAGCTCGTCCGCACCGGCGCGATGAAACTGCCCCCAAAGCGCACCGAGGCCCGGAAAGTCGCGCATCGCGCAATGCTCGATCCGCGCGTCCTCGATGAGCGCGACGAACGTCATCTTGGTCGCGTCCAGCTCCTGAGGCGAAAGCGGCACGGTCGTATACTGAAGGTGCGCCGCCGCGTGAGTCGCGGCCGCGCGATAGAGCTCGGCGCCGGGGATGCCGTCGAAATCGTCATAGGCATCCGGGAGATGGATCACGCCCCCTTCGATGTAGGGACGGTAGCCCTCGCGCGTCTTGAAATCGCCGGAGGTCGGGCGCAGATAGAAATCGCAGGCCCACAAGGCGCGCAGATAGAAATTCAAACGCCGGTGCTGGTCGACGAACAGCACTCCGCGCCGCTCCTGTTGCAGCACCGCCCGGCTATCCTGCGTGGCTGCCGCGAAGTACTCGGCCTGCGTGTCGAGGTCGCGGGCGTGCGCCTGCGCGCCCCAGCTCGCCCAGCGGCGCAGACCGCCGAGAGTGAGCTTGCCGAGCAGCATGTCGAGGTGCTCGAGCATCGGCCGCAGCCCGCGCGGTGCCTTACCGGCGAGCGTGTGGAGCAGCCGCAGGTACTCCCGCACGAGCTGCGCGTCGCCGAGCCGCCGGGCGGCGACCGGCAACGTCGAGAACATCAGGGCGATGACCTGCCCGCTCACCAGCGAGGCCATCGTCATGGCCTCGCCGACACAGTCGGGGACGACCTCTTCGCCCACCTCGCGGGCGACGTCGGGCATCTCCTGGAGGTACGAGACCACGAGGTCCGTGCCGCGCCCGAGCCCGCACAGCGATCGAGCACCCTCCAGGTAGGCGCGCAGGCCGCCCGGCGACATCACCGCCGTCGCATCCGACCACGACGCCTCCAGCGTGTCGCGCACGTGCGGGTCGGCGTCCTCGAGCTGCTCCCGGTAATCCTCGAGCTTGATGGTCATGAGCCAGCGTCAGTTGTCAACGCAAAGGACGCAGAGGCGCAAAGAACGCAATGACGTATAAGTAAACAACCACGACAGCTTATATCCATGTGANNCTTTGCGTCTTTGCGCGCTTTGCGTTTGATGCACTAGCTCAAAAGTACGTGCTAACCGCCGCGTCGAGGGTGTCGCGCATGTCGGGGTCGTCGGTGATGGGGCGCACCAGCGCCATGCGGCAGGCCGCCTTGGCGCCGACGCCCCGGGCGATGAGCTGCCCGGCGTAGACCAGCAGCCGGGTGGAGATCCCCTCGTCGAGGCCGTGGCCCTTGAGGTTACGCGAGCGCTGCGCGATCGATACGAGCTTGCGCGCAATGTCCGGATCGACGCCCGTCTCGTGCGCGACGATCTCCCCTTCCGTCTCCGGCTCGGGGAAGTCGAAGTCGAGCGCGGCGAAGCGCTGCTTGGTCGACTGCTTGAGATCCTTCATCAGGTTCTGATAGCCCGGATTGTAGGAGATCACGAGCTGAAAATCGTCGTGGGCGCGCACCAGCTCACTCTTCTTGTCGAGCGGCAGAGTGCGCCGATGATCGGTCAGGGGATGAATCATGACCGTCGTGTCCTGACGGGCCTCGACCACCTCGTCCAGGTAGCAGATGGCGCCGATGCGGGCGGCGGTCGTCAACGGGCCGTCCTGCCACCGCGTGCCCTCGGCGTCGAGCAGATACCGGCCCACCAGGTCCGCGGCCGTCATGTCCTCGTTGCACGCGACGGTGATGAGCGGCCTGCCCAGCTTCCACGCCATGTACTNNTGAGCATCATCGGCATACGCGCCCCGTACGCGGCCCGGTACAGATCGATCTCGTCGTGAACCGGCCGGTAGTAGGGTTCTTGCTTGATCAAGTACTGATCGCGATCAGACATGGAAACCTCGCGGTTCAGTTACCAGTTCCCAGTTTGCAGTCGGCAGCAGAAGGTGCCACGACGCGAAAGGTCACTTCAAAATCCTTCTTGCTGAAAACTGCGCACCGGCAACTGTCGACTTCGTTAAAAAAGCCCCTGCCGGTCCACCCGGCAGGGGCTTCTCGTGAACCCCGAGTGCCGGGACGCTACTTCATCGGCCCGCGGATGATCACCATCGAGGCGCCCTGGGTCTGGCGATACGGATCGTAGCCGATCAGGCGCACGTGGTGGCCGGGGTTCTCCTTGTGACAGGCGTCCGCCTCGGCGAGGATGCTGTCCACATCGGTCTCGCCGAACATCGGCAGCTTCCACATATACCAGTAGTCGCCCGCCGCGTTCTCGGGCTCGGTGTGCTCGATCGCCGGCTGCCATCCCTGCTTGACGATATACGCCACCTCCCTTCGGATGGCCTCCTTGTCCAGCTCCGGCAGATACGAGAAGGTCTCGAACTTGCGGCTCGAGGGATCGCTCAGTCGCGACTTGTAATCCTGCACTTCACTCATTGTCTTGACTCCTTACTGACTTTCCACCGCCAAGCCGCCAAGGCTGCGAGGAACCGTTCGCTTCGAGACGCGGCGGCTTTCGGCAAGGTTCATATGTTGCGTCGGCCCAGAGGCTTCGCCAGGCGCAAGGACACCATTCCCATTTCTTGGCGTCCTTGGCGCCTAAGCGGTTAGCGCCTTTCTCACCGGTGCGCGACGTCGAGCTTGTCCACGGTCTCGAACTCGAACTTGATCTCCTTCCATGTCTCCATCGCGGCCTTGAGCTCGGGGCTGTGCCTGGCGGCCTCCATGAGGATCTCCTTGCCCTCCTTCTCCAGCTCGCGGCCCTCGTTGCGCGCCCGCACGCAGGCCTCGAGGGCCACGCGGTTCGCCGCCGCGCCCGCGGCGTTGCCCCACGGATGGCCCAGCGTGCCACCGCCGAACTGCAGCACCGCGTCGTCCCCGAAGATGGCGACCAGCGCGGGCATGTGCCAAACGTGGATCCCCCCCGAGGCGACCGGCAGGACCCCGGGCATCGAGCCCCAATCCTGGTCGAAGAACAGGCCGCGCGCACGGTCCTCCTCGACGAAGGAATCGCGCAGCAGATCGATCCAGCCGAGCGTGGCCGCTCGGTCGCCTTCGAGCTTGCCGACCACCGTGCCCGCATGCAGATGATCGCCGCCGGACAGGCGCAGGGCCTTCGCCAGCACGCGGAAATGGATGCCGTGCTTGGGGTGGCGGTCGAGCACCGCGTGCATGGCGCGGTGGATGTGCAGCAGCATGCCGTTGTCACGGCACCAGTTGGCCAGGCCCGTGTTGGCGCAGAAGCCGCCGGTCAGGTAGTCGTGCATGATGATCGGCGCGCCGAGCTCCTTGGCGTACTCGGCCCGCTTGTACATCTCCTCGGGCGTCGGCGCGGTCACGTTCAGGTAGTGGCCCTTGCGCTCGCCGGTCTCCGCCTGCGCCTTCTCGATCGCCTCCATGACGAAGAGATAACGGTCGCGCCAGCGCATGAACGGCTGACTGTTGACGTTCTCGTCGTCCTTGGTGAAGTCCAGCCCTCCCCGCAGGCACTCGTACACGGCGCGGCCGTAGTTCTTCGCCGAGAGACCGAGCTTGGGCTTGATGGTGCAGCCGAGCAGGGCGCGGCCATACTTGTTCATCTTGTCGCGCTCGACCTGGATGCCGTGCGGCGGGCCGCCGCAGGTCTTCACGTAGGCGATCGGGAAACGCACGTCCTCGAGCCGCAGCGCGCGCACGGCCTTGAAGCCGAAGACGTTACCCACCAGCGAGGTGAAGACGTTGACGACCGAGCCCTCCTCGAAGAGGTCGATCGGGTAGGCGATGAACGCGTAGAACGACTCATCGTCGCCGGGCACGTCCTCGATCCGGTAGGCGCGGCCCTTGTAGTAGTCCAGGTCGGTCAGCAGGTCCGTCCACACGGTCGTCCACGTGCCGGTCGAGCTCTCGGCGGCGACGGCCGCGGCGGCCTCCTCGCGCGGCACGCCGGGCTGCGGCGTGACCTTGAAGCAGGCGAGCAGGTCGGTGTCCTTGATCGAATAATCCGGCTCCCAGTACGTCTCGCGGTACTCCTTCACGCCGGCTTGGTAAGTCTTGGCCATGATCGTGATACCTCCACTGGATGAAAAAAACGGCCTCGGTCGATCCCCACCGCCGTGCCCGCAGTCTACGTCCGGGGCGGAGCCGGGCCATGACCCCGGTCAACGGCAGGGCGTCGCGCCGGGGATGCGCCTGCCGCCCGGCGGGGCGTACCGACTGATGGACAATTCTAGGGCTGCGAGCCATAATGTCTACTAAATATTTATAATATTATACATAAGTTGGAGTTTATATATGCACGTCACCATCCGGCAGCTGAGGGTCTTCGAGTCCGTGGCCCGCAACCTGAGCTACACCGGCGCGGCCGCGGAGCTGCACCTGACCCAGCCCGCCGTTTCCATGCAAATCAAGCAGCTCGAGGAGAACGTCGGACTGCCCCTCTTCGAGCAGGTGGGGCGGCGCACTCATCCGACGGAGGCCGGCCGCGAGCTCCACGCCACCTGCCGGGAGATCTTCGGCGCGCTCGAGCGCTACGCGATGACCGTCTCCGAGCTCAAGGGCCTGAAACGGGGCACTCTGCGGCTGGGGGTGATCACCACGGCCGAGTACTTCGCCCCGCGGGTGCTCGGGCCCTTCTGCCAGGCCCACCCCGGCATCGACGTCTCGCTCGAGGTGACCAACCGCGAAGGGCTGCTTGAGCGCCTCGGGAACAACGTCGACGATCTCTATATCTTCGGGCAGCCGCCCGAGGGCCTGGAGGTCGAGGCGATCGCCTTCCTGGAGAACCCGCTGGTCGTGCTCGCCGCCCGCGATCACCCCTTGGCCGGCCGGCGGCGGATCCCGCTGAGCCGTCTGGCCGAGGAGCCGTTCCTGACGCGCGAGCCCGGCTCGGGCACACGCCTGGCCACCGAACGCCTGTTCACCGAGCACGGGCTGCGCCCGAAGGTGCGCATGGAGCTCGGCAGCAACGAAGCCATCAAGCACGCGGTGGCCGGCGGGCTCGGCGTGTCCGTGCTCTCGCGGCACACCCTGGCCCTGGAGGGCGAGACCAACCCGATCACCATACTGGACGTCGAGGAGTTCCCCATCCGCCGTCACTGGTACGTGGTCTACCCCCGGGGCAAAAAGCCCTCGGTGGTGGCGCGCGCCTTTCTCGAGTATCTGCAAGGCGAGGGGCAGCGGCGCGCCGCGGGCGCCGGCCGGGCGTGAGGCGTCGCGGGCGCCCGGGGGACGGCCTCGGGCGCGATCCCGCATCACCAGCCGCGGGTCGAGCGCCCGGGCAGGGAGCCGTCCCGCGGTCTCCGGTCAGCCGGTCCCGGCCCCCTCGCCCCGCTCGTCCGCCCGGTCGATACGGAGCGCCCAACGCGCCCGCGCCGCGATCCGCCGCGCCTCCTCGCGCGTCGGCGCCAGGCAGGTGAGATGTCCCATCTTGCGCCCCGGGCGCGGCTCGGCCTTGCCGTAGAGATGGAGCTTCACGGCGGGATCGCGCAGCACCGCCTCCCAGCGCGGCACGGGGTCNNCCATCACCGCGGCCGACAGCAGGCGGGTGTCCCCCGGCGGCAGGCCGCAGAGCACGCGCACCTGCTGCTCGAACTGCGAGGTCGCGCAGGCGTCCAGGGTGTGATGCCCGCTGTTGTGGGGACGCGGCGCGATCTCGTTGATCAAGAGTTCCTCGTCGGGCGTGAGGAAAAACTCCACGGCCAGCACCCCCGCGTAGTCGAGGGCGTCGGCGACCGCGGCGGCCATGCCCCGCGCCTGGCGGGCGATCGCCGCCGGCACCGCCGCCGGCACGGTGGTGGTGTCGAGGATCCCGCCGCGGTGGACGTTCTCCCCGACGGCGTAGCACGCGACCTCGCCTTCGACGCTGCGGGCCAGCACGACCGAGAGCTCGGCCGCGAGCGCCACGCGCGCCTCCACGACGCAGGGCACGTCGCCGAGCTCGGCGAAGCCGGCCGCCGCCTCCCGGGGGTCGCCCGCCCGGACCTGCCCCTTGCCGTCGTATCCGAAGGCGGCGCGCTTGACCAGCACGGGACCCGCCACGGCCTGCGCCGCGGCGGCGGCCTCCTCGGCGGTGGCGGCCGCCCGGAACCGTGCGGTGGGCAGACCCCGCGCCTCGAGAAAGGTCTTCTCGCGGATGCGATCCTGAGCGACGTGCAGGGCCGCGGCTCCGGGACGGACCACGGTCTCAGCCGCGAGCCGCTCGAGCGCCCGCGCCGGGACAGTCTCGAACTCGGTCGTCACGGCGACGCAAGTCTGCGCCATGCGCGCGAGGGCGCCCTCGTCGGCATAGTCCGCCTTGAGGTGCAGGTCGGCGATCGTCCCGGCCGGGCTCGCCGGATCGGGGTCCAGGACCGCCACCCGATACCCCATGCGGCGGGCGGCCTGCAGGAACATGCGGCCGAGCTGGCCGCCGCCGAGCACGCCGAGGGTCGCGCCCGGCAGGATCATCCTTCGGGGGGCAGACTCATGCCCCGCACGGCCTCGGCCTGCTCGCGCCGCAAGGCCTCCAGACGCTCGGCCAGCGCGGGGTCGGCGGCGGAGACCAGCGCCGCGGCGAACAGCCCGGCGTTGGCGGCCCCGGCCTCGCCGATGGCGAAGGTCGCCACCGGGACCCCCGCGGGCATCTGGACGATCGAGAGCAGCGAGTCCATGCCCTTCAGATAGCGCGAGGGCACCGGCACGCCGAGCACCGGCACGCGCGTCTTCGCCGCCAGCATGCCCGGCAGGTGGGCGGCGCCGCCGGCGCCGGCGATGATGCAGCGTAGGCCCCGCGCGCCGGCCGACTGGGCGTATTCGTAGAGCAGATCCGGGGTGCGGTGCGCCGAGACCACGCGGGCCTCGTAGGCCACGCCCAACGCCTCCAGGCGCTGCACGGCGTGGCGCATCACTTCCCAATCGCTGTCGCTCCCCATGACGACGCCCACGAGCGGTTCGGCCATCGTATGCTCCTCGCGCTCAAAGCCTCGCGCCCGCCCCAGGAGGGTCCGGCGGCGGGGCGGTGACCGGCCCGAAGGCCGATAGTATAGCGGCTCGCGCGCATCGACCGCAGGGGCGGGTGACGCCCGCCGACGCCATCCCCTACACTTAGCCTCCGGCCCTCGCCGCAAACGCCCCGATGCCGCAGACCGCCGAGACCCTCTACCAGTCGCAGATCCGCTCGCTGCCGCTCGAGCGCCGCGGCAAGGTCCGCGACCTGTACCGCATCGACGAGGACCGGCTGCTCATCGTGGCGAGCGACCGGCTGTCGGCGTTCGACGTGGTGCTGCCGACCCCGATCCCGGGCAAGGGCGCGATCCTCACCGCCATCTCGAGCTTCTGGTTCGCGCGCACCGGCCACCTGGCGCGTAATCACGTGCTGGATGTGCCGCTGGAGTCGATCCTCGCCGATCCGGACGAGCGCCAGTCGGTAGCGGGTCGCGCCACCGTGGTGCGGGCGCTCGAGCCGCTGGCGGTCGAGGCGATCGTGCGCGGCTATCTCGCCGGCTCGGCATGGCGGAATTACCAAGCGAGCGGCGCCGTCTGCGGCATCGAGCTGCCCGCGGGCCTGCGCCTTGCCGAGAAGCTGCCCGAGCCGGTGTTCACCCCCTCCACCAAGGCGGCGGTGGGCGAGCACGACGAGAACATCGACTTCGACGCCACGGCCCGGCTGGTGGGGGAGGCCCGGGCAGCCGAGATCCGGGAGATCAGCCTCGCCCTCTACCGCGAAGCCGAGGCCTACGCCGCGGCCCGGGGGATCCTGATCGCCGACACCAAATTCGAATTCGGCCTCGACGCCGGCGGCGGGCTGGTGCTGATCGACGAGCTATTGACCCCCGACTCCTCGCGGTTCTGGCCGGCCGATCAGTACCGCACGGGCGCGAGCCCACCGAGCTTCGACAAGCAATACGTGCGTGACTACCTCGAGCGATTGGACTGGGACAAGCGCCCGCCCGGACCGGAGCTGCCGCCCGAGGTGGTCAAGAAGACGGCGGAGAAATACAGGGAGGCCAAGCGGCGCCTGATGAATCAGTGACGAGTCACTAGTGACTAGGAAAAGATAAAAGTATATCGATCAATGTTTGTTCTTTCCTAGTTATAGTGACTAGAAACTCGTCACTGCCGTAAGAAACCCCCGCCACGGTCGCCCGTGGCGGGGGTCCTGATCGCACAGGAGGGCGGGGCGGGGAGTTACGCCGCCTCCTTCTCCATCTCTTCGCTGTACTGGCCCAGCGTGGCCAGGCTGTTCAGCCGGGCGCGGAAGTACAGCGCCTTCTGCGCGGCCTCGGCCTTGCCGGGATCGCCCTTCCACAGCTCGAGCGCCGGCTGCTGCAGGGCGCGCGCGTAGGAGAAGGACAGCGGCCACGGCGCCCGGCCCCGATAGTGCTTGTTCATCGCGTTCAGATGCTGGGTCGCCTCCTCGTTGCCCTGGCCACCGGAGAGGAAGACGACGCCCGCCAGGGCCGGCGGGACCGCGCGCAGCAAGGTCTGGACGGTGCGCTCGGCGACCTCGTCGACGCCCGCGCGCTTCTTCGCCTCCTTGCCGGAGATCACCATGCTCGCCTTGAGGATCGTCCCTTCCAGCATGACATTGTGCCGGTAGAGCTGCTCGAAGAGCTCGACCCAGGTCTCCTCGGTGACCGCCTCGCACTGCTCGATGCTGTGGTCGCCGTCCATCAGCACCTCGGGCTCCACGATCGGCACCAGGCCGTTCTCCTGGCAGAGCGCCGCATAACGCGCCAGCGCGTGCGCGTTGGCTTCGATGCACTGCCGGGTCGGCATGCCCTCGCCGATGGTGATCACGGCACGCCACTTGGCGAAACGCGCACCCATCTCGTAGTACTCGGCGGTGCGCTCGCGCAGCCCGTCGAGACCCTCCGTCACCTTCTCGCTGGGCGAGCCGGCCAGGGGCTTGGCGCCGGTGTCCACCTTGATGCCGGGGATCATGCCCTTCTCCTGCAGAGCCTTGACGAACGGCTTGCCGTCCTTGGTCGACTGCCGGATGGTCTCGTCAAAGAGGATGGGGCCGGCGACGAACTCCTCCAGCCCGGACGTGGCGATCAGCAGCTCGCGGTACTGGCGCCGCGTCTCCTCGGTGCACTCGATCCCGGTCTTCTCGAAACGCTTGCAGCAGGTGGCGTTGCTCTCGTCCATGGCGAGGATGCCCTTGCCGTCGGCAACCATCCCCTTGGCGGTCCTCTTCAGCTCGTCCGCATGCTTGGGCAAGTACTTGGCCATTGTCGAATCTCCGTGCGAAGGGTTCAGGTACCTGAAACTAAAGGGAAATCCGCTCGACGCCCGGACGCCGGCCCGGAAAGGTGGCGCCCACTCTAGCCGAGGGTCCTAATATGAGTCCAGCTCGGCGGCTTCTCACGCCCGCTGTGGGTATCGAATTGTAGCAGGCCCCCCCGCGAGGGCGGAAAAGCCGCCCCCGCGGGGGCCGGCGTCAGTCCTGGGGGGGCACCACGTCGCCCACCCGGATGATCTTCATGGCGTTGGTCCCCCCGTGCTGGCCGATCAGATCGCCCTTGGTGATGATCACCAAGTCGCCGTCACGCACCGCGTTGCGGCGCATGAGCAACCCGATGGCCTCGCGGTTGACCACCGCGTGGTCGGTCGTGTTGACCTCGAAGGCCATCGGGTAGACCCCTCGATAGAGCGTGACCTTGCGCTGGGTGCCCTCGTGGGGGGTGAGCGCATAGATCGGGATCCCGGAGCTGATCCGCGACATCCACAGGGTAGTCGCGCCCGACTCGGTCAGCGCCGCGATGGCCCGCACGCCCAGGTGGTTCGCCGTGTACATGCTGGCCATCGCGATCGCCTCGTCGATGCGCCCGAAGCGCGCATTGAGCCGATGGCCCGAGACGGTGGCCTCGCGCTGGCGCTCGGCGCCCCGGCAAATGCGGTCCATCGCCGCCACCACCTTCGCCGGATAGCGCCCGGTCGCGGTCTCGGCGGACAGCATCACCGCGTCGGTCCCGTCGAGCACCGCATTGGCCACGTCGAAGACCTCCGCCCGGGTGGGGATCTGGTGCTGGATCATCGACTGCATCATTTGCGTGGCCGTGATCACCGCCCGGTTCATCTCCCGCGCCAGGCGCACGATGCGCTTTTGCACGGCCGGCAGCTCCGCGTCCCCGATCTCCACGCCCAGATCGCCGCGCGCGATCATGACGGCGTCGGCGGCGGCGATGATCTCCTCGATAGCCTCGAGCGCCTCGGCACGCTCGATCTTGGCCACGATGCCCGCGCGCCCGCCCGCGCGCTCCATCAGCTCGCGCGCCTCGTGGATGTCGGCCGCCGAGCGGGGGAACGAGACGGCGAGATAATCCGCCCCGAGCTGCGCCGCGACCTCGATGTCCGCGCGATCCTTGTCGGTCAGCGCCGTGGCCGACAGCCCGCCCCCCTGGCGGTTGATGCCCTTGTTGTTGGAGAGCTCTCCGCCCATGACGACGCGGCTGATGACCTCGCCGCCCACCACGTCCTCGACCCACAGAACGATATTGCCGTCATCGAGCAGCAGCGTGTCGCCCGGGGCGACGTCTTCCGGCAGGGCCTTGTAGGAGATGCCGACGCGCTCGACGGTGCCCGCGTCCGGGGCGCAGGCCGCATCGAGGATGAACCGCGCCCCTTCTTCGAGATACACCGGGCCGTCGCGGAAGCGCTCGACGCGGATCTTGGGGCCCTGGAGGTCCGCGAGCACGCCCACCCGCCGACTCAGCGCGGCGCTGCGCTCGCCCACACGCCGGGCGTGACGGGTGTGCTCCTCAGTGTCACCGTGAGAGAAATTCACCCGCACGACGTCGACGCCTGCCCGGATGATCTCGTCGAGAACCTGCTCGCCCTCGGTGGACGGGCCCAGCGTGGCGATGATCTTCGTGCGTCGCAGCATCTTCAGTGACGGGTCCCGAGCGGCAGGCCGCGTGAATGACTTCGCGAATGTCGGATCATCGCTCGCGACTCGCCACCCCCGACTCGTTATCGTTCCGCGGCCCGCTCCTCCAGGACCGCCACGGCGGGCAGCGTCTTGCCCTCCAGGAACTCCAGGAAGGCCCCGCCGCCGGTGGAGATATACGAGATGCGGTCGCCCACCCCGTACTTGGCGATCGCCGCGAGGGTGTCGCCGCCGCCGGCGATCGAGAAGGCATCGCTCTCGGCGATGGCCAGCGCGAGCTTGCGCGTGCCCTCGCCGAACTGGTCGAACTCGAACACGCCCACGGGGCCGTTCCAGACGATGGTCTTCGCCTCCTTGAGGATCTCCGCGAAACGCTCCGAGGTCTCGGGCCCGATATCGAAGATCATGTCGTCTTCGGTAACCTCGTCGATCCAGCGCGGATGGGCCTCGGCGCTCTCGGAGAACTCCTCGCCGCAGATCACGTCCGACGGGACCGGGATCTCGGCATTATTCGACTTCGCCTTCTCCATCAGCCGCCGGGCCTCCTCGACGAGATCCTTCTCATAGAGCGACTTGCCCACATTGTAACCGGCCGCGGCGATAAACGTGTTCGCGATGCCGCCTCCTACGATCATGCGATCGACCCGGGCCGAGAGCCGGTCGAGCACGGTGAGCTTGGTCGAGACCTTCGAGCCGCCGACGATCGCCACCATGGGCCGCGCCGGATCGTCGAGCGCCTTGCCGAGCGCCTCGAGCTCACGAGCGAGCAGGGGACCTGCGGCGGCGACGGGGGCGTACCGGGCCACGCCGTGCGTGGAGGCCTGAGCGCGGTGCGCCGTGCCGAACGCGTCCATGACGAAGACGTCGCACAGGGCGGCCATCCTCTTGGCCAGCGCATCGTCGTTCTTCTTTTCGCCGTTGTTGAACCGGACGTTCTCGAGGATCACCACCTCGCCGTCGTCCGGGTCCACGCCCTCCAGCCAGTCCTTGACGAGGCGCACCTCCTGGCCGAGCAGCTCCGAGAGGCGATCGGCGACCGGCGCGAGTGAATATTTCTCCTCGTACACGCCCTCCTCCGGGCGGCCGAGGTGAGACATGAGCATCACCCGAGCGCCCGCCGCGCGGGCCTGCTCGATCGTCTCGCGCGAGGCGCGGATCCGCGTGTCATCCGAGACACGCCCCTCCTTCAACGGCACGTTGAGATCCTCGCGGATGAGCACTCGCTTACCCGCCAGATCGAGGTCGGTCATCTTGATGACAGGCATTGCTCCCGGCTCCTAACCAAATCCAACGCCAAGGCGCGCGGAACGCCGGCGATTCGCGCCGGGGGTCGTTGCGTTGCGGCGCCTCGGGCTCGGGCGGCTCCTATTTCGCGTTCATGAACGCGACGGTGGTATCGAGCATGCGGCTGGAGAACCCCCACTCGTTGTCGTACCAGGCGAGCACCTTGACGAGCGTACCCTCGATGACTTTCGTCAACCCGGCGTCATAGGTCGAGGAAACCGGGTCATGGTTGAAGTCCATCGACACGAGCGGGCGGTCGTTGTAGGCGAGGATGCCCTTGAGCTCACCCTCCGCCGCCTCCTTCATGACCTTGTCGATCTCCTCCTTGGAGGTCTCCCGCGCCGCCACGAAGGTGAGATCCACCACGGATACGTTGACGGTCGGCACGCGAATCGCGAACCCGTCGAGCTTGCCGTTCAGATCGGGCATCACCAGGCCCACGGCGGCGGCGGCGCCCGTCTTGGTGGGGATCTGCGACATCGTGGCCGAGCGCGCCCGACGCAGGTCCTTGTGGTAGACGTCGGTCAGCACCTGGTCGTTGGTGTAGGAGTGAATGGTCGTCATGAGCCCGCGCACCACCCCGATCTTCTCGTGCAACGGCTTGACCAGGGGCGTCAGGCAGTTCGTGGTGCACGAGGCGTTCGAGATGACGGTATCCGACGCCTTGAGGGTCTCGTGGTTGACCCCGTAGACGATGGTGGCGTCCACGCCCTTAGCCGGGGCGGAGATGATCACCTTCTTGGCCCCGGCCTCGAGGTGCGCGCTCGCCTTGTCCTTGTCCACGAAGATACCCGTGCACTCGTGGACCACATCGACACCCATATCGCCCCAGGGCAGCTTGGTGGGATCGCGCTCGGCCAGCACGCGGATCTTGTCGCCGTTGACGATCATGTGATCGCCCTCGACCTGGACCTCGCCCGGGAAGCGGCCGTGAACGGTGTCGTAGCGCGTCAGGTGCGCGTTGGTCTCGGCATCGCCGAGGTCATTGATCGCGACGATCTGGATGTCCTTGTTCCTGCTCGACTCGTAAAGCGCCCGCAAGACGTTGCGGCCGATGCGGCCGTAGCCGTTGATCGCGACTTTGATAGCCATCTAGCTCTCCCCCGACATTGGAAGCCTATAGTGGGGACGCGCCCCAAGCCGGCATGCCGGCACTAACGTGACAACACCTCGTCGACGGCGTTGGCGACGGTCTCCGGCACGAAACCGAAATGCCTGAAGGCGTCCTTGGCCGGCGCCGACACGCCGAAGCTCGTCATGCCGATCACCTTGCCCTTGCCCTGGTGCACGTACTTGTACCAGATATCGGGCACGCCGGTCTCGACGGCCACGCGCGCCTCGACGGCCGGCGGCAAGACCGAATCGCGATAGCTCGCGTCCTGCGCCTCGAATACCTCGGTGGAAGGCATCGACACGACCCGAATGCGCCGCCCCTTGGCGGCGAGCTGGCCAGCCGCCTCGACCGCCAGACCCACCTCCGAGCCGGTGGCGAGGATGATCGCCTCGGGCTCCCCGTCGCAGTCGCGCAGCACGTAGCCCCCGCGGCGGATGTCCTCGACCTGGCGTCCCTCACGCGCCTGGTGGGGAACCTTCTGGCGGGTGAACACGAGACTCGACGGTCCGTCGCGCCGCTCGATGGCGGCCTGCCAGGCCACGGCCGTCTCCACCGCATCGCAGGGCCGCCAGACGTGCATGTTGGGGATGCAACGCAGTGAGGCGAGGTGCTCGACCGGTTGGTGGGTGGGCCCGTCCTCACCCAGACCGATAGAGTCGTGCGTGTAGACGAAGACGCAGCGGATCCCCATCAGCGCCGCCATGCGCAGGGCGTTGCGGGCGTAGTCGGAGAACACCAGGAACGTGCCGGCGTAAGGGATCAACCCCCCGTGCAGGGACAGGCCGTTGGTGATCGCCGACATGGCGAACTCACGCACGCCGTAGAAGACGTAATTGCCGTCCGGCTCGCTCGCCTTGATCGGCTTGCTGCCCGACCACTTGGTGTTGTTGGAGCCGGTGAGGTCGGCCGAGCCGCCGATCAGCTCCGGCAGCAGCGGACCGAGGCCCTCGAGCGCCTTCTGCGAGGCCTTGCGCGTGGCGTCGTCGCCGCCCTTCTCCTGCAGCTCGCGCACGAGCTCCGCGGCCCCGCGGGCGAAGCCCTCGGGCGGCTCGCCGCGCATACGCCGCTCGAACTCGGCGGCCAGGTCCGGGTGCTCGCGCTTGTAGGCGTCAAAACGTTCCGCCCAATCGTTCTCGGCCCGCGCGCCCGTCGCTCGGGCGTCCCACCCGGCATAGATCTCGTCGGGGATCACGAACGGCTCGTACGGCCAACCCAGCGCCTCGCGCGCGGCGGCGACCTCGTCGTCGCCGAGCGGCGCGCCGTGGGTCTCGTGGTGACCGGCGAGGTTGGGCGCGCCGTGACCGATCACAGTCCTGCAGCAGACCAGGCTGGGCTTGTCGGTCTGCACCCGCGCCGCCTCGATCGCGCGCTTGACCTGATCGGGATCGTGGCCGTCGACGTCGGGGACCACGTGCCAGCCGTAGGCCTCGAAGCGCTTGGGCGTGTCGTCGGTGAACCAGCCCTCGACGTCGCCGTCGATGGAGATGCCGTTGTCGTCGTAGAAGGCGATCAGCTTGCCCAGGCCGAGCGTGCCGGCCAGCGAGCAGGCCTCGTGCGAGATGCCCTCCATCAGGCAGCCGTCGCCGGCGAACACGTACGTATAGTGATCGACCACCTTGTGGTCGCCGCGATTGAACTGCGCGGCCAGCACCTTCTCGGCCAGCGCCATGCCCACGCCGTTGGCCAGGCCCTGACCCAGCGGCCCGGTGGTCGTCTCCACGCCGGGGGTGTCGCCGTACTCGGGGTGGCCCGGCGTGTGGGAGTGGAGCTGGCGAAAGCGCTTGAGCTCCTCCATCGGCAGGTCATAGCCGGTGAGATGGAGCAGGGCATACTGCAGCATCGAGCCATGACCGTTGGAGAGCACGAACCGGTCACGATCGAACCAGCGGGGATTGGCCGGATTGTGCCGCAGATAGTCGTTCCACAGCACCTCGGCCAGGTCCGCCATCCCCATGGGCATGCCGGGATGCCCGGAATTGGCCTTCTGCACGGCGTCCATCGCCAGGGCGCGTATCGCGTTGGCTAGTTCTCGGCGCTCGGGCATAACCCTCTCCTGTCGCATATTGAATTCGACGAGCCTGGAGCCGGCGCCCCACGACCCTCAAGCCGCCGGCGCGGCGCGCCATCGGCGGCGCCGCCGTCGAGTATTCTCCGAGGTCGGCCAATACGACGCCGCGGCACCCCCCGGGGGCGCCGCGGTCTGAGATCACAACGTGTGGCCCGGGCGGCGCGCACGCGCGCTGCTCGAGCTCCCTCCCGGGCCGCCGCGACGAGCGGCGTATTTTCCCCTACTTGCACACCCACGGCAATAGCGCCCCGACGCCGTCCGGACGCCCGCAAAACCGCTCCCCACGTGGCCCCGGCCGCGGCCGACCGCACGGAAGGCTCAGCCCGGGCGCCGCTTCGCCAGGTCGATGACGGCCGCGCCGGCGGACCCCGAGGCCAGCTCCCGTGCGCCGCGCCAGGGCCTCGAGCGCCGGGGGGAGCTCGGCGGGCAGACGCCGCATGAGCTCGGCGGCCGCCGGCGCGTAGTGGACCGCCTCGAAGGCCACCGGCTGGTGGAGCAGCGCCCCACGCTCGGCGGCACGAAACCCCCGCCAGGCGAGCACGATGGTTCGGCGCTCATGGCCATCGACGAAGATGAACTCGTCGGCCTCGAGAACCGCCATGTGCTGCAGGGAGCGGATCGGGACGAACACGTAACCCGACCCGCTGCGTCGCATCAGCCGGCGGGCGAGGCGGTAGGATTCCGCCGACAGGCGGCGCGCGTGACGGCTGAGCTCGGCCGGGCGATAGAACGTCTCGTATGTGACCATGGCGCCTCCGTCCCCCTCCAAGGGGCTCGTCGCCCGCGCCCGGCGAGGCCACCGGGCGCCCCCCAGGGCACCTGGGGGCTGTGGGCCAACGGCCCATGCCTGTCGGCCTAAACTTACACCCCGGCCAGCCGATAATGAACGATAGGGGTCGAGGGGCCCACCGCTGAGACCGCAGACCGGGGCCATGGGGAGCCGAGCCATGCACGACCGTTCACCTCAACGCCGGCGCCTGCGGCGGGTCGCCGCCCTGCTGGCCCTGCTCGTCGTCCCGGCGGCCGCACTGGCCGAGGAGTTCACCTTCGCCGTGCAGCCCATCCTGCCGCCGGCCGAGACCCGAGAGGCCTTCGAGCCGCTGGTCAAGTACCTCGACCGGACCATAGGCGACGAGCACCGGATCCGGCTGGTCACGGCCCAGAATTTTCTCACCTATTGGGAGACGATGAAGCAGGGCGAGTACGATCTGGTGCTCGACGCCGCGCATTTCACGGATTTCCGCGTAGCTCGTATGGATTACGAGCCGCTGGCGAAGGTCCTCGACGTGGTGAGCTATACCCTGGTGACCGGGCCGGACACCTTCATCCTCGATCCCGTCGAGCTGGTGGCGAAGCCCATCGCCACCATCTCGTCGCCGAGCCTGGGCGCCGTGCGCCTGGCGCAGCTGTTCCCCAATCCGCTACGCCAGCCCATCATCGTGGAGGCCGCCAATTCCCAGGAGGCGGTGAACCGGGTGCTGGAGGGCGAGGCGGTCGCCGCGGTCATCCCCACGCCGCTCGTTCAGAATTACCGTGACTTAAATGTGGTATTGACGACCGAGCAGGTGCCCCACATCGCGCTGTCCGCCGCTCCGGAGGTCCCCGAGGCGGCGCGCCGGCGGATCTCCCAGGGGCTGATCAACGCCGAGCAGCGCCCGGGCGGGGCGGCGATGCTGGAGGCGGTCAACTTCCCGGGCTTCGAGCCGGCCACGCCGGGCCTCTATGCCGGCTACTCCGACCTCCTGGCCGGCGTGTGGGGTTACTAAGCTCCTGCTCGTAAAGGATATTCAGGTGTTCTCCCGGGCTCGCCACGAGCGCCCGCGCTCGCTCCACCGTTCTCCGTGAAAATCGGCGCCCGACTGTGTAGAATAAATGGTTTCGTAGCAAACTAAACGGCGGGGGCATCTGGAGCGCGTCCGCCGGTCGCGTCGTACTTTCGCACGTTTTCGGCCGTTGCGGCCCACCGGGGCGGGGTCGGGGGAGCCGTACGCCTTCGCCGCCTTCGCCGCCGTATATTCAAGAATCCTTAAATTCCACGGAAGTACCGAGGAGAGGCAATGAGAGACGACTACCTGTTTACCTCCGAGTCCGTGTCCGAGGGCCACCCCGACAAGATGGCCGACCAGATCTCGGACGCCGTCCTGGACGCGATCCTGGAGCAGGACCCCGGCTCGCGCGTCGCCTGCGAGAGCATGCTCAAGACAGGCATGGTCGTGCTCGCGGGCGAGATCACCACTGGGGCGACCATCGACTACGAGTCCCTGGTGCGCGCCGTGGTCAAGGACATCGGCTACACCAGCTCCGAGATGGGCTTCGATTGGGAGACCTGCGCGGTGCTCTCGGCGGTGGGCAAGCAGTCGCAGGACATCGCTCAGGGCGTCGACCGCGAGCAAGAGATGAACCAGGGCGCCGGGGACCAGGGCCTGATGTTCGGCTATGCCTGCAACGAGACCGACGTGCTCATGCCGGCGCCGATCACCTACGCGCACCGGCTGGTCAAGCGCCAAGCCGAGCTGCGCAAGGCCGGCCGGCTCGACTGGGCACGTCCCGACGCCAAGAGCCAGGTGACGTTTCGCTATCAGAACGAGAAGCCCTCGGGCATCGACGCCGTGGTGCTCTCGACGCAGCACTCGCCCGACATCGACGCCAAGGAGCTCGAAGAGGCCGTCATGGAGGAGATCATCAAGCCGGTGCTGCCCGCCGAGTGGATCCGCAAGGACACCAAATTCTTCATCAACCCGACGGGGCGCTTCGTCATCGGCGGCCCGCTCGGCGACGCCGGCCTCACCGGGCGCAAGATCATCGTCGATACCTACGGCGGCATGGCCCGCCACGGGGGCGGCGCGTTCTCCGGCAAGGATCCCTCGAAGGTCGATCGCTCGGCGGCCTATGCGGCGCGCTACGTCGCCAAGAACGTGGTCGCCGCGGGACTGGCCGACCGGTGCGAGGTCCAGGTCTCCTATGCCATCGGCGTGGCGGAGCCCACCTCGGTGAGCGTCGAGACCTTCGGCACGGGCAAGATCGATGAGCACCGGATCGAGAAGCTCATCCGTGACACCTTCGACCTGCGTCCCCGCGGGCTGGTCAAAATGCTCGACCTGCTCAAGCCTATTTACCGGGGTACCGCCAGCTACGGTCATTTCGGCCGCGAGGACGAGGGCTTCCCGTGGGAGAAGACCGACAAGGCCGAGACCCTGCGCAAGTCCGCAGGGCTCTGAGGGGCCGCCCCGAAAGCGCACGGCGCGTGCCCCGGCGTCCGCCCGAGCGCTCGAGACGACGAGCTTGAACGAACATAACATATATTAATGTAAGGAGCCTCGAACATGAGTCAGCCTGTTGAGAACCTGAACCCGGACTACAAGGTCGCCGATATCTCGCTGGCCGAGTGGGGCCGCAAGGAGATCCGCATCGCCGAGACCGAGATGCCCGGCCTGATGGCCACGCGCGAGAAGTACGGCAAGGACAAGCCGCTCAAGGGCGCCCGCATCGCGGGCTGCCTCCACATGACGATCCAGACCGCCGTGCTCATCGAGACGCTGCAGACGCTCGGCGCCGAGGTGCGCTGGTCGTCGTGCAACATCTTCTCGACCCAGGATCACGCCGCCGCGGCCATCGCCGCCGCGGGCATGCCGGTCTTCGCCTGGAAGGGCGAGACGGAGGAGGAGTACTGGTGGTGCATCGACCAGACGATCTTCGGCCCCGACGGCTGGCGGCCGAACATGATCCTGGATGACGGCGGTGACCTGACGGCGGTGATGCACGATAAATACGCCGAGCTGTTGGATAACGTTCGCGGGCTCTCGGAAGAGACCACCACCGGCGTGCACCGGCTCTACGACATGGCCAAGAAGGGCACGCTCAAGGTGCCGGCCTTCAACGTCAACGACTCGGTGACCAAGTCGAAGTTCGACAACCTCTACGGCTGCCGGGAATCCCTCGTCGACGGCATCAAACGGGCCACCGACGTCATGATCGCCGGCAAGATCGCGGTGGTCGCGGGTTACGGCGACGTCGGCAAAGGCTGCGCCCAGTCGCTGCGGGGCCTCGGCGCCACTGTGTGGGTGACCGAGATCGACCCGATCAACGCCCTGCAGGCGGCGATGGAGGGCTACCGCGTCGTGACGATGGACGAGGCCGTCGACACGGCCGACATCTTCGTCACGGCCACGGGCAACTACCACGTCATCACGCACGAGCACATGAAGCGGATGAAGCACAACGCCATCGTCTGCAACATCGGCCACTTCGACAACGAGATCGACGTCGCCTCGCTCAAGCAGTACGAGTGGGACAACATCAAGCCCCAGGTCGATCACATCGTCTTCCCGGACGGCAAGCGGCTGATCCTGCTAGCCGAGGGCCGCCTGGTGAACCTGGGATGCGCGACGGGCCACCCGAGCTTCGTAATGTCGAACTCGTTCACCAATCAGACGCTGGCCCAGATCGAGCTCTGGCAGAACGGCGACCAATACGAGAAAAAGGTCTACGTGCTGCCCAAGCACCTCGACGAGGAGGTCGCACGGCTGCACCTCGACCGCATCGGGGCGCGGCTCACGAAGCTGACCCAGGAGCAGGCGGACTACATCGGCGTGCCCGTCGAAGGGCCCTACAAGCCGGACACCTACCGGTACTGAGACTGCTGAGATGATGAACGCCGCGCCGGGGCGTGCACCGCCCCGGCCTTCCCTCACTCACTCAAGCTTTCAA
>JABAHS010133623.1_pt1 | contig 22352 bp, 11 predicted proteins | sample 7062111 | NCBI WGS metagenome assembly JABAHS01 (sample SAMN14534600, study PRJNA622989) | marine sediment metagenome | biome: marine biome [ENVO:00000428]; feature: marine pelagic biome [ENVO:01000023]; material: deep marine sediment [ENVO:00002113]; isolation source: pool of 4 deep marine... | reverse complement strand
CCACCGACCGGCCGGTCCGTCCATGCATAAACTTCTCTAACATCTCCAATGGCTCCGTCGGCAAGCCATTCTTTCAGCAGACGAATATGTTCGGATGAGTGTCCCTGGTTTCCCATTTGAGTCTGGACTTTATATTTACGTGCCGCCTCGGTTATTTTCCTTGCTTCATAGATTGTATGAGTTAAAGGCTTCTGACAATAAACGTGCTTTCCCCTCTCCATAGCTGCCATAGTTATTACCGCATGAGTATGATCGGGCGTAGCAATGACAACGGCATCAATATCCTTCTGCTTATCGAACATAACACGGTAATCTTTGTAAACTTTCGCTTTCGGATATCTCTTAAAGGTCCTCCCTGCATAATTGCTGTCGACATCGCACAACGCCACGATATTTTCTCTTTCGCACTGCCTCAAATTACCTCCACCCATTCCGCCTACGCCAATACCGGCTATATTAAGTTTATTGCTGGGTGCATCCGCCCCGAGCAATCGGCCGGGAATATAATGGAAAGAAAAGGCGGCGAGAGCGGAATTTGACAGGAATTTCCGACGGGATATTGTTTTCTTAACATCATTTTTCATGAACTTGCCTCCATATCAATTTATTGCTGTATGTTGACGTGTTTAATTATTAACTTTGAGAAAATATTAACCTGCCAAAAGGCAAATGTCAAAACAAATCCGACTATACGAATCGGCAGCAGGATTATAGACACAGTTTTAACTTGTACTTCTAAAGATAGTGATTTTTCTTGCCGAAAATACAATTTTGTGTATACTAAAAGAAAGTCTAAATCATTTTTTGACAGGCTCTTATATTACAGAGCGTATTTAAGTCTTCTTTTTGTACATAAATGGAAAAGAGAAATCAAAATTTTCGAAACATGAGGTTATCATGTTTCCTTGCCGGAGATGTAAATCGGTGGGGTAAAGACCGATTTATACACCAGGGACATAATGGCATATTTTGTGGAAAGTTTCTTATTGCGTGCGTTGTTCTTGTGTTGCTTACTATTTCTGCTCACGCTTCAGAAGTAAGTCGAAAGCTATCTCCACCTTATCCTGAGAGTTCCTTTGTAGTCACACAACTGCCTCGCGGAATGAGACTTGAGCGACAAGCTGTTGCCGGGAGTATGCTGCGGGCAGACTATGGTGATAGAGCTCGCCTGGTTATGGTATTGCCGGACCGGACAACTAAAGTTCTAAGCCGGGACTTTCACAGTGCCTGCGATCCTGAAGTATCGTTCGATGCCTCTCATATACTTTTTGCAGGGAAAAGAAAGACGGAGGATGACTGGAACATCTTTGAAATGGCAGTGGATGGAACGAATCTCAGACAAATTACCAACAACATAGGCAATTGTCGAAGCCCGGGCTACCAGGCGACACTGTACACCATTATCTCAGATAAGCCGTGGTACCAATTAACCTTTGTGGGATCGGAGAGAGGTGCTCTTAACGAATATGGTTCTGCTCCGGCAACTAATCTGTATTCGTGCAAACTTGATGGATCAGCAGTACGGCGGCTGACGTTCAACCTGTCCAGCGACATGGACCCGTTCATTATGCAGGATGGACGCCTTCTCTTTGCAAGCTGGCAGCGGTCCGGGCTTAATCGCGGACTGTTAGGACGTGTTGCCTTATTCGGTATCAACATTGACGGTACGGATTACGCCGCTTTCTGCACAGATGAAGGTAAGCGAATAAAGCACATGCCCTGTACCACAGCGAAAGGTATGGCTGTTTTTGTCGAAGCCGACAGTGTCCCGTGGGATGGTTCGGGAAGTTTGGGTTCTGTACTATTGCGAAGACCACTTCATTCCTACCGACCCATCACCAAAGTATCGGACGGGCTGTTCCATTCACCGTCACCTCTTCCTGATGGAAAGATTCTCGTCTCGCGGAGGACATCAGATGGTAGTGACACGCATGGAGTTTACCGTCTCGATCCTTCAAATGGAGAAATAGAATTAATCTTTGACGATCCTGAATATCATGATATCCAGGCCAAAGCGGTTCAACCTCGCCAGGAGCCGGATGGCCGCTCAAGTGTGGTTACCGAGAAAGACCCTCACGGCAGACTCTATTGCCTGAATGTTTATATTAATGATCTTAAGAAGCCTCAATGGCTGCCTATCGGAACCGTAAAAAGACTTCGTGTTCTTGAAGGGATTGCTATAAAAAGTGACACATACATTCAACAAAATGAACGATATCTCGGAGTTTCTATTAATGGTATTTCTCCTTTAGCGCAGAGACGTATCCTCGGTGAGATAGATATTGAGGAAGATGGGTCGTTTAATATTGAAATACCCGCGAATACGCCCATTGAACTGCAAATGCTCGATGGCGAAGGTATGGCGCTGCGAAGCTGTAGTTGGATTTGGGCCAAGAATCATGAGCCAAGGGGATGCATCGGTTGTCACGAAGATGGGGAGTTGACACCGGAAAATATGTTGGCCAAAGCCGTAACTCATCCCTCCATCAGGCTCACACTGCCTCCTGAGCGGAGGCGAACCGTCGATTTTAGACGCGATGTGATGCCTATTATCGCGAAGAAATGTGTCAGTTGTCACGACAAGGAAGATTCTCCCCTTAGCCTTACAAAGGATCTTTCGTTAGTGAAAGGTTCCGGAAGAGGGGCCTTTTTCAACCGAACTTACGAAAATCTTCTTACCCCCGACAATCAAGCGGGGGATGGCAAATACGTTCATCCTGGAAGGGCGAGGACAAGCCCTCTTATATGGCACATCTTTGGACGCAATACATCGAGACCGTGGGACGACGTACAATCAACAGAAAAGCTGTCACATATGCCTCCATCTACGGTCGAGGCTTTGACAGAAGATGAAAGACTAACTTTTGTGGAATGGATTGACATGGGTGCACTCTGGGATGGTATTCCGGGACCGGATAATTTACCGGGCCATCAAAAAAATAGTGGAGGAAGTGGTAAGTGAAATTATTAAGAACTTTGACAATCATACTGATTTTTCAGGCCGTGACGGGCTATGGTGCCGCGATAAGTCTACCTGTTTTTACCAATGTTACCAGGGAAGCGGGTATTAATTTCAAGCACAGCTATGGAGATTTCGAACTCAATAATATCGTTGAGGGTACTGGTGCCGGGGCGATGTTTTTTGACTATAACGCTGACGGGTGGCTTGACATATATTTTCTAAACGGCTGCTGGCTAAAGACTGTCAACGATAATCGTGGCCGTCGTTTGAGAGGAAAGCTTACTAACTGTTTATATCGAAACAACGGCGACGGAACGTTTACCGATGTCACGCGAGAAGCCGGAGTAGGCGATATGGGCTATGGGGTGGGCTGCTCGGCCGCGGATTTTGACAAGGACGGTGACCTCGACCTTTATGTGCTCAACTACGGCCCAAATGTTCTTTACCGCAATAACGGTGACGGGACTTTTACCGACATATCCGAGACTTCGGGGCTTGCGAATCCTAAATGGAGCCTGTCAGCACCTTGGTTTGATTATGACAAAGATGGGGATCTCGATGTATATGTCGCAAACTATCTTGAATATGACAGCGGTAAATTCCGTACATTCTATCCGGCGGCAGGCTATCCGGGACCTCTTAGCTACAGTGGGCAGCCCGACGCGCTCTATCGCAACAATGGAGACGGTACTTTCACTGACGTCACTAAACAGGCAGGAGTGTTTAAACCGAACGGTCGGGGCATGAGTTCGACGGTCGCAGACCTTAATAACGATGGCCATCTGGACATCTACATTCCCAATGACGCAATGGAAAATTACTTCTTCAGGAATACGGGAAAAGGGACCTTCGAAAATGTAGGCCTCGAGATGGGAATGGCTTTCGGAGAAGGCGGGCAGGGAGTTTCTTCAATGGGGCCGGCTATTGGTGATGTGGACCGTGACGGCTGGCTTGATATTTACATTCCCGATATGGGATATGGCTGTCTTCTGATGAACCGGCAAAATTATTTTGAGGATCGTACAACACCGGCCAAACTGGCCCTGGTTTGTGGTCAGTACACCGGTTGGGGCGGTATACTTTTTGATTATGACTGTGACGGATATCTGGATATCTTTGTCGCCAACGGCAACGCCCACCACGAGTATACGGAAGAAGATGTGCTCATGCGGAACGATGGAAAAGGGAATTTTGAGGATGTGGCGAATAAATCGGGGCCTTACTTCAGAGAGAAATATGTTGGGCGTGGTGCCACTTACGGTGATTATGACAATGACGGTGACCTGGACCTTCTAATCATCAACCTCAATGACACGCCGAAACTCTTGCGAAACGATGGCGGTAACAAGAACAACTGGCTTGTCGTAGAGGTCAAATTAGCCGGCGGTAAGTCCGATGCCATTGGTGCTCGTGTTACTGTTGCGACCGGCAAGATGAAGCAAATAAAGGACATTATTCCTGTTACCGGTTATCTCTCCCAGGCCGATCCAAGGTGCCATTTTGGTCTCGGCAGGGAGGTGAAAGCTGATGTTGTCGAAATTCGATGGCCGGACGGACGAACAACGAAACTGACGGAAGTTAAGGCCAACCAGTTTCTGACTGTGATACAAGATTCCAAATAAATGGAGCAGCGATGCAATGCGAAGATCTCTTCTATTTACATTATTCATTATAGTGCTTGTACCCGTCCTTTGGGCGGCAGAGGATCAGCAAAAACACCCCGTATATGTTGGGGCTAAGGTATGCGCCTCCTGTCACCAGGGAAAGAATATGGGGCATCAGTTCAGCAGATGGCTACATTCCAAACACGCTACGGCCTATGCGGTCCTTGCCAAACCGGAATCTAAGAAAATCGCGGTGTTAAGCGGTATTCCACAGGAACCTCAGGAATCACCCATGTGCCTCGGATGTCACGCAACAGGCGCTCACGTGGAAGCCTGGGAAAAAGACGAGACATTCTTCACTGAAGACGGCGTGCAATGTGAAAAGTGTCATGGTCCCGGAAGCGAATATATAGATGCTGCAATTATGGTGGACCGCCAGGCAGCCACTAAGGCGGGATTAATTATGCCGACAGAAAGGGATTGCATGGGCTGCCACCAGGTAAAGGGTTCCCATGTTGCTATACATAAATTGCCTAAACTTGATATATCAAAAGCTTTGAAGGAAATCGCCCACCCCACACCCAAGAACTATAAATACGGGCCGATGCCGCAGCTTCCCAAGTTAACGAACGCAATGAAGGGCCGGCCGAAAAATATAGGTATCCGCATTTGCGCAAGCTGTCATAAGGGTCCTGCGATGGGATATCAATTCAGCAAATGGCGAATGAGCGCTCATGCAAAGGCGTATGCAGTACTGGGAACGGATAAAGCTTATAAAATAGCCAAATCTGAGGGCCTGAAAGAAGAGCCACGGACAAGCAAGGCCTGTCTGAAGTGTCACACGACAGCTTATCACGAAATCTCAGGCGGGTCGATGGACATTATCTCGGTCTATGAAGGTGTTGGGTGCGAGGCCTGTCACGGTGCGGGCAGTAACTATTATCCGGAAGCAATAATGAGGGACGGGCGTGCAGCCAGAGCTGCTGGACTCAAGGAAGTAACACGCAAAACCTGCCTTGGGTGTCATGAAAATGCGCATGATAAGCCGTTTGATTTTGACGAGGCCGTCAAGAAAATTGCCCACCCGACCGAGCAGCCGAAGATTTCCCGGACACCGCGTTACAAAACCCCGTTGAATATGGCGATTGGCCCGAATGGCAAAGAAATTTACGTGGCATGTGAGGCCTCTCATACGGTTATTGTGGTGGATGCAAAAACGCTGGAGAAAACCGCAGAAATCAAAACAGGCCATCACCCCACTGATGTGACCTTCAGTCCTGACGGGACGAGGGCCTACGTGAGCAATCGTCTGGATGATACGGTTTCTGTTATTGATGTTTCCATCCGCGAAGTCACCGCAACTATCGCCGTAGGTGATGAACCCCACGGTTTGCTCACCGACACATCCGGCAAATACTTGTATGTGCTTAATACATCTTCCAATAATATCTCTGTAGTCGATACGGCAACATTGAAGGAAATCAAACGCCTTAGTGCCAGTCGCAACCCATGGTCCCTGTCGCTTTCTCCCGATGGTTCCCTCATTTACGTCACGAATAATCTCTCTCGTTTTGTGAAATTTCGCAATCCGTCAATATCTGAAATCACTGCCATCGATACTGAACGTGGCGTTGTTGAAGACCGCTTATTGGTCCCGGCGGCTAATCTTATGCAGGGCATTGACTGGCATCCGAGCGGGAGGTTTGCTCTGGTTACTCTCAATCGCACAAAAAATCTCGTGCCCATGACGCGCCTTCTACAGGGCTGGACAATAACGAATGGGCTTGCGATTGTCTGGAAAGACGGTCGTGTTGACCAGGTGCTTCTCGACGAGCCCGGTATGTGCTTCCCGGACCCGGCAGATATTGCGATCACGCCCGACGGCCGCCTGGCAGTCGTAACAAGCTCCGGCTCAAACCGAGTAGCCGTCGTGGATGTCCCCAGGCTTATCTCCATGCTTGAAGACGCTTCACTTAATGAACGTGAACGTGTGTTTCCCAATCATCTGGGAAAACCTGTGGAATTTGTTATTACCCATATTCCTGTCAGCCACAGCCCACGGGGAGTGCTCATTACGCCGGATGGAAAAACCGCTTTTGTTGCAAATGCACTGGATGACTCGTTGTCGATAATCGATTTGGATAAACTTGAGTCGACGGGAAAAATAGACCTCGGAGGCCCCAAGGTGATTACGAAAGTGCGCTTCGGAGAACGTGTTTTCCACAGTGCGGATATTACCTTCCATCGACAGTTCTCATGTCACTCCTGCCATCCAGACGGGCATGTTGATGGAATCACCTACGATATCGAGCCAGACGGGATAGGCGTTAGTCCTGTGGACAATCGCACTCTCCGCGGGATACTCGACACAGCCCCGTTCAAATGGGAAGGGACCAATCCAAGCCTGCAAAGACAATGCGGACCGCGGCTTGCCGTTTTCTTTACCAGAATTCAGCCGTTTACGCCTGAGCAACTCTCTGCCCTGGAGAACTACATTTGCACCATTCCACGACCACCGAATCGCTATAGACCTCTGGGCGCAGAGCTTACCGACGCACAACGCCGCGGCAAAAAGATGTTTGAAAGGACCGTGACCAACGACGGCCGGATTATCCCGAAAGGAAACAGATGCGTCACTTGTCACTTTCCTCCGCTTTATACGGACCGCCGGCGTCATGATATTGGGACAATGCAGCAGTATGATCGGGAAACAGAATTTGACACGCCGCACATTAACAATATTTACGACTCGGCTCCTTATCTGCATAATGGAATTGCCGAAAGCCTGGAGGAAATCTGGACAAGGTATAATCTTGAGGATAAACATGGTATGACCAACGATATGACCAAAGACCAGCTCAATGATTTAATTGAGTACATTAAGACGCTGTAGCTGCATTAAATGACGCAAAGGAATCATTATGAAATATTTCGTAGTCGCATTGGCAATGTTAACAATGTTCTTGCACGGTACAATAGCGCTATGCGAGGTCAAAAATCCTGCTGGCGGAGGGCCTGCATCGTCTTCGGCGTCCACAAATATGCAGAAGCTTCCTTACGTTTATACCGAATGGAAGCATTTTACTGTCAAAGACGGCCTCCCCAATGACCATATATTTGCTATTAAGGCAGATGACCAAAAGGTCTGGGTGGGTACAGAAGACGGACTGGCCTGTATTGACAAAAAAACCGGAAAGATTAAAAGCTGGAAAGAGAAAGACGGCCTGCCCTGGCGTGTGGTTTCCGCACTCGATATCAATCCGAAAACCGGTGAGCTTTGGATTGGATTTTTTGGGCGCGGTCTTGCCAGATTCAGCGGCGGCCGATTCGATCACTGGCACCAGCTTAACAGCGGACTGGTCAACGATGTAGTCTACGGTGTGGCGGTTGAAAACGATAATGTGTGGGCGGCTACAACCGCCGGTGCGAGCAGATATAACACCGTTACGGGAGAATGGACTATATACACCGAGAAAAACGCTCCTATGGAGGAAATCTGGAACTACGGTGTCTGCTACAACGACGGCAGGGTTTATCTGAGCATCTGGGGCAGCGGTATTTTGGAATTCGATGTGGCCAGAGAGACGTGGAAAGATTATCTTGATCCCGATGGAGAGATGGAAATCGACCTGTATCGCGATGATGGTATAGTGCATGTCATTACCACCGGTGTAAGTTACATTGAGGACATTTTGTGGGTCTCTACCTATTTCGGCATGAGCCGATATGATGGTCGGCATTGGCGCGGTTATTACCAGCACGAAAGCGGCTTGCCCAGTGACTTTGGTAACGCAGTTAAAGGACGCGGTGCCAACGAAGCCTGGTATGCGACCGACAAGGGATTGGGTGTAGTTGCCGATTTTCCATCGGATACCTGGATTACATACACTCTGGATCCTAACACGCTCAGGGGCAGGGCGGTCGTCAGTCAAGATCAAAAAGCCCTTGAGGTAATTGACATGGCAAAGTGTATCCCGCACAATTACACTCTCTGGGTGGAATTTGACAACAATGACGTCTGGGTGGGAACCTCAAAGGGAGTTGGCTGGGCAATCGGCTCAGGATATTACAAGGGATTGAAGGAAAGGAAGTTGATAAGGTAAAAAATGTGAGAACAAAGGTTGGTGAGTTTGATTCTCACAGCCAAAGACGATAAGAATATTGATTGTTTTAGTGTTATGTACAAAAAATGGTAAGGAGATAACGCTATGAAGCGATATCTGATTTTAATTTCTGTGGTATTTGTACTTTGTGTTCTGTCATGTGCGGGGCCGGATCGAAGACAAACAGGATCGGCAGGGGATTTAACGGAAGTTGATCCTGAGATGCTTGAAGTCATTCGAAAAATCAACTCTGTAAATGCCTATGAAGTTCCCGACCTGGGGCTGCGTGAGGATGAGATTTACGCGAAAACCACAGAAGATGTCGAGCCGTTTGGACACGTCGAACCGTACAAGGAACATTTCTTGGTTCAAATAGAGTACACCGGTCCCGGCCGAGCAATTCCAGAGCCGACAGATGTAAATACCGTAAAGATTGGCTTCATCGGGCCAATCATGTCTACCGTTTCGGTCGCCACCGGTGGAAAGAGCCATGAGGAGGTGTTAGGTATTAAGATGCTGCAGGGGGCGCGGCTTGCAATCAAGCAGGCAAATGACAGTGGAGGGTACCTTAAAAGAAATATCCCCTACGAACTGGTTGTCAGTAACGATAATGGATTGTGGGGTGCTTCCGGTAACGAAATAATCAAAATGGCATATAAAGACAATGTCTGGGCTATCCTGGGCACCATAGACGGCGCCAACAGCCACATTGCCATCCGCGTCGCGCTCAAGGCCGAAATTGCCATGATGAATTCCGGCGATACCGATCCCACATTTGTCGAAACGAACATCCCCTGGGTTTTTCGCTGTATCAGCGACGATCGGCAGCAAGGCTACCTTCTTGTTGATTACATGTATAAAAAGCTCGGCCTCAAACGGATCGGGATTATACGTGCGAATCATCGTTATGCCAGATTTGGTGTTCGTGAAATCCATGATGGAAGCCGGCGGCTCGGCAATCCAATTGTTCTTGAAATGCCTTACTTTATAGGGACCGAGGATTTTTCTGTACAACTTAAACGTCTGAAGGAAGAAAACCTGGATGCCATTGTTCATTGGGGTGATGCGATGGAGGGTGCGCTAATTCTTAATCAAATGCGAGCAATGGGTATGGCCCAGCCTTACTTCGCCTGTGACCGTTGTGTATCGGACGAGTTCGTCGAAATTGCCGGTGCGAATGCAGAAGGAGTCGTCTGTCCCTATCCCTGGAATCCAATGAGAAAAAGCAAAAGACTCGAAGAATTTCGAAATGCCTTCGAAGAGCGTTTTGGAGAAGAACCGGAGACATTCGCAGCTCACGCCTATGATGGGATGAATATGCTTATTTGGGCCGTACAGGTTGCAGGTCTGAACAGGGCGAAAATCCGCGATGTGCTGGCGCATAGAACCAGACCCTGGAAGGGTGTAACGGGGGATATTATGCTCAGTGCCTGCCACGACGATGTGGGTGATGTGTTTTTGACAAAACGAGAGAAGGGCAAATGGAAATTCTATTCAAGGAAAGACCTGAAGATACCTCGCGATTACATTCCGCTTCGAGACAGGGTCAGCAGACCGGTTGCGTCTGTACAGTCTGATTAAGCGGCTGGAAGGAAATTTTAATGGTATGAGCAGGATTCGAAGCGCCATCTTTGTAATATTGGTTCTATCCTTCATGGTGTTAGCCGGGGACATACACGCTGAGAAGCAGTCTTCCCGGGCGGTTTTCTTTGATGCCAGGAAGCTTGAAACAAAGTATGCAGGCCCCGGCCGGGAGGAAATTGCTCCCAAGGATATCAGGGAAGTGCTCATTGGATACTTCGGCCCCAACACAGTTTCCCACCCGAAAGGCGGCGATATGTGGTGTGCGGCATCTTTAGCCATCGAAGAAGCAAATCGGGCGGGGGGGTACAAGGGCCTGCCGTTTCGTCTTGTTACAGGCTGGTCGGACAATCCCTGGGGAACAGGAATATCGAAAGTGGTTCGCATGGCCTATGTGGATAAAGTCTGGGCCATCATTGGCGGAATCGACGGGCCCTCAACGCACCTTGCCGAACAGGTTGTTGCAAAGGCCCGTCTTACACTGCTCAGTCCCGCAAGTACGGATAAGACTGTGAATCTTGCCAATGTGCCCTGGATGTTTTCCTGCCTTCCCGGAGACCATCTTCAGGCACCGAATCTCGCCCGTGCGATTGCTTCGGGTAGTGGTCAAAAACCTTTTCTCCTTGTATCGGCAGTTGACCACGATTCCCACCTTTTTACGCTTGAACTTACAAGGTCACTTGACAAATACAGATTAGTGCCGTCATATCATTTTGAATTTGAGCCTCAGGAAAAGGACATCACGGAATTAGTGAATAAAATCATTGAGGTGAAAGCATATGCTCTGGTCCTGATAGCAGGCGCAGAGCAAAGCGCCCACATAATCTCCGCTGTTCGACAGAAGAGCTTTACAGGACCTGTCTTCGGAGGGCCATGTATTGGACGCCGGAGCTTCCTTGAAGAGGCCGGCAGGGCGGCAGAGGGGGTGATATTCCCATTGCTTTATAATCCCCGAAAAGTTTCGGATAGCTTTGATAAGAAATTCACTTCTCGTTTTGGATACCATCCTGACTTCCTTGTTGCACACACTTATGATTCGGTCAACCTTTTGATTGCCGCCATACACAAAGCCGGGCTTAACCGGGCCCGGATTCGTGATGCTGTCAGGGAACTGTCACCGTGGACCGGCGTTACAGGTACCATCGAGTGGGATACGCTGGGAGGCAACACCCGAACTGTCCGGCTTGGTACGATCAGGGCCGGTGTTGTGATATCCTCTTCAGGGCTTCATGGGCCTGGAGAAGCGACTCATCGTTTTTCTCAACAGTAATCGTGCCTTTATTGCCCTGACCGGAAGGGTATACAGGCTGTCCGTATTTCGGATAGGCTTCGGTTCGCAGATGTGCAAGCATATGATGTCCACGGCGGCGCTGCCGTTCGGCTCGAAGGGCGGCAAGATCCACGGGGCCGACAATGATTTTCTCACCCGTGCCCGGCTCGGCCTGGGCCAGCACCCGGCCGTCGTAGTCGATTATCATGCTGCCTCCGGGCCAGCTAAAGGGTGGATAGTTTCGCGGACTGGCTGCCTGATTTGATGCGACCACATAGGCCATGTTCTCCAGCGCGCGTACACGGTTAACGATTGTCCACCAATCCAGAGGTTGGGTAGTTCCCCATGGATCCATATACGCCGAAACGCGCACCAGCAGTTCGGCCCCTGCGAGACTGAGTTGCCTGATTGCCTCGGGGAACAGCCAGTCGTAGCATATGGCGGTGCCAATCTTACCGATTTCGGTGTCGGCCACGGGAAACAAAGGCTCTTCATAGCCTGACAAGTCATGCGGGCTGGTATGTACTTCCCAGGGTGTCCAGGTGTGCACCTTGCGGTACCTGGAGACTATGCCCTTTGGTCCAATCAGGCATGTTGTATTAAAGACATGACCGGGCCAGCGTGAGTCTATCTCTAAAAAGGTGCCGGTTTGAATATAGATACCTAACTGCTTCGCTTTATCTTGATAGCGTTGAGTGTGTTCGTTTGGGATGGGTACGGCCAGTGTATCAAGCAGCTCCTCAACGGTCGGATAGATGGGTGCTGCGTGAGCAAACTCCGGAAACACCACGAGTTTCACGTCGAAAAACGGCTCATAGCCCACTACGGCCTGGTCAATCATCTCCAGCATCCGCTCGACTCGGCCGGCAATTTCATCGCGTTTTGTAGGATTCGGCATATCAAGCTGACATGCCGCTGCATAGAATCGATCAATGGAACCCATCCTCATCCTTTCTTTTGTAAAATATCTCTCTTCGGCATATGTTATTTTGTACGGCCGGTTCCTTCTTTTTATTTTTCATCGAATATAGCCTTGGAACTTCTGTACTCGACGAATGAATACCTTAGGGTAGCCTGCCATTTTCAAATTGTACAACATAAAAGCGTCTTGATACAAGATGCTATCACATGACTTTTATTTCGGACAAGCACTGAAAATGTTGCCGGGGCTCGATTCAGTTTCCAGGTCCTCCTACACGGCGGGTGTTAAATCGCCTTTGGTATTCCCGCCGCTTTTCATCATCGGGATACTTTTCGTTCAATCCATACGGGTAATGGCTCATCGAATGAAACGGAAGCGGTTCTACGGTATCGGGATATGCCGAGTAAAGGTCCATATCCTTGCAAAAGCTGTCGGTTTTGAGAATAAATGAGCGTTGATACCCTGCGCGAACCTGGTCAAAGGCATCTACAGAAAAACGCAGTGTAAGTTCTTCTCCCCGGCCCATAATAACATAACAGTCATCCGCCTTCTCCAGAAGTTCTGCCACCTCACCATAACGCGTGTAATTGCCCTCCATAATTTTCCATGCAACGCCACGGTCCACATTGTCGTAATCGTAAAGAATTGGATGGCGCCCGTCGGGAGAATAACCGCGAGGATAACCAAGGAAATGAAGGTCCGCATTTTTCACAGACACCTCTTGAACATGAAGTTCTGGAGTCTCAGGAATAGAGGCGATGAATATCCGGTCCCAGTAAAGCTCCATATTGCTGGAGATGCGGATTTGCTGATCACTGGCAAGCACTCTCCCCGTTACATCAAGGGTCATCATATGCCTTATTCCCGCAGGATATCCCACCTCTTGAAATAGCTCGATCCACGTACCGTTGCGTAAGGCAAATATGCTTGGAGCCCGTAGACGCATCCCCGCCTGACTCGCTGCAAAATTTGTCGATGAGTAGGCATACTCAACCGATCCGTGGAGGAACAGGACCAGCCTTGATTGAGGAGATACCGCTTTAAGTCGTTCACCGAAGTCAAGCTCTACAAAATGTTCTTCGGCATATCCGGTAAAGCGGGAGTCGAGATCAGTGGCACCTGCATAACATCGGTCAATCTTGTGTATTTTCTCGGTGACATCGATGCCTCGATGGTCAACGGCTCGTAACGGTTCGATTGGGTCTTTGAAGCAGAAAAGCTCGAAAGGCGGAGGCGCGACGCTTACGGCCATCATCTCGTGCGGATAAACCTTAGTCCCGATCGGATGGTCAACCGCGATTAATTTGGCTTCATCGAAATAGACAACTTCCTCGATGGGTTCCAGTACCTGCAGGATATATTCACCGTCACGTGGTTTAAGATTCGGAATAGGCAAATACTCTGTGGGATCGGGTTTGGAGTATGAATCCGGTGTCAGAAGGTATCCGATTCCACCCATACCTCCAAAATCGGATACGAACTCAAAATGTGAACCGTTCCATGCGAAAAGATGCGGGCAGGAAGAGACTTTACGCTGTATCTCGGTAATCGCCATCACCTGATCCGCAGGTAATTCCAGTTCTGCCTGAAGGACGGCATCCGGCCACATTATACGTAACCAGTTTACCTTGGAATTAGTCCCTAAACCGGCGTGAATCCTGTACGGAGGCATCGCTACCTGCCCCGAGGGTACACCAACCACGTATTGCTGGGAGACGGTACCGGTTTTGACTTCCATGCGGGCACCAATCGATGAATTGTTCGAACGGGATTTCTGGTCCTGTCCACGGGTTCCTAAAAGGTCAATTTCAATCCAATGACCCCCTTGACTTTCGTTTTCAACCAAGAAAGGTTTTTCTCCGATTGGAGCCAGAAGGATATCACATCTGCCGTTACCGGTGAAATCCGCCGCTACACAGCTGGCGTTGCCCTTGATAGTGATAGCTGAAAGAAGATTTCCGGGATCGACCTCTTCAGCTTTGATAAAACGGTCTTGAGGCCAATCGTTGACAAGAAGCGCGGGACCCCGGCTGCCGTCACGCCTGAATGCGTCGGCAATAATAATATCCAAATCACCGTCGTTGTCCATATCCGCAAACTGCCCACCGGTTCCGCCAAGCTTGCCGCAATAGTTCGTAAAGCCCTCGTGACGCGTGAAGCTAAAATCTCCCTGATTCATAAAAAGGTGTGTTTCTTTATCAGTAAATACCAACAGATCACGCTCTCCATCCTTGTCGGGATCACCGGAAGTGGCACTGAGAATTCCTTCCACAGAAAGACCGGTTGCCTCAGCATCGAGAATACGATATTTCCAGGCACGGTCATTAATCCAGCCAATCGCTTTACCGCTGCCTGCGGGAAAAACAACCAAATCCAAATCACGGTCATTATCAAAATCATCATAAACCACACAGCTAAGGGGAGTCTTCTCAAACGTTAGACCAAGTTTTTCGGCAATGTCGGTAAATGAACCATCTCTGTTGTTATTATATAAACTTCCGGCTGCAGGTTCGGGCAACTCGGTAGCCGGAACCGAGCCTCCCTCAAGGTGAAAAGCAAGAAAATCCAAATCGCCGTCACTGTCGATATCCAGAAGTCGCGCGCACGAAGTAACCAGATTCCCGCCTGCGATTACCGGGATTTCACTTTCTTTGAAATTCCCTTTTCCATCATTTTCAAAATAAAGGTCCGGGCCGGAGCATCCGAGCCAAAGATCAAGGTCTCCGTCATTATCCAAATCACCTAAACAGGGAGTGATACCTTGTTGTGCCAAAGTTGCATCGTGTGAAAATCCTCTTTTACCGTTGTTACGCCATAACCATACCTCCCCATTGGCGCCGAAAGCCGTGATAAAAAGGTCAAGATCACCATCGCTATCTACATCGCCGGCCGCAATTCCCGGAAGGCTTACAGCCCCCCCGGTGCATTTCCAGGACGTTGTTTCGGCATTGAAAGGCTTTATTTCAGGAGAAAAAAGAACACGTGTTTGCTGAGGGCCGGATACCGGCGGTAGTGGCAGATTGTCGATACCGAGAGCCATAAAGTATTTGCCCACCGAACTATACGATTGCAGGACGGTAAAGGAACCACCGGTTAATTCTGCTCCTTTGAGTTCCGTAAAACGGCTGAAAAGGGCTTTTGCTTTATCATATTGCCTCATACGCTGGTACTGCATGGCGAGCCGGTAAATCCCTGAGATAAAGCCGGGATCTGCAGAAACAATTGTTTCCAGCAATTCTGTACCTTCCTTCACCGAGCCTGTGCTCAGAAGCGTCACCGCGTATTTGTAGGCTACATATGAATCTTTCCTGTCAGCCTTATATACCGACCGAAAATATTCAAGTCCCTTTTCGCTTTCACCAATGTACTCATAGTGCAGTCCCATGCAAAATTGGGCATGAAGATGGTTAGGATCCGCTTTTAGTACGGCTTCGAACGCGTCTTGAGCTTTCTTGAGATAGTCCGTCGCACCGGGGTCTTCAAGCATATTAAAATAAGCCAGGCCAAGGTTAAAACGGGCGGCATTCCAATCCGGGGCATATTTTAACACCTTTTCAAAGGCATTTATCGCTTCAGAATACTTATACTGCTCAAGCAATGCAGCGCCACGATTAAATTGAACCACCGCTTTACCCAGAGGCCCTTGCAAATCAATTTCCTGCTGCCGGATACACGTTACACAAGTCACCAGTATTATCGCCAAAAATAACAGCCATAAAGTTTTTTGCAAAACCTTCGTCATGTCGTTTCTCCTTTACAAAGTCCCGGTTTTCACAATATTTTCCCTCATGAGTTTGGTCGTTTGTTGTTTTGTTCGTTGAAATGCCATTGTCATAAAAATATTATGTTTTTGGGCTGTTTTCTTTTAAGCATAGTCCCTTCAATAATATGTGTCAAGAATCATTTCTCGTGCTTATGGGATATCCATGAAACATAGCATCTTACGATTGCCGGGGAGGCATCGTTATTCACCCATAATTTATACATAGCCGCTCGGTCTATTTCAGAGTGACCACGGGCCAGACTTTCAACACCTGCCTTCCGCCCTCGGTATGTTCAAAGGGACCGGGAAAGGGATTGTCGGCATTTCTTTTCCTGTTGAAATAATCTGTATCGATACAATACGACGAACCGTCAGGTTGTTCATAGCCAAGATTTGGAATCTTGGCCTTACCAAGCAGTTTGGTTGTTATCACTTGACACTGTTGTTGTCCCCGGACTTTCTCGAGTGTTATTTCGAGATACATGCCATCGGATTTTTCAACCAGTTTGATGTCTGGATCAAATTCCGACCGCACTATAGGATTCTGCTCATGCTTGGAGGGTTGGGCACCCTTCAGAAACACGTTGCCGGCCATATGCATGGGCTGTGCCGCCTTGTCGTAAGTAGCCAAACCATTGTGGTTTACGAAGATATTGTTGTAGAAACGATCATCGCCGCCCTGGATATTCCTCAGCCCGGCCACCTTTGTGCTGTGCGGTGGGTGGAAAGGGGTTTCGCGTCTCAATTCAGGACGGTGTACAATTTGACCCGCGAACAGATTATGCACATACGCGCCGCCTTGTGACCAGTCGAGTAGTGATCTCGGCGAAAGGAATATGTTATGCTCAATCAGAAACGGCCCGTGATTGACCTCCACGAAAAGATCCTGGCTGCCGTGGTTATCGTGGAGCAGGTTCCGAGTGACACGCGTCCCCTGTGTCATCCAATCCAGCCAGATACCGCGGCATGTCCGGTAGATGTGGTTGTTACTGATGACGGTGTCGATTGCGGCGTGGAATTTAATACCGGCCATCTCGGCACCCGTAAACAATCTTCGAATATGAATGTCGTGAATCTCATTGCCGGTGACGGTGCAGAACACCGGCCCCATGCTCCCAACGATCCCCGCCTGCTCGCAATGCGCAATATGATTGTTGCGCACGATGTGGTGACCGATGTTTTCTTTCGACCAGCCTTTTTTCAAAGCCCGCTCGATTGTTTCCACATAACCCGTGGCAGTATTCTGTGACGTGTTATCCCACTGATCACCGTGTTTACCCAGGGTGATTCCCACACAAGTTGAATAGCGGATATCGTTGTCCTCGATGATCCATCCCTTGCTCCAGTGTGTGCCGATCAGGCCGATCTGCTCGGCGGTGGGCGGCGCCCAGGGCGTGGCCGCGTGCATCATCTTAAAACCGCGTACGGTAATGTAGTTGATGCCCGGCTTGTCCGGGTAAAACACCGTCCGGCGAACGTTGATCTCTACCTCGGCATCGTTGGGATTGACGTCCTTAAACTGCGCCCAGATTGTGGTTTTCGTCTCCTCCGCCCGTCCGAACCACAGCGGAGTGTTCCCGACAGGTTTAAGAACATCCTCCATCTTGGCCGCCTCGGTGAGCCAGTGGCCTTTTAGATAAACAGCGCCCGTGTGATGGTCTCGCCCCTTGGGATTGAACCAGTCGCCGTGAATCAGGTCGCTATAGGGATTGAAGTCTCCGAAAAAGCTGTTGGGTATGCTGACTTTCCATGTATCGTTTTGCACCTTCTGCCAATTCTTGATGACTTCGGAGCCCTTGATAATTACCTTTTCGCCGGGTGCAGCCTGATAGACGATGCGCTTCTTGTCTGACTTGCCGCCTCGAATCGGATTTATCCGTTCGCGATAGACACCCTCATGCACGGTGATCACATCGCCCGGCCGGGCCGACCGTGCCGCTGCTGAAATAGTCCGCAGAGGCTTGGTGGCAGTGCCCTTGTGCTGGTCGTTACCGTCTACTGAAACATAATACTCACGGGCTGAAGCCACTGATACAGCCACGGCCAGCACAACTATGATCGCATTTTTTTTCATAGGTCTGTTCCCTTAATCTCGGATATTCAGTTTGTATTAATTTACGTTATTTCTTTACGCTACTTGGTGTCATTATAACCGAACTGTCTGCACCATTACAACATCTCAGGAACCTCACATAGCAGTCCTCCTGACCGGTAATCTTTGTTACCACAATGCAGCACTCTCGTCAAGCGCCATATTCCAGCCGGCGTGTATGGCGTGTATAAGGTGGGTCTTAAAGCGTAAAAACTCAAGCTTTGAGCGGATATCAAAAACGTTCACAAACTTTGTAATTTATGTAAGATAGTGCGGTTAAAGTGTTTATAAGAGACTGATTTTTGTCGAATTGGCAGGTAACTTGTTTTCTTGTTGTAGTGGTTGTAGTTTTACACAGACCAAAAAAAGCTGGAAAATGGGGATAAACCAACAATTTAACAGAGCAACTATAGTGCATCTACTCGACGCCATCTAAACACCAAAATAGAAAGCATCAGGCCGGGAGGAAACTTGAGTTTCAGGTACATCATGGTATTATATTCGAAATGAAATTCAACGGCATTACTCAGGAAATACAATGCTATAGGGGAATCTCGGCAGGAAGGTAATTTGTATGAACAAATCCACAATAATCATGCGAAACACATCCTTACTAATAGCTTTTGTACTGGCCGGACTTTCGACTCATGCCTGTGCCGGACGTGACAGATATTTACTCCTCGATTCCCGTATCATCGAGAGCACGGACAACGTTAAACTGTCTGTTGGTGTCGTTCGCAAGGACAGGAACAATCCGTTGTTCAAAGAAGACAAGCCGTGCGAGCCCCGTTTCGATAATCCATATTGCAGCGTGATCTATGATCGACAAGCCAGGCTCTGCTCGTTCAATTTTACGACAAACGCTGCCATGAAGGATTCTCCAAAGAAAATTAAGAGGATAGATCTGACGAAAATTCCTTCACCGCAGGTCCTGCCCGGTGATGAGAACAATCATTATCGAGATCCGACCGCGATTTATCACGATGGGGTTTTCAGGCTATTTTTTACGGTCAATCAACCGCGTGACAACAACAGGTATATGGCCAGCTTCCTGGGCACGACCACGAGCCGGGACCTTGTGAACTGGACGCCCGTCAAGCTCCTGACGCCGGAAAATCCCACATTGAACTACTCGAGTCCCGGCAACATTATTCGCTACAATGGACAATGGTTTATATGCTTCCAGACCTACCCTATCCCCGGCCTTAAAGGTTTTGTCGGAGACCAAACTGCACGTCTGTTCATAATGCGCAGCAAAGATCTGGAAAATTGGAGCGAGCCGGAATTACTAAAAGTAAAGGGACCGGACGTGCCACGGGAGCAAATGGGGCGTATGATTGACCCGTATCTGATTAAGGACAAGGACGAACCGGGCAAGTGGTGGTGTTTTTATAAGCAGAACGGAGTAAGTATGTCGTACTCGTATGATTTGGAAACGTGGAGGTATTTCGGCCGTCAGAAAGCTGGAGAAAATTCCTGTGTCCTCGTGCTCGGGGACCGTTATTACCTTATCCACTCGCCGGGTCGTGACGGGATGGGGCTCATGTCGTCCGGCGATCTGAAAAACTGGGAACCTGTTGTTGAGGAGAACATCAGGCTGGGGTACAAGGTCTGGCTTTGGGCGATGGCCCGTCTCACCGCAGGATTCGTCCTGGATCTAAAGGAAGATCCACGTGTTGGCAAATACCTGATGTTCTACCACGGGACCGAGTCCGACAAACCGCATGAGCATATCGGTATCTGTTCTCTGGGGATTGCCTGGAGTGATGACCTGATTAACTGGAACTGGCCGAAAAAACCGGAACGCGAGGAAAAATCCGGCAAAGCTATTTTCGACGGCAGAACGCTTGATGGCTGGTACCCCGTGCCGAAAGAAAGCGCATCGGACTGGACTGTTCGTGATGGAACAATTGTCGGTCACGGCAGTGCCGACCGGTTGTCCTATCTCGTCTGGAAGGATGAGAATCTTACTGATTTTGAACTTAAGCTCCGTTATCGCCTCCCGGGCAAGGGCAACACCGGCGTCGAGATCCGCAGCAAACCCGACCTGACCGGCAAGCGGCCGTTCGAGGGCTATCACGCCGATCTCGGCCATGTCGGTATCGGTCCTAACATTCTCGGCGCGTGGGATTTCCACTTCGCTAAGCGCAAGGAATATCCCTGCCCCCGCGGGACGCGGCTGACTATCGACGAGGAAGGCAAGCCACATTCCAGCAGTATCCCCGGAGCGGTCACTCTGGCGGACATCCGTCCGCATCAGTGGAATGACGTCCACATCATCGCCAATGGAAACCACTTTCGGTTCTTCATCAACGGCAAACTCGCTTCCGAGTTCACCGACAACGCCAAGAGCGGACGACTGGATTACGGAGCCATCGGTCTGCAAATTCACGACAAGGACATGCGGGTCGAATTCAAGGATATCTATCTGAAAAAACTGGAAACCAAGGAGACCCTACCACCGTTTACCGGGTTTTGCGCCGAGTAGAGGACGCGGATATTAAAGTTGCGGTGGGGGAGGGGGAGGGCCTGGGTCTGGTGGCCAATAAAATTTGTAGTAAATATAATGAAACAAGTATGCGGGCAAAAAGCACAGTAGAATACCAGCCACTACAAATACAAATGGTAACCATTGGTAATACTTGTTCCGCTCGAAGAGTAGTGTGACTAAGGATAAAACCAAAGCAGGTATTATGATGAACTCAAGCAATAGCAATGAATAACTACCCGCAATATGCAATATTTCCCTAAAGCTGCCCGGGCCGACTACTTGACCCCTGAATAATATTAATAAAGTAGGTGGTATTAGACCACACGAGAATACAGCAATACCAGCAGCAAGTGCGATGATTGATATAATTCTTACCGCTTTGTGTTGTTCTTCACTCATCTTTCTACCTTTATAAGTTTATTGTATCAGATACCTCCCACACGAAGAAGAAATATAAAATTTTTTTCAAAAATCTTCGCACAAAAATATGGAGCTACGAAACTGATGGAACTTCCCGTCAAGTACCAGGCTGGCTTTTTGAAGGAATTCGAAAAGCGCACCGAACTGCACCAGTTGTTGACTACCTCTTACACTGAGGTAGTGATGGATTTAGGATGAGAGGATATTTTATCCCGCGTCCAGCTTAGCTTAGTGGAGCGGTAAGTATTTTTCGAGTTTACTTTACGAGCACTGGAAACCCGCATCGTAAGCTATCCGAGATATAAGACCATTATAGCACCTTGGTAACGCCGGGTTGAGCGACAGGGTAATCACCATTGGCGTCCGGCTTCACCGGAGGTTCAGAATCCATAGTGTATTGGTCCAAACCGGGAGCCAATTCAAGTTTTGAAGCCAGAGCATCTTCCCATTTAATCATTTGACCGGATTCAGCCGCCATCCGGCCAAGGATGCCAACCATAGCGGCATAGGCACACCGCTCTGTCTCATTGTGAGTCTTGTTCTCTCGAATCGCATCAAAAAGCAGATCATGCTCGACCTGATAACCACTACCGCGCGCTCCTTTAAATTGCCAGATCACATTTTCCTTTGTTTGCTGATGCCCTTTGTAAATGCGGGGATCGGGAATCCCTTCGCCGAGCACGGCAGAGCCCTTCGTACCATGAATCACGTCGCCGAAAAAGCCCCAGCAATTATGCATGTGCCGGCCTTGAGCGAAAAGTCGCGTACCATCGGCAAAAGAGTATTCCACTGCGATATGGTCAAACAACTGATCGGGCTTTGTACGGACCTGACGCCCTCCCTGCCCCTGGGCCGATACCGGCCAGGCATCCTTGCACCAGCAGCACACATCGAGGTTGTGAATCAGCCAGTCGAGAATGAAACTGCCGTTTAGCCAGGTGAAGTTGCTGTAGTTCTGGATTTGGTGAGCTAATTCGTTCATGCCGGAACTTCGCGGTCGAAAACCGACCGGTCCGTGCTCGCGGTATGCCCAACAGGTGATGATATCGCCGATGATACCTTCATGCAGTTGTTGGACCGCCTCTTCCAGCGGTTTGTAGTGGCGGCTCATCAAGCCGCCGGCTATCTTAAGATTCTTCTTCGC
>JABAHS010126422.1_pt1 | contig 22370 bp, 19 predicted proteins | sample 7062111 | NCBI WGS metagenome assembly JABAHS01 (sample SAMN14534600, study PRJNA622989) | marine sediment metagenome | biome: marine biome [ENVO:00000428]; feature: marine pelagic biome [ENVO:01000023]; material: deep marine sediment [ENVO:00002113]; isolation source: pool of 4 deep marine... | reverse complement strand
TACCTTTACAAATGTCATGAGCGCACTACAAATCGACCTTTTTATGCAAAACAAACCCAAAGTCAAGAACGTCAAATTAAACGTAAGCTCTTTTATAACAAGGGATTATGACCAAATGGACACTTGGTCAATTAGGAAAAAACAAACCCAAACAAAGCCAAACAAAGCCAAACAAAGCCAAAACGAACCCAATTTTAGCCAATAAAAAGCCGGAACGAACCCAATTCAAAGCCAAACAAAGCCAAAATGGCCGTAACTTATTGTTTAACGCCGATTGTGGAATGTTCTTTAATAGGGGATTTTGCCTTTACCCGGCTACAGGAGCAAAGTTCAGCAGGTTCATTTGGCGTTGCAGCAAGGCCAATGTCTGTTCAAGGCGGGCGAATTTGGCAACCAATCTAGCTTCTCGCAGAGTCAGTCGGTATTCTTCTTTTTCAATTTTCTCATCGAGACCCTTTATTACATCTTCCGCATGTTCCTGGTCGATTCTTATTGTCCCGCTCGACGCCTTTAACATTCTATCGAGTGCATCTTCAATAGCGCCGGCAAAACCCTGTTTCACACGGACCGTTGCATATATAGTGCTGCTGGGCGCCCCTGTCGTGGGAACCGTGACCTGGAGGCTGCTTTCCGGGTATACCGGGTTGCCGTTTTCGTGGAAGGTGCTGTCGCCGGTAATTACGTTGCCGCTAATAATTGCCTCACGATACTGCGAATCACCTTCAGCAGCGAGTTTTATCCATGCCTTGTCGATATCTCCAGCTGCGTCGTATTCGACCTTGACCATGTAATCGCCTGCCGTCGTATAGTTGCTGTGGGCCCCGTAAAACTCAATATCGTTGCTGTCGGAACTGCCGGTTTTATCAGCTCCGATCAAGGCCAGAACTCCCATATAGTCTTTGGCGATGGCTTCATCGAAAACATTTCCATTGAAACTCAATACACCGTTCCTATCAATCTCAAAACCTATATGTGCCGGCATCAGAAAGCTGTCAATATCGGCGACAAATCCGCTGGTGGGAGCAATAACAGGCGTACGAATCTCTGACTTTATCGTTGAAACGACATAATCACCCATTAAAACACCGGCAGTATTTGTTTCTTCATTGTAGCCGGTCCTTTCCTTAATATACGTAACGACAGAATTATAAGCGGTAACCATAGCGGTTAGTTTGGTTTTGACCGATTGGATATCTCTTGTCAGAGTTATTTCCTCTCCACCGGTATCGGTTGTATCGTGCAGGTGTAATGTTACGCCGCTGATTACGTCATCAACAGTGTTGGAACTTCTACTGATATAGCCATCCTGTCCTTTTGTCTGCTCCGTAAAAACCCAGTTCGCAGGATCCAGAGGATTGATGTCGCTCGCATCAATAACAAGCATATTAGCGTCGCCTAAGGTATCAGAGAACGTAAACGTCATAGTGCCGTTATTTAATGTCAATTCATCACCACCAACTGTGATATCACCGGCGGAAACATTCGACAACGCTTCGAGTGCTGCTTGTACCTCAGCTACAGTGGCATTATGGGCGATTGCCGCCGTTGTTTGTCCATCATAGGTCAGGGTCCACGTGCCGGAATTTGCCTTGCTGTTAAAGTTTAGATGCTGCACCTCGGCAACGGGTGCGGTCGAAGGAAAGCCGTCCACCTTAATCTTGGAATCCTGAGCAGCCTGGCTCATGGTAAAGTCGCTCGGCGCAAAGTTTACAAGGTCTGCGGTGGTACTGCCCCCTTCTGTTGAAACTGACATGGTAGGTAATGTCAGCGTTGTGTCACCTGAGCCCTGGTTATAAGCCAGGGTAATTGACAGGTTGCTCGTGCCGGAGGTATTGTCGGTTAAAATGATTTCGCCGTTTTCAAGAGTTGCTTTGGCAATCCCATCAAAGGCATCATTAATCTCTGAAATAAGATGGCCTACGGTTGTATTTTCGGTAATGTTTAGATTTACCTGGGTAATGGGACCGCCGCCATGGTCTGTACCGGTAATTTGAATCTGTTCGTCTCCCTGCAGACCGTTGTTGGCAGTAAATTGGGCGAGTTCTGTAATTTTTGTACTCAGCGTCGCATCCCCGCTGCCGGTCGTAAAGGCCGAATCTGCTTCCCAGACTTCCGTACTGCTTGCATTTACTAAGATTCTATAATCCGTACCGGCGTCATTTCCGTTCAGTACGAGATGATAGGCATTGTTATAGTGCAGCAGACTTGCCGTAACGCCGGGATTGTTCGGGTCGTTATTTATTAAGCCAACTAATTCTTCCAGTGTTGTGGTGGCAGTGGTTGTTATGCTCGTTTCCTTGTGGTTATATGAGTATATAAACGTACCCTCCCCGACATAATCCTCGATGTATTCAAGACCGTCCGTCTGAACCCAGCGTTCAGCATTGGCCAACTGGTTGATTACAACGGTGTGGTTGCCTTCAAAGGTGTTATAGGACGCTTCCGCGGTCACCTTACCAGTATCGCTGGAGGAAGTTGAAAAAGCGCGTAGTGAATCGGCGTCGGAAAGTGCGTTAAGGGTTGTTCTTAAAGTGCTTAGCGAAGTTTCCAGACTGCCCAGGGCGTCTTTTCTCTCTTCCCAAAGGGTTTTACGTTCCTGGTATATATTGATGGTACGGCGCTCGACCGCTATTAGTTGAGCTATGAGGGTGCTTGTGTCAATGCCGGTAAACAGGCCTGGAAGACCTAAATTTGCCATGTTTGTCTGCCTTTTTGGTAATTACGGCTTTGAAAATAATAAATAATAACTTTACTATTCCAAACTCTATTGTCGCTTAAAATACACATTCCCTTAACTATTTTTCTGCCGAGTCCTTTATTGAGAGAAGAATACCGGCCATCAAATATGACTACGGTAAGTCTGTATAGTTTTTTTGCCTTTACGAACTCGGTTCAGTTCCTTGCTGACTACCGCTTTCTGATCTGTAATGGCCAGGCACAGTTTTTCGTATAATTTCTGTAATTTTTCTTGCCGGCCTTCATTAAATACAGGTTCAGCCGGGTCGAGAATCCCCATCTGTGCAATTTTTTCACTCAGAGAGCCGGCTTGTTTGCTTAATGCCTCGAGGTCTTTGAGGTTACCCTGTCTGGCCATCGCTACCTGCTTTTCCAAAAGAGTCTGTAGTTCATCCAGCAGGTGTTTTGGGTTATCGCCAGTTTGCTCACTATTGTTACTGTTCATCCGATTTTAATTCCTTTTTGTTGTGCTTTGGCCAAACCGTGTTCAACTTCTTCCAGCAGGTTAGCCGCATCTTTGTTTTCCGGGTCTAAGGTTAATATCTCCGACAGTATTTTTTTGGACTGCTTAAGTTTGTTATCTTTCATATATAAAGCCGCCAGAGGAAACATGACGGAGGTATCACCCGGGTGCATCTTCAAATATAGCTGGAGGTAGTGAATGACCTTGGCGAATGAACCCATCTGACAGGATGTTTGAAACAAACCCAGAAGAGCGATAAGGTTATCGACGTCCAACTCCAGGCATTTAAGATACATCTCAAAGGCCTGCTTGTAATCACCTCTTTGCTGGGCGACCATGGCCAAACCGGACCATGCCTTGGAACAATTGGCATCCAGCCTGCAAGCCACCCTAAAGGCTATTTCAGCATCTTCAAGAAGATTCTTTTGCAGGGCAACTACGCCCAGACCGACATAAGGGCCCGGTTCATCAGGCTCCAAACCGGCTGCCTTCTCATAGCATTTGTGCGCCTCCATGTAGTTACCAACAGATGCGTAACAATCACCCAATTCCTGTACAACTGCATAATCCTCGGTCGCATCCAGCCGCCGGCCAGTATCGTTTTCAGTTATGTCCATACAAATGGTTTTCCTTATGATGAGTTTGTATGAATATCAAGCATATATTTCACTCAAAGAACCATCTTTTTTTAATCATTGAGCTCATCAGCTATTTGAGGAAATCCAGCAGCGACATAGACATAAGCCTTGCAGCAACCGATAACGACATTTCGTACAGGACCTCCCGACGAGAGATATCTATAGCAACCTGGGCAATGTCGGCCTCCTGCAAGCGTGTCGTTTCATCCTCAGCGTCGTATTTCAGGTTTTTGAGACTGTCTTCCAGATTGCCCAAAAATCCGATTTTTGTCCCTATGGAAACCTGGTTCTGAACCAAGAGGTTGTTTATCTCATCCAGCGAACCAAATGAATTCCTCAGCAGCTCCAGTAGTTCAGTTTCTGGAAACCCATTTTCATTTTCCAGCAGGTCCCGAATAGTAATAAGCGTGTTGAATACATCGTGAGTCCCGGGGACGGCTACCAATGTATCGCCGGTATTGTTTATATTCGTGGTATCAACATAAAGGACTTCACCTGTTACCGAATTGGTAACAGCGAGGTTGGTGTCTGTACCATCAGTATTGAAGGTAGTCAGGCCGCCGTCTATAGAGAGGTCATAATTTCCTGCCGAGCCTGTTACCGTCAACCATGTATAGCCGCTGACACTCGATGTCCCCGTGCCGACCGCAGCGCCGGTATCACCCTGGAAAACAGGATCACCACGCCTGTCGGAGCTGAAAACGTTATCACCCACACAAAAAGCGTCCACTCGTATTCCGGGGGCCAGCTCTACATTTCGCCCATCAAAGCTGCCCTGGTACGTTACCCCTGTGATTTTTCCATCTGTAAGTTCGGCCACATAGGGTGGCGAGTCTGTGTTACTTCCCCCAAACAGATATTGATCCAGACGTTGGGTATTAGCTAATAAAACGACTTGTTCCAGTGCATCATTGATGCCCTGTGCAAGTATTCGCCGTCCATCCTCATTGTATATGCCGTTGATAATTTGTGTCAGTCTTGTTTTCGTCTCTACAACATTTGTAATTACATTGTCAATAATGGATGAGGAATGCTCCAGCCTGCTGACAACCTCCGAAAGATTGTCCAGGTAATTACCGAGGTACCTTTCCTCGGAATTGAGCCCTAAAATCCTAAACGAAGTGGATGGGTCATCGGAAACTCGATTGATTCGGGCACCGGAAGAGGCTTGTTCCTGCAGGCGGGCCAATGCATCGGTGTGCAAACCCATCGCGAAGCTGACATTGTTGTATATATTGTCGAGTGTTCCGCCCATTCAAAACTCCCAAAATCCAGTCGTTTATATTATTTCCATAAGACTTGATATCGATGACTGGACCGTATTTAAATATTTGGCCATTGCCTGAAACATTTGTTCGTAAACCAGCATTTGAGCAGCTTCGTCGTTGATGTTGACGCCACTTATTTCAGCCTGTTGATTGGCAAGGTTCTGCATTATAACCTCGACATTGTCTTCGCGCATTTGCGTAAGGAAGAGCTGTTGACCAACGTCTGTAACCAGCCTTCGATAAAACTCTACCGGTGTCATATTGTTCAGTTCGCTTATGGCCTCATCCTTTAATGCGGCCATCCGGGTAATAATGGTGTTGTCGGTCATATCTGCACCGAGAAACGTGGCTACCCGTCCGGGTTCATCAGATATATCCGAGCAAACCGCCATATCTATAGCGCTGTTGCCGGAGAAAAAGGTGTTGATTCCCATCGCCCCCAACAGTGACGAAGTATCACTGTCGGCAAACACATCGACATCGAAGCTGTCACCCGCTCCAAAATCGCCTGTGCCGAGAGATATTTTGATACCATTGCCCAAATCAAGCAGATCTCCTGCGGCGTAACCACTACCGATATTAAGGGTGGCAATAACATCTCCGGCGCCACCGCCATCCCTGACTTCAAGCTGCAGCGTACCATTGCCTACCGAACCGGCCCCTGAGACCGCAAACCTGAGAGTGTCATTCAGCGTGCCTGTATAAATACCGGATACGGATATAGCCGGCGGCGATGTGCCTGTAAGAGTACCGGCCGTAGGATCAGGTAAAACAGAGGGGAGGAAATCAAATTCGTAGCCCGCATCGGCTGTGATGGTCAGCTGGTTCGAAGAATTTACCGTAGCAGTCACATTGGCAACATTGCTTGTAATATAGCCGGCTATTTCGGCCAAGGTATCGGATGAAGCGTCCTGTAAGACGGGAACAGCTGTTCGCGTTACCGCCCCGCTGCCGGTATCAGTGACCCTAATGTACATATAGCCGGCTGATAAGGAACTGAAATCGGTTAAATCTCCACTTGTATTCGTCCATCCGGTCAGTTGGCTAAATGAACCTTCCGAACCTACTCCCTGCATATGGTATTGATTTATCTGTTGTATTATCGTGGATGCCAAAGTGTCCAGGTTGGTATGGATTCCAAAGATAATTTCGTTACTCAACGATAATAGCCCGCCAAGCCGACCGCTTTGCACATTTGTATTGTAATTGTCCAGGCCGGCGACTGAAATCCCCAGTTTGCCGTCTGCTGTCAAACCAAGTTCCAATTCAGTTCGAATGGCGTTTGTCACTACCGGTATTCCCGCGGCACTGACATTAACCACTCCATATTCTTTTATCTGAGTATCGACGTTAATCAATTCGGATAATTCTGTTATGCACTGGTCCCTTTGGTCACGTAAATTATTAGCCTGCCCCCCGCTTATTTCTATCCTTTCGATGTTATCATTAAGGTCGGCTATCCTGTTTATCAGGGTATTAATCTGCTCAATAGTGTTTTCAGCTTCTAATCTCAGCTGGTCTTCCAAGGTGTTCAGAAATTTTCCCAATGTTCTAAACTGGTTCGCCATAGTCTGGGCTGCGGTTACTACCTGAGTTTGCCAAATGATCTCTGTCGGATGGGCACTAAGGTCGTGTAACGCATTAAAAAATTCATCTATAACTGCGTTCAAACCAGTACCGCTGGAAAGCTCTCCGAATGCAGTTTCGACTGTACGCAGCGTGGAGAATTCCTGTGAGACCTGCCCTAACGACGACTGTTGCCGAAGGATTTCCTGCTCCAAAAAGTTGTCGATCATTCTGGTGATACCGGCGACATCGACGCCTCCCCCCAGTATAACCGAGCCCGATTGAGACGTGTATCTGGGAACCAGATTTATCCTTTGGCGGTGGTAGCCCTCTGTAGCCGCATTGGCAATATTGTTACCGATCGTTTCAAGAGCCTTTTGTGCCGCGTCAAGGCCGCTAAGACCTATGGAGTAACTATCCATTTTCGGACTCCTACTTCTATGGTTCTCATTCCGCTTGCGTCAGGTGCGGAATGGTATCCTTTCAAAACTGAAGATTGACAAAAGCCGTGTCATTTTGCTGTTTGGTTGCGCCATTAGAACCGTAGTAAACCGTCCTTGTATTCCCAAAGTTGAAGATACTTTCCAAAAGCATCTTATTAAATCTGGCGCATTCCGACAAAAGCAAGGCCGTACTCAAATGTTCTTTCTTAAGCTCTTTAATCAATGAATTTAATTTCGCCTTCTTTTCAGTCACTTGCTCTTTTTTTTCTTTCGGCAGGCCGGCTTCGAGTGTCGAAAGAGTCATTTGCCCGAGGCCGCAACCAAGAGCATCTGCCAATTCCTTTCTTATCGACTGCCGATGCAATTCATGTTTTCTATAGCCTTCGGACTCACTGCGGATGGTCTCAAGCAGCTTACCCAGGGAGACATCATCACGCTTGATAACCAGGCTTCGCAGCTCATTAAGCCGTGACAGACTCTGTTGTATATGCCGGATGTCTTCGTCGAGGACAAGCAGCAGCTCATCGACTTTATCTTCTATGCTGATTGTTTTTGCCTTCATAAGTTCCTATTTATCCCGGTTTGCAATCCCGGCACTTTGCGTTTTGGTCTCCGATTCTTCGTTTTTGTTTGTCTGGTCCTGATTGTTTAAAGTTTTATATATATCTTTCCACATCCCCAGTCCTCCGTTGTCTGCAAGATGACTACTGAGGTACAGCCAGAATATTCCCTGAATTTGTTCGGAAGCCGGGCTTTTTTCAAATCCCCAATTCCCGATAGAACTTTGCATTTCATCCAGTAACTTTCCGAGCAAAATTGATTCGAAATTTTTAGCTATTTGTTCTTTTTTTTGTTCCGGAATGCCGTCGGCCTTGTTTAAATTCCTCAATGGCACAGGAAATGATATGTTTTCGGTTAATATCAAATCTGCACTATCCATAAAATTACTCCTGTTTCCGCTACTTCGATTTTGTGAAGCAAAACGGCAGAGATTACATTATCACCAGCCTGGCTTGAAGGGCACCGGCCTTTTTCAAAGCATTAAATATCGCTATCATATCCGTCGGCGTCGCTCCTATTGCATTAAGTGTATTGGCCAGCTCCGAGACGGTAACCGATTGAGGGACAGGAATCAGGTATCCTTCCTGTTCTTCGATTCCTATCATCGTATCCGGAATTCTTTCTGTTGTTCCGGAATCGGAGAAGGGGGCGATCGGCTGGGAAACGGTTTCACTTTCTTTAATTTTTACAACAAGGCTGCCCTGGGAAATCGCCACAGCGGATATCCCCACGCTTTCCCCTACAACAATGGTTCCGGTGCGTTCGTTAATAACCACTGTCGCGGGAACGTCAACCTTTACATCGGGCTTTGTAATTTCATCAATAAAGCCGGCTATCCCCGTTTGACTGATTTCACTTGGTACTTTAACTTTTATGGTCCCGGCGTCGACCACCGCGGCACTATCCGGATAAATCTGGTTGACGGCCGTGCTGATTCGCTCGGCGGTCGTAAAATCGATGTTTCTAAGACTAAGCGTGATAAGTCTGTAACCGGCAGTGTATTCTACAAATGTGGCTATTTCTTCCTGCTCGACTATTGCCCCGTCGGGGATCCGCCCGACCGTCTGGTGGTTCTTTGTGATTGTAGCTTGATTGCCTCCCGCCGACCAGCCGCCAATCGAGACACCGCCCTGAGCTACGGCGTAAACCTGACCATCAAGACCCTTTAATGGTGTCGGCAGGAGCATTCCACCCTGAAGGCTTTCCGCATCTCCTATAGCGGAAACATCCGCATCAATACGGGATCCTTCGCGGGCAAAAGGGCCTAATTCGGCCGTAACCATAACCACGGCAATATTGCCACCTGTCAAAGTAGGAGGAATTACAACCAGGCCGGATTCCCTTAGGATATTCGTAAGTACTTGTCGTGAAAGAAGCGTTGTATCACCGGTGTCGTCCAGACCAACAACCAATCCGATCCCCTGAAGCGGATTGCTCCGAATCCCCTTAATATCAACGATGTCTTTTATTCGCTCACACCGCCCAACTTCAACAGTGCTTAGCAGAATTGCCAGCAAAAATATTAAACGAGTTTTCATAAGCTGTCACTTTCAAAAAATACGCGTATACAATCGACATAATTAAAACGGCCAAAGGATATCGAAGATTCTGCCAAGCCAGCCCGGCCTGGTATAAGGTGCAGCGATACCTGTGTTTTTGGTCACAATACGAAAGTCTGCAACCTGTGAACTCATTACTGTGTTATTAAATAAAATATCACTTGGCCTGACTATCCCGCTTACCTCAATGGTTTGCATATCACCTGCGATGTTACGGTGGCGTGTTCCCATAACCACAAGGTTGCGATTCGGCAGGACATCCATAACAACAACAGTGACACTATCTACAAACTTGCGCTCGTCTTTGTAATCGGCCTTGCTTTTCAGCTCATTAGTGGTTTCGGCATTCATTGTGAAACCGGGTATGCGGGGTAAAATATTATGATTAGGCGTTGTGATTCCAAGCTCTCCATCAAAGGCAGAGGACTTTTCAGTCTCTTTTTTCAAATCCCTTTTTGCCTTGTTATCCACCTTGCTGTTTTCGCTAATCTTAATCGTCAGTACGTCTCCTATTTTACGAGCCACATCGTCGGCATATACATCCCGCATAGTCTTGTTTCTTTTGGCCCAGATAGAATCTGCCTGCAAGCTCCTAATTGGCAAAGTAGAGCATAGCAGAAAAGCCGTTGAGATAAGTACCAAGCCTTTTCTATAGTTCATTTTTTCCCTTTCAGAATACCGGTTCCACGGTTCCGTCTTCCTTGACTTTGGCTAAGATTATTCGTTGTGAGTTCAGGTTTCGCACCTTTATGTGTTCTCCGACTCTTCCTTCCTGCAAAGTTTTTCCGATAGCCGTAACAAGAAGCAGCGGTCTTTCAATGCGAATGACAACATTTTGATTTCGCCCGACAATAACTGCCGGCTTGAGGGGGCCGACCATATGCGGCCTAATCGCGGCGTTTGCCGGAAGCGGACGTTTGGCGATCAGGCCGTAGGGCGGTTTCCAGTTAACAACCTCCGGATAGTTTGATATGACGTTTTCTATCTTGACGTTTTTAGAACTTATAACCTCGCCTGCGGGAATGTCAATCAACGTCACTGCTTTTCGACAATTGTATTTTAACCGAAAAATTACCTCACACTCGTCTATCTGTTTGCCGTTCTGCACTACGGTAACCCGGACCCTGGCCTGATTTTTTACGGTGCTACCGACCAAGCGAGAGGATAATTTTATATCCTTGCTCGTATCAGGCAGGGCCAAATCTTTCGGTATCCTTATTGCGTTCCATTGACAAGCCGAACCGGGAGGGGGATTTTTTTTCAGAAAAGCACATGCCAGCTCAACGAATTCGCTGCCTTTGATAATTTTCTGCTGCTTTCTTACCGTTATTTTTTCAGCACCGGTTAATTTCACTTTTGACGCCGGGATTCCACTGCAGGCCAATCTGCTCAGGATCATCGACCTTTCAATGACGATTTCCTGGCCCGGCATGGTAATCCGGCCAAGGGGAATTTTGACTGCCTTGTCTGCAAGTCCGCCTTTGGCCTGATTGTTCCCTATTATGCTGATTTCACCCAGCCTGATAGTATCGTCCTTGATTGCGACCTCTCTCGGCAGGTAGAGCTTTAAAACACTTTCTATCTGCAAGTCGTTGGCGTCGGTCTTCGCCCTTTTAGAAGTATCATTACTGTCGGGGCAGACGTCGGTTGCCTTACTTCTAACGGGATTCGCTGATACCCGGCAAAAAAGTACACAACTCATAAACGCACAGGCCATAAGTGTCCCTATCATCTTATACTCTTGTGCTCTTGTGCTTTTTCTTCTGCTCATAATGAATCCTTATCTGACAATTTCATTTGCCGTTCGAAGCATATCGTCACCGGCCCTTATCGCACGCGAGTTTATCTCATATGCCCGCTGGGCGGTTATAAGGTTGACAAGCTCAGTTACCATCTGGACATTTGATTTTTCCAGAAATCCCGATTGGATAGTGCCAAAACCCGCATCTCCCGCCGTTCCTGTGGTAGGCGTACCGCTTGCAGGTGTCTCCGCAAGCAGATTGTCTCCCTCGCTGGCAAGACCCGACGGATTAGGAAATCTGGCCAATTGAAGATTACCTACAACCGACTGCGATCCCGAAGAATCCATAACGTTGACACTTCCATCTTTTCCGATACTTATCGCTACCGCATCTACCGGAACGGTAATCGCCGGTTCTAATATGTACCCTGTCGTGGTAACTAATTCCCCGTTAGCATTGATTTGCAATGCGCCGTCGCGGGTATACTGTATATCGCCGTTTGGCAGGGTTACCTGAAAGAAGCCCTCGCCTGAAATAGCTATATCCAGATCTCGGCCCGTATTCAGAAGCTCACCGGGAGTATACACTTTTATTGTCGATGCCGCACGTACACCACTTCCTATTTCCAGCCCGCCGGGAGAATTTATACCTGAAGATATTTCCGTACCGGGTTCCTGCAAAGTGATATAGAGCAAATCCTGAAAATTGATCTGGCTTCGCTTGAAACCCGTCGTGTTAATATTGGCGAGATTATTGGCGATCACATCCACCATCATCTGCTGGGCACTCATGCCCGTCGCCGCAGTGGAAAATGCTCTTAACATAATATGCTCCTTATTTAATCTTTTACAAATTCAAAAGTGTGCTTAGCTTCTTCTAAGCCATAGCTACACCTAAAATACTACTGGTTGCTTCCTGCGTGGCTGTGACTGATTTCATGTTCGCTTCGTAAAGTCTTGCCACCATTATCATGTCCACTAATTCATCAATCATCTTGACATTGGAAGCCTCCTGATAGCCCTTTTTTACAACTATATTTTGGGCTGTAGTGCTCGTTACATCCGGGTCCGTCATCTGGTAGCAGTTTTCACCGGCCGGCACGAGTTTGTTTTCGTCGTCTTGGAAATCAACCAATCTGAATTGCCCTATGACCGTTTCACCGGCACTGATGGTGCCGTCACTTCTAATATTTAGTTCAGAGAGCGCCACACCGCTCGGTATAGTGATCGGGCCGGCTGTGCCTGCTACAATCCTTCCTGCAGAATCAACAATTTGGCCGTTTTGATTTGTAAAGAACACGCCATTACGAGTATAAAGCGGACCTTCGAGCGTCTCTATCACGAAGAAGCCCCTGCCGTACAGTGCAAAATCCAGCGGCCGACCTGTCTCGACAAGACTGCCCTGAGAAAAATCAAACGCGGAAGTCAAATCAATAGTACCGGGAGAATATGTTTGCAAACCCGTTCCCTCTGCTTCGAGGGACTTTGAAAAAGCGTTGCACATACGCTTGTATCCGACCGTACTTACATTGGCCAGATTGTGCGCGATTATATCAAACTCCCGAATTAACGCATCGGTGCTTGCACTAATCTGGGTTGTAACATCTGACATCCTAAACTCCTTGGGCAACTGCAGGTACCGCAGTACCTTTCCTTACAGTTTCCGAAGTTCCGAAACCCTGATTTTCAGGTATTGTTCTTAGAGAAGCTACATTGGTAGCACGAATCAGCTCGCTAACGTTTGTGTCGCTTAAACCGGTCAACTCAACCGCTATTGAAAAGCCTTTTTTTATTGCTTTGATGTGTCTAACCGCACCGATATCTTCCACTATTTTCGATTTTGCCTTCTTGTCGCTTTGAGGTTTCCTTCCGGTCGAATCCTGGTCTTCTTCATCCAGCCTGAACACAACCAGGACCCTGTCACCTACCTGTAATTTTAGCGAGGTTTCTATACATAAACCGGGGCCGGCCAACTCAGTAACAACAGCCGGTATAAATTCCGGCGGTCCCCAACGATTTTCCAAAAACTCTGCCGAACTTCGATACATTCTGAAACTCTTCATGTTTTTTTGGCCGGAGCTTGCAGCCGCTCTCGCAAACGGGAAGTGTGCGATAAAGGCCGGTTTGTTGACGGGAACACGCAAAAAACGCCTGCGATTAACAAAACGCAGTTGGTCACTGTGATTTAAAACCAACTTGTCACCGTTGCAACTGATTATAGACGTATCAAACTCCCATACCGACGCACCGAAGTAATAACGAGCACACCAAACCTCTCCGAAAATAATTTTCACAGGCTTCGCCAACTGAACCGTAAGCTCTGCATCATTATTCTCTATTACGGTTGACTCGATAGTATCCGGAGCATGGCTCATTCGGCGTAACATGTAAATTTTCTTGCCAGTGGGAATCTGCCTGCTGCTCAATCTCTTCGGTTTAGTTGACAATCCTATGGAAAGCGGAATTCGTCTCTGAAAACCAAGTTTTTCACGCAGGAAAAACAGCTCGGCTTTTAACTGTTCGATTTGCGAAGTTGTTTGCTTTCGGGCAACGCCTTCTTCTGTTATTATTGCCGCTCCGCGTTCGAAAGCACTGCTCGTGGTAAAAATCGTTTCGCTCTGCTTCAGACCGGCTTTAGTTGCAATACTCAACAGTAGCTGACGCTCCCGAGCGCTCAGGCCGATTTTAACTGCAGACTCATCAAATAACTCGATGGCTCTCCGGCGTTGCTGGACCATACGATTGCGGCTAATAACCAAAAGCAGTATGCACAATATGATTCCAATCGTTGCCAGGGTTAGCAAAAACCATCGCTCAGTTATAAAGCCGCTGATGAAGGGCTCACCGGCAGAACTCAACCGTTCCTGGGGAGTAAGAGCCAGAGACCCGTAAACAATAGCGTTGAACACTGTTGTTATTATTTGTGATGTTGTCATCTTAAATTATTTCCTGTTCAAAATTACTATCCAAAAAGATTACTCATTTCTCGTAGTATTTCATTGGCCACACTAATTGTCCTGACATTTGTCTGGAAACCGTTCCGTACCTGAATCATATTAACAAACTCTGTTGCCACAGTGACATCGGGTTTTTTAAGTACTCCGCTATGAACGGTGCCGGCGCCATCCGCTAAATTACCGGCCGAAACCGCATGGCTCGAGTTGGCTGAAGGAACGAAATAACCGCCGCCGATACTCTCCAGCCCCGACGCGTTTTCTAATAATGCTAATCGCAGCCTGGCGATGTTTTTCTCGATGCCATTAGAGAATCCACCGATAATCACACCTTCATTATCAACTGAAACGGTTGAGAGCCTACCCGCCTCATATCCATCCTGTTCGCTTGCCGCCGCGGTGGAGCTGCCTTTGAATAGCGTCAGGCCATCCAGTCCACACACAGTGCCCATTTGCACTTTGATAGTCTGTGGATTCTCCACATCATGCGCAAATGTTATTATAAATTGGGGTGAATCCAAACCGCTTAAACCAGCGTAAGAACCGTCGCTTGCATTAAAACATATATTATTGATGCGACGATTTGTCATAGGTATCTCGCTAACATCCCCGGTGACTGATTTAAGCACCATATCCCATGTATTGGGTTTGATCCCTCGAACAAACGCGCCGGTGAGAACATGTCTGCTACCCTGAGAATCGTAAATCGTAATACCGGCGTTTTTGACTTCCTCTCCTCCGACGGTCAGTATTTCAAAATAGCCCGGCATCGTCAGCGAACCATTGCCGGAGTATGACAAGGAGATATCTGTCCTGCTGCAGCCGCCGGTATCATCTGTGATTTGAATTTTACCTCCGACCAAAGAAGCCGTTGCACCGCTGATAACTTTCGTATTCAGGTGGTTGATAAAGTCTCCAAGGGTAGTGGTTGGATTGACGCTAAACGTCAGGCCGCTGCTAAATGCTGTACCGTTTGGATTATAACCGGAAATGATAATTGTGCCTGACTCACCGACTCCTAACCGCCCATCTGTACCTGAACCGCCATTAAATTGGTCAAGCTGATCAAGTTCTACAGATGCAGTGGCTATTGTACCCCCATTTGAAGTATAAGTCATATTGGAGGCTATCTTTTGTGTTTGCGGCCCTCCGACAAGCGTTGCATCGGAACTTAGATTGCCGGATACTTTTATCTCTGATGTCCTGTTTGCAGACATAACGGCGCCGTAAGGAACGCGAACATTATTATCACCGGGAGCCTGGAAACAGTCTTTTTCACCATCCGAACCGATACGCTGGATGGTGTAGCCGGTGACAGAGTCAACAAGACTCGAATTAGCATCAACTTTAAGTGCAACTGAATGAGTGTAAATATTTTGTTTTCCATCACTTAAAACGAAATAGCCGTCTCCATCTATCGCAAGATCCAGAGGATTGCCCGTATTTATGATATTGCCTTTTGGCGCATTGGGTGTTATCCCTGATATTCCAACGCCGCTCATTTGCTTGGGATTGATGCCGCCAATATTAGAAAGTGGCTGTAAGCCTGTTCCAATCTTTTTGTCAAGCAGATCCGAGAAGTTCATTCTGCCTGAATTGGAAGCGGTCATATCGGCTTCAGGGCCGTTCTTGCCGGCAACATCCTGCATTTGGTGATGTGGCTGCAATCCGGGAATTCGAGCTGGTACTTCAAAACTCAGTTTTCTTTTCTCCTTATAACTTTTTCCTTGAATCTCAACTGATTTTAATTACTTACTAATATTACTGCGTCTAAATTGAGTGTATATTCCTGGCCATCAACCGTTATCTTCAAAAGACTTTCTCCCGTTTTAAGGTCATTGAAAACTTCATTAACCGTGCCCTTTTTCTGAACAAGCTCGCCTGTCTCTGTATCCTGTGCAAAAAATGTAACCTCCTTACCTATCAGCGAGTTTGCATAGCTGCGGTTGGTAATCGCAAGGATTTGAGCAAAGTTAGAGTTCATTGATTCGAGCTGCTGTAGCTGTGAGAATTGCGCAAGCTGAGAGGCCATTTCGTTATTGTCCAAAGGCTCCAGCGGATTCTGATTTTGCAGTTGCGTTATGAGAACTTTCATATAATCCATTTGGATGCTGCTTGCTGATATTGAACTCATAAGTCTGCTACCTTTCTCAAAGGACTAAAAAAAAGATCAAAATTTCCGCGCAAAGGCGGTTCTTCCGTACAATATTGTTACGGTCTTTAAAACAAACAGCAATTGGTGTGCCACATAAAAAACAGAGCTGCCTCATTGATATATAACTTCTTTTCACAAATAAGTTTAAAAAACTGTGAAGGCCGGATGACTTTGGGAACAATTTGTATAAAAAATTCTCTTGGGGATAATTTTTCCTACGTTGCAGAAAATGTTTCCGTCTTGGGCCTGACAGCTGTTCAGAAAGTTTTCTATTGTTTGTTTCATACGCTGGAGGTGACAAAGAGAGGTCCCATAAGAAACGTCACCATCTCACTGTAAGTTTGGCTTTTTGTTTTTCTGAAATGTCCGATAAGACTGGTTCACAAAATCAATGCCTTTTAGCCCTTTATAAATCGGCGACATTATTGGCCGGTCCCATAAAAAAATTAAAGTAGTTTTTGGTTATCTGTCGATTTAGTTGTCTATTGGTCTATGGGTACGGTGTAACCGTAATTGTGAAGTGGAAATATCCATATGATCAAAAACATAGGGGAGATAACACGTTTGGTTTTGTAACAATATGAGCCTACGCAGGATTGTTGTAGTAAGCAAGGAAGCGCAAGTCACCCAATTAGCGCAACAGGTCGGCCGGGAAATATTTGTGGCTGATGACCCGGCTGAAGCTCTGGACATTGTTAAAACGGTCGAGCCGAATTTAATTCTTTTTGACTATCGGTTCGGTCCGGGTCATATCTGCGAATTCAAGGAAACGTCCCATAAACATTCGATAGATCCTCCGCCCATTGTCGCTGTTGGGGATGATGAAAGTGACATCGGCTTGTCTGAAGAATATAAGCAGGTGGGAGCCTATGACTATCTCTACGGAACGCAGGATTACAGCCGGCTGGAGCAAATTGTAAGTTGCCTTAAAAATGAAACCAGGACTGTTGACTTCGTAGAAAATTCTAAAGAATTCTTTATTGACGACTATGCCGCCTCTGTTTCCATGGTCGGCCGGAGTAGAGCGCTCGTAAAAACATTCGGGATGATTAGACTTGTAGCCGCCAGCAAGTGTAATCCTGTTTTGATAGTAGGCGAGACCGGTACCGGCAAAGAGCTGGCGGCCATGGCAGTCCATGCTCTTCGACATCCGAAAGAACCTTTTGTTGCTGTCAATTGTGCCGCGCTGACGGCAAACCTGCTCGAGAGCGAACTTTTTGGCCATGAGAAGGGCTCTTTCACCGGTGCAGACCGTGAGAAAACAGGGCTTTTGGAAGTAGCCGGGGCAGGCACAATGCTCCTTGACGAAATAAGTGAAATGCCAATGGACCTGCAGAGTAAATTGCTCCGCGTACTTCAGGAAAAAACCTTTCGAAAGGTCGGGGGAGTCAAAAATATCACCTGCAACGCAACGATAATAGCGTCAAGCAATCGCAATCTGTATAGAGAAACTAAAGCTCATCGTTTCCGGCGAGATCTATATTATCGTCTCAACATCTGTCCGGTTATTATTGCCCCTCTAAAATCGCCTGACCGAAAAAAGGACATTCCACTGCTGGCTGAGTATTTCCTTAAGACATCAACTATCTGCCCGGAGAAAAGCAAGAAAATAACTTCCCTGACCAAATTAGCCGTCGAAGCTCTGATAAAACACGATTGGCCCGGCAATATCCGTGAACTTCAAAATGTCATAGAAAGGGCTATTCTACTGGAGACAACAGATAAAATCGGCCTTAGCAGCATTATAATTGATTCCGCAGAGTACGGTGAATTATTCAGTCAGACAACTAATTGTTCCAAGGATTTTTCGCTGGAAAAGGCCGAACGCGAACTGATTGCCCGCGCACTGCAGGAAACAGGCTGGCAAAAGACACGTGCTGCTGCGCTTCTCGGCATAACCAGGGCAACACTGTATGCCAAGGTCAAGCAGTACAATATCGAAAAAGCTTCCTTGCCTACAGAGAACTTACCAATTGAACCACAAGAGGAAATCTCAACACCATCCTTACCCCAGTATGCAAGTACTCCATAATTAAAAGCTTAGCCAATACCCCCGTTTTTGACATATCAACTGCCTCTTAACATTATAGGACTGAACGGCTCCACTTATACTCCTGCCCGCTATTCTTAAGTTCCTTGGTGGTCGGGCTTATAAGCACGCCCTATTGGTATTTAAATGAATGTCAGAAAATCTATCGGCTCGTCTAAAATCCTGACATTCCCTTGCAATCCGGATGGCCTGAAATAACAGGAGAAACCGGTTTTCTGCTCAAAAGCCTCTTAAACATACCTGTCTGCAACCGGCAACCGACTCTGGCACAATTATTGCTGTTCTTTCAAGAAGTTATGAAATACGTTCTCACATTCTCTCTTGAGTAGGCCCCGATTCCTCGGGACTAAATAGAGCGAATCTGGAAGTTATGGCAACAGAATACAAAAAAGATATTCTTGAAGAGAGTGCTGATAATCAGGGGCCGGCGGATGCCGATGTATTTGCAGGCGAAGTTCAAGAGGAACTCTCTGAACATGAAATATTTGCCGGGGACGAAGATTTTTATAAACTTCTGGCCAGCCAGGATACCGCCCAGACCACTACCACGACATCTAAGCAATCTGATGAAGACACTGGAGAATCCAAAAAGAAACCTATTCGGAATAATTATGTTTCAGCCTTCCTTAAAGTCCTCTTCGTTGGTATTGTCGTCGTTGCGGTGATATTGATCTACATGTTTTTAAAATCTCCCTTAGTGCTTGTTACTAAATGGCAGCTGCCATCCATCACTCAAAAAACACCTACTACACCTAAACCACCTGCACCGGAGCAAATTCAAAAACCGGAAACTGAACTTCCACCAACGCAATCTGTCTCTTTGAAGGTTGCCCAGGACCTTTATCTGCAGGGTGATTACGGCAAGGCTTATGCTGCCTATGACCGGCTTCGCCAAAGCCTTCCCGCCGGGGCCAATGAGGATCTGCTGAGGGATTTCTTTCAGCTAAAAATGGCACTGTGTAAGAGAAACACAGGTGACCCCGACCAAGCCAATCGTTTATTCGAGACTCTTTTTCATAGCCGTTCACCTGTTTTAACGGTGTTGGCAAATTATCACATGGCCTATATTGAATTACAGAAAAAACAATACTTGAAAGCGAGAACACGAGCTTATCAGACAATTGCCTTAATAGAAGCAGTTGATTTCGACAAAGACTTTTCTTCATCGTTGCAGCCCCATTGTCACTTCCTCGTTGCCGAGTCTCTGACCAGACATATCCTGTCAGTCAGCGATGCCGATAAAGACCTCCCCGGCGAATTGTGGAGCACTGCTGTTGAGTATGATCCTTTTACCGACTTAAACAAGTCGCAGATACGCTCGCTTTTGAATTCCGGCTCAGAGCAGTTAAGCAAAAGCCTTTTGAGCCCGCAAATTCAAAAACTTGAGCAACAGGGCGCGCCAATCCGCTGGTTTATTGTCTGCCACAGGGCACCGATAGATGAGCTGATGGCAAGATTTGCCACTAATGCCTCCCTTAATATCGCCTGGAATTTCAGCAAGGCGCCAAATCCAGGCGTGGAAGAAGAGGCCATTCGTAAAAGGTCTGCCAGTTTGTATCTGCCCGGAGCAACGACGAGCCAATTTATCACGGTGGCTGCCGGGCACACCGGATTGTTGGCCCGCCTGGACTCAGAAGGAAACGTCGATATCTTCAACCCGGCTGAGTACTCTTCGTTATCTGAACATATATCTTTGCNNTGTTTCACTGTGGCATAGATTTTTATCTGTATTCCACGCTGATCAACGTGTCCCTAATGCCCATTTCGCTCTGGCGCTTTTGCTGGGGCGGGGAGAGAAGGTCACAGACGCAATTGCAGAATATAAATTAGTGGCCAATCGCCATGCAAAGTCATCCCTGGCACCGTATGCCTTGTTACATTCCAGCAAGCTAAAAACCAATCTTCGTGACTATCTCGGTGCACGTCAGGACCTGGAGCAGCTTGTCGGGCAATATCCTGAGAGCGAACTTTCAGGCCGGGCCTGTCTATCTCTTGCCGATGCCACAATGAAAGCCGGCCTTTGGGAGGAGGCCGGCCGTCTCTATAGTAAAGTCTACCACATAGGTCGATCCCTGCAGTCGCAGATTGAATCTGCTCTCGGAGCGGGCAGATGTTCCTACGAGCAAAAAGACTATGAAAATACCATTAAATGGCTGACTCGATACTTCGACCTCGCCGGGGACAACAAGAATGTAAACCTGTATTCAGCCTGTTTTCTTCTGGGCAAATGTTACATGGCTTTAGGAAAAACCCAACAGGCCAACGATGCTTTTGAAGCCGCCCTTGGCGGGCCGGCAGGACTACTGGCCGGAAAGGAATATATAGACGTAATATCGGCTTTAGTCGACGCCAAAATTCTGCAGGATGATTTTATCGAGGCACTTGCCACTTTAGAGAGCGCAAGTTCCCGGCACTTCTCGTCGGAAGAAGAATCTACCGCGATACTATTGCTCAAAAGCAGAGTCCTTCGGACGATGGGGCTTACTGATGAGGCTATTGCAGCCCTTGGTGACAGAGCACAATATGCTCTCGATACACAGGTAAAAGCCGCGATAACATTGGAAATGTCTAAATGTTACGTCGCCAAAGGAAATCTCGAGCTTGCCCGCAATGACTTGTTTGCAATCCTTATGCTTGTTGAACCAGGGCCTTTGGCGCACGAAATTGCTCTCGAACTGGCTGATGTTTGTTTGAAACTTGGCTATAGCTCTCAAACCGTCACGATTTGCCAGCAGCTTCTGGATTTGGGTCCGTCAGTGGAGATAAAGAAAAAGGCCCTGAATACTCTGGCGGCAGCCTATAGGCATCAGAAAAATTATGACATGGCGGCACTGGCTCTTTTGGGCAAATGGAACGAGTCCAAAGCAACTCAGGAAAATGTTACATTTGACAGCCCGCCTGCCATAGACCAGCCACTTTCGGAAGACAAACAGAATTCCATAAAACAGGACAGCTAAAACAATGAAGGTTAAAACTAAAAACGCAGAGCTAAATCCTAATGTCGAGCAAGGAGCATCGCTCAACACATTTCTCTTTCTTTGTTTTACATTTGCTTCTATTTGTCTTTTAACATCCCCTGCCCGTGCTCAAAAACGGTCACAAAATCCCGATCAAACTGATTTTTTAATTCCTTATTTAGCGCAAACATCCCAGGTTGCCGGGGTCCGAACGACCGGGCAAGAGAGACTGCAAGCTAACGGTATCGAGGCCGTAAACTTTGCCGACAAGTTCAATCAAACATTGCCGCAGATGAGTACAGTCACACCCGGCGACCCGAGTAGTGACCCCAAACGTCAATTATGGCGGGCTCGAATTAGTGCTCACGAAGGTAAGGAGGATAACAAAAGAAAAAATGAACTCAGGCGATTAATCGAACTTGTTCGCTCAATTGAGTTTAAGCCGCCGAAGCAACCTGAGCCCATTATCAACATCGGGCCGGTGGAAACAACGGTCGAATCCAACCAAACTCCATCCGATCCAGTTGTGAGAGAGGAATCCTCGAATAAAACAATTGAGTTCAAATCGCCATACGAACCCATAACCGACCGGACACTGCAAATGATCGGCAATGTTGCACAAGATCCCAACCAGATGGAAAATCCTTTTGAACTGGGGGAAGTTTTGTATTTCAGCGGCCATTTAAAAGAAGCGACCATTTTTTATCAGGAAGCCCTTAATCGCACAGACGCGGACAAAACCGGATTGAACCGGGACAGGGCCTGGATTTTATTCCAGATAGGTAATTGTCTCAAGGATTATGACCTGACAAAGGCACAGAGTATTTACCGGCAGCTTATTACAGAATATCCCGGTTCGCCGTGGGTGGAACCGGCCAAAGCCAGGGAAAAAATAGTTAATTGGTACCTGAAGGAAAAACCCAGGTCCTTGATTGCCGAATCTCAAATATAGTTTTTAGACCACATTTTCATTGAAAAGTGGAGTATCATTGAAGTGAGCTACAACGAAGTAAAAGACATAGACCGGGACCAACAGAGGGCGGACCCCGAAAACATTGCGAATGTCCTGATAGTTGATAAAGAATCCGAGTTGGCCCGATTTATGCTTGAGATTTTAGCCGGCAGGGGAATTCGGGGACATCTTGCCGGTGACATAAAAGAAGCGGTCCATTTCCTCGATAAGAACAGTTGCGACCTCGTGTTTACGAGCGACATGATAAACACCGCCCCCGCAAACCGGAGCCGGTCACAGGATGGTTTCGAACTGTTGCGGAATATC
>JABAHS010132607.1_pt1 | contig 22376 bp, 29 predicted proteins | sample 7062111 | NCBI WGS metagenome assembly JABAHS01 (sample SAMN14534600, study PRJNA622989) | marine sediment metagenome | biome: marine biome [ENVO:00000428]; feature: marine pelagic biome [ENVO:01000023]; material: deep marine sediment [ENVO:00002113]; isolation source: pool of 4 deep marine... | reverse complement strand
GGACTCGCGGTAGCCGCGCAGTTTTACCGGGTTGTCGTACCATTCGGGGTCGTCTGATAGCCGTAGCGGCTCGCGCTCAGTCTTCGGTTTGGGTCGCCATGCTGTCATGATGTGTCTCCTGGCATTTCGCCTCGGGTGTGGAAGCCACGCTATGCGCTGCGCGGCTAGTGACTGGTGGAGCTGTCCACATCTACCCTGTGCCTGGGTAGACCTCGTTCGGGCTGTGCTCCACATCTGACAGTAAGCCTGCGTTCTTCAGTGTACCATACAGGCTTACTCGAGCCGGGTGGTCCTCCGGCAGATCGTCCATCGCCAGTCGAATGCCAGCCGCTATTTGGTCGATGGTGAGACGGGCCCGGTGCTCGCGGTCTTGCATGCGGTAACACAGTGCCAGTGCGTCACAGCTTGTCAGTTCGCAGTCTTCGCCCTCTCTGTCCATTTCGTTTGCGACTCGTCGCGCCTTGGTCTCGCTGGTAAAAAACTGAGTGTAATCGCCGCCATTGCAAATCGGTCGTAGGACGTGAATCCGCATGATTGTACTCTTTCTTGTGGTGATAGGTTTGGAGGCCACGCTATGAGCCGCGCGGCTAGGGTTTGGGTCACAGGTCGTCACGCTCAACGACGTAGTCAATAATGTCCCAAATTGCGCCGGCTGCGCGGAAGTGGCCGTGTTCGCAGAGGCGGGACCAAAGGCTTTGGAGTCGTGTAATGTGTTTCATGGTAGGCTTCTCCCGGTGTGGCGATAGGTGATAGACAAAGCGCAGCGCCACACCCCGCAGGATGCGGAGCAACGGTGGCCTATCCTCGGGCGTCATTCCTAGCTGCCGTTTCCACGGTGTCGGGGTGTGCGTCGCGAATGGTACGTTTGACGATGAGTGTGCAGTCGCAGCGGGGGCAGCCCCCACGCATGGGGCGACGATTGGCAACGCTTGTCAGATGTTCCAGACCACACCTTCCGCAAGTGTGTGTATATACGGTGGTGGTCGTTGTGGTCTTGGTGTTCATGGTAGGCTTCTCCTGGCGCTAGGCCTCGGCGGGCGGCTTGCCCTGTGTGTATGACTACATCCTATGCGTGCCTAGGCACGGTGCAAGCACATTCGTGCCTAGGCAATGTCGCCTAATCGTCGGTTACGTCGCGTAGCCATCCAATGTTGCGCGTCAGGCCGTAGTCGCTGCCGTATGGGCACGCAAATGCCGCTTGGAATGCGGGCAACTTGTGCCACAGCTCGGTCAGCTTCGCGCTGGGCGAACTGTACCCAGGGTCCACGATCTCTGCCTGGTAGTTGAAGAAACTGGCGGCAGGCAGTAGCGTGCCCATCGTGGTGCTAGTGGTAGCGGTCAAAATGTACAGATATGGGTTCAGAGGCGTACCCAGACCAGAGACAAACGGGATCTCTACCGTGTCAACGGTGCTGGTGTCGATCAAGTCGCCCATGAAGTTATATTGCAGTAGTTTGATGTTCATGTTGACGGTTGGGGGCAGGCCCTCAACCGCAAACGACCACCGCGCTGAATACGTCATCGCCGGCGGCAAGCCGTGCTGCACCGGATGTGGGCCCATGTCCTCGGCCGTGGGGCCCGGCAACGAAATGCCAGAGCTCGTAAACTTCGAGTATGGCATCAAGATCTTGCCATCGTCCAGCTTGTATATCGCCTGCGCTGGGTTCACCTTGACGTTGAGCGTGTTGATGCTGATGCCGAAGTCCATCGCCCAGTATGTGCCCCATCGGTAGCTGCTGCTTGTGCGGCCTACGTTGTTCCAACTCCGGGCGTACGGATGCTCCACCGCGCGCGTGTCGGTGGGCTTCTCGGTCGTCGCTGGGTACAGGATAGAACTCCCTACCATAACGTCCGGGTTCGGGTAGAACCAATCGGCAAACGCTGCGGCTGCAGATGTATCGTCTATGGGCATGACCAGATGGCCAGCCCCCAGGTTCAGCCGGCTTTTCGTGGTGAAACGCAGGTAGTCATACGTCGGTGAGTCGGGGCTGGTCAGGCACTTGCGCGGTGCCCAATATCCGAACGTGTCGAACGCATACCCAGTGTCATAGCGCAAGCGCGCATTCCACGCGATGCTTGACCCGTGCAGCAGTTGATCCTCAGCCTCGTAGTTTGCCTGCAGTTGCAGCGGGATCATCCCGGTGTTGAGTTCTTCCCACGGGTCCACGCTGCCGTCCCACTCGTAGCGCCAGACGATCCCCTCTTGAGTCCAGATCAGCATGGCTAGGCCTTGATCAGATAGACAGTTGCAGTCTCTACCGGGCTGGTCCCTGTGATCGGCAGGTTGTAGCTGACAAAACTGATCAGGTCCACGCCGTTCGGTATGCTGTAGTTTGTCCCGATGATGGTTTCGCCGTCTACCCGCACCGCAGTCGCCACCCAAACCGTCTGAGAAAACAGGCCGCCAAGCCGTGCTTTGCCCAGGTCGTTACCGTACAGCGATGGCGAAACCAAGTTCGGGTTCGCGTTCGGCACCTCGCTCACGCCTGTGCCAGAGCGCTTGATCCCGAGTATTTCTTCGCTCCCAGTCGATGACGACCAGTACACTTCGCCACCCTCTGACACGTTGAGCCAGTTGTAGGCCGTCACGCCCCCTGCCACCGTTGGCGTCAGCACTGGGATTACACGGTCTGTGCGGCTCAGCCCCCTCATACGTCCAACTCCGTCCAGTCCGTAGACCACGTGGTAATGCCGGCGTTGTTATCATACTCTATTGATGTGATAACGCTACCAACGGCAATCGCTGTAGTGCCTCTGGCGTCCACCCTGTATAGGTATTCGCCCACTCGCGGATAGTCGATCGATCCTGGCTTGAATGCAAAGGCGTTGCCGCCGGCAGCCACCCGATAGTTTCGCAGCAGGCCGCAGCACCGCAGTTGATAGGTGAGCGCGTTGTGCTCTGATCCGTACCACAGCCACGCCAGGTCGTGCTTGAGTTTGAGGGCAGCCAAGTCGCTTCGCAGCACCTTGTAGCCGTCTTCGTCGCTGATCCGCTGACCGGCCTTTGCCCCGTCCGTAGTCGTGCTGTCATCGAGCGACCAGATGCACCCATCCTGAGCCAGCCAAAGGTGGTGATTTGGCAGGTAGATGCGTCGGCGCCGATAGCTCGTTGCGTCACCGGTTGCCACACGCAGCCGGTTGCCCAACTGGATGCCTATCGTCATCACGATTTGCGTGTAGTCGTACACGGTATCGCTCTCACCGTACGACGTCTCGCCGATGTAGCGCACCGAATACCCGGAGCCGTTCTCGTCACCGGCGCTGGTGATATGCAGCCCGATTTCCCCGGCGATTTTCATCGCCAACCGCGGGGCCACGTCCACATACCTGTCGGATGCGCTGCGGATCAAGACAAGCGGTGGCATACGCCGTTGCGCGTCAGGCAGTGACGCAAACGGCGACGGCGGATCTGTGCTGTAATCGATGCCCTCAAGCATCGGCCGGTCTGGCATAACCTGGATAGTCGCAAAGCTGAACTCGTTTGTCGCTACGGTAGCGATCTCGCCTGCATCGGTGACCTCGTAGGTCCATGCAGCCGCCGTGCCTCCGTTGCCGTCCGCAGCTTTGCCGAAGAAATTAGTAGCATTTGCCAGGTTGTGCCGGTTGTACGTCAGCGCGTACTCCGCGCCGCTGCGCTGACCGCTGTCTGCTGCGTAGTAGTCGGCGCCGTTGTTCCAGCCCGCCTCGAGCGTGCTATCCTCGTATGCCACGGTCACGGCAACCTCGATTGGCTCGCCTACCGTCTCCAGGTAGTCCACGCGGATCTCGTCGCGCGTGTCCAGCGCATAGCTGCCGTCCACGTATCGGTGATCGCCTATAAGGTCCACCTCTACATAGGTCTGCGCCTCGAACGCGCCTATGATAGTGGTCGTGCCGCTTGTCAAGCCGCTGAACGTCTGCGGAGTGATGCTGACGTAGAGATTGTTGATCGCGCTTGGCGTCGACCCGGTATCGCCGTCTGTCGGCCAGTCAAAATACGCCGCGCCTACGCCGCGCTGCCTGCGCAGGATCTGGGTCACGATCTCCCACGCAAACGCGGTGTCAGATACCGGCCAAGGGCTGGAGCCCTGCAATGCCGGCACCGTGGTCGCCCACGTACCCGACGCGGCGGCCGATCGCACGGCAAATACCGGATCGCCAGACACGCGGCGCGAAAGCATCGCATGCTCGACCACCTCTTGATCGGTGAACGTCTCTGCATACGTGCTTCCTGGCAACGCGAAGACGTCAACCGTTTGCCCCGCTACGGTCGTGGTTTCGGTGCTGCTCTTGTTGCCGAGTACGGCGTCTCCGCTCTGGATGTTGTAGCCTGGGTGGCCATAACAATTGTCGTGTACGCGGCCACTGTTGGGGGCGAAAGCGTGGCTTGTCAAGTCGTAGTTGCTGAGATACGAATACAGCAAATCGACGCATCGATAACGGCGCAAGCCGATAGGCTCTGTGCCTGCCGCCTGAAAGTCGTCGTCTTGCCAGAGGCATACGCCAAGAAATACGGTGGTCCACGAGTTAGGGCTATCACCAGGCGGAACCTTTTGGCGTGCCTGGATGCGTATCACCTGGCGCAGCAGTTCGGGCGGATTGATGTAGCTGTAGGTCTGCGACCATGTGCCGTTGGTGTCATTGCCAAAAACGATATTCTGGGCCTCTTGGTCGTAGATCCCGCAAGGCGCCTCGATGACCGCCTCACCCCACTGTGGCAGGGCTCGGCGCGATACGCTGGCCACGCGCACGCCAGGCCCGGTGTCGTCGTCCCACATGGTGACGGCGGTCCATGACGAGCCGTTGGCCCATCCATCGCTGGCGAACACGCGGAACTCGACCCACTCATCGATAACACCTGCCGGGAGCGTGGTCGTCATGACACCAGCCCCTGCAGCGTCCATGTAGCCTCAACCATACCGCCGGTTGTCGTCTCGCCGGCCAGCACGCCCGATGACGGCAAAGGGCGCACGGCCTTGACCATCAGCGGAAACTGAATGTTCGGATCGATGTACTGGAATGTCGCCGGTCGGCCTTGGCATTTTTCGTAGGTCTCGGCCAACGCCAATGCGGCCTTGTACGACGCTGCCGTCTGGATCGAACGCGCCTGGAACTCCGGGAACTGCTGGCCAACGTTGCGGAAGCGAATCCCGTCAACGCCAGCGGCGCGCAGTTCCTCAAGCTGGATTTTCTTCTGGTACGGCGACCATCCATCATCGGTGGCCCACACCTGGAACTCCAGCGTCACCTCCGGCTGCGAGCCGTACGAACGGACGGCCAAGCGTGCTACGATAGTCATCGCCCATTCTCCCCTTGCGCGGCCACGCGCTTACGGTTGCGGTCGGCGCGCAGTTCGTTGCGCAGGTCCAGAAGCGCTCGAGTATTGCCGTTGATTTCCGATGGTAGCGCGCTCATGCGCGCGCTTACCACCTCGCCGAACAGCCCACCCGTAATAGTGTCCGCGCCAGTAGCGGCACCTCCAAGAGCCGGAGACTCCGCTTTGCGCTGCTCGTATCGTGCGCGCCCCAGCTCTGCGCTGGTGCCCATCTGCGAGCGAAGTCGCTCAGTCCTCGCCCTGCGCGTAATCAGTTCAGCCTCTGCACGAGCCTCAAAACTAGCGAGCCCGGTCACAGCCGCACGCCTCTGCAGGCTGGTGCGTCTGACAGCCTCTTCTGCGGATACGCCTGGCTGCAGGTTCTTGAGCAGCGCCTGGCCACCCTTGCCAAATGCGATTTCGCCACCTCGCGCAAACGCCAGCGCCAGTGTCTCCACGTCGCGACGCGTGAAGCGCCGGCCCTGCTCGCGCATCCCCCCCAGACTCTGCAAAAAGCCCAGCCTCTGCTGTGGGTCGGCCAAGCCCTGCGTCGTCTCCAGGCGGCGGATGATGTCTTCCTGCCCGCGGTCCACGCCAAGCGTGGTCAGAGCCTCGAACGAAGCCAAGCGGCGCTGCCTCTGGGTCTGACTGGCTCCAGATAGCTCCGTGATGATCTGGCGCGCAGTCTGCCCGGCCGTGTTGATGGCCTGCTGAATCAGGTCCACCTTGAGCAGAGACTCGCCGAACGCCCTGCCCAATCCCTTTGCCGACTTGTTGGCCTGCTTGGTGTTCTTCGTGGTCTTCTGTACGTTCTTGGCAATTTTGCCGGCGCCATCGGCGGCCTTCTCCGTCGCCTTCTTTACCTTCTGGGCCTCGCGGATCGCTCCGCTTGCATCCATACCCAGGCGGATCTTTGCATCATCGGCCACGTGGCGCCCCCTTCCGCTTGCGTCCCCGCTTCTTCGGCAGCGCTGTAGCCGCTCCCTCCACCTGCGCCACGATAGAAGCCGCGACCACCTCGGCAAAGCGCCGGATCTCCGGCTCGGTGATGATGGCGTTGCCGCTGGATCCGCCAAACACGTGACCTACTGTATAGTTCTGCCGCCCCCGCCTCGGTACGCTGAGCGTAGCTAGCGACTTCTTGCCCGTCGCTGTCGCCTTGACCTTGCCGGTGTCGATGTATCGCGCAAGCTCACCGCTCCACAGCATGGGCCCATACTTGGAGACCTGCCCCTTGATCCAGCGCCACGTGGCCTTTTTTGCCCATCTACGATAGTCGGCTGATGCGCGTGTCCACCGGTCGCGCCAACTGGCGCGGTATCCGCCCTGGTTGTTGCGCAGCAAGTAGTTGTTCAACGCCTTGACCATGCGCAGCGGCGGCCCTGACTTGCTCCACGGATCCCATCCGCCAAAGCGGGTGCGAAAGAACTCACGCAGGTTCGGGGCGCCGGGCACCGTGCGGTGGTCCTTGTACGCGCGACGCGCGCGGCCGAACAACAGGCGATCGCTGACGCGCACGAAGAACGGCGCCTTGGCCATGAATTGTTTGGAAAACCGCAGATTCAGCGCATAAGCCTGGAAGTCCAGCGCGCCGGCTTCTACCGCGTTGCGATTGACTGTATTCACCTCTTTTTGTGACCCAATCGCCTTGCGCCACTTCGGCCCCTCGAGGAACTTGACGCTTGCCGACGCCCCCTGCGATCCATATCGGATAGTGCGGCCCTGGAACTTAGCCACGGCAGCACGCTGTAGTGAGTGCGTCTACCACCATCGCCTCATCCAGCAGGCCTAGGCCTATCAGAGTGCCGGGGTTGATGTGGTTGGCGTAGCACAAGAGTTCGACAGACCAGCGGCCGGCGGCCGCAGAGTCAAGCGCTCCCTCGTCTGTCTCTGCCGCTGCGGTCAGGGCATCGCGAGCCGCATTGGCCACACTCAGCATGCGCTCCTGCTCGTGGGTGAGTGCCGGTAGGTAGTCGTCGCCGATCGGTGCGACAAACGCACGCGCGCCATCCTGGGTAAGCACCACGGGGCATGCCATCGTACCGCCACTGGCGTTGCGCGCTACATCCATACGCATGCCTGGGATCTCGCGCACGATGGGGTGCGACAGCGGCGCGCCGATAGCGGCGGCATCGATACCGTCTGCCACCTGTACCCACCCATCGGCCGGCGGCGACAAGAGCACCGGGTCTCCGATGGCGTAGTAGGTGCAGCCATCCCCCAGGCGCTCGCATAGCTCCTGGGCTCCCTCAAGCCAGATCGGCAGCGACTCGGCACGGTAGACGATCATGGCGCAGTCGCCGAGGTGCTGACGGTGAGCGGGTGCACATCTACCGTGTCGGTCTGCGGAGCGATAGACAGCGGGATACTGGCCAGCCCGTCTTGCGCCGCGGCGACAGACTCTGGCGTGATCCAGCCATCTGCCAGGGTGATGCTGACGGCCGTAGCTCCACCTACCACCAGACCGGTGCTGGTGTCATGACGGCGCGCATACAGCACCGTGTTGGCGCCTGCAGACTCGCCGATCAGGTCGAGTACGGCCATGATGTTTTCGGGGCTGTTGTGGTCTACGCTGATCGTAGGTGATCCACCCCGATAGGCCACGACAGTCGGATACAGGTCGCCATCGCTGCGCTCCGGCTGCACGGTCTGCGCCAGGTCGATAGACCATCCGGCGGCGCCGTCAATGGCTGTGCCCTGCAGGGCTACAGGCCCCATCGTGTGCAGCGTGGGCTGTGCCGACAGGGTGGGCAGCGTGCCGGTACCGGCCACCAGTGGATGCGTCTGCCCGTCGGAACTGCGGCAGGTGATCTGCACGTCTGCCGTGGCCAGCCCATCTTGCGCCACGCTGATAGTGGTGATCGTGGCCAGCGCGGTCTGCCCGGTGTCCAGGCTGAGCTTGCGGTGGTCTGTGCTGGTGCTCTTGGCACCGTCGCTGCCGTATTTGGCCAGCCAGATGTCCATCGCGGTCACGCTGAGCGACTTGAGCCCGACCAGGTCGTACGCGGCCTGCAGGGGCATCGTCACGGTGAGCTGCGGCACGGCGCCACGGATCAACTGCAGATGCGGGTAGAGTTGGCCGGTGTGCTCTGCCGGCTCCACGATCGTCGCAAACTGCTGATCGATGGACAGCACCGGGTATGTGGTGCTGTTGATGGAGATAGGTCCAAGACTGTTGAGTACGGCGGTCATTGTAGGCCCCACTGGATTTCGATGGTGCAGGTGATGGCGCCGACCGTATCGGTGTCATCGGCTATTGTACCAGGTGTGGCGTCCATTGCACGCCCAGACGTGGCAGAGGTGATCGGAAGACCAATAGCAAGGCCCATCAGGTCACGACAGACACGATCAGCGATCGCCTCCACCAAACCGATGGTGTAGCTCGCGCTCGGGTATATGAGCGTGACGCTCATCGATCCACCCGGCAGGCCCTGTGCGCCAGCGGCGTACGATGATCGCTCGTAGTCCTCGCGCGCCAAGAGCCATGCTGGCAGCGAGTCTGCAGTTCCGGCGTCTGGATCGTAGGCCGCCGCCGGGTAGTACATGCTGGCAGATGCAACAGCGTCTGTGGTCTGCAGCAGCATGTCGCGCAGCGCCACGACGTCGTCGGGTCCGTTGGTGAGACTCATAGCGTGCCCCCTCTGTTGCCCTGCGTCAGTACCGCGTGATCACGCACAAACTCATAACTGCGCGTTCCGGGCCCGCTGGATATGGCGCCGTCCATCCCCCAAATATCGCCGTCTGGATCCTTGACCTGGTCGCCCAGCACCAGATCCGCCGCGGTGTCCTTGACGCGCACACGCACGCGCTCGCGCCGCATGACCGTGTCGCGCTCGTCGTCATACTCGCGGCTCTCGGTGCGCTGCGTGGCGTGAACCTCAATATCCACCCACGCGTCATACGCAGGCGCAGCGGCGCCGGTGCTGGTGCGCTTGCGATACTGCCACGTCTCAGTGAGCAGGTCTAGGCCTGTCCTGATCGATGACGCTATGAGGTCACGCGCAGCACCCATGGCTCAGGCACCCGCCGGCGGCGCTGCGTTGGACATCTGGCGCCTCTTGCGGGCCATGTCCTTGGCTGCCCTGCGCCCAGGTAGTACACGGTCTGCAATCGCGCACGCTGCGCCCAGTGGGCCGCCTACGTTGCGACCAAGTTTGATCAGCACGCCCAGCAGGCCACCGGCCCCAAGGGCGCCGGCAAGCCACGCCATGATGCCCTGGCGGCTCTCTTCGCGCCGTTTCTCCGCTGCCTCCACGTAGGCGCCCGGGGTCTCGACGATCTCTGCAGCACGCATTCGGGGAGCCGGTAGCGTGTCCGGGTCGCCCAGCATGGCACATGCGTATGAGTCTGCGCCGCTCAGCATCTGGTGCATCTTGGCGGCTGTGAGTGCGTCGATCTTGCCAGAGGTAGTCAGGCCATCGACCGCCAGCGATGCAGCCTCGATGCCTGCCCTGCAGTCTGACAGGTCCTGTCGCTGCTGTGCGCTGCTGCATCCGCCGCATGCGATGATGGCCAGCAGCAGAGCCAGCACGGTAAGCCTGGTGTGTGTGCGTGTCATCTGTGCCGCTCCTCCATCATATGGCTGACGAGCCGATTGAGCGTGTCTTCCACGCGCGAAAGCTGCCGCTCGATGCTGTCTTCCAGCTTGCGCGTGGCCTCTTTGGCATCACGCGCCTCGTACTTGGCCGACGTTGCGGCCTTGCGTGCGCTCTCTGCCTCTGCGGCCGCAAGGTCTGCAGCCTCGGACGCGTCTCGCCACGTCCACCAGATGCAGGTGCCGAGCAAGATAACTGCGTACATCAGCGGCTGACACCTCACGACAGCGCGGGCGATGCGCGTCACCCTGTCTGCCTGGTCGTCATCTGCTGCGCTCTGAGACTGCACCGGGCACCCCATCAAGCACCGACCGATTCCGGCTTTCCCGGCGTCTCGTCTACTGCCGTGCGCTGGGATACAGCCGCGTCTTCGAGCTTCTCGATGCGCTGCGCCTGTTTCTCAATCATGCGCTCAAGATTAGCAACGCTCTGCTTGATCGCAGACACTGCCTTTCCGGCGGCATTCGCCACTTCACCAGCGAAGCGCGGGTTTTGCTTGCGCAGATCCCACACGTAGTGGCTGAGCAGTTCGTCGATGGTCTGTATGCTGTGCTGGCTCATGTTGTGCCCCCTTGTGGTGATACTGTAGGCCTATCCTGGCGGAATGGGACCGTTTTCTTCTGAGTCTTGCTGGGCCACCCGCGCCTGCAGGGTCGTGATCGTGGCGTCACGCTCGGCCACCTGCGCCTGTAGGTTGTCGCACTCCTGGCACTTGGCGTCCCGTTCCTTCTCGGCCTGGGCGCGTGCGGCCTTCTCGTCGTCCCGCTCGGTTCTCGCCGCGTCCCGCTCGGCCCGCATGACGTTCGCCCCGGCGATGGCGTCTTGTGCGGCCTCGTTCATCACATCGGCGGCAACCAGACCCTGTTGCACGCTGCCAGCGATGGGGACAAGCTCTTCTTTACCTTCGGCGATCATCTCTCCGTCGCGGCACACCTGCACGACCTGTGCAATGTCGCCGCCCTTGCAGTTGCCATCGTCATCGTAGGCGATGCGGATGCCGCGCTTGTTTATCTTTTCCGTAAGTGCCATTGTTTTGCCCCTTATGCCGCGACCGTGGTGTCGTCGGCCGGTCGTATCCAATTGGTTCCGTCGCTGTAGACTTGCAGGCCGGTGCCCGCCCCGGCACCCTCGCCGGTCTTCCTGCCATTGGAAACGTAGGCGGTGCCGCCGGTGTAGCTTGATGCCGCTGGAAGGGTGGCCACGGTGTAGACTCCCGGCACGATGGGGCCACCGGCCCATACCGATTTAGCACTCCCCACACCACCATCAACTACGAGAGCGCCGGTAGAGGTGCTGGTGGAGTCGGTGGTTAGAGCTATGTCGAGTTTCGCATTGCTAAGCCTCATACGCTCGGTGAACGAGGCGTAATTCGAGCCCCACGTAAAATCATCGCCGGCCACGTTGACGGCGCAGCGCCACTCACCGGACTCGACACCAAGCGCAAAATCGTTGGTTGTGTCGAACAGAATAATTCGTTTCCCGGTGGTCGAGCCTAGGCTGAGCGTTGATGTATTGCCGACAGTAACACCGCCATCTGCGGTAATCAGTCCACTCGCCGTGACCGTCGTCGCCGCCACCGTGCTGGGCGTGGCCGCGCCGATGGGCGTGCCATCTATGGCACCGCCATCACAATCGAGCTTGGACGTAGCAACCACCCCAGTCCCGTCAGGGTTGAGGTTGATGTCGCCGTTGCTTGTGGTATTGATATCGACCTGTGTAGCGTTGAGCGTCAGCGTGCTGACAAGCGCGCTCAGGGTCGTGCATGCCATCGCCGTTGACGACACGCTGGTCATTCCGGTTGCGGAACCACCGGTGATAGTTTTGCCAGTCAGCGTGATTGCAGACGGCAGGCTGATAGTTGGGTCGCCCGAGACGCCATCGCCGTTCGTGACCGTTATCTCGTTCGCGGTGCCCGTGATGGTACGCTGCGCCCAGGTGTTGGCTGCCGTGCGCGCCGCGATGCCAGTGCTGGCAAGGGCTGCAACGGCGTCCAGGTCGGCGTCGTATGCCTGCACGTCAGTGCCGATCGCCAATCCCAGCGCCGTGCGCGCTGCGCTTGCGGTGCTGGCGCCCGTGCCGCCGTTGGCGATCTCGAGGTCTGCGCCGCTCCAGTCGCCGTTGTCGATGGTGTTTTGTGTTGCCAACGTGCCCAGGCCTAGCGTGGTGCGGGCCGTAGCAGCATCCGCGTCATCCAACAGCGTACGCGCATAGGAAGTCAGATCTGCGACAGCGTAGGTATCCAGCGCCGTTGTGTAGATCATCTTGTCTGCTGCGGTCGTCAGTCCGCTGATGCTATCCAGCCCAGCGTCCCATGCCTGCACGTCGGTACCGATGACAAGGCCAAGGGTGGTGCGGGCCGTAGCGGCATCCGCGTCATCGATCAGCGATGCGCCGTACGCGCTGATGGTCACGTCTTGATCTGGCAGCGTCAACGCCCGGGCGCCGGTCAGCGTGGCGGTGATGCTGAGCACTGCGCCAGATACGGCATCCGTCACGTTGGCCTCGCCGATGGTGGCCGCTGCGGTTACCTTGGTCATGAGCCCGGCGTTTGTCAGCGTGGTGCCGCCAAGTACTGCGTTTGCGTTGCCGCCGAGCTCGATGGTAGGCTGATCGCTGGATACGCTTACGGTGACGTCGGTCACTTGGTCACCTCCCGCGACAGGAACGCCTCTCCCTCAAGGTATCGATAGATGTCACCGGCGCTATTGGTGAACTCGATGTCCCAGTACCCGATACGGGCGCTGCGCACATCGTCATCGGTGCCGGCCGGTACGTCCAGCGCAGCCGTTTGCGCCGCGGTCAGCGACACCAGAACCTTGCCGTTGGCAGCGTCGGTCACGGCTGCAGTAAGCGTCTGGATGACCGACGACGTCGCACCAAAGTTGTCACGTATCTTTGCATCTACGCTGGTGACGTCGCTGATGTTGTACGCCGTCTCTGTTGAGTCGACGAGGGTCAGCAACAAGTACAGGTTGCTGCCCTGCTGGATCGTCATGGTGTAGTTTGCTGCTCGCAAAACTGGTTGCAGGGCCATTGCTACTCCCGATCAAAGCCGGCGACGTTGCGCGATACAAAATGCCCCTGACCCGCGGGGACATGCGAGCCAGGGGCGCCTCACTCACCGGGGTCAGGTGATGGTGAAGATGTTCTCGATGGGCCGAAGATTCACGTCTACCGTGGTGGCAGAGGTGGTGGCGGCGGACAGGGCGTAGCCCATGAAGGCGGCGCCGGTGCCGGCCACATCGGCGACATTCGACAAGGCGTAGACCTTGTCGCCCTTGGCGAAGCTCTTGCCAGTGCCGGTGGCCTTAGTCACGGTGACCGCGCCCTCGACTGCAGCCAGGAAGGTTGCAGCGGCGTCGGCGGTTTCACGAGCCACGACGTAACTGTCTTCGACGTTGTAGACTTTGCCGCGGGTGACGCCACCCGTCGGCGCGGTGAGCTCAAGGTCACCGGAGAAGTTGGTGCGATCGCCTGCGGCCATGTCGCTACCCTTTCTGTAGATTCTGAGTGGTAGCCCGGGCCTGGCCGATCCAAGCCCGGGTGGCGGTCAGCGTCAGGCGGTGGCCTTCTGCGCGCCGGTGATGCGGGCGTTGCCCGCGGAGTCGGTGTGCGTGGCCACGGTGGCCTGGAAGGGGAGCCGGATCTTGTACTTGCTCGCGTCGGTGGCGCCGGCGTCGAACTCCATGATTACCGGAGCGCGCTGGCCGCGCAGGAACTCGACCACGACCGTATCGACGACCATCGGGTCGTTGATCAGGTAATAGTCGGTGGTGTTGGCGCCAGCCAAAAGGGCGGTGTCGCCGACGAAGGTCGAGTCGAGCACACGCATGCCGCGAACGGCATTGCTGCCGGTCTGGTCATTGCCGCCAGTGCTCACGCCGTAGAGCTGGCCAGTAGCCGCGTCGGCGTTGTAGCGGTTGATGGGATCGACCAGCAGGATGGCGCCGTCGTTCTCCATCTTTTCGCCGGCAGGCGACAACTTGCCCTTGAGGCCGGCGCGCACCTTGTCGATGTTGGCGGCGGTGCCGAGAGCGGCCGACGTGGTGACGTCGTTGGTCCACGTGGCGTTGAGCAGCTTGTAGAACACCTGACGCTCGATGGTGCGAGCGGAGGCGTAGCCGGCGCGGCTGAAGCTGCGCATGATCTCGCCGAGCTCGTCGCCGACCAGGGCCTCATAGGTGACGCTGATGGTCGCGCCCCACTTGGCCAGCGTCGAGTTGTAGGTGCCCTCGGTCTGGTTGAGCTCGGGGTAGGCGATGTCTTCGGCGGTCTCGGTGAGACGGCCGGTAGCCACGCCCACGTGCGGGTGGGTGTTGAAGTCCTTGGCGTCCTTCACGGTGCAGAACTGATCCCAGATCGGGGTGTACCGGTCGAAACCGCTGAGCAACTGCTTATTCGCAGTGCTGCCGAGCAGCGTCGAGAAACTGGCCGTGGTCTTGTTGGCCGCATCCCGGGCGTAGCTCATGCTACGCAGGGCACGCTGGGCCAGGTCGCTCTGGCTCATGTCACGAACGTCGACACCATCGAGCTCGAAGCACTTCCGCATGAGGTGCTCGGACGAGAAACGGGTGATGTTCTTGCTGGCATGCTCGAGGAACTTGTCGCCGGCATCGCGCTTGACAGACACGGGCGGATCCTTGGGCTCGGGGGCCTTCTCGGACATGCGGGCCTTGACGACTTCGAGAACGTGGTCCTTGGCCTCGTCCATGCCCATTCCGATCACGGCGTCAGCATCGACACCGTATGAGCGCGCGAACTGCACGACTTCCTTGGCCTCGGCCTTGGCGGCCGCGCGTACCTTGGCCTCATCGATGGCCGGCGCTTCCTGCCCCGCCGGCTTGGGCTTCTTCTCGGGTTCGCTCATGTCGCGAGACTCCTTGTTTTCGCCGATGGACGGCGGGGTTGATTCTTTGTCGAGGTCGAACGGCAACGATCGCACACCGGCCGACTTGTCTGCGGGGATCGGGGTGAGGCTCACCTCAAGCATTCGCCAGCGGTTGACGCGCAACGTGCGGGATTCCTGGTCCCACTCGGCGTCTTCGCGCTCGTAGCCATAGCCGATGCTCACGCCGCGCAGGGCGCCGCCCTTGACGGCGCCAAGCACATTGACACCGCTTTGCATGCGGGCCTCTTTGTCGATGTGCGCCTCTGCCATGCACGCACGGCCGTCGCACTCAAGGCCATCGATGCGGCCTGCGATCTGGTCGGGGTTGTGGTTGACGAGCAGGGCGCGCACAGTGCTGGTGTCGATGGCGCCATCCTCGTGTGACAGCACCTCTCGCCAGTCCCCCATGCTCACCGCATCATCGCTCGACGCTCGCATGACGATAGCACCATCGTCGTCTATGGCGGCATCGTCCATGCGGATATGACGGTGGAATACTTGCATGGAGCAATGGTAACCGCTGGCCATGGGTTGCGCTACATCCGCAACTGAGGCATCGTCTTCTCGGCCGTCATCGGGGTCTTCTTCGTTCTCTCGCTCCAGTTCCTCGACCTGTGCGTCTGCCCACTTCGGCGCGCGGTCGGTGGCATCGCCTCCCCACAGATGCCACGCGACCCAACCGGGGCTGGGCTTGTCTTCGTCGAGCTCGATACCGTCGATGCTGCTGCGGTGCCGTGCGAACCATGCGGACATCTCGCGGATGTGGTCTTCGCTCAGGTCTGCGCCATCTGCGATCAGCTTCGCGCGGTCCTTGGTCTTCTGCTTGAGGCCGTCGCCGCCGAAGCCGGTCTCGACCCACTCGAGGCCCTTGGACGCTGCTGCCTGCATGTAGTCGGGTGGGGTCGTCATAGCGGCTCCCTCCAATTCAACGCTGCGTAATAGTCCTCAATGCCTGCCGAGGTGTTCTGCACGCACAGCACCATTTCGCACTGAGTGCCATCGATTGCTATTCCAGGGCGAACTGCGCTGTTGAGTTCGATGTTGAGGTTGCCGGCGGTCTGGTTGGTTGCGGCGATGTAGCCGCTGGCCACTATCGTGCCGCCAGTGATGGTGTTGGTGTTGTCGCGGCTGATGTCGTACTCAGCGGATGAGTTGCCGCCTACCTGTGTCCACGACGCTGCGTCAGTGCCGGAGACCGTTGGGTTCATGCGCAGCGTCCAGACAAAGGCGGCCGTGGTGGTGCACAGGATCGAGCCGGCGAATGCGATCACGGTTCCATCGGGGCGGTCAGATCGCAGACGCAGACTCAAGACTGGATAGACGCTGGTATTGTTGGCTGTGGTGAACTGGGTGACCCCACGATTCGCCGAGAACAAATTGCCTACCAGGTCGTACCCGCCCTCAGATTGCACCGAACCGCATATCTCCGTGAGCGTCCCGCCGCCGGCCGCATTGCCTCTGATCTCATAGCGAAGCGAGTGGTTGGGCGACTCGATGTATGGCTCAGATATGCCAGTGCCATCTTGATCGTTGGCGTTGCGGAACTGATGACATACCACGTACAGACCGCCGACCACGAATCCGCACCGCACTCTACCGACGCCCAGCCACTCTAGGTCCACGAAAACGATCAGCGGCGCGCTTTTGTCGATGACCACAGGCGTGCCGGAGCGTGACGCCGTTCCTGGCAGGCATGTGCTGACATTCCAGCCTGACTGCTCGATCTTGCGCAGCGAGCCGCCACGAGACAGGCACCAGTATAGTTTGCCGCCGTCCATCTCAAGCCATACGCCATCTGCGCTTGCTGTGTATGGTGCTACCGTGCTCGTGTTGAAGTACCCAACCCGCTGCGTGCATGGGCAGTCAGCAAATACGAACGTCATAAAGATTAGGTGAGACTTGCCAGGTAGATAGTTGAATCTCATTTTGGTCTGGCGGATAACATAGTCATCTGCATCAGCACCGACCGTCAGCTTCACGCGATCGGTGTCGAATGTCGCATCTGCCGACCCGCTTGAATCGTTGATCACCTCATCCCATACGAGGTCGTTCTTGCCGTGCAGCAGCTTGCTGTCGAATATGGTCGAAGGCTCCGACACGCGCATGCGGCCGAACGCATCGATTGCCGGCGTGTCTTGAAATTGCATCAGACCAGCCCTTCGGCGGTCTCTTCCTCGGGCTCAGGATCTACCTGCGGCACCTTGCCCTTGAGCCCGATGGCCTCGGCCTGCTCATTCTCGCGCCGCCGCTGCTCCCACACCTGGCGGTAGTCGCCGCCTCGCTTGCTGATCTCAGCCTCGTAGGTGCTGAGGTCGGCGTCGATGGCGGTGATTGCCGCCTGCACATCCTTCTGCGGATCGACGTACGGCTGGCCGTCAGGTAGAAGGCGATATGTTCCACGTGGAACATTGACGCCAAGCCGCGCGCAGATCAACGGCAGCATGATCTCGTACGCACGGCCGATGGTGCCACGCCCGTACCAGTCACGCACGGGCCCCAGCAGGCGCTCGCTGTCGATCATGTCGGCGCGCATGCTGCTGTAGTTGGCCTTGCTGACATCGCGATCCAGGAACCGCTGCGGGATCCGCAGTGCCGCTGCGATGTCTCCACGCAGCATAGTACGGAATTGTGCGATCTGCTGCGATGGGCGCTGGTGCGAGTACGTGTGCACTTTCTCGCCTGGGAGCAGCCGCACAACAGACCCCAGCCGCAGATTCTGCACTGGGTCGTCACTGTCGCCGTGCTCTGACGTGTCCAGCTCCGGCTGGTACTCTGACTCGATGGCAATACCCAGGCTTGCGGTGGTGACCGCGGCTTTCAGCTCGGCATCGACCAGATCCCGCTCGTTCATCAGCGTTTCGATGAGCGGCGCGAACCACGGCTCACCGCGGTGCTGCACCGGCCGGCGCCGCTCGAAGAAATGCGCGACCACATCGGCGGGCAGTTCCTCGCGCTTGTCGTTCTCCGGGTTCTGCATCATGTACGCGGTTGGGCGACCAAGGCTGTCGATCTTGATCCCGGCTACGGTGGTCAGATCGCTCTGGCCGCCCTCGTCATCGCGTAGCCACTCAGGGTCGAGCGGCAGAATGACCATTGAGTCGGTGGCGCGGTCGTAGACGAAGCGCCACAGACCCTCACCAGCGCACACCACATCGCGGATCCCAAGCGACTGCAACTGCGCCATGGACTCGCCATGCACGCCGCACGACTCGCACCACTCGCGGAAGGCGTCGCCGATGGCACGGTCTAGTTCCTCGTCGCCGGTGTCAGGCTCGAGGCCAATTCCGCTGCCCACCACCAATGCGGTGAGCGCCTCGATGCCGGCGCGGGCCGTGGCGTTGTTGCGCTCCAGGTCGCGGCAGTAGCTGCGCAGTTGGTCCAGGTTGCCATTAAGGATCTGGTTCGCGGTGCTGCGATTGGGGAACAGTTGCGACTGGTGATCGATGACCTTGCGCCGCACGTCGGTCGCCGTGTAGCCGCCGAGAAAGCCGATCAGGTTTGTGGCGATGGGTGATAGCAGCTTGCTGACGATGCTTCGCACGCCCACGGTCAGCCCCTCAGCCCGTCAACATGGCCTCGCACAAACATGGGGTTGCTCCCATTTGCACGCCCAAGCATCTGATAGAGCTTGTCGAGTCGCACCTCGAGCTTGCTGCGGTCTTCGTATGTCACCGAACTGCCATCGCTCCCGACGCTGCGGACCAGGCCATCAGCGGACGATAGCCGCGCCTCGATGGCGTCGATTTCGGACTGGATCGATGCAGCGGTACGGGCCATAGCCAGAGACTATAACCGAAGCGTCGCTGTTGCGCTATCGGCGCAACGTCACGCTACCCAACAAGCGTCATGGTGCCACCCTTGCCGAATCTGTATTTGCGGCCGCATGCGCGGCATCGCTTGTACGGCTCGCCGCGTCCGCCGCTGCACACATCCCACTGGTTCAGCCGGCCTGCGCCGCAGCCGGGGCAACGTACCACGGCGGGTACGTCCTGTGGCGCCACCATCTCGACCGGTACTGGGCTCGGCTTCTGTTCTGGCGCCTTTGGCTTCGCGTCTTCGCGGTTCCGCGGCTTCGCCATACGATTTCGCTGTTTTTTCATGATTGCCCCCGGTTCGTAAGGTACGGCTGCTCGCCTTCAGTGGTGATTCTCGTCACGGACGCGCCAGCGGCAGCCGCTGCGTCCAGGGCGCGCCGCATCCGCTTGCCCTCTAGCTTCCATCTGTCTTGATGGTATGACAGGGAGCGGCTTGTGTGGGCGATGATGCCTGGTTCTGTGCTGGCTTCGTGAGCGTCGCCTGGCCAGCCTCTGTCAAACCCAAATAGGTGCACATCGTCCGCATGCAGGCAACGGACTGCGTGGTAGATCGCTGACTCTGACGTGAATGTTGGGTGCGGGCTGTGGTCGCCGTGGTCATGCACCTGCAGGCCGTCCCACTCTCTGCCTGTGATGGTCGATTCTTGGCCTGGCTGCAGGAGCGCAGACGACCAGATCAGGCCGACGAGCGGGCGACCAATCACGAATCGATACGTGCCAGGGTCCAATGCGCACAGCCACTCGGCTTGAAACAGATCGATCGCTGTGTTGATGCAGATCCGCTGGTCGTACCGTTGCCGGCACAGGTACTGCGGCCAGGTCGTCATGGCGCTTTCACCGCGGCTGATGATGGCCACCCTCACTGCTGGCGGCCGATCATGTACCAGTCTATCGTCAGGCAGGGGCGGTCGACCCATCCAACGACCGTCATGCCACCGGCAGTGGTCAGGATCACATCTCCACCGGTGGTGGCGATGGCCTCGCCATTGCGCTCCACGATGCCATACGATCGCGATCCCCAGTGCACGGCGCTCTCTGTGATCGATACGCGCAGGCCTGTGCTGTGCGGCCGGTACTGATCCACGCGTGGCCTGGCTCGGTGCATGTGGCTGCGAGTCTGCCCCACAACGCGACCTGATACCGTCTCGGTTTGCTGGTCGATACGCGATGCGATCTGCGCAGATGGCGGTGTGTGCGTCGGCACGCATCCACACAGGAAGGCCACTGCTGCGATAGCCAGTACAAGCGATTTTGATCTCATGGCGTCCCCTCTCATACGCATATCAAACGCGGGCGCAATGTCCATCACAAATCGGCGATCTTGCCGTATCTCCGGCGCTGACGCCCTGGTGGCCTGCGCTCCCATGCGTAGGCCAATGCGCGTGCGTACGCGAGGCAGTCGAGCAGGTCGTGCCTGTACTGCCATTCAGGGTGGTGCACGCGGTCCTTGGCCCTGGTGGACCATTTGCCCGGCTCGTACTCCACAGTCGCGCATAGGTGCCGCAGCAGTGTGCTCTCGCGGTCTACGCCTGCGGGTATCGCGCAACTGCCGGCGCCATCTCCGGACACCAACTCGCCGTGGCATATGCGCGTGACAGATTCTGTCTCGACCATGACCAGCGACCACCCGCCATCCTGCCGACGCGTGTAGATCCACCCGGGGAGGTCGAGAGACTGCGCCTTGAGCGGCCGCGTGCCCATGACCGGCGTCCACGTCTTGTGGCTGCGCAGCCAGCGAACGATTTCGTCTTTCCGGTCGCCGACGTCAACGCCCCTCTGCACGATCGCCGCGTCTGGCGCCCAGTCGCGCAGTAGTCCGTCTAGCCGGTCCAGCGCCTGGTGCAACTCCGGTTCTGTCGGCATGCGACCTATCGGGCCGGCGATGATGTGCCCCCATCCCAGTACGCAACTGCGCCCGTCTCCGCGCCCAAGCGCCAGGAAGTAGATACGACCCGGGGCGCGCTCGCCGCCTCGCTGCACGTCGCACCCAACGGTGACATGCTCGACCCACGCAGGCACCTCGGCCAAATGCACGCTGTCGCCGCTCTCGTCTCGACGATCTACGGCCAGCGCGTAGCCACTTCGGGTGGCCAGAGCAGCAAGGCGGTTGCGCGTGGGGATGATGGTCTGGCCGTCTTCGTCGCCGTCCTCTGGAGCGGTGGTGCACTCCATGTACCAGTAGTGCTTGCGCAGGCTTCCGTTGTCACCCATCTCCGCCAGGCGCTCGGCAGACCATCGCTTGACTGCGATAGTAGGAAGGTCTGCGATGGTGGCCGCGTAGCAGTTCTGGACCAGTCCGAGCAATCGGGTGCGCGGCGCCTCGCCCTGTATCTCTCCAGACTCGTCTACCGTCTGTCCGCGATGCACAAACAGCATGCGGCGCTGCATCCAATACAGCCCGTCGCGGTCGATCTGGGTAGTGCAGTGCTGGCACACTATGCGCGCAGTTTCGGCAACAGCCATTTCGTCCCGTGCGTCGTACTGCATGTCTGCGCCTGTCACGCGCTGATGCCGGCCACAAGACGGGCAGGGCATCCAAGGCATGGTGCCGGTGCCCTGGTCCTCTGCCAGCGTGAGTATGATCGATCTCTCGCGGCAGTTGGTCTCGAGCGTGCCGACAAACGTCACGAAGGCGCGAGGCCCGTAGCTGCCCGTTCTCGCTCGCAGGTCTTCGATGGCCGGCCAGTCTGGCGTGCCGTCGGCCGCGCGGAACTGGTCTGCCTCGTCGACCATCAGACGCGCGCACGTGTCACCGTACGCGCCACCTGCCATGAAGATAAGCGGGCCGGCCCTCTTGCCGTCCTCGCGGTACAGTTGCACGCTGGGACCACGACCGCCCCTGGCGCCGCGCCCGCTCTTGGGCAGCGCGTTCTCAAAGCCGGCGTTGACGAACTGCGGGCGCACCTTGGCGGCCCAGGCTTTGTCGAGGTCGGCCAGCGTCGGCAGGGCGTAGCCGGTGGGCAGCCCGCAGCCAATAGCGCTATGCAGAGTCTGCGCCATAATGCCGATCAAAGTCTTGCCCGAATACTGAGGCGATGCGCACCAAGCCAGCCCGGTGTACTGACCACTGTCGATCTGGTCTACCACCCAGTTGTGCACCGGATCGCTGCTGATGTCGATGGTCTGGCCCTCGAGCGGTCCGCCCGGGTACAACAAGCGGCCGCAGAACTCGCGCAGAGACGGTGGCCGCTCTGTGAGTCGCCACCCGCTCAGCGCACGCCCGACAGCCTCGCCCGCGGCACTCACTTACCGCTTGCCTCGTTGATCGCCTCGGCGAACGCACCGGCGATGGCGTCTTCTGCGGCAGTGCGGACCTGCGCACGTATCTCTGGCCTGGCCTCTACGGAGTCGGCCACTTGCCGCGGCACTCGTTCGAGGTGACGGTGCAGGATGTCGCGCACCAACTCGGCGGCATGGTCCAGCTCCTCACGATGGACAAGCACGCGCCGCGCTTCCTTGAGCTGCACCGATGCGCTGATGGTGCGATAGATCTCCGCGCGGGTCTGCTCCATGACCTTCGCCTCGGCCCATGTCTTCGGCGCCGGCAGCCCCAGTCGCTTGATTCGCTTCTCGACTTCCGGGTCGTCGCCTATGTCTCCGGCAATCGCAGACGTGCCACCGCCCTTGGCTGCGGCCTTCTGGCTGTGTGCCTGCTGTAACGGGCTGGCCTGCCCCGGCCTGCGTCCACTGCGCCCCTTTTGTCCCACCATCTTGCCCCCTTTCTGAGCAATCGCTCATTCTCGGATAAATATGTGAAAAAAAAGTTGGTCATCGGCGAAGCTTAC
>JABAHS010097304.1_pt8 | contig 22377 bp, 19 predicted proteins | sample 7062111 | NCBI WGS metagenome assembly JABAHS01 (sample SAMN14534600, study PRJNA622989) | marine sediment metagenome | biome: marine biome [ENVO:00000428]; feature: marine pelagic biome [ENVO:01000023]; material: deep marine sediment [ENVO:00002113]; isolation source: pool of 4 deep marine... | reverse complement strand
GCGGCTCATGCAATGCCACGTAGCGGAAGAAGGAGTGGATCGCGGCCAGGCGGACATTGCGAGTGCGCGCGCTGTTGGCGCGTTGTTTCTCGAGATGGTCCAGGAAGGCGCCGATGAAGGGCGTATCCAAATCCTCCATCACCAGGTCCGAGGGCGCCTTCTGCAGCCGGCGTTGTGCGTAGTGCAGTAGCAAGCGGAAGGTGTCGCGGTAGCTGGCAATGGTGTGGAGGCTGGCCTTTCGCTGTCGCATGAGCCGGTCGGTGAAGAAGTGCTCCAGGAGCGCAGCGAAGCGGGTAGCGGTGTTCATCGCACCCCTCCTCGCTCCAGGCGCCGGGCGGCCCGGTGCAACAGCTCGGGTGTGGCGGTGAGATACCAGTAGGTGTCGGTGACATGCACGTGTCCGAGGTAGGTGGCGAGCTCGGGCAGGTGTCGTTCGACGTCGACACCCGAGCGGTACCAAGTGAGCAATGTCTTGACGGCGAAGCGATGGCGAAAGTCATGCAGGCGCGGGCCTCGGGAGTCCGAGGGTCCGCGCAGACCGATTTGGCGGGAGAGCTTGACAAACGTCCAGCGCACGCTCCATTCGGTCACGCGAGTGCCCCGCTCGGAGAGGAAGAAGCTCGGGCTTTGCGGGTTTGGACAAAGGCGCTTACGCCGGGCGGCATAGCGTTGCAGGACGCGTTGCGTCGAAGGGTGGATGGGAACGTATCGCGACTTGCCGAACTTGGTGCCGCGAACGCTGAGCACCGCGTGGGCGAGGTCCACGTCATCGCGATTCAGACGCAGGGGTTCGTTTACTCGCATGCCGGTGACGGCGTACAAGCCAAACAGCGTACTGTAGGTGTGCGGGCGCAGTCCCGTCAGCGGCGGGAGTTGTCTAGCGGCCTGGATCAAGCGCGCGATCTCCTCGTCGCTATAGATATACGGTGGTGGGCGACGGAATCGGTGTGGGAGCAGCTCGGACGGCGGCACCTCGGTGCGGGGGTCGATGGCGCTGCAATACTGCGCAAAGCGGCGCACCATCCCGAGGCGATTGGCCCACTGCGCGGGCTGGGCCTCGAGGGGCTGGGTGGCCCACTCGAGTGCCAACTGCGTGGTGATGAAGCGAGCGCCTTGGCGCTGGGCGAAGTCGACGAACCTCTGCAGTAAACGCCCCGCGAGCGCCAGCTCAACGCCGAGGACACGGCGCACGGCGAGATACTCGTCAAGAGTCGTTTGTAGCTCACTCATGGCGCACCTCCGGGCCAAGGCTGCGCCAGTGCGCGTAACGCCCCCACATCTACCTTGGCGTAAATCTGCGTGGTCTCCGGGCGGCAATGGCGCAGGATCTCGCCGATCTCACCCAGCGAAGCGCCGCTCTGGAGCATGCGCGTGGCCAGTGAGTGGCGCAGCAAGTGCGCACCCTTGAGAGCGGGCTCGAGCCCAGCGCGCGCGAGCGCTCGTCGAACCACATCGCAAATGGCGGCGGAGCTGGAAAACCCCTGTTGCGGTGCGTGCAGGCGAACGAAGAAGCGCCGCGTGTCGCACGGGGGTCGGCCGTGGCGCAGATAGCTCACCAACGCCTCGCCGACGTCCTGGGGCAAGGGCAGTTGCTCGTGCCGATGACCCTTGCCGCGGACGACGAGTGCGCCGGCTTCCCAATCCAGGTCATCCAACGTCAAGGTGATGACTTCGCCGGCGCGCAAGCCCAGCCGAGCCAAGAGCAGCAAGATGGCGTGGTCGCGACGCCCAAGCGGCGTGCTCTGCTCACAGCTCGCCAACAGCCGCTCGACCTCCTCGGGCGCGAGCGACTTGGGCAACCCCGACAGGCGCCAGTTCACCACGGCGGGCACAGCACCAGCCAAGTCGATAGTGACATCGCCGCGCTGGCGCAAAAAACGCAAGAAACTGCGCAACGCGGTGACCACCAGCTTGGCCCGCGTTCGACTCATTCGGGGGGTATTGCGCAGAACGAATCGGTACACATCCCGTGGGCAGAGCTCATCGAGCCGCAGCTCGCCGCTGCCAAAGCGCTCGGTCAGAAAGCGCCGAACGATAGGGAGGTAGTTGACCAACGTCGCCCGGGTGAGTCCGCGCTCCGAGGCCAGGAATTGCCCGAAGTCACGCTCCATGCGACTGAGCGGGGTGTCCTCGATTGTTTCAGTGCGCGAAGGAATACGGTCGAGTGCACGCAAGTACCCGAGAAGCGTCCTACACGTGACTGCATCGCGACGATCCGCCAAACGCCGGCGGCGACGATTTGTGAGGAATTGACTGACTCGCTGCTCGTCGAGCTCAGCCAGTGCGAGTCTTCGTCGATGAAGCCAGCGGCTTAAGTCGGCGACGAGTCGGAGCTTCTCTTTTGCCGTCGACCTTGCGTAACCCTGGGATAAGAGCAGGCTCGCGAACCCATCGATATGAGAGGCCAAAGGGCCGACGGAAAAGCGCTCTCGTAGGGCGGGGTCGGGAAAAAATTGTTCGATCATCCCCTGTCTCCTCCTTACTCTGACCACATAGCCAGGAGGAGAAGACAGCCGGATTATGCCGATAAATCAAGGACCAGTGACCGATACAAGTCACTGAAGAACTGAGAGTATTACTCGAGCGCCAACACCCTACTCGGAATAATCCGGAACCCGGAATTATGGCGCTTATTCCGAGCTCGGAATAAGAAGCACACCTTCGGGCGCCGGCTCCGAGCGGCGGGCGTGCCGCTCAAGACCCGCAAAGTGCTGCTCGGGCACAAGAGCAGGGATATCACCACGCACTATTCCGCGGCCGAGATCGCCGAGCTCGTCGACGCGGCGGAGAAGGTCGCGGGGGACGGTTCCCGNNACGGTTCCCGCAAAACTCCCGAACTCACTTTGCTGAAGCTGCGGCGGAGTGCGTAAGCTCTTGATTTAGTGGTGGCTATGGGTGGATTCGAACCACCGACTCCGGCATTATGAGTGCCGTGCTCTAACCGCTGAGCTACATAGCCAGATTCGGGATCTCGGAAGGTCGGCCGCCGGGGAGACAGAAGATACCGAAAGCCCCCTGAGGCGGCAAGGCTCATATTTTACCGTCTTCCCACTTCCCGCATTGAAAACACATTGAAAACCTCCGACTTAGCCGCCGACGGTCGTTCCTGCGGCGGGATTGCGCTGCGCTCCATCCCGCCCTACGTTTCCTGCGTTTCGACGCTCAAGGGCTCGCGGCCAAAGGCCGCTCCTAAGCTGGTTCGGCCTGACGGCGGTTCGCGAGCAAGCTCGCTCCTACGTCAGACGTTGAAGCGGAAGTGGATGACGTCGCCGTCCTGCACCACGTAATCCTTGCCCTCCAGCCGCCAGCGGCCGGCGTCCTTCGCGCCGTGCTCCCCGCCGTGGCGAACGAAGTCTTCAAAGGACACCACCTCGGCCCGGATGAAGCCGCGCTCGAAGTCGGTGTGGATGACGCCCGCCGCCTGGGGGGCCCGGGCGCCGACGGCGGTGGTCCACGCCCGCGCTTCGTTCCGATTGTAGGTAAAGAAGGTCTGGAGTCCGAGCAGCGCATAGCCCGCCCGCACGACGCGATGGAGGCCGGGCTCGTCGAGGCCCATCTCGGTCAGGAACTCGCTCTTCTCGTCCTCGGGCAGGTCCACGAGCTCCGCCTCGATGGCCGCGCACACCGGCACCACGGGGGATCCCTCGCGCTCGGCGACGGCCGTGACCTCGTCCAGATACGGATTGTCGACGAAACCGTCCTCCGCCACGTTGGCGATGTAGAGGACGGGCTTGCGGGTCAGTAAGTGCAGGTGTCCGAGCCGCTGCTCGTCCTCGCGCGAGAGCCCGAGCGTGCTCGCGCGCCGGCCCGCATCGAGTGTCTCGAGCACGCGCTTGAGCAGCGCCGTTTGGGCCCGCGCCTCCGGGTCCCCGGCCTTGCTGGCCTTGGCGGCCTTGTCGCGACCTCGCTGCACCGTCTCCAGGTCTGCCAGCATGAGCTCGGTGTCGACGGTCTCGATGTCGTGCGCAGGCGAGATGACGCCGCTCACGTGCGCGACGTCCGGGTCCTCGAAGCAACGCACGATGTGGGCGATGGCGTGGGTCTCGCGGATGTGGGCGAGGAACTGATTGCCGAGCCCCTCCCCCTTGGAGGCACCGGCGACCAGCCCCGCGATGTCCACGAACTCGATGGTGGCGGGCACGACGGTCTTGGGCCGGACGATGTCGGCGATTTGTTGCAGCCGGGCGTCCGGCACGGGCACCACTCCGACGTGCGGATCGATGGTGCAGAAAGGATAGTTCTCCGCAGATACACCCGCGCGGGTGAGCGCGTTGAAAAGGGTCGACTTGCCGACGTTCGGCAGACCGACGATTGCGCAGCGAAAACCCAACTCTTGGCTCCGAGAGGTGCAGTCAGTCAGTCGCTTGCAGTGATCCCAGAAGCGCACCCGGTTTGGGATTCGGAAACCCCGAGCGGTGCATTCCAGGGGTGCGCCGCTAGTCGGAGTCCTCCGGGCGAGAGCGTTGGTGCAGGACGTTCATCGCGCGCTCCAGATCGCCCTCCATGATGTGGGGGATGAGGACCAACACATCGTCGATGGCGCGCGCGATGAGTTTTGCCTCCTCGGCCGTGGGTCGTTGCAGCACGTAGTCGACGCCGTTCTCGCTGTGAATGGGCCGCCCGACGCCAATGCGCACGCGGATGAAGCTGCGGTCGCCCAGGTGCGCGGCGATGTCCTGCAACCCTTTGTGGCCTGCGAGGCCCCCGCCATGCTTGAGGCGTACCACGCCGGGGGGCAGATCGATCTCGTCGTGGGCGACCAGTATCTCTTCGGGGGCGTAGCGGTAGTAGCGCGCCAGCGCGGCCACAGCCTGCCCGCTGCGATTCATGTACGTCGTGGGCTTGAGCAGTCTGACCTGCTGCGGGCCGGTGCCCACTTCGCACACCTCGCCGAGGAAGCGGCCGGCAGGGCGAAAGGTGCCGCCCGCGCGATCGGCCAGCGCGTCCACGAACCAGAAGCCCGCGTTGTGCCGGCTACGCAGGTAGCGGGGCCCCGGGTTGCCCAGGCCCACCACCAGCCGGATGGGAGACGACAAGGACGCTGCACCCGTGCCCGGGCCTTACTCCTTCTCCTCGCCGCCCTCGACCTCCTCGCCTTCCTCGGGCTTCGCACCCTCCGCGGCCGCCTCGGCGCCCTCCTCGATCTCCTCCTCGGGCACCTCCTCCTCTTCGACGAACTCGCGCGCCTGGTAGACCGTGACCACGCCTTGGTCCGATTCCTCATCCTCGGGGTCGAAGCCGACCAGCTCCACGCCCTCGGGAACCTTGAGCTGCGAGAGGTGCAGCGTGCCGCCGACCTCCACATCGGAGACATCGATCTCGAGGTATTCCGGCAGGTCTTTGGGCAGACACCGGATGGCGACGTCGGTCATGAGGTGGGAGATCACGCCCCCCGCACGCTTGCCCGCGCACTCCTCCTCGTTCAAGAAGTGGATGGGCACGCGCATCTCGAGCGCCTGTGTGGCCACCACCCGCTGTAGGTCCACGTGCAATACTCTGGGCGTACCCGGCAGGCGTTGCAGGTCCTTGAGGATGGCCTGCTCCTTCTTACGCCCGATCTTCACGGTCAGGATGTGAGACAAAAACGCCTGGTGCGCCAGCTTTCTCTTGAGGTCGTTCGCATTCAGGGTCAGGTGGATCACGTCCTTGCCCGCACCGTAGAGCACGGCCGGTACCTTGCCCTCGCGGCGCAGGCGCCGCGCTGCCCCCGACCCGCCGGTGTCGCGCTGTTCAGCAACCAGTTCGAATTCCATGTACGTCTCCGTGATGCGTATCTCGTGCTCGCGGCCAACGGCCGCTCCTACGAAGGTGATCTAATCCATGAACAGGGAGCCGATGGACTCCTCCGCGCTGACGCGCCGGATGCTCTCCGCGAGCAGCTCGGTAATGCTCACCTGGCGGATGCGCGAACACGCCGACGCGCGCTCGTCCAGCGGGATGGTGTCGGTGACCACCAACTCGTCGAGCACGGAGGCTTCGATCTTCTCCACTGCGTTGCCGGACAGCACCGGATGCGTGCAGTACGCCACCACCGTCTCCGCGCCCTTCTCTTTGAGAGCCCCGGCAGCCTTGCAGAGCGTGCCGGCGGTGTCCACGATGTCGTCGACCATCACGCAGGTGCGACCGCGCACGTCGCCGATCACGTTCATCACCTCGGCCTCGTTCGGATGCGGCCGACGTTTGTCGATGATGGCCAGATCGGCGTCGTCCAGACGCTTGGCGATGGCGCGCGCCCGCACGACGCCGCCGACGTCGGGCGAGACCACCATGAGATTGGGGTACTTGTGCTTCCAGATGTCACCGAGCAATACCGGTGACGCGTACACGTTGTCCACCGGGATGCTGAAGAATCCCTGGATCTGATCGGCGTGCAGATCGACGGTGAGCACACGATGCGCACCGCCTGCGGAGATCAGATTGGCCATGACCTTGGCGCTGATGGACACCCGCGCCGAGCGCGGGCGCCGATCCTGACGGGCGTATCCGAAGTAGGGAATGACGGCGGTCAGCCGCCCTGCCGATGCGCGCCGCAGCGCGTCCATCATCAGCAACAGCTCAACAATGTTCTCGTTGGCGGGACGGCAGGTCGGCTGTATGACGAAGACGTCCTTGCCGCGCACGGAGTCGATGATCTCCACCATCACTTCGCCGTCGCTAAAGCGTCCGACGACGGCCTTGCCGAGCGGGATACTCAGGTGGTGAACGATCCCCTCGGCAAGCGGGCGGTTGGCGTTGCCGCAAAAGACCATCATGCGACCGTCGTCGGGAAGAGTGTTGGTCCCGTACATCGCCGTCATGTCACCCGGACTTCTGCTCATTAAGCGCTCGTCCATCGTAGCCTCGTCTGTTGCACGCCACACGCTTGGCTGGGGTGGGAGGATTCGAACCTCCGAATGCCGGGATCAAAACCCGGTGCCTTACCGCTTGGCTACACCCCATCGCTGTCACCGCTGACGCAGACCGCCCACGCCGACTCCGCCGACGCGCGCGAGCTCGAGCCAAGAAGACCACGGATCGCCGGGACCACGCCTTCCTCGGACGGCCCCGTGCTGCCGGGCATTTGATAGGACCGCGCGGGAGGATTGGCTTCAGCACCTTGCCAGCGGCGAAACGTTCACTCCTCGTGCCACGAAACCTCGCCAGCGTCGGGGGATCCGTTGAAGCAGGCGATCCCCTTCGCGCTCGGCGGCCAGGGGCAAGAAACAACATGCGCCGGTCCCCGTCATCCGGGCCGGGCCGAACGCGGACAGCCAGCGCAGTACCTCGTCCACCTGTGGATAGTGCCCGCGTACCCAGGCCTCGCAGTCGTTGCGCGCCAGCTCGAGCAGGCGACGGGCCGTGAGACAGTGCGAATCCCCGCTCCGTTTGAACTGAACGAGACTGTTAATTGTCAGCGGGGGCGTGGAGCGTGTCAACGCCGGCGCCGAGAAGACCTCTGCCGTGGAGATACGACACCCCGGGTCCACAACGAGGTACCACGGCTCGTCGAGCACGACCGGGGTCAGAATCTCGCCCACCCCCTCCGCCCAGGCCGCCCGCCCGCGCACGAACACCGGGACGTCGGCCCCAAGACGCAGCCCGAGCTCGGCCAGCGCCTCGACCGACAGACCCAGATCCCACAGCCGGTTCAGCGCGACCAGGGTGGTGGCGGCGTCCGAGCTGCCGCCGCCGAGACCGGCCTCCATGGGAATGCGTTTCGTCACCTCGATGTCGGCGCCGAGCGCGGTTCCGCTCGTCGATTGCAGCAGTCGCGCGGCGCGCACCGTGAGATCGCACTCCGGCGGGAGGCCTTCGACGTCGCCGTGCCGCCGGATGTCGCCGTCGCGGCGCACGTGCAGCCGGAGCTCGTCACTGTGGTCGAGGAACTGGAAGACCGTCTGCAGGGTGTGGTAGCCGTCGCGACGGCGCCCGATCACGTGCAGAAACAGGTTCAGCTTGGCGGGAGCCGGCCAGACGGTGTCAGCGGGCTGCATGCAACTGCGTCAGGCTTGCACGTTCCAGCGATGCACCACGATGCGCGCCGAAACGCGGGCGTTGTTCAGAAACACGCGCGTGGGCAACTCGTACGCGCCGAAGGGGCGGTAGTTGGCATAGTGAACCTCCCAGCCGAGCTGGCTCAGCCGCTCCGGTCGTCCGTCGGCGTCCAGGACGAGGTTCTCGACCGAAACCCCGGGCTCGGCCGCCCCCAGTATCCAGTAGCGCAGCCCCTCCAAAGGCACGCTCCAACCTAGCCGTTGGCGCAGCAACGCCTCCGGGCTGGACGCGGTCCAGGGCCCCTCCCCTTCGGAGCTGCGCAGGACCACGCGGTCGGGGTCGCCCGCGATCTCCACCGCGCCCCCGCCGAGCGGGGCGTTCAGACGAATCTGGTAGGCGTCGCCGAGCTGCTCCCAGTGCAGCGACAGCGTGGCACCATCATCTTCGGCGCGAATGGCGATGCGTCCCGCCGCCATCCAGTGGGCCAACCGCGAGAGGCGTGCCTGGCGGTCCTGCCATACGCGCTGGGGATCGGCGACGGGTGCGGGCTCGGGCACGGTGGCGCAGGCGCTGACCAGCACGGCCGCGGCCGCGAGCACGGCGCCCGCACGCGACCCCCGGTTGCCTGGCGCCCGAGCGAATGACATAGCGTGAAATATGGAGATGGCCTCGGGCCCGCGCTCAGGGCTCGAATCGCTCGATGGTCTCCAGCAGGCGCTCGTCGTCGGGAGTGGTCTCGAGCGCGGTATCCCACACCTCGCGCGCGCCCTTCTTGTCGCCGGTGACCCAGAGCACCTCGCCCAGATGAGCGGCGATCTCGGGGTCATAGTTGAGCGACATGGCCTGACGCAGGTACTCGAGCGCATCTTCGTGGCGGCCCATGCGATACAAGACCCAGCCCATGCTGTCGAGGATGTAATGGTTGTCCGGCTTGATCTCGAGAGCCCGCTTGATCAGCTCCATGGCCTCCTGGTAGCGATCGGTCCGATCCGCGAGCGTGTACCCGAGCGCGTTCAAGGCGTCGGCGTTGTTCGGCTCAATCTCGAGGATACGACGGAGATCCCGCTCCAGGAGCTCCAGGCGATCAAGCTTCTCGGCGAGCATCGCGCGCCCATAGAGCAGGTCCGTGTCGTCCGGGTACTTGGTGAGCGCCTCGTTGTACACGGTCAATGCCGACTCCTGGTCGCCGTGTTTCGACAGAATCTCGGCCTCAGCCTGATAGAGGCGCACGGCCTCCTTCACGCTGCGCCGCTGCAGGCTGCGCAGGTGCTCGCGGGCAACCGACACCTCACCCTGCTCTCCCAGGACCACGGCTACCCGAATCTGGGCATCCGTGTAGTGCTGACCGCCGTCGACGCGCTCGTAGTGCGCGAGCGCTTCGTCGTAGTCCTTGAGCGATTCCGCGATCTGGCCAAGGTAGTAATGGGCCGTGCGCGTGCGCTCGCCGAGCGCGAGCAGGTGCTCGAATTGCTCGCGGGCCTGCTCCATGTGATTGGTCTGCAGCAGCAGCAACCCGAGCGCAAAGCGTACGTCGGGGTCGTCGGGTGCATCCTGCGCCAGTCGTTCGAACTGCGCACGCGCGTCGTCGTAGCGCTTGGCGTCGACGAGCATCCGCGCGTAGGTCATGCGTAAGGGCTGGTCGTCGGGATGGTCCTGCACGGCTTGCTCGAGCGCGCGTAGCCCCTCGACGGTGTGTCCCTGCTGGTGCAGCACCCGCGCCCGGAACACCGCCGCACGGACGTCGTCCGGGCGCAGCTCCAGCACACGCTCCAACAGCGCCACCGCCTTGCCGAGCTCGCCGACCCGCGCGGTCAACTGAGCCAGCGCATACAGCGCGTGCGGATCGTCCCGGCGGTCTGCCACCAGCCGTTCCATGACCTCCAGCGCCACCGCCTGATCCCGCTCGCGGCTGAGCATGTCGCCGATCAGGTCGAAGCGGTGCTCGGGCGCCGCCTCCATCTTCGAGAGCACGACCTCGAGCTGTTCGACGGCGGCATCCAGCTCACCTGCGCGGATCAGCAGCGCCGCGTATACCTGCCTGGCCTCGAGGCTTTCGGGGACGATATCGGTCCAGAGCTCGGCCGCTTCCAGCCCGCGCTGTTCGTCGCGGGCGAAGACCGCGAGGCGCACGGCACGCGCGATCACCGACTGGTCGCGGGTCGCGCGGGCGACATCGAGGTAGTAATCGAGCCCGAGCTCGGGTTGATTGCGCCGCACGGCGAATTCGGCCACGAGCAGCTTGTAGAGCGTCTCTTCTGAGAAGGCGCCGCCGGACGGCTCGGGGGGTGTCGGGGACTCCTGGGGAGACACGTGCTCGGCCTCGGCCGCGAGCAGCACTCCCTGCTCGGCCGCAGAGGACAGGTTCGCACACCCGGAGACGGCGAGCATCACGCACAGCGGCAGAGCGCTTGCCCGCCGCCGACGCCGGCCGCGCCTCGGAGCCGGTGGGACGGGAGCCTGGGGGGAGGAAGAATCAGGCATCAAATGATTGGACCCTTGGCGTCGGGAGAATGCTCGAACTATAACGCAGACGGCCCCCGGGGATAATAGGCTTATCGGCCTCCCCTGGCTTGTGTTTAATCGCGCGGTACACTGATACTTTCGGGTTGCCTGGGCCGTTCTACTGGCGTCATGCGAATGCACTTGCTCGCATTCGGGCTCAATCACCGCACGGCGCCCCTCGCGCTGCGCGAGCGGGTGGTCTTCCCGCGCGAGCGCGTCAGTGGTGCTCTGCGGGAACTCCTTTCCTGCGAGGGGGTGGAGGAGGCCGCCATTCTGTCCACCTGCAATCGCACCGACCTCTACTGCCGCGTCAGCGAGGAGAACGGCGACGGGCTCCGGGATTGGTTCCGAACCTATCACGGCCTCAGCGCCCACGAGGTGCGCAGACACCTCTACACGCATCGGGCGGACTCCGCCGTGCGCCACGTCCTGCGCGTGGCGAGCGGGCTCGATTCGATGATCCTCGGCGAGCCCCAGGTCCTCGGGCAGCTCAAGGACGCCTACACCACCGCCGTCAGAACCGGGACGCTCGGGACCGTCCTGCGGCGGCTGTTCCAGCACTCGTTCTCGGTGGCCAAGCGGGTTCGCACCGACACCGCCATCGGCTCGAGCCCGGTGTCGGTCGCCTTCGCCGCCGTGACCCTCGCGCGGCAGATCTTCGGGGACCTGGGCGAGCGTCGGGCGCTGCTCATCGGCGCCGGCGAGACCATCGAGCTCGCCGCCCGCCACCTCAAGAGCGGCGGCCTGGGGCGCCTGGTGATCGCCAACCGCACGCCGGAGCGCGCTCAGCAACTGGCGTCGGAGCTGGGTGGGTTCGCCCTCGCGCTCAGGGACGCGCCATCGCACCTGGCCGACGCCGACATCGTATTCGCCTCCACGGCGAGCCCGACCCCTATCCTCTCGGTGGCAGACGCGCGGCGCGCCATCCACGCCCGCAAGCGACGCCCGATCTTCATGGTCGACCTCGCGGTGCCACGGGACATCGACCCCACGGTCGGCGAGCTCGAGGACGTCTATCTGTACACCGTCGACGAGCTGCGCGACGTGGTCCAAGAGAACCTGCGCTCGCGGGAAGGCGCGGCGCGCCAGGCGGAAGGCATCATCGACATACAGGTGGGCTACTTCATGGACTGGCTGCGCGCGCTGGACGCGGTGCCGGCCATCCGCACGCTGCGCGGCAACGCCGAGCTCACCCGCGACGAGGTCCTGGCAAGGGCGCAGCGCATGGCCGCGAGCGGGGTGCCGCCTGAAGAAGCTTTAGAATATCTGGCGAACGTGCTCACCAACAAGCTGCTGCACGCACCGACGGTACAGCTCCGGCGCGCGGGCGCCGAGGGCCGCGAGGATCTGCTTGAGGCGGCGCGGCGCCTGCTCGAGCTCGACGACCCCACGCGAAGCGAAGACGAATGAACGAGTCCATGCTCAAAAGGCTCGAGGAGCTGCGCGAGCGCATGCAGGAGGTCAACGCACTCCTCGCCGACCCCGAAACCATCGCCGACCTCGAGCGCTTCCGCGCGCTGTCGCGCGAGTACGCGGAGCTGAGCCCGGTGGTGGAGTGCTTCGAGAAGTACGAGGGCGCGTGCCGGGCTGCGGAGTCGGCACGCGAGATGCTCTCCGATGCCGATCCCGAGCTGCGCGAGCTGGCGGAGGAGGAACGCCGGGAGGTGGAGACGCAGCGAGACGCCCTGGAGCGAGAGCTGAAGAAGCTCCTCCTGCCCGCGGACCGCGCGGACAGCAAGAACATCTACCTGGAGATCCGTGCGGGCACCGGGGGCGACGAGGCGGCGCTCTTCGCCGGCGATCTGCTTCGCATGTACGTGCGCTACGCCGAGCTGCGGGGGTGGAAGACGGAGCTCGTGAGTGAGAGCCCGGCCGAGCGCGGCGGCTACAAGGAAGTGATCGTACGGATCGTCGGGCGCGGCGCCTACTCGCGGCTCAAGTTCGAGTCCGGCGGGCACCGCGTGCAGCGCGTGCCGGAGACCGAGTCCCAGGGCCGCATCCACACCTCCGCGTGCACCGTGGCCGTGCTGCCCGAGGCGGACGAGATCGAGGAGGTGGAGATCAATCCCGCCGACTTGAAGGTGGACACGTTTCGTGCGTCGGGAGCAGGCGGTCAGCACGTGAACAAGACCGACTCCGCAGTGCGCGTCACGCACCTGCCGACCAACATCGTGGTGGAATGCCAGGACGAGCGTTCCCAGCACAAGAACCGGGCCCGCGCGATGGCATTGCTGCGCGCCAAGCTGCTCGCCATCGAGCAGGGGCGACAGACCCAGGAACGCGCGGCGACGCGCAAGCTCATGGTGGGCAGCGGAGACCGCTCGCAACGCATCCGCACCTACAACTTCCCGCAAGGGCGGGTGACCGACCACCGCATCAACCTTACCGTCCACAAGCTCGACCAGGTCCTGGAAGGTCATTTGGACGAACTCATCGACCCGCTGATCAGCGAGCATCAGGCCGAGCAGCTAGCGGCTCTCGGCGCGGAGACGTGAACACCATCCAATCGGTTCTGGAAGCTGCGATCGAGCTGCTCGCACCGCAAAGCGACAGCGCGCGCCTGGATGCGGAGGTTCTTCTCGCGCACGTGCTCGCGCGCCCGCGCGCGCACCTCTACGCCTGGTCGGAGCGCGCCCTCTCGGGCGCCGAGCTCGCCCGCTATCGGACCCTGGTGCAGCGCCGCGCCGCGGGCGAACCCGTGGCCTACCTGATCGGACGGCGCGAATTCTGGAGCCTCGATCTCGAGGTGGATGCCTCGGCCATCATCCCGCGCGCCGAGACCGAACGCCTGGTCGAGATCGCCCTCGACGCCATCCCGCCGCACGCTCCCCGAACCATCGCCGATCTCGGCACCGGCACGGGCGCGGTGGCCCTCGCCATCGCGCGCGAGCGCCCCGATTGCCGCGTGACGGCCACCGACATGTCCCTCCGGGCGCTGACTCTGGCGAGGCGCAACGCATGCGCCGTCGGCGTACGCAACGTCCACTGGGTGTGCGGTGACTGGTGCGGGGCGCTGGCGAACGAACGCTTCCACCTCGTCTTGTCCAACCCGCCGTACGTGCGCGCCGGTGACCCTCATCTCGTGCAGGGCGACGTGCGCTTCGAGCCCCGCATGGCGCTGCTCGGCGGCAGCGACGGGCTGGACGCCATACGACGCATCGCGCACGAAGCGCGCGCCCGTCTCGTCCCCGGCGGGGGCCTCGCACTGGAGCACGGACCCGACCAGGGCGCGGCGGTCAGGTCACTGTTGCAGGCTCTCGGCTACGCCGAGGTCCGCACCCACCGCGACCTCGCGGGACGTGAACGGGTCACGGAGGCCGTCGTTCTTTCGGGGTGAGTGGTTTCGAAGCGCAGCCCGCATTTGCGGGGCACGCCCAGGCAGCGCGCTAAAATGGTTTTGAGTACGGAGTGCGTTGAACGCACGATGGTCGCGGACAGAAGTCCGCACAGGCAAGAAGCTGCTCCCGGAGCAGAAATCTTGCGTGTGGGGCGGCTTGTAGCCGCGACGGCCACGACCGGTAGGGCGCCGCCGTGAGACGTCGAGTGATGGACGAGGAACGCTACAGCCGGCACGTGCTGCTCCCGCAGATCGGCGCTGCGGGCCAGCGCCGCCTGCTCGATGCCAGCGCGCTCGTCGTCGGTCTCGGCGGTCTGGGCTCGCCCGCCGCCATGTACCTCGCGAGCGCGGGCGTGGGACGGCTGGTGCTGCTCGACTTCGACGTCGTGGAGCGATCCAACCTGCAACGTCAGATCGTGCACTTCACGACGGACATCGGGCGGGAGAAGGTGGACTCCGCGCGCGATAAGCTCGAGGCGTTGAATCCCGACGTCGACATCGAGACCGTGTCGCGGCTCCTCGACGACGACGACCTGCACGAAGCCATCGCGCACGCCGACGTGGTTGTCGACGGCAGCGACAACTTCGAGACGCGCTTCGCGGTGAACGCGGGCTGCGTGCGCAACCGCACGCCGCTCGTCTCGGGCGCGGTGCTGCGCTGGGACGGTCAGGTCATCGCCTTCGATCCGCGCGGCCCCGAGAGCCCCTGCTATCGATGTCTGTACCTCGAGGGCGAGGAGGAGGGCGAGACCTGCGCCGAGGTGGGGGTCTTCGCACCGCTCCTCGGCATCATCGGTAGCGTGCAGGCGGCCGAGGCCATCAAGATCCTCGCCGGCGTAGAGAGCCACCTGGTCGGACGCCTGCTGATCCTGGACGGACTGCGCATGGAGTGGCGCAGCGTTCGCGTGCGCCGGGATTCGAGCTGCCCCGTGTGCGGGCGTTAGTAAGGAGTGGGGACAGATCTATATTTTCGTTGAAGCCGTCAGCATCGGCCATATCCTGGACGAAAAATAGATCTGTCCCCTTTTGATGCACTGGGTCAGTCGGCGGTCTCGGCCTCTTCTTCCAAAGAATCCTTGAGATAGGTCTCCATCGGCGGGCAGGTGCACACGAGGTGCTTGTCCCCGTAGACGTTGTCGATGCGCCCGACCGGAGGCCAGTACTTGTCCTGGTTGAGCGCGGGCGGGAGCGGGAAGAAGGCCTCGCGCTTGGAGTAGGGGCGGGTCCATTCGGCCTCGACCAGCAGCCGATGCGTGTGCGGGGCGTGGCGCAGCACGTTGTTCTGCGGATCCGCCTCGCCCGCCTCCACGGCCGCGATCTCCTTGCGGATGCTGATCATGGCGTCGCAGAAGCGATCCAGCTCGCGTTTGCCCTCGCTCTCGGTGGGTTCGACCATCAGCGTGTCGGGCACGGGGAAGGACATCGTCGGCGCGTGAAACCCGTAGTCCACGAGGCGCTTGGCCACGTCCTCGACGCTGATCCCGCACGCGTGCTTGATGGGCCTGAGATCGATGATGCACTCGTGCGCCACCAGCCCGTTCTTGCCCGTGTAGAGCACCGGGTAGTGGGGCGCGAGACGCTTCGCGACGTAGTTGGCATTCAGGATGGCGACCTCCGTGGCGCGCTTCAGCCCCTCGCCGCCCATCATGGCGATGTAGGCCCAGGAGATGGTCAGGATGAGCGCCGAGCCCCAGGGTGCCGCGGATACGGCGCCCACGGTGCCGTCCGGGCTCGCCGCCGGATTGACGCCCTCCACCACCGGGTGGTCGGGGAGGAAGGGGGCGAGGTGCTCCTTGACGCCGATGGGGCCCATGCCGGGGCCGCCGCCGCCGTGGGGGATGCAGAACGTCTTGTGCAGATTGATGTGGCAGACGTCGGCGCCGATGTGCCCGGGCCGGCAGATCCCCAGCAGCGCGTTCAGGTTGGCCCCGTCCATGTACACCTGCCCGCCGTGCTCGTGGACGACGTCGCAGATCTCGCGGATCGCCTCCTCGAAGACCCCGTGGGTCGACGGGTAGGTGACCATGAGCGCGGCCAGCCTATCGGCGTGCCCGGCGGCCTTCGCCTCGAGGTCGGAGACGTCGACGTTGCCGTTCTCGTCGCACTTGACGACCACTACCTCCAGCCCCGCCATACGGGCGCTCGCCGGATTGGTGCCGTGGGCGGAGGCGGGGATCAGGCACACGTCGCGGTGGCCCTCGCCGCGGCTCTCGTGGTATTCGCGGATCACCAGAAGGCCCGTGTACTCGCCCTGGGATCCGGCGTTCGGTTGCATGGACACCGCCTCGAAGCCGGTGCACTCGCACAGCATCTCCTCGAGCTCCTCGAAGAGCTGCTGGTAGCCCTGGGCCTGATCGAGCGGCGCGAAGGGATGCATGGCGCTGAACTGGCGGCAGGTGACGGGCAGCATCTCCGTGGTGGCGTTGAGCTTCATCGTGCAGGAGCCGAGGGGGATCATGGATCGGTCGAGCGCGATGTCCTTGGCGGCAAGCCAGCGCAGGTAGCGCAGCATCTCGGTCTCGGAGTGATACAGATGGAACACGGAATGCTCGAGAAAGCCGCTCGTGCGCCGCAGCGCCTGCGGGATGCACTCGCGCACCTCTGCGTCGAGCGCATCGATGTCCAGCACGCTGTCCGCCTTCGTCGCGAACACGCGCCATAGCGCGCGCAGGTTGGCGCGTCGCGTGGTCTCGTCGAAGGAGATGCCCAGATGGTCCGCGTCCACCACCCGCAGGTTGATCCGGGACTCGCGTGCCCGCGCGGCGATACGCGCCGCCTGGTTGGGCACGCGCACCGTGATCGTATCGAAGAACGCCTGGTTCACCACCTCGAAGCCGAGGCGGCGCAGCCCCTGCGCCAGGATCGACGTCATCCGGTGCACGCGCCCGGCGATGCGCTTGAGCCCCTCGGGTCCGTGATAGACGGCGTAGAAGGCGGCGATGACGGCGAGCAGCACCTGCGCCGTGCAGATGTTGCTGGTCGCCTTCTCGCGGCGGATGTGCTGCTCGCGCGTCTGCAGCGCCATGCGCAGCGCGGGTTGGCCGTGGGAGTCCACGGACACGCCGATGATGCGCCCCGGCGTCTGGCGCTTGTACGCCTCGCGGGTGGCGAAGAAGGCCGCGTGCGGGCCGCCGTAGCCCATGGGCACGCCGAAGCGTTGGGCACTGCCGACCACCACATCCGCACCCATCTCCCCGGGGGGCTTCAGCGACACGAGGCTCAAAAGGTCCGAGGCGACGGTCACCAGCGCCCCGCGCGCATGCGCGGTCTCTATGACGCCGGCGATATCGCGGACCTCGCCGCTCGAGCCGGGATGCTGGAGCAATACGCCGAAGACGTCGTGCGCCTCGAGCTCGCGATGCAGATCACCCACCACCACCTCGAGACCCAGCGGACGCGCGCGCGTGCGCACGACCGCGATGGTCTGCGGATGGCAGTCGGCGGAGACGAAGAACGCGTTGGAAGCCTTCTTCGAAACCCGCCGGCACATGGCCATGGCCTCCGCCGCCGCCGTAGCCTCGTCCAGCAACGATGCATTGGCCAGCTCCATGCCGGTGAGGTCGATGACCATTTGCTGGAAGTTGAGCAGCGCCTCCAGGCGTCCCTGGCTGATCTCGGCCTGATACGGGGTGTAAGCGGTGTACCACGCTGGATTCTCGAGGACGTTGCGCCGAATGACCGCGGGCAGCACGGTGCCGTAATACCCCATGCCGATCATGGAGATGAAAACCTTGTTGCGCTCGCGCATGCGGCGCAGATAGGTCACCGTCTCGCGCTCACCCTTGCTCTCGGGCAGCTCCAGCGGCCGGTCGCTGATGATCGAGGCGGGCACCGCCCTCTCAACGAGCTCGTCGAGAGAGCCGAGATCCAGCGCCTCGAGCATCTCGTGGATCTGTATATCGCCGGGACCGATATGACGGCGCGCGAAATCGCGCCGCATCTCCAGGTCCGCGAGCGACTCCCGCGCGCCGGCTTGAGAGCGGGCGCTNNNNACGCAAAATTTCGGCTTCATCGCAGAATACCGGGAAAGCCGGCGCTTGTTCCTGCGCTACGGCGGACCGCGGCGCACGCGTCTCGTCCCGGCAAGCCCCGAGACGGGCAAAGCAGCGGTTGACTGACCGCGCGGCACTCCCCCTGGCGCTCTTCTCACTGCTCTTCGCTCTCGGCGACCTCCTGATATGCGTCGGCGTCGAGCAGGCTCTCCCAATCCCCCTCGTCGTCGGGCTTGATGCGCAGGATCCAGCCTTCGCCGTAGGGGTCGTTGTTGATGAGCTCCGGCGAATCGCTCAGCGCCGTATTGACGTCCGTGATCTCACCGGCGAGCGGGCTGTAGATGTCGGAGGCGGCCTTCACCGACTCCACCACGGCCACCTCCTCCTCCCCGGCGACCGTGCGTCCGGCTTCCGGGAGCTCGACGAACACCAGATCGCCGAGCATCTCTTGCGCGTGATCGGTAATTCCCACCGTGATGGTGCCGTCGTCTTCGCGGCGGGCCCATTCGTGCGTCTTGGTGTAGCGCAGATCGTCCGGTGTCTCGCTCATTTGGCCCCCCCTTCCATCGTCTTCGCGGATTCGTTTACCTCAGTCCACACGAAGCCGCCACTGTTTTCGTCGCACCGCATCCGCGCCGCGACTCCTGTAGCAGACGCGTCCAGAAGGGCGCTCGCGGCTACCGATGCCTCGGGCTCACGCCGTTCGAGGTCTGTGCACACGTACTTTAGGTTAGGAGAGAAATCTCCGCGGGTCACTCCCCGCCACCCGCCCCGGTGAGCCGGGTGCCCGAAGGGCCGTCCCCTCGCCGGGCCCAGGCAACCGACACCGGACCGAATGAGGTCCTCGGTGCTGGCTTGGCGGGCGGGCGACCCAGGTCGGAATGCGGGCGATCAGGGGCGAACTATAGCAGAGGTGTCCGCCGCGGTCTGTGCTCACGCACCGGCGGTCAGGACGCCCGTGAGCGGGGGACTCACCTCGCGGCGGCGCGAGCGGGCGATGCTGATGCTCAACAGGATCACCGGTACGATGCCGGCCGCCACGATAGCCAGGGCCGCCGTCGAAGAGTCGGCCAGGCGCTCGTCGGAGGCCAGCTCATAGGCGCGCACCGCCAGCGTGTTGAAGTTGAACGGGCGCAGGATCAGGGTGGCGGGCAGCTCCTTCATGACGTCCACGAACACGAGCAGCACGGCCGTCAAAAGGCTTCCCCGGATGATGGGGAGATGCACGCGACGAACCACCTCGTACGAGCGGTAGCCGAGAGAGCGAGCCGCCTCGTCCATGGACGGGGTGATCTTGCCCAGCCCCGCCTCCACGGTGTGCAGCGACACCGCCAGAAACCGCACCAGATAAGCGAACACCAGTGCGAACAGCGTCCCGCTCAGAATGAGCCCGGTGGACACGCCCACATGCGCTCGCATCCAGGCGTCGACCGCATTGTCGATCCAGGCGAAGGGCAGCATCACGCCCACCGCGATGACCATCCCCGGCACCGCGTAACCCATGCTGGCCACGCGCACCGCGAGCGCCACCGGGGCACTGCGCTGCAGGCGGCGGCCGTAGCCGAGAAAGAGGGCGAGTAGCGCCGCCAGCAGCGCCGTGCTCCCCGCGAGGGAGAGGGTGTTGGCGACCAGCGTGAAGAAGTGCGCGTCCACCATGCGCTGCGCAGTGGCGAAGGCCCACACGACGAGCTGCCCGCACGGCAAGAGGAAGCCGAGGAAGAGAGGCACTGCGCAGGCGGCGGCGGCCAGCGCGCTGCGTACGCCTCTCAGCGGATAGCTCGGAAGGGGTCGCGAGCGCGAGCCCACGTGGCTGTAGCGCGCTTTTCGCCGCGAGCGACGCTCGGCGAGGATGAGCGCGAAGACGAAGAGCATGAGCAACGCCGCGAGCTGCGCGGCGGCGGCGCTGTTACCCAACCCGAACCAGGTCCGGAAGATACCGGTGGTGAAGGTGGAGACGCCGAAGTACTGCACCGTCCCGTAGTCGGCCAGGGTTTCCATCAGGGCGAGCGACAGTCCCGCGATGATGGCCGGCCGTGCCGCGGGCAGGGAGACGCGAAAGAAGCTCGCCCACGCGCCGCAGCCCAGGGTCCGACTGACGTCCACCGCGTAGCTCGATTGCTCCAGGAACCCGGCCCGCGCCAGCAGATACACATAGGGATAGAGCACCAGGGAGAGCATCACCATCGCTCCACCCAGCGAGCGCACGGGCGGGAACCAGTACTCGCCCACCTGCCAGCCGAACCATTCGCGCAGGTGTGTCTGCGCGGGTCCGGCCACGTCCAGCATCCCCGTGTAGGTGTACGCGATGATGTAGGCGGGGAAGGCCAACGGCAGCAACAGCGCCCACCCGAAGAAGCGTCGCCCCGGGAAACGACACATGGTGGTAAGCCAGGCGGTGCTGGTGCCGATGAGCAGGGTCCCGGCGGCGACGCCCAGCATGAGGAGGAGCGAGTTCGTGACGTAGTCCGCCAGGACCGTCTCGGCCAGGTGCCGCCATACCTCCCCGGCCGGGTGGAAGACGTAGGCGAAGACAGTGAGCACCGGGAACGCCACCAGCAACGCGACCAACAGCACGCCGGCGCTCCAGGCGCTGGGCCGCCCCGGACGCGGCAGCCGCAGGCGCTCCTCCGCGGTGCGCGAGAGTTCGCTGCGGTTCGGTTGCTCGGCAAACACCTTCATGGCGTGCGGTGCAGTGTTCTCCTACTTCCACCCGGCGCGGTCCATGAGCCACACGGCCACGGCGTTGAGCTCGCCGAGCTTGCCGAGATTCACGTCATCGGCCTTGAAGTCGCCCCACGCGCTCACGGTGGCGCTCCACTTCACGCCGGGCTTCACCGGGTACTCGTTGTTGACTTCGGCGTACCAGCGCTGGGCCTCGTCAGTGACCAGAAACTCCAGCAGGCGCACGGCGGCGGCGTCATGCCGCGCGGCGCGGGTGACCCCCGCCCCGCTCACGTTGACGTGGGTGCCGCGTCCATTCTGGTTGGGCCAGAACACGGCCATCTTCTCGGCCACCCCGCGCTCGTCCGGATCGTCCGAGCTCAGCATGCGCCCCAGGTAGTAGGTGTTGGCGATGGCGATGTCGCACAGCCCCGCGGCCGCAGCGCGGATCTGATCGCGATCGCCGCCCGTGGGGGCGCGCGCGAAGTTCTGCACAAATTCTCTCGCCCACGCCTCGGTGCGCTCCTCGCCGTGGGCGGCGATGAGCGAGGCCACCAGAGACTGGTTGTAGATATTGTTCGAGGAGCGGATGCAGATGCGTCCCCGCCAGCGCTCGTCGGCGAGGGCGAGATAGGTGGAGAGCTCGCTCGGGTCGACGCGGCCCCTGACATACATGATGGGCCGCGCCCGCAGCGAGAGCCCGTACCAGTACCCTTCCGGATCGCGGTAGCTCCCCGGCACGGCGTGCTCGAGGACCTGCGAATCCACCGGCTGCAGCACCCCCGCCGCCTTGGCGCGGTGCAGTCGCCCCGCGTCCACGGTGATGAACACGTCGGCGGGACTGTTGATGCCCTCGGTCTCGAGGCGCTTGAGCAGCGCGTCGGCGTTGCCGGTCACCAGATTCACGGCGATGCCCGTATGCTCCGTGAAGCGCTCGAGCAGGGGCTTGATCAGGTTCTCCTTGCGGGCCGAGTAGAGGTTGACCTCGGCCGCCGTCGCGGACGGGGCGATACCGGCCAGCACCAACAGGGTCGTACCCAAGAGCACAGACGACTTGCCTTTCACGGATCTCCTCCGAATGAAACTCCCGGTGATGAAACCACTGGCAATCCCGATGCAGCGGCGCTGCCCGCCGGGCGGCCGATGCAGGTGACGGATAGATATGCGAACCATAACCATTCTCATTCTTAATGGGAAGCGTGGTAAAGCTCAACGGCCACTGCGCCGCTCGGCGGGCCCGAGCCGATGGCGCCCCTCCGCCCGAACCGATCGCGCACCGGTACGTGCCGCGATCGTTGCGCTAGCGCCCGGGCGAGTGCCTGCGCGTGGGCCCCTAGCTCGTCGGCCGCCGCACCGGGGACCAGCCAGCGCGCGAGCCCGGCCGCCTGCGCCGCCCACCCGGCCTGGTGTGCGGCGATGAGCCCCAGCAGCACTCGCTCGTCCGCGCTCACCGCCTCGCAGGTGGCGCGGTGAAACCCCAGCACCCGCCGCGCACGGCGTGCCAAGAGCCCGAACATCGCCTCGAAGCTCGCAAGGGCCACCTCCACCCCACTGACTCCGCAGGCCAGGTAGAGCAGGGTCCGCACCTGCGGCAGCGCGCCCTCACCCTCCAGGCGCTGGCGGAACAGCATCACCAGCGCCTGCTCGCCGGCTGTCAAGGCACTCATCCGCCACCCGTCGCACCCCGCACCGCAATATCTACATGCACCCATGACTCACCCGCCGGCGACGCTCCCCACAGGTTAGGGTGTCCTGGATGCAAATGCAAACCCTTCTCATTATTATTTCATCCTAGAACCGTGCCGGTAGCTGAACAGCCCGGTGACCGGGGCGGCAAAGACTCAAGCAAAGAGGCCCCATGCGGGCTCTTCCATGACCTCGATCAAGGTCGGCCACACCGGCCGGCACCGC
>JABAHS010132470.1_pt2 | contig 22444 bp, 12 predicted proteins | sample 7062111 | NCBI WGS metagenome assembly JABAHS01 (sample SAMN14534600, study PRJNA622989) | marine sediment metagenome | biome: marine biome [ENVO:00000428]; feature: marine pelagic biome [ENVO:01000023]; material: deep marine sediment [ENVO:00002113]; isolation source: pool of 4 deep marine... | reverse complement strand
TACCCTCGGAACCGTCCAGTGTGGTGAGTTTGCCATGAGCGTAAACTTCGTCACCGGCAGTTAATGTCAGGTCTCCGTTCACTCTTACATCGCCACCGGAGCCGACTCCTTGATTCGACCAGTGGTTAGTAACATCATGTATGCCAAGCAGAATATCTTCGCCTGCTTCAATAGTAAGGCTCCCGTCGCTGAGAAGCCTTTTGTTTGCTGCTAACGCCACGTCATCACCTGCATCGAGATTCCTGTCAGGAGCAATAGAGGTGCTGCTATAAAGCAGGATGTCTCCACCAGCTGAAACGTAGGTAGTCGCAGCAGCATTTGCGGGATCATAAGCTACACCACCGTTAAGAAGTATCCTGCTGTTCAACGCTGCTATATCGACATCGTCGCCACTGTTGATAGTTCCCGAAGTATGCTGCAATAAGCCTACATCTGCACCTAAATCTCCGTCAGCATTAGAAGTCAGTTCCATACGTCCAGAAGAGTAAAGATCTCCATCGAGCAATACATTGGCTTTACCCGTTATATAAAGTGCACCTTTATCAACCGTCACATCTTTTGTTTTTACCGAGTAATCACCGGAACCAAGAGGACCATCAAATCCGCCAATCATATCCAGCCTGCCGTCTTCGATTTTATGGATCGAATCATTGGCATATAGTTTGCCCTTTTCAGCCTCTATTTTTTGGTTAACGAAACCATCAAGGGTGCCGGCTCCTTCCAATGTTACGTTCTCAGTTGCAATCAGGTCTGCGGCTGCAGTGAAATCATCCTCAATTGTAAGACTTCCGGCAGCAGTTTGAACATCTACAGTTCCATCGAGGTCAATACCTTCGTCACCGCCCAATGTAAGATCAACTCCGGCGTTCTTTGTGATAGTTCCTTTTGCCCAAAGAGATCCAAGGCCGGCATCGAATCGCTGGTCTTCCGCAGGGCCGGTGCCGTTAGCGGTTACGGCATCCTCAAAGGTAATTGTATCGGAGGCGGTAAGTCCGCTTCCTGTTACATTCCCGCCAAACTCAATACCTGAACCACCGCCAAAGTCTGCATTTCCGGCTGTGCTTTTGTCAACATTGACGCCATCAACGGTTATAAGCTTTCCATTTACTGCATCTATACGCTGGTTACCACCGTGAAGCTCGGTATTATTGTGTAGCGTTACATCGCCGCTGGCCTCGACCTTATCGCCGGTTAAGATGATAGTGCTGTCGGATGCATAAATATCGATATTACCTTCGGTTGACGTGACGTTACCTAAAGCGGTCATATCACCGCCGGGATCACCGCCATTGTCTTTATCCGCCCACAAAACTAAGTTGCCAACCGACTCAACATCTCCGCCGAGCGTGATATCGCGGTCGGCTTCTATAGTGAGAGCGCCGCCTCCTTTGAGTGTCTTAGGAGCATAGTAGCCATCCGTCGGATCCCAGGGGTCCTGGTCGCCCTGCCAGCCAACCCTTACATCCTGACCGGCATCGAGGCTCACGCCACCGGCCGCCCAGGTGTTGTTGTTGAGCCAGATATCACCGACCGCCTCAACGTGAACGGGAACAAAAACTTCGCCGATCTCACCCTCAAGGAATATCGCATCACCTGAGCCATCAGGCCCCTCGTCCTTCGCTGTAATCTTGACATCATCACCAGAGGTTATGTTGCCTTGGGCCCGTACGTTGCCAAAGTTTGAAGTTATTAGAATGTCACCAGTCGTGGTAGTCAGAGCTTTCGTTGTTATGTCACCGCCAGTGCCGGTATCGCTGTCATTAAGATTGATAAATGTATTAGCCGATGCTGCTATTGTCCTCCATGTATCCGCTTTTGCGGAAGTAACAGAACCACCGGTACTTGTTGCGCTAAGATTCGTGTTTTCACTGTTTATCACGTCAGCGAAAGCTAACTCCATATTGAGGCTGTCATTCTGAGCAAGCGAAAGTAAGCTGCCATCAGTACTCATAAAGACATCTGTGGCGTCTATTCCTCCTTCAGTAGCCTCTATTGTGAGATCGCCCAGCGCCTTCAACAGCCCCAGAATGAACACATCATCACCAGCCGTGATACTACCACCATCAGCAACTTCAATAGAATGTCCGGCATCCAGTGTCAGGTCCCCAACCGCTGACACATCGCCAGGATTACTACCCGCGCCGAGAATAATGTCGTCGTCTGCCTGAACAGTCAAAGTCCCGTCACCTTCCAGGTTCTTGCCAGCGGCGAGTACTACATCTTCAACGGCATCCAGTGTTATACCGGCATCCGCGACGGTGTTGTTATTGAGGAGAATATCTACATCTGCAGATACATCTTCATGTAGATTTATCGTGTTATCAGATGCTGAAATATCAACACTGCCACCCGCATCAAGTACCTGTGCATCGACATCGTCGCCGGCAACAAGCGTGATATCACCTGTAGTAGTTATGGTGCCCTCCAGGGTGATATCTCTGTTTGCAGTAGCTGCAAGGGAACCGACATTCAGTGCGGCCGTAAAAATATCACCGGCGGCCAGAACAACCTGATCGGCATTAATTGTACTGGCGGCGTCAATATCCACTTTATTTGTAGCAGGGTCGGGTGTCACTAAATCCGTAGGTACCTTAATAAGGACCTTGCTGTCCTCATGGGTTAGAAAGACCTTGTTACCGGCAGCCATCACCACCAAATCGGACGCGTTTTCACCCGCTTTTATGGTGCCACTGTTGAGGACCTGGGAGCCTATAAGATATACCCTGGCGGCATTGATAAGACCCTGATTATCCACTATGCCTGTTGGATCCTCGGCCCCCCTTTCAAACTTCAACTGGTTGATTTCGCCATTAACAAATTTCTGCCAATCGGTGTTATTTATGTTCAAGGTTGATGCTACAAACTTGCTGGCGTTGATTTCGCCGTTAGCTCCAATCATAATTCCGCGAATATCCTGGAGATATAATTTACCATTAGTTGTAAAAGTTCCGTAGATTTGTGTTCCATCCAAGGAAGTCACTTTAAACAACGCGCTGTTTTGAGCGCCACCTTGATCACATATGACTGTATGGCCCAGGTCAATGTCGAAATCACTAAAGTAGCCGATACCACCATTACCCGCGGTCATGCTCTGTGTAGTTCCGGTTCCAAGCGGTGTAACCGTTATACCACTTCCGGGCTCTTGGCTGTCAAGCACCACCTCGGCCAGAACCGCCGGATTGCAGAACATACAACACACTAAAAAGAACGTCACAATCTGCTTAAAATAATCCTTTCTTAATTTTCTGTTAACGTTTTTCATCACTTTTCTCCTTTCTGAAAAATAATTAACGTTACCATTATTTTAGCTCCTTTCATACGTTTACACTTTATATCCATACCTGACAAAATCGTCAGCCTAAATCTCATTAAATATCAAAACTGGTACATCACTCCCGCATTAAGTCTGCCTTTACCCGTTCTTGTGTCTTCAGTATGTGTAAGAGGATAGCCGTAATACATGGCGCCCCTGAAATTATCTCCGAGTTCCACAAGAAAACCCAGACCTGCAGACATAAGCTCTTCGTATTTCTTTTCGGTTCCGATCGGATCCCTTATCTTGGCCCTTCCATAGTCAAAGAAGACCAGCGGCGCCAGTTTTTTAAGGAATGGTTTTTCCGTCGTTTCCCGAACTTCCTCCTCTTCCTGAGCACGCTGCGCTTCTTCAAGTTTTACCAGGTCAAGCTCATATTGAACGGATACAAGTATCCCTCCATCGGCAACATATTCATATTCATCATAGCCTCTGACACTGTACATTCCTCCGAAGGAGGTCATTTTGGCGGGAACCAGCCTTTCATCGGAGGTTATCCACCGGAAATTGCCGCTGAGGCGGGTAATCTTTTCTTCTTCCAAATACATACTGTGAGCCGCTTTTGCAGTGTAGATACTGAAAATAGAATCTATAGTTCCATCGTCGCTTGGTCGTGCCGCATTGAACTCGTCACCGCTGGATTCGCCGCCCCAACTCCGGTATGTATCAAAAGATAGTGAAGTGTTTGTCATATCATCTGAACGATGAAGGTCGGCCCCATATCCCCACATCCAGAACTTAACGTCTGATCCCGTGCCAAAGATAAAATCAGGATTCTCTTTACTTCTTGTATATTCGACCCCTCCCTTAATATCAAAGAACCATCCGTCGAATTGTAAGAGGTTGTAACGCAAAATACCGCCATAGAATGAACCACGACCGAGGAAATTAAAGGATTCTCCCTCGGCGCTTATATCAAACTCACTATGCCCTCCATAGATATTGAGACGCAGCCGGGGGCCTAATATCGGAACATCATAACTGCCAAATAGCGAGTAGTTTTCATCTATACCCTTGTCCCATGGTGCCTGGTAAACAGCAGTAAAGATGTCGTCTATGCCAAAAAGGTTCGTATTAATAACACCAATCCTCGGGGCCCATTCTCTTTCTTCCGTACCGGAATTATCCGCCTGGATGAAGAAGTGCCAGGGATTTGCCTCGTAAATGTCGTACGCCACGGCAAGTGATTTTTCTTCGGTACCCTTCGTCACAACTGCAGATACATACCTGTCGGGATTAAGGTTTAAAAGGTTAACATATTCATCCAGCTCTTTCTGATTTGCAACCTGCCCGACTTTTACCGGCGACCAATCCAAAACGGCTGAACTTAGCAGATAACCTTTTTCAGTCTCATTTTGGTTGGGATCGTAAGTCTTTACTGTAACATCTGTAATCTTCGCTTCAAGCACTGTTACTGGCAGGATGTCATCGCGTAACTTCGAGCCTTCCGTGATTGCATCGGTTGGCACATATACATATATACCTGCGTAATTCTTACTCTGATATACTGACAGTATATACTGTGTTAAACCCTGAACCGTTCTTGCCGACACTTGTTGTGGTTGTCCCGGCTGCAAAATTATGTCGTGCAGAACCCTGAAGTCATAAAGATGCTTACTCTCGGCCTCAACTAATGATTTATCAGAAGCATTATAAATCAAAGGCATTTTCTTAAAAATCGCATCCGTCGGTATCAGAGTATTACCACTGATTTGTAAATCCTTAACAGTAAAGCGTGTGGTTGTGTCACTGGGTAAATCAATTTCCGCAATTGTTTCTTCGAGTTTAGCCTTGGCTTTTTCGACAGCTTTTCGTCTGGTTTCTTTAGCCGCTTCACGTTTTGCCCTCTCTTCCTCATCTTTCAATTCCTGGATTTTTTGGGCATCAGGATCTAATCTCTCCCGAGCTGCCTTGGCTGGAACAAAAATGAGTCCGTTCCATAAAAGAATTGCCACAAGAAAACATGTTAATTTTTTCATTTTACCCATTTTCTATACTCCTTAAAAAAACACAAATAGTACACTTCTTTGAAATGCCAATGATGTTCCAATATGGTGTTAATATTAAAATTCAAAAAACAAAATTTACTTCCGGTATTAACCAATCCTTGCAATTGTGAAAAGCTCTCCGACTCTCCTCGCAGGAGCTTTTAGCATTAAGTTATAATATCAAAGGGTAAATGGTAAGTAAAGTAAAAAAAAAAGCGTTTTTTTTGTTTTTTCGGGATATCAGTACTGAAAATTGGGTTTTTTGGAGTTTATTGTTACCATAAATCACTATTTATTACAGAAAGGAAATGTTGTGCTTGCTTTTATCGGACAGAAGTGCCTTTTAAATAAGTTTAATCGTATTTAGTAGAGATAAAAAAATAATAAAAAAATTTGTTTGACTCAATTTTGCCGGGAAGATTCCATTATAAAATACAAATCCATCCTTTTGATATTTCTCATGCGAGCATCTGCATATCAGCGTTGACGTCAAGTGACTGTCGCAACAAAAAGTTGTCGTCACCTATCAATGACACAGCACCATCGCATTGTTAATATGATAGTATGTAATCACAAATAAACACTTAATTGAGTTGTTTCAAAGCTTCTGAAGATATACAATGTACATCATGATAAAGAGAATAAGGTTAGGTAGTATTGGTTTAATCAATCGATATGTTAAACGTATCCGAATTTGGTAAGAAGATAGCTGAGGCGAGCGGCATCAGCCGCCTGATGGAGGATTTGGGACATGCGCTTTCATCAGGTCGGGACATGCTGATGCTCGGAGGAGGCAATCCCGCTCATATTCCCCGGGTTCAGGAGCGTTTTCGGGAGAGTATGCAGAAACTTCTTGAAAGTGGCGGCGAATTCGAGCGGGCGATTGGGAATTATGACCCTCCCCAGGGCAATAAGGAATTTATTGAGGCCGTTGCGAGGTTGCTGGCCGATGAGTTTGATTGGGAAATAGAACCAAAAAACATCGCTTTGACAAATGGCAGTCAGTCTGCGTTCTTTATTCTTTTTAATATGTTCGCCGGTACATTTGAGGGCCGGACCAATAAGAAGATTCTATTTCCGCTTGCCCCGGAATATATCGGCTATTGCGATGTGGGTTTGGAAGATGGGTTTGTAGCAAGCAAACCGGAGATTGAACATATCAGCGAACATATCTTCAAATACCATATTGATTTTGACCGAATAAATATCACCGATGAAATTGGTGCCATTTGCGTTTCGAGGCCTACGAATCCCACAGGCAATGTTCTTACGGATTCTGAAATAGAAAAACTCAGCGAACTTGCCTTAGCGAATGATATTCCATTGATTGTTGATAATGCTTATGGCACGCCCTTTCCGAATATTATCTTTACGGAGGCCAAACCATTGTGGAATGAGCATACGATTGTATGTATGAGCCTTTCCAAACTTGGTCTGCCAGCTGCGAGAACGGGCATTGTCATTGCTGGCGAAGAGATTATCGATATGGTCTCGCGGGTCAATGCCAATATGAACCTTGCGCCGGGTAGTTTGGGGGCGGCCATAGCAACCAACCTTGTGCGCAGCGGCGAGATTATTCATTTGAGCCGGGAGGTTATAAGGCCATTCTATGAAAAGAAGGCAGGCGACGCTGTTCAGCAGCTTTGCGATGGATTAGATGGAATAGATTTTCACATACATAAGCCTGAAGGCGCGTTCTTTTTATGGCTTTGGCTGAGAGGGCTGCCTATTACAGACCATGAGCTTTATGAACGGCTGAAAAAAAGAGGGGTATTGATTGTGCCCGGCCATTACTTTTTCCCGGGCCTTAAGGCCGAATGGAAGCACAAAAACGAGTGCATCCGCATCAATTACGCACAAGATAAAGAAATAGTGTCCGCGGGCCTTAAGATTATAGCTGACGAAGTAAAAATTGCCTATGTCTCTGCATAAGCTGATTATGCTTTCTCGATTACATAATCGAAGAAATATGTTTTTCCCGAAAGAGCCGTTTCATACAACAAGGATTGATTTGCCTTTTGGCAGGTCTAAGCATACGGTAATGTTGCGGTCATCGGTGTGAAAGGTTCCGGTTTCCAGTTGCAGCGGTTTTTGAACTTTTCGCAATTGAACAGGTTTTCCATCGACGACAAGCTGAGGCGCTTTTTGCGAATAGGTCCTGGTCTGGACTGTAAATCGTGTCGTGGCGAAAGGAGCGTTGAATGTTACACGGGTGTCCTGCTTTTCGATTTGAGTAAGTTCCTTTGCGGCCCAATAGCGTGAGATTTCAGAAAGTTTCATCCAGATTAGATTGTCGTAGCGAGAGTGGATACGCTTGACCACTTCTTTGAAGATGTTAAATCCTATTTCTTCTCCGTTGAAATAGATGCCGGGCCAGTGACAGACGAGTATGGCCGGTTCGCCCTTGTCGATGACCTGTGGCAGGCGGCCGCCTTTGAGGTCTTCGGTAATGAACTTGTCGACGGAGCCGGGATTGAGGCCGTCCCAGCCGCCGAACCAGTCTCCTGTACAGCCGATTATGGAGACAACGCATTTTGGATTTGTTCCGGTAAGGCCGGAGGCATATTCGACGCGCGGAGCGACACTGCGGTCGTCTGTAAACAGATGGCGAAAATAATGTGGGATTTCGGCTTTGAATACATCGCGGCAGGATTCGAGGGTGGCCTTGGCAAGGTTGTCGCGATTGCGGTTGCCAAAGCCGCCGGGTGTGGTTATGCCCTCGCAGTCGNNCCCTCGCAGTCGAGACCGACGTTCTTGAGGATTCGCAGGGCGTAGGCCATATAGTCGGCCAGCTCATCGGCGGACTTGTCCTGGCTCCAGCCGGCGTTCTCTATGTAGTAGCCGGTCTTTTCGGGGTATGGCCGGCCGGTCTTTGTGTTGATAACCCAGGTGTGGGTGATCATCTCCGGGTGGATGTCCCAATCAGGCATCATAAACTCACGGACCAGCTTTAGGCTGTCATCAAGTTCCTTTTGCGACCAGCCGGGCAGGTCGCGGTCAAGCCAGCCTACTAAAGCAGGATACGGGACGATTGTATATTTGCCCTTGACCTTGTGTTCGCGGCACCACTGGCCGAACTTGCGGACGAAGGAATCCGGTATCTCGCGGGGCAGGCTGCGCCAGTCCTGCTTGTATCTGTCGGGCCATGCCGTTGCGAAATGCGGGATGCCGAAGTGGGCCATATTCACAAGGCAGGTCGAATCATCGATGATGAAGCTCATGGGAACGCGGTTCTGCGGATTGAGAACGGTGACATCCGCAGCCTGCTTTGGCCGCTCGCCCTTGTCCTGAGCGAAAGTCGGTTGGCTTTTTAACGCAACCTTAGCGCCAGCTGCCGCCACCGCTGCCGTTATCAAAAAATCACGTCGATTCATTATGTTTTGCGCGTGCATATTACGACCTCCTTACCGTTTCTATCCAACTTTAATGTACTGTCCTTTTCATGGATCGTCAATCCTTTTCATATCAGCCGGAATTGCCTTTCATTTTTCATTATATCGAGCAATGAGCACCGGGCCCGGCAATAATACTTCGATGCCATGGTGCTCGGTATCCGATAACAGCGTAATTTGATTTTTACCCGGCCTAAGATGTTCGGGATTGACATCGGCTATTGTAAAGACCACATCGTGTACGGCCCTGCGGGAAGTAATCGAATATGGGTGGCCGTTAATCTTAAAAGGTTCCTTAACCTTGCCTTCGCCGCCATCCCAGATTTTTATCATGAGCTGCGCACGCTTGAGGAAGGATATATCTTTGGGCAGCTTGATGGCTGCTTTCTTTTCCTTTGAGTCCCGCGACCAGAATGGAGTAGGCATTGAAGTGCATTTGTACATAACGACGAGGTTTCTATCGGCAGGAAAAGTAAGGTTATCAAGGATGTCAGTAACGTAATTAAATCCACCTTTCATTTTTATCAATGCGCAAATAGCCATAGAACCGGGTTGAGAAGGAACCATAGTGGTATCCCATTTAACTGTAAAAGGCGGCTTAGAAGTAGAGCCGATGTGGTTTCGATATTGTTTTTTTTGCGTGAATTCGTGCCAATCGTTTTCGCGTCCGTCTCCGTCATCGTCAAAGCCAAGGTATCTCCCGAAATAATCTACTGATACGATGGATTGTTCAAGTTTCTTTGGGTAGGAAATCGAAATCTCGGCGATATCGTCAAGAACGTTACCTAGATTGGATAATTTTACACTTGCGGAAAATTCCTTTAGGCCGTTCCGGACCAAATCGGGATGGTCATCTTTTAAAAAGCACCGAACAGCGGCATTATCTATAATGAAGTGTCCCCAGAAAGAAGTGCCTCTATCGCATACAAACTGAAAGGCGTTGGTACCAGTTACCAGATGGTTGACTTTCACAGGAATCACTGGATAACTGTAGGTGCAGTGCCCTGCCGCTGCACCTGCTTCGGGGACGTTATAAATTTGTCTTCCATTAGGCAGGAATCTCTTGTTAGAGGTCCCGGGATGGCCGCCCCACATCTCCAGGTATAGTTGGGCCGCTTTTAACTGAAAGAGGTCTTCGTCTATAGAGACGAGCATTAAACCGTTGGCTTTTGCCTCGCTTCTTTTCCCGAATGTTTTGTGCAGGCTTAGCTCCGTGTCGTTTACGCGGAGGCGACCTCTGCAATTTGTAATGTCTTCGTTCCATTCGGCCCAGTATTCCCTGTAGAACTCACCTGCATTGACCATCTTGCAGAAGAGGATTAGTAGAACAAAGGAAGCCGTAATAACTACTATGGTTCGTTTCATATTCATTCCTTTTTCTTCATATCAATCTTATTTGCGCTCGGCTTTAAGGTAGAGAACGGCATCGCCCTTGAAAGGGGCCTCGAAATTTTTCTCTCCATCAACTGCCTTTATTGTACCTTCAGATACAACCTTGCCGTTATCTGGATTGAGCCATTCGTATTTGTATGTACCTGACTTGAGGTTTACCGTGACACGTGGATTGTCCTCCGAAGGATTATAGACCAGGTATTCATTCCCCGGATTTGCGAGACAGTATTTTGTGGAGGCCAGATTGTTGTGTGGCTTCATTGCAGTCAGATTCATTTCCTCGGCGTAGCGGCGCGTGTAGCCCATGCTCCGACGGATAGGGTCCCATCTGGAATCAAATTTGTTCCCGAGTACAATACCGTCGTACGGATCCATGAAGATTGGATTGTGTCCACGGAGAAAACTTTTCCATACCCATCCCTGGTTTCCTCCGATTCCCCAGAGGTGGTCGGTGTCGTTAAGAATGACTTTTCGGCCGTCGGCAGCCGGTGGATTGTCGCGGTAGCCGCCCTCGCGATTTGGTGAAATCCAGTCGGCGGGGCTTTTGAACAATGTTTCATTCTTACCGGCCCGATACTGGAATGTCATTCCTACAGGATGCTGTTTTGGTTTTTTCTTTTCATATCTTTTGATGTAGCTAATCATATGGTACTGCCATTCGGTCGAAGGCGGATGGTTTTCGTTCGATATTTCATATAGCATGTTATCGAATTTGTTGACCGTATCGATAACTTTACGAACGTAGGCTTCCTGCAAAGCGGTGACGGCCGGGTTGCTTAGAGTATGTATTTCGAGACCTTTACCGTCTTTGTTTGTGTCTCCATCAATGTTGTTTATGTTATTCTTCGGATTGAATGGATGCCCCTCCCAGGCCCCTTGTGAGAATTGCATCGCCCATCCTTCAAAGAGCATAACGGACACGTAAATCCCGCGGTCTGCGGCGGCTGATACTCGCCGGCGCAGTCGGTCGAAATAGGTTGAATTGTACTTTTTCAGGTCGAACTTTGGTTTTCCGTCTGTGGCCTTGCCCGGACCGGTGCGGGCAAAGGGTTGTGGTGCAGCTGTGTGGAGCTTGTTTTCTCTGTTTGCCTTTGTATTCCAGGTGACCGGCTCCCATGTCCACATACGTATGAAATTGTGGTTTAATTTCTGCATCCAATTCAAGCAGGCGGTAAAGTCGAATTTAGGCGGCGGGTCCGTCGGGCCGATATCGACAAGGTTTGACCATGTGTGTGAACCGGTCAAATAGATAACCTTGCCGCTTCCATCGGTAAAGTAGCGCCGATTTTCGGTGTGGACACGCAAAGGGCCTTGGAGGTTCCCAGGAGCACTTGTACAAAAATTATCGATAAAGCATAAAAACAATATACAGCTTAGCATCATCGTTTTTTTGTGAAGTGTGCTTCTATACATAGCGATTCTCCTTATCAAGTATATTCAGAAGTTCTGTGTGTTAGTTTTTACCCTACTTCTTTCGTTTCACGATTTCCTCAGCCAGCTTTTCACGGGCTGCAAGGAACTTGTTAGGTTCTTTTGAAAAATCCCACCAGTTTGGTGCAACGGTATTCACAATCTTTTCTACAACTTTATCGCCTGTCAGGCTTTCAAGGATAGTAAAATACTCATAGTCTTCCATGCCGTCCCGAAGGTTCTTCATACGCATACTGCAAATGGGGCCGTCGATGCCGCATGGAGTCCCCGGGTAGAATAAGAAACCACCTCCGTTGAAATGTATGCCGTAATGTGAAAATGCCGGATTCAACCATGGCTCTATAACTGTTGTAATTGTCGTCCAGTATAACAGCCCTGTAATATTATATCGCCGGTTAATCCACATTGGAACGCGGTAAACGGTTAACGGGCGGTCGATATGCCAGTATGGCGGGTCAAGGCCTTTGACTTTGTCATATTCGGGATGGTATCGCGGCGACCTTTGAACCAGAGCGGTATAAGACCAGACTTCGTCTCCGTGTGCGATTTTTTCATTGATTGTTTTTTCATCGATAAAGCTCCACAGGGGACACCATATATCCACAGCCGGGTCAATATCGGGCCAGGATGGATTCTGTGGGTAAGTCTGTTCGACAACAAGACATTTCAATTCCGGAACCGCTTCGTGGACAAGCTCACCAAGAACGAGGACCTGCTCATAGTTTGCCCGTAGGTTCGGCTCATCCAGCATATAGAGATACGCCCGTTTCTCCCAGCCGTTTTGCTTCAGATATTCGTAAAACTGGCGGTAGTAACGGATAGCTTTTTCCCGTGCAGATGGAGGGATTTGTTTGTAATCATCCTTTAACGTCGACCTTGGCAGAGAAAAAAACGGTGCCCTTGGAATCTCGAAATCAGTCACCTTAAATTTATCGATAAATTCTTTTAATGCCTTATGCCTCTCCCCAATGATGTTTAACGAGCCGTCACTTTTGACTTCGGGCAGCAGACGCCGCGGGATTGGCGGATTGATACGGTTTTCAGCCATTGCCCGGCAGTATCGCATTTCAATCTGGTTAAACTCTTCGGAATTACGTTTTAAATCGAAATATCGGGAAATATTGTAGAGACCGCCGAAGTGGTTTTTATGGGTGGGGCCATCTGGAAGGGTAAAATCCCATACGGTCAGGTTCACAGGAATTCGGGCGGAGATATTACCCGCCGCGGTGACGGTAACTTCTCCATTATACATTCCAGCTGGGATATTTTTGGGAATGTAGACGTCCACCCATACCGGCTGGTTCTGCCCCCTGAAAACCTCAAAGGGTATGGCATACATTTCATGGCCTACTGTAGTAACAGGTTCGCCCCACCTTTTGCTAAACTGACGGCGCGGCTCGATGGGTTTGCCGGTCAGAGGATTTATGAAGGGAACAAGAGGATCGGGATATAAACCGGGACCAAGTTCCGCTCTTCGAGTGGACCTTCTTACGCGAACATATTCGGCCCTGAAGAGTTTAATATTGGACTTGCCGATTTTTGCCCCGTTTTTTCCGATAAGGTCGGAAATCACCACATTCACAACCNNGCCCTGAAGAGCTTAATATTGTCCCTGCCTATTTTTGCACCGTTTGTACCGATGAGATCGGAAATCACCACATTCACAACCTTGATATTTTGTTCTGGGGCAGTAACGACGACCTGGAAGGACTCAACCTCATTTTTCGCGGATTTAATCTCCACCTTTGCTTCCCCATAAGGTTGCTGATCCTGGCCTATCCGCTCCATACTGCTTAGTCCGGTTAATCTTATCTCTTCTGCATAACATGCAGTTGAAGCAAGACAGAAAATAAATAGAAAAATAATAAATACAGCTTTGCCTTTCATAATTTACCTCCAGTTTATTGCAGCGAAATAGTCCGGCAGCGACCGGGTGTGGCTGGTACTTTGATTTTCGCGCCGTCTATGGTAATTTCAACAGGGAAATCATCCTTTTTAAAATCCGTTCGACGGATAAGAACGCGATTTCCTAATTTCAGCCCGGAGATTACGGTCCCCGGCTGCTTTGGAACATTGAAATTGATTGGCATCCCCTTAGATAGAAATTGTCCATACTGCTGGGCCTGAGCATATACCTGATGAACGAGTTGGATTTCTTTTGCCGCGTCCTGTCGCCCGCACCAAACAAAGAATGTGTCTGTTCCTCTCAATAGCATATGCCACAACAGCTCCTGATATTTTACCTCACTGAATTGTTTTACCGCCCCGCCTGAAGGTCCGGAGCCGACAGTGTTCCAGTGTACAAAACTGATGATGGGAATCTGAGCAGGCGTATTTTCTCCCGCATTGCTTGCCACCATCAGCATATTGTAAAACCATCGGTAGTCGGTATCGGCATAGTCATACCAATCAAAAATCCTGCACCATGTGTATACTACAGGCATGGCAAATGTATAACTGGTTTCAGGGAATTCATGATACCATTTTCGATACTTCGCGAGTTGGTCCGGCTTATAGGGTTGTCCCTCAACGTAATATTCGAAGTAATCATACCAGTAGCGGTAACCATTGTGTGGATACACACCGTAATTGCCGACGAGCGCCTTAGGAAAGTTCGTTGTAACCGGTTCTGCATAAGACTGTCGCTGTAATTGGCACCTGAGTTTGCGAAGGATGCTTTGAAACTGATCAAAATCATCGACGTTCTTTATATTTTGACGACAACGCCGGCATCGCTTCGAGGCGGTTTGTGCTTTGTTGAACTCGATGGGGCCATCAATTTCCCAATCGACAAAGATAAAGTCAATATCCAGCACGGCCCTCTTATATTCCTTAACAAAGAATTCGACCTGCTCGCGTACAGCAGGAATACGGAAATCAAGCGCGAAAGGACAGCCCATGTTTTTTTTGCCGAAAGAGTCGTCCCAAAACGGCTTGCCCTCGTCATCTATATGAGCAGTCCGTTTGTCCCCATTGAAGAATGAGTAGAGACATCCGGTAGCATTGATATTTATGCGCAGGCCCAACTTTTTCTGAGCTTTGCCAATCGTGAAAGCTTTAGTCAGACTTTCCCTGCGATTCCTTGGGTCCCAGGAGCTAATAAGGCCGACACCTCTTTCGTTGAGTTTTATGACTAATTCTTCTGCGGTTGTATCATCGAGCGGTCCCGGATCCATGGCGTTCCAAAGATAAAGCGGCAAACGATCGCCCCTGTTATATACGAGAGGTTTTGCATTATCCAGGACGACATGGATATGAGGCGGCCATTTTACTGTTTTTTCTTTAACCTGACCGCCATGCGCAATGTTTGACGACAGATATGCTATTATTAATACCGCAATTATCCTGTGCCCATTCATTATCGGTATCCTGATGTTGTCTCCGAAGTGTCTTTTATACCATCTTTGGAGAAAAACTAAAGTATAATTTGACGGCAAATAACGAGCCATGATATATTGTAGAAAGTGTCAATGTGTTTTTTGGTTCGGTACACGAAGCATTCAATCGGAGAGACAAGTCCTTACGGCTGAAAAAATGACATTTTATGAAAAAATGGAGAGAAAAATGAGACTAAAACTAAAACAGACGTTAAACAATTATATATACAGTAAATTGATTGTTGTCGGTTTGATATTGACGCTGAGTATGTCGGCATTAGCCGCAGAAAAAGCACGTTTGGGACCATCGGTCGACTTCAGCCATGGAGACCTCAAAGTATCGGGTAACAAAAGATTTATTGTCCACGAGGACAGAACGCCCTTCTTTTATTTGGGCGATACGGCGTGGGAACTTTTCCACCGGCTAAATCGAAAGGAAGCGGAAAGGTATCTTGAAAACCGACGTCAAAAAGGATTCACCGTTATCCAGGGTGTTGTCCTTGGTGAACTGGATGGATTAAATACACCGAATGCCAATGGTGACAGGCCCTTTAAAAATAATGACCCGACTAAGCCTAACGAGGCCTATTTCAAACATGTGGACTTTATCGTCAACACGGCCAATGAAAAGGGAATATATATCGGCATGCTTCCTACATGGGGTGATAAGGTGACAAAAGCGTGGGGCAAGGGGCCTGTGATTTTTACAAATAAGAATCTTGAAGCCGCTCAGGATTACGGCAAATTTTTAGGCGCCCGTTATAAAGACAAGCCCAATATCATCTGGATACTCGGAGGGGATAGGGTAGCAGACAACGCCGAGAATATCTGGCGAGCGATGGCGAAAGGAATCAAAGATGGTGACAAGGGTAGGCACCTTATGACGTATCATCCTCAGGGGGGACGCTCCTCAGCGGAATGGTTCCACAATGATAAGTGGCTGGATTTTAATATGCTGCAATCAGGACATGGTAGATTCGACAACGATAACTACAAGAGGGTGTCAGCCNNATGCTGCAATCAGGACACGGTAGATTCGACAACGATAACTACAAGAGGGTGTCGGCGGATTATAACCGCAAACCTACGAAGCCCTGTCTGGATGGTGAACCGCGCTATGAAGACCATCCTGTAAACTGGAAGCCAAAGAATGGCTGGTTCAATGACTTTGACGTTCGACAGGCGGCCTACTGGGCTCTTTTTGCCGGGGGATTTGGTCACACCTACGGCTGCCACGATATCTGGCAAATGTTTGCACCAGGACGCGCCCCCATATCATCGGCACGCAATTACTGGTATGAAGTACTCGATTTGCCGGGTGCATGGAATATGATGCACGTTCGAAACCTTATTGAATCACGCCCCTTTCTGGATCGTGTTCCTGACCAGTCGCTTATTTCCGGCGGAGCAGGAACAGGAGGCCGGCATGTCCAGTCAACGAGAGGAAAAAGCTACGCTTTTATTTATATACCATACGGCCAGAATGTGAAAATAAATCTGGGAAAAATTTCAGGTCAAAAGGTCAAAGCATGGTGGTTTAATCCGCGTTCAGGACAGGCAAAGCCAATCGGTACATTTTCCAACAGCGGAACACAAGAATTCGACCCGCCGGGCAAAACGACCCGCGGCAACGACTGGGTGCTGGTACTTGACGATTCCGCTAAGCAATTCCCGAAACCGGGGACTATCAAAAAGTAGCCTACTTCCGCCCTATCGGTTAATCGTTATTTCCAATGTCTGGCCTTCGGACAGGACCAACTCATTCTTTATAGTAATGTCAAGGCGACTATCGTTCAACTTGTAGTCAATTTTTACGGACCTGCCTGCCGCTGTTACAGAGACTTTCACGTTTTGGAAACTTTCAGGTACAGCAAAAGCAAGAGTTTTAAGTCTCAGCCTACCCCAGCGTACTTCTATTTCTTCGCGTTGTATTTTACGGCTTCGTTTTTGAGTGAATGTCCCCCACCCTTCTGCACATGTAAAGGCAGCGCGGAAATCTTCGGGTGTTATTGCCGGTGCGAAGCCGAGATGTCCCTTGGGGCCGTGGTATTCGTAGCCGGCCAGAGCTGCGTAAACTCCCCAACTGGCAAACGCCCGAGCATAGTGATCGCCGCATTCAACCTCGTTGAAAGGATTATGCTTGGCCGGGTGGTAACGTTTCTCAATGCCGTAGCAGATGGCAAGTGCCTCATCAAGCATATCCTCCCAGACCATGTGGCCGGCGACCTGGTATTCAATACCCGTCCATATCTCGTTTTTGTAGCGAACACCTTCTGCGATATATGGACTCTTGGGCCAGGTACAGGTGAATAAACCCGGCTCTCCGGGGCTTGCAAACCATCGCTCCGGTTTGTGGTTGACGTTGTATGGCCCGATATCCGGTGCCCAGTTGTATTTCCAGACTGATTGCAATGCCTTGTTAACATTTTCCGGTGGATAGATGTAGCCGAGTCCGAGTAAATGTGCCCAGCCTTGCCCGAAAAGCTGGTCGGACAGACACCCTTTTTCGTATTGGTGTTTAGGATACTTTTTCAAATCGACTTCTTGTATGAAGTATTCCCCATCCCATAGACGCTTAACAGTAAGGCGGCTGCCACTTTCGTAGATTTTTCGACATCGTTTTGCAAAAGCTTTATCGCCCGTTTCGTTCGCCATCTCTTCACCTGCACGAAGGGCTGCCAGATATAGCGAACCGACGAAGGTGTTGGCACCCTCGAAATTGATATCGAAGGTATTATGCTGGCTAATCTCAATAAGGCCGTCATCGTTACCGTCACGGATAATAGAAAACATCAGTATCTTTTTGATATGTGGCCAGTTACGTTTCAAAAATGTATTATCGGCGGACATCAGGTGTTCACGATAGGCCTTAAGAACTGTGCCGCACTGACCATCGGCTGCATAGGCGCGATTGCTTCGAAAACCGACCAGACCGCTTTGGCTGTCAAATCCCTCGCCAAAGTCCTGCATCTCCCGGGCACTGCGCTCTAATTCTGGAAATAGACGGGCGAGAGCATGGGCATAATTCCAAACATGAGTACAGGTTCCTGCACAACAGCCGACGCCCTCCCATCCCCAGAAACGACCGCTCTTCCACCAGTGACAGGTTCCTGTAGAAAGGTTGCACACCGTTGAATGAAGCCGGAAAAGCAGCCAGCGGGGTAACGTACTGTCCTCGTAAAAAGTTTTATGCCATTTTCGGGTTTCACCCGCAAGACGTTTATGGTTATCGAGGATAAAGTGAGCGACTTCTGAGGCATTGTTGAAGCGGTTGGCGTACTCGTGGCCGTGCTCGTAGTTAGGGAAGAACCAGGCAAGGACGAACTGTAGTGTTGTTTTTGCTCCCGGAGCAAGTTTCACCGTGTTAGTTGCCATACCGGTATTTCTTCTCTGTGTCACGGGGAAAGCAATATTGTTCTGAACGGATATTTTCTTTTTCAGGGTATCGCCGGCCAAAGCAATAATGTTGGATGCCTCGGAAGGCGAACAGGCCTTACCGTCAAAGGCCAACACCAGTGAGCCGTAATCGGGCAGTTTATCCACAGGGCCGGAGGGGACTTTTTCGGGCTTGTCGGAGAGCTCAATCTGGTCGATGTTGATATGTCCCCATCCGCCGGAAGCCTTGTCTACTATCTGAATCTGTGCCTGTTTGCCCTCCAGTTCTTCAACATCCCAGAAATACCATTCGAGCTTTTCATTGCTTTTGCCGACCGCGGTTCGCACGACTTTGCCGTCGATTAGCAGGTTGATACAGGTTTGGCCGATATGATTGCCGCCACCGATGAGGAAGTTGATGAACTTTCGATTGATTTCAAACGGTGGTGAGGTCAGTGTGCCATGAGGAACATCTTTGCCCAGATATGTATTTACCAGGCCCTTGCCGAGAAACCCGCTGACAGGATTCTGTTCGGCCAATGTGCCATGGGCAGGACCTTTACCGAATGCCTGCCCTGTGGATTTCCAGTCGCCATAGTCGGGCCCCTCAAAATCCGCTATGACAATTTTTGACCTCGGTGAAGGGACATCTTCATGTGTAGGTGCTTCCTCGGCTGTGTGGACAATAAGGCTTCGATTTTTCTTTTTTTGAATTTGTGAACGGCGTTGTGCCAGAACAGATTTTGCCGAATCCATAAGAACGGCGTTTTCAAGCCAGCCCAAAATGCCGACTTCCACCGCCCTCTTGGAAGTATTTTCAAGTGTGATATGGAAGAGCGTTGCCGGAAGGGCCGAGTCTTTTGCGTTGAGCGGAATAAAGGGTGAGAAAGCCTCCATCTCTACTTGTAAGGGAAAATTGGGATTCTTATAACGAACCAAACCGATGGGATATTCTCCGGTAAATTCTACGATACCGAAATCCCGATTCAATTTTTTGGCGAGTGTTCTGCCATTACTTTCTACGACAACAGCGAAACCTGAATCCACCGGTGAATCAGGCCTGTATGTTCGGTAATTGTCCCTTCCATAACCGCTGAAAACGTGGCGGTTGAAGATTTGCCAGACAGCAAGCGTCCCATCTCCGCGCAGATAAAGTTGACCGGTCGCGATACCTCCAACGGGCATTCCTATCGTGTCGAGGTCTTTGCCTTGATAAGTCTGTCTCTTTCCGCGCTCATACATTTTTCTTATCGCATTTCGTGAGAGTCCTTTATCAGCGGGAATGACATGCCCTTTTCGTATTTTAGCAGCTTGAGCCGTGCTGAGAGATACTACTAAAAAACTGAATGCTGCGAACTTAATAGTTGTTGTTGAAAGTTTTCCCATCATCCACTTCCTTTCTTTTTATTGAAGAGCTAATTATATTTGACGTCCTCCGAGTCAGCATACTTAAGAACGTAGTCAATAAAGGCAATCTATCCGCTTCTGAGTGCGGTTCTTATGTTCCTATCAATATCCTAATATGTAAAGGATCTTAGGACATATATGGTATCAGGACGCTTCTTTTAACTTAAAGAACAACACAAATATCAGGATACACACAAACGCAATCCCTGCGGGAACCATGAATATTTGTCGCCACTGGAACTTTTCATCTTTTCTGTATTTATCCATGACAATCCCGGCAAACTGTGTACCGAAGAACAGGCCGATGCCCATTGTAGCAGCAAAGATGAGACCTTGCATTGTCTTGAGAATTTCCTTTGTTGCGACTGTTTTTACGAAGATCTGGCCTACGATTATAAAAAATACGTAGGCAAGGCCATGTAGTGATTGCGAGCAGATGATGAGCCAGCGTGGTTTTGATCTTATATAAATCAGATACATCAACAACCAGCACGCTGCTCCCACAGTTAGTGTCCATTTGATGCCAATCTTTTCCATCAGGGCAATCATTAGGAAAAATGTAGCTATTGCCTGAATTGCCTGTGCGATGGCCATCGAAGCAGGCACATTCTTTGGAGGAATTCCCATGTCCTGCATAAACTGGGCCGTACCAAGAAAATAAAACTGCATCAGGCCGGCAATAATCATTGAGATGATAATAAAGATTAGAAAATTGAATTCACCCAACATCCCCATTGCCTCCATGATAGGATTACCTTCCTTTGCCGGTGGAGTATTTGGAAGAAAGAGACAACTTACGGCCATAATCACCGAAAGGATGGCAGCGAGATAAAGGCAGTCCCGACCCTGCTCCCCTGTTTTGAACTTCCATCGCCACCCCGTAAGAAAATAACCAACCAGTGCCCATGCAATAGGTGCCCAGATGAATATATTAGCGGAGGCAGCATCGACGGCTTTGTCGTCGTCGGAAAAGACTTCACCTAACTGTTGAAACATCAAAGAGTTTACGAGTGGCATCGAAGCTGCGAAACAAATAGAGTATAAAAGCATCACAACAAACAGACTCTTGAAGGTATCTTTCCTGGCAGCGGTGAACAGCAGCATTGCCCCAATCAAATGTGTCATAAGAAGCAGCCGCTCCGTGCTCATATACTTATCGGCAAGCCAACCAGCTATCAGTGGGAATATGATGCAGGCCAGGGGCAATGTCGCATAGATCCATCCGGTCTGTTTGCCGCTCATCTTCAAAGGCCCCAACAGGCGGGCCGCCAGTACCGGCGCCCATGCTCCCCAGATAGCATATTCCAGGAACATCATTGCGCTTAACTTCAGATAAAGTTGCCAATCCATTGTGTTCTCCTTAACTTTTACTACAGATTTTGATTGACCAATACGCTCTCAATTTACATTTTTCTAATTCAGGATTCCCATTTTACCTGTCATAAAGCAGATTACAACATAGAAACTACGAAATTTTAATTCAGGATGCATATGGAGTCAAACAACAGTTTTTCAAAAAGAACTGTATTTATGAAGAACCGTTGACAAAATGAGAGTGCCTGGATTAAACGATGTGCCTACAGCTTATCGGGATAAAAAAAAGGGCATTTAACCTACTTTCTTAAATATAAATCTTTGACCGGGAATACAGGTTTACATCCCGTTAACGCGTTAAATTAAAGGAAACGTATATAGTAGGGACACTAAAAAACCGATACCAAAAAAACCAATTCATATATGTTTCGTACTTTATTTTAGACCTATAAATAACGTGATTACAGGAACTTAAGTTAAAAGGACTTGATTTAGCTTTGAAAAAATGCTATAATAAATAAAAATAATTGTATCGATAATAACGACTTTAAGGCCCATAAGACTAAATAGCCAATAGAAAATCTTCATCAGTGGCCTTCAATTATCATTACCGAGGAAGGAGTTAAAATGTCGAAATTTGGGAAAGCCTCATTGTTATTGCTACTATTGATAGTTTCTTTTGCAGCTTCAAATGACGTCTATTCGGCCATAATAGGGGATTTGGATGGAAACTACCTTGTTGATTACAGAGATGCACGGATTTTGGCCGAGGAGTGGTTGGATCCAATCTGTCTCATTTCCGGTTGTGTATCCGAACTGGATAGCGTTGAAGGTGTAGCTGGAGGCGATTGGGCCGTCCTGGCAAATAACTGGCAGAAGCAGGAAGCATTCGTCGTCATCAGCGAGTTCATGGCAGCCAACATTAACACTTTACTGGATGGAGACGGCCAGTCTTCAGACTGGATTGAGATTTACAACCCGACGGATAAAACCCTAAGTCTGGGTGGCTGGTATCTGACAGACAATGATGCCAACCTAATCAAGTGGCAATTCCCAAGCGGTGTAGAGATTGAGCCGGGTAAGTTCCTGATTGTCTTTGCTTCGGATAAAAAATACGATGAAAATCCCTTTAATTACCCTTACCTTGATCCTGCCGGTTATTATCATACTAATTTCAATATCGACCAGGGAGGAGAATATCTGGCATTGGTTGCGCCTGATGGTTTGGATATCGTTCATGAATATAAACCGCAATTCCCCAACCAGTTGACCGATGTTTCGTATGGATTGGCACAGCACGCAATTACGATTGTCTCGTCTGGGGCGACAGCATCCTATCATGTGCCTACAATTGCCGATTCATCACTTGGAACAACCTGGACGGAATTAAGTTTTGATGACTCCGGCTGGGATAGCGGTGAAACGGGTATTGGCTTCGGAAATGTTGTTTCAGGA
>JABAHS010000562.1_pt13 | contig 22446 bp, 26 predicted proteins | sample 7062111 | NCBI WGS metagenome assembly JABAHS01 (sample SAMN14534600, study PRJNA622989) | marine sediment metagenome | biome: marine biome [ENVO:00000428]; feature: marine pelagic biome [ENVO:01000023]; material: deep marine sediment [ENVO:00002113]; isolation source: pool of 4 deep marine... | reverse complement strand
CGGTAGATCTCCACGCGATCGCCGCTGTCCAGCGGCCTGCTCGGCGACACGCGCTGTCCAAATATGCCGAGACCACCGCCACGCAGATCGATTGCCGGGAAACGCTGCAGCAGGCCCGAGCGGCGAACCGCCTCGCGCGCGCTCGTGCCGGCCGGCACCCGCAGGGCCACGATTACCTGGCAGTCGGGCAGCGCGTACGCGACCTCGACATCAATGAGCTCGTCTTCAGCCATACAGATGCCTGGCCCGCCGACAGAAAGCGTCGACCATGGTGTCGGCGATCTCGCTGAACAGCGGTCCGAGCGTTCGCCGCAGCAGCGGGTTGGCGAGCTCGAACTCCAGATCGAACACGATGCGACATGCCGATCCGTCGACACTGATGAACTGCCAGCGGCCCTGCAGATGTCTGAAAGGGCCATCGACGAGCTCGATGTCGATGCGCGCGTCGCGCGTCATCACATTGCGCGTGGTGAAGGCCTTCCTCAGTGGACCACGACCGATCTCCAGGCGCGCCTCGACGCTCTTCTCTCCGGGCTGCACGACGCGCACGCCGCGGCACCAGGGCAGGAACTGCGGGTATTCCTCCACGTCCGCGACCAGGGCGTACATGGCGCTGGCGGCGTAGGGAACGAGTGCACTTCTGCTGACTGACTGAAGCATCGCATCCACCGGGGCGCCCGGATGGTAGCACACGCGGCTATCGACACCGCCCGGCTTGTGAAACAATTTCCAGGCTGCGGAAAAGCCATGTCAAAGAAAAAGCGACGAAAAGGCGCGGACGCCAACACCATCGTAGTCAACAAGAAGGCGCGCCACGACTACTTCATCGAGGACACTCTCGAGGCGGGTCTTGCGCTCGAGGGCTGGGAGGTCAAGAGCCTGCGCGAGGGCCGCGTGCAGCTGCGCGAGGCCTACGTGATCCTAAAAGACGGGGAAGCCTGGCTGGTCGGCGCCCACATCACGCCGCTCACGAGCGCCTCCACCCACGTCTCGACCGATCCGACCCGCAGCCGCAAGCTGCTCCTGCACCGCGACGAGATCGATCGATTGGTGGGCGCTGTCGAGCGGCGCGGCTATACCGTGGTGCCCACCCGCATGCATTGGCGCCGGGGACGCGCCAAGCTCGATGTCGGCCTCGCCAAGGGCAAGCGCAAGCAGGACAAGCGCGCCACCGAGAAAGACCGCGACTGGCAACGCCAGAGGCAGCGTCTCCTGAAAGAAGCCAAGTGACGCAGGATCGCGCCCGGCCAACGGTCCCCGCTGCCCCTCCATGGACAAACCGGGGGATGAGGGTGAAAACGGCGAGCGCCGCTCGGGTCACCCCACCCGGGGCGCCGACTTGTGAACCGCGCCTCCAAACCCCATATTGCTCCCTATGACGCGCCGGGCGTAGACTGCTCGGCGCGATGAAACGAAACGGGGGCGACCTGGTTTCGACGTGGGTAGCAAAACCCGAGGTGCATGCCGAGGCGCAGACAACCTCGTTAATCCAGCTGCAAACCAAGTTAGTTGCCAACGACGACAACTACGCTCTAGCTGCTTAATCCCAGCTAGCCTCTGACCGGGCCGTGCTTGTGCGCTCGGACTCCAGGGGTCACATTTCACAAGCTCGTGGAGGCCTTCGTCCCGCAGGACTTCACTAAAACCCAAGGGACTCGCCGTCGCACTGCCCTGCCCGTCGGGAGGTGAGGCGGCTAAAAGCAAAGACGCGGCTAAGCATGTAGAGCCGAAGGCGGAGTGCTTGCGGACGCGGGTTCGATTCCCGCCGCCTCCACCAATTCTTCGATCCGTGTGTTCCCCGACGAGACGCGCAGCGCGATTTGGGAGCCTCGTTCCCATTCAGTGCTGCAGGGTGGGGCCTGGGCGATATCGGCGCTCTGAGACGCTCTCAGGGCCTCTCAGGGGCATTTCTGGGCAAGGACGCGCTCAAATGACTGCTTTTCAAGTATAACCCCCTGAAATTGAAGGCATTAGTCCCCATGCAGCGGTTGCGCCGGAGCGACGCCATACGACTCTATATAAGAGTGTGACGAGAGGGTCGGCGGGGACCCGCCGCTAGGGATTGAGCTGGCAGGGCTGTGCGCCGGCCTCGCGCGTGTAGAGCATCGGGGCCAGCTCCTTGAGGGCCCTGCGATAGACCTCGCGCTTGAAGAAGATCACCTCCCGGCAGGGGTGCCAGTAATTGACCCACTTCCAGCGGTCGAACTCGGGGCGGCGGCAGGTGTCGAGCCTGACCGCGCTCTCCCTGCCTATCAGCCGCAGCAGGAACCACACCTGCTTCTGGCCGACGCAGGTGGGCGAGCCGTGCTTGCGGATATAGCGCTTGGGCAGCCGGTAGCGCAGCCACCCGCGCGTCGAGCCCATGATTTCCACATGCGCCGGCCGCAGGCCGAGCTCCTCGCCGAGCTCCCGGTAAAGCGCCTGCTCCGGACTCTCGTGGGCCTTGATGCCCCCTTGGGGAAACTGCCACGCGTTCTGTCCGGCACGACGCGCCCACAGCACCTGTCCCTGCGGGTTGGACAGGATGATGCCGATATTCGGCCGGAAGCCATCGGAGTCGATCATCGCGGCGCCTGGGAATTGTCTGATTGCGCCGAGCTAGTTTTCCACAGTTCTCGGCGCGGGCGCAAATACCGCCGCCGGAGCAGCCCTTTGCAGGTCGACGGCGGACGTCTATGCTCGTGAGCCCGAAAACCCCGCCGCTGGAGACATCCACGTGAGCATGGCGCTCTTCGATCTGGACAACACGCTGCTCGGCGGCGACAGCGACTACCTGTGGGGGGAGTTTCTGGCGACCGTGGGGGTCGTCGATGAGGACACGCATCGGCGCGAGAATGCGCGTTTCCTCGCCGCCTACAGCGCCGGCAGCCTGGACATCGACGCGTTTCTCGCCTTCCAGCTGAAACCGCTGGCGGAAAATACCCTCGAGGACCTGCTCGCTCTGCGCGAGCGCTTCGTGCGCGAGTGGATCGCGCCGCTGGTGCTGGACAGGGCACGCGCCCTGGTCGAGGAGCATCGGCGCAAAGACCACTGGCTGGCCATCGTCACATCGACCAACGCTTTCATCACGCGCCCCATCGCGGATCTTTTCGGCATCGTGCATCTGCTCGCCACCGAGCCTGAATTCGACGGTATGCGATACACGGGGGCCTACGTGGGGGTGCCCTGCTCGGGCGAGGGCAAGGTGCATTGGGTCAAGGCGTGGGCGGAACGCAACGACCTGACGCTCGCCGGGAGCTGGTTCTACAGTGACTCGTACCAGGACCTGCCACTGCTTACGCTCGTCGAGCACCCGGTCGCGGTGGATCCTGACGAGGCTTTGTGCGGACACGCCGAGCGGGCCGGCTGGCCCATTGTCAGTCTTCGTTGAGTAGAAAAAACGAAGCCCCTACCCTTTCGGGCAGGGGCTTTCGCGAGCTTCACAGACCGGCGTTGTCCCGCTGAGTCGAAGACCGGAGCCTCCGACTCCCTGACACGCCGCAAGCGCCCGGCGACGCTACTTCTTGGTCGCGCGCCGAGTGGCCTTCCTGCGCCTTCTGGCTGGCCGCGCTGCGGCAGCCTTTTTCTTCCGTGCCGGCCGGCGCTTGGCGGTCTTCTTCTTCGCCTTGCGCTTGGTGGCCTTCTTCTTGGCGGTCTTCTTCTTCGCCTTGCGCTTGGTGGCCTTCTTCTTGGCCTTGCGCTTGGTAGCCTTCTTCTTGGCTGCGCGCTTCTTCGCCGGCCGCCTCTTCGCGGCCTTCTTGCGCGTAGCCTTCTTACGGGTGGACGTCTTCTTGGCGGCCGCCCGCTTCTTCGTTGCTGCCTTTCTCGACGTTGTCCTCCGCTTAGAGGACCCCGCCTTCCGTTTCGTCGACTTACGTCGCGCTGTTACCTTTCTCGCTGCCATACTTCCGCTTCCCCGTGTGTCATGACACAACGTCACACTAAAAACGTCGTAACCATGCCTGGTTACGTGCTACTAGAGACCGTAGACCATTTTTTTTAGGTGTCAAGGAATTCGCAAGATAAAGTTCGCGAAGAAAAATAACTGCGCGGGTCAACTCGGATGCGAGATTCGCTCACCTGACTAATTATTGTGTCACGGTGAGCGTGATGGATGCGCGCCGCCGGCGCCGTATTCAGCGCGTCAACGCAGCGACGAGATCGTCGCGGATACGCTCGACATCGCCGATTCCATCGATTCGAACGAACTTGGGCGCGGCTTGGTCGCCGCTCTCCTGCCACGCACGATAATAAGAGATGAGCGGCTCCGTCTGCTCGTGGTAGACGTCCAGGCGCTTTTTCACAGTCTCCTCGCGGTCGTCCTCGCGCTGGGTCAACGGCTCACCGGTGAGGTCGTCTTTGCCGGCAATTTTCGGCGGATTGAACTCGATGTGATAGGTGCGACCGGAGGGCAGATGGACCCACCGGCCGCTCATTCGGCGCACGATCTCGCCGTCGTCGACCGCGATCTCGACCACGAAATCGATGCGCACTCCCTGCTCCTTGAGGGCCTCCGCCTGGGCTATCGTGCGCGGAAAGCCGTCGAAGAGAAATCCCCGCTCGCAATCGGCTCGGGCGATTCGCTCCTTCACCAGAGCGAGAATCAGGCCGTCTGAGACGAGGCCGCCCGCGTCCATGATCACTTTCGCCTCGCGGCCGAGCGGCGTGCCCGCCTTGACGGCAGCGCGCAGCATGTCGCCCGTGGATATCTGCGGAATGGAGAAATGCTCGGTAATGAAGGCTGCCTGAGTCCCTTTACCCGCGCCTGGGGCTCCCAAAAGAATCAGCCGCATGCTCCACCTCCAGAGGCACTCGCCGCCAGTTTACTTAATTTCCACCCGCCAAACAGTTCACGACCGGCGCCTTCACGAAGCACCGCCGAAGGCGTTGCAGCGCCCCGTATACGGCGTGCGCGCGGCTCGAATCGGATTGCCACGCGCATCAATGGGACTTGCCGGACGGGCGCCCCGCATGCAGGATGGGGCTCGGCGATGAAGATGCATCTGGACACCACCGCAGGCGCCCATCGCATTACCGGTTACGGATCCGGCTATGTGACGGTCGACGAGACGCGGCTCACGCGCAGCCTCGTCGTCACCCCCGATGTGCTGATCAACGACTGGAGCCCGCAGAGCGTGGTCGAGCTCGACGAGGCGGCACTGGAAATCGTGGCGCACCTGCGCCCGGCCATCGTGCTGCTCGGAACCGGCGCCCAGCAAAGCTTTCCGCCTTCCAGGCTGCTCGCCGGGCTTTTCGCCGAGGGCATCGGCGTCGAGATCATGACGACGGCCGCCGCCTGCCGAACCTACAACATTCTCGTCGCCGAGGGCCGTCCGGTCGCGGCCGCTCTTTTCATGCCCTGAGCAGCACGAAGCGTCTATTCGAACACGGTATCGACGGAGAAGCCCTCGCGCTCGAGAATCTCCCGCAGCCTTCGCAGCGCCTCGATCTGGATCTGACGCACGCGCTCCCGAGTCACTCCGAGCTCGTTGCCCACCTCCTCGAGCGTCGCGATCTCCCGACCGTGCAGCCCGAAACGGCGCTCTACCACCGCCCGCTGCTTCTCGTTGAGCTTGGACAGCCACAGGTCGATGTGCGCCTGCACATCCTTGTCCTGAAGCAGCACGGAAGGGTCGGTGTTCTGCTCGTCCGGGATGGAGTCGAGCAAAGACTTCTCGGTATCGGGCGTGCGTGGAACGTCCACCGATGTGACCCGCTCGTTCAAGCCCAGCATGCGCTTTACCTCGTTGATGGGCTTGTCGAGCATCTCGGCGACGTCCTCGGGGCTGGGCTCGCGGTCCAATGATTGCGCCAGTCGCCGCGCGGCACGCAGGTACACGTTAATTTCCTTGACCACGTGTATCGGGAGCCGAATCGTGCGAGTCTGGTTCATCAGCGCGCGCTCGATGGTCTGCCGGATCCACCAGGTAGCATAGGTGGAGAAGCGAAAGCCACGCTCCGGATCGAACTTCTCTACCGCGCGAATCAGACCGAGGTTACCCTCTTCGATGAGATCGAGAAGCGCCAGTCCTCGATTCATGTAACGACGCGCAATCTTCACCACCAGGCGCAGATTGCTCTCGATCATGCGTTGGCGGGCCTTCTCGTCGCCTTTTTGCGACAACCGCGCAAAATAGACCTCTTCCTCTGCAGTCAACAGCGGCGAGAAACCGATTTCGCTCAGGTACAGTCGGGTGGCGTCCATGTCCCGGTCACCCGCCTCGCGGCTGCCGCCGCGAGCGCCTGCGCGTCCTCGCACTCTTCCTCTGACTTTTTCTTTTTCTACCTCGAGTAGCGCCTCATCTTCTTCCGCGTCTCCGTCGGTGTCCTGGTCTTCACCGAGAATCACGCCATCGGTGTCATCCGCGTCGTCTTCCATATCCATATCGATGTCGACATCACTTGCGGAATCCGGATCGGGTGGAGCTTGAACCACCTCGCGATTGCTGCCCATACAATCTCCTATGACGATCTACTTTGGTAGATAGCGCATCGGGTCAATCGGCCTGCCGTCTCGTCGAATTTCGAAGTGCAGCAAAGCCTGATTTGATCCGCCACGCCCCATCTCCGCGATGCGTTGACCACCTTTTACGGTGTCGCCTTCCTTGACCAGAATTTTATTGTTATGAGCATACGCACTTAAGTAACGTTTGTTATGTTTCACGATAATAAGCTGGCCGTACCCGATTAGTCCACTTCCGCTGTACACCACATCCCCGTCGGACACCGCCAGAATCGGCTGGCCGAGCTTACCCGCAATGTCGATTCCTTTTCCACCTGATTTGGAAAACGACGTGACGACTTTGCCCCGCGTCGGCCAATGCCAGCGTTTGATGGGAGCGTTTCCTCCCTTTGCGGCCGGTTTGCCGCTTTTCTTTAGAGTTGTCCCGGAACTCGTTTTCTCGCTCGAGACGGGCTGAGAGGCCGATTTTTTGGGGGTCGCACGCGGTTTGCCGCTCTGCGCAGCGCCGCTCGACGAGCGCTGGGCGGTCTGCGTTGCAGGCGTTCTGGGCGGTCGCGTGAGGCGCAGCCGCTGCCCCGGATAGATGGTGTACGGGGCTCGGATGCCGTTCCATGCCGCGATCTGCCGGTAGTCGAAACCGAAGCGCCAGGCAATGGAGTAGAGCGTGTCGCCGCGGCGCACCGTGTAGGCGCTCGGCCTTTTCGGCGCATTCCTGGCGCCGGATGCCCGAGTGGCGCTCTCCTCCGGCGCGGGACTCCATCCGCCACAGCCTGCCAGCGCAGCGGCCACCAGCACGAGGGAGAGAGCCAATTTGGAACGCCGGCTCGACTTCACCCCCGACTACCCGGTACCCGTGATCAGTGGTACGAAGCTCACGTGCGCGAGCATCTCCTCGTCGACGCCCTCCTCGGTGCGCGTGAGCCGCAACAGTCGCTGGGCGCCGTGGCCGCCCACGGGAATGACCAGGCGTCCGCCCAACTCCAGCTGCTCGATCAGAGCCGGCGGCACGTAGCCCGGCGCCGCCGCCACCAGGATGCCGTCGAAGGGTGCGTGCGCCGGCCAACCCGCAAAACCGTCGGCATGACGCATGCGCACATTTCTGATCCCCAACGCGTAAAGGCGCTCTCGCGCCGGTGCCACCAGCGACGCGAGGCGCTCGACGCTGTAGACACGCTCAACCAGCGCTGCGAGCACCGCCGTTTGATAGCCGCATCCTGATCCCACCTCAAGGACCTTTCGCAGACGCTTTCCTTCTACCAGGGCCTCGGTCATGCGAGCGACGATGTAGGGCTGCGAAATCGTCTGGCCGGCGCCGATCGGCAGCGCAGTGTCCTCGTAGGCACGGCTTGCAAGCGCCTCGTCGACGAAGATGTGTCGCGGCACCGCGCGCATTGCCGCGAGCACCTTCTCGTCACGAATTCCCTCCTCACGCAATCGCGCGATGAGCCGATCGCGAGTGCGCGCCGAAGTCATGCCGATGCCGCCGAATCGCTGGTTGATCAAATCCTGATGCCCCGAATCCACTCCGCCATTTCCGCCATCGATCGGTGACGGGTGAGATCCACCTGCAGCGGCGTGATCGATGCGTAGCCTGCACGCACCGCATAAAAATCAGTCCCTGGTCCGGCATCCTGCTCGCCACCGGGCGGCCCGACCCAGTAGATCGACTCGCCGCGCGGATCGACGCTGCGAATGACCGGCTCGGCCTTGTGACGCTGTCCGAGGCGCGTTACCTCGAGACCTTTGAGCTGCGACAGGGGAACATCGGGCACGTTGATATTGAGGATCGTGTCGCCAGGCATCGGGCTCGACAGCATCTCCTCGAGAATCGCGAGCACCACGCCCGCCGCGGTCTCGTAGTGATCGGAGCCGTTTGCCACGAGCGACACGGCGATGGCGGGCAGACCGAGAAAGCGGCCCTCCATCGCCGCCGCGACCGTTCCCGAGTAGATGACGTCGTCGCCGAGATTGGCCCCCGCATTGATGCCCGAGACGACGATGTCGGGCTCCTCCTCGAGCAAACCGGTGATGGCCAGGTGCACGCAGTCGGTGGGCGTGCCGTCGACGTAAATGAAGCCATTCTCCGCGGTCCTCGGCCGCAAGGGCAGATCGAGGGTCAGTGAGTTGCTCGCACCGCTGCGATCGCGCTCGGGCGCCACGACATGGACCTGCCCCCGGGCCACGAGCGCATCCGCCAGACAACGAATGCCGCGCGACTGATATCCGTCGTCATTGCTCAGCAGGATTTTCATGCGATGACTCGGCCGGAAACGCAACCAGATGGTCGGCAGCCACGCGGACACCGACACGCGTGCCCAGCTCGTGATTGAAATGACTCGGGAAGAGCGACAGCACCGTCGCTCCGGTCTCGAGCCGAAGAGAGTAGAGAATTTCCGCGCCCTTGAATGCGCGTGCGATCACCGTGCCATGCAAGGCGCCTTCTGAATCGGGCAGGATATCGTCGGGCCGCAGGAGCACGTCGACCTCTGACCCGATGGGCCAGCCATAAGCGCGGTTACCCCGGATGACGCCGACCTCCGTGTCGACGGAATCCGCCGTGCGAAGACGCCCGCGCAAGAACACGCCCTGGCCGATGAAGTCGGCGATGAATCGGTCAGCCGGCTCGTGGTAGAGGTTGTAGGCCGTATCCCACTGCAGCAGGCGTCCCTGGTTGATGACGCCGATCTGATCGGCGAGCGCGAACGCCTGGTCCTGATCGTGCGTCACGAGCAGAGTCGTCACCTCGCGCTCAGAGAGAATTTTGCACACGTCCTGACCGATGCGCTCGCGAAGATCCGCATCGAGGCTCGAGAACGGCTCGTCGAGCAGTACGGCCTGGGGCTGCGGCGCAAGCGCGCGGGCGAGCGCGACGCGTTGCTGCTGCCCCCCGGAGAGCTCGTGGACGAGGCGGCTGGAGACGCCGTCGAGACCCACCACATCGAGCAGCTCATCCACCATCGCACGCCGCTCGGCATGGGTCTTGCCGCGCAGACCGAAGGCAATGTTGCCTTCCACCGATAGATGCGGAAACAGCGCATTGTCCTGGAACACCATGCCGATGCCGCGTTTTTCCGGCGGCACCGTGACGTCGACGTCGGAGACGCATCTTCCGCCCAGGCGGATATCACCCGCGATGACCGGCTCGAATCCGGCCACCGTTCTGAGCAGGGTGGTCTTGCCGCAACCGCTCGGTCCGAGCAGGCAGGCGATGCCCCCAGGTCTCACATGAAACGAGACGCCGACGAGCACGGCCTTGCCACGATAGCCCGCCGAGACGTCTTTGACTTCGAGCAATCCGCTCATTCGGCAGTGCGTGGGCCCATGACGGGCACGAGTATAGGGGTTTTGGCCTTCGCGAAAAACGGGCCGCGCCGCAGTGCGCGGCAGGCGCTCAGCACTCGAGAAGAAACTCCACCAGCGCCATCTGCGCGTGCAGTCGATTCTCGGCCTCGTCCCAGACGACGCTCGCGGGCCCTTCGAGAACCTCCGTGGAGATCTCTTCGCCCCGGTGCGCCGGCAGACAGTGCATCACGAGCGCATCCGGCTTCGCCGCAGAGATAACCCTGGCGTTGACCTGAAAACCGGAAAAGTCCTCGAGACGGCGCGCACGCTCGTCTTCATGGCCCATGCTCGCCCATACGTCGGTGACGATGAGATCCGCCTCGTGCGCGGCCTGATGCGCGTCGTGGAGCAGCTCTACGCGGGCTCCGCTCGACTCGATGAGCCGCGCGTCGGGCTCATAGCCCGGCGGTGCGGCAATACGCAGCGTGAAATCGAAACGCTCGGCCGCCTCGATGAACGAGTTGCACATGTTGTTGCCATCGCCCACCCAGACCACGGTGCGCCCCGAAATCGTGCCGCGATGCTCCAGATAGGTCTGAATATCGGCGAGAACCTGGCAAGGGTGCTGGTAATCGGTGAGGGCGTTGATCACGGGCACCTGCGAGTGCGCGGCGAATGTCTCGATACGATCGTGTCCAAAAGTACGCAAGACGATGGCATCGGCCATTCGCGAGACGATCCGCGCCGTATCCTCGATGGGTTCGCCACGACCGAGCTGGGTATCCCGGGGCGAGAGAAAGATTGCGTGCCCCCCCAGCTTCGCCATACCGGCCTCGAAGGACACTCGCGTGCGCGTCGACGACTTCTCGAACACCATGGCGAGCACCCGTCCGCGGAACAGCGTCGGTCGCTCGCCGGCTCGCAGCAGGCGCTTCATCTGCGCCGCGCGCGTGAGCAGAGCCTGCAGCTCTTCGCGACTCAAATCTGAGACCGCGAGAAAATGTCGCGGCCTGGCCGCCGTCATTTGCTCACGCCCCCGCGTTCCAATCACTCACCAGCTCGCGAAGCGTCTCTGCGATCGTGTCGATCTCGTCGTCGCCGATGATCAGCGGCGGCAGCAGCCGAATCACCTTATCGGCGGTCACATTGATGAGCAGGTGCCGCCCGAGCGCGCGGCCGACCAGCTCCGCGCAGGCACGATCGAGCTCGATGCCGATCATGAGACCCTTGCCGCGCACCTCGCGAACGCAGTTGAGACCGCCGAGGGCTTCGACGAGCCGCCGCTGGAGGCGTTCGCCCTGCTCGCGCGCCCTGCCGACCAGATCCTCGCGCTGCATCGTCTCCAGGACCGCCAGCGCCGCGCTGCATGCGAGCGGGTTGCCACCGAACGTCGAGCCGTGGGAACCGGGCTTGAGCGCCTCGGCGGCTACGCCGCGCGCGAGGCAAGCGCCGATCGGCACGCCGTTGCCGAGCGCCTTCGCGAGCGTCATGACGTCGGGCACGATGCCGGCGTGCTGATGTGCGAACCAGCGCCCCGTGCGCCCCATACCGGTCTGGACCTCGTCGAGCATGAGGAGCCAGTGCCGTGCATCGCACAACGCGCGTAATCGGGACAGGTAGTCGTGCGCGGGTATCATGACGCCACCCTCACCGAGCACGGGCTCGACCAGCACCGCGACGAGGTCCGGCTCGTCGGCGGCAATCGCCTCCAGCGCCTCGACGTCGTCGTAGGGAACGCGCACGTAACCCTGCACCAGCGGCTCGAAGCCCGCGTGCACCTTCGGATTGCCGGTGGCGCTCAGCGTCGCCAGCGTGCGGCCGTGAAAGCTGCCGTCGAAAACCGCGATCCTCGGCACATCGACACCGCGCGAGTGCCCGTAGGCGCGCGCGATCTTGATGGCCGCCTCGTTGGCCTCGGCGCCGGAGTTGGCGAAGAACACGCTGTCCATGCCCGAAAGCTCCACCAGAATCTCGGCGAGGCGTTCCTGGTTGGCAATGCCGTAGAGGTTCGATGTGTGAATGAGACGGCCCGCCTGCTCGCCGACGGCCCGTGCCACGGCCGGGTGCGCGTGTCCGAGACCACAGACGGAGATCCCCGAGAGCGCGTCCAGGTAGCGCTCACCGGCCTCGTCGACCAGCCACACCCCTTCCCCGTGACTGAACCGCACAGGCAAGCGCGCATAAGTGGACATGATCGGCGTGGTCATGGTCGAACGCTGCGAACGAAAATAATCTTCCGACAAAACGCGAAAACCCGGCCTCGAAGCCGGGTCCCCGGAATCACTACCAGCAACTCTACCGCAATCAGCCCAGCTGTGCAGTTATTCCGCTCACATACCCTCCGCAGGGGTCCCCTCCCCCCTTGAAGAGGGGCAGGGACAGGGAGGGAGGTGACAACAAGGCGCGCGCAGTCGAAGCTCCATGCGGATCAGCCACGCACCTAGAAAGGCAACCCGTGAGCGGACGCTCCCATAAAGAGCAGCATGGGAATCGATAGTGCGGTGTTAGTGCGCGACGCCAGCAAGGCCACCCGGCGCGCTTTGTTCTTCTCCTCGTCGCTGGCCTGCACAATCCCGAGAACCTTCTTCTGTGCGGGCCAGATGAGCACCCAAACGTTGAACAGCATGATGGTCCCGAGCCACGCGCCGACGCCGATGATCTGGCTCGAACCCTGAAGGGTGAACGCGTCGATGAAGCTCAGGTGCGGTGCCGATTCGAGATACGCGGCCCCGGAGAGCCACGTCACCAGCGCCGCCCAGCGAAACCACAGCAGCGCGCGGGGCGCCACATACTTGCCGATAGCGGCCGGCCCGGGGCCGTCCTTGTCGGCCGCAGCCGCCGCCATGGCGGGCACCTGAACGAAGTTGAAGTAGTAGAGCAGGCCAATCCAGGTAATGCCCGCGAGAAAGTGGAGCCAGCGCTCCAATCCCAAGATAAAGTCCATCGTTACCCCCAATCGATCGTTCGACCATCGGCCATTCGTATCTCGCCGCGCGTGCCCCTGACGAGGCGCGCCGCCGCACGAGGCCGGTGTCTAGAAAATCAGCGCCAAAATGATCGCCAGCACGAAGCCGGTGATAATCGTGCCCCAGATGCTGTCCAACGGATTCATCTTCCCCTCTCCGGTCCCGTTCGAAAGTCGCAGTATTTTACTCGGTTTTGTTGCAAAAGCTACGCACGTCTGTGCCGGGCGCAGCGACTCGTGCGCCGGGCCCCTCGCTCAGTCTCGCTCGATCTCGAGCCACAGGCAGCGGCCGTCGCTGAGCCCATCGATGGCCTGCAGACGCGCCCGATGCGCCTGCCGTTCGTCGTCCGAGGGGCGGATCACGCGCAGCGGCCCGTGTCTTGCTCCCTCGACGCCGGCGCTGCGCGCACGCACCGCCGTGGCGGACGACGACAGATCCAGCGTCGCCTGGCCGCCGGTCATGGCCAGGTAGACGTCGGCGAGGATCTCCGCGTCGAGCAGCGCCCCGTGCAGCTCACGCCCGGAATTGTCCACTGCATACCGCTTGCACAGCGCATCCAGGCTGTTGCGCTGCCCGGGATGCAGCTGGCGGGCGAGCGCGAGCGTATCGAGCACGCGGCAGTAATGCTCGAGCAGCGGCTGCCCTTCGTCGAGTCGTCCCAGCTCGTGGTTGATGAAGCCCACGTCGAAAGGGGCATTGTGAATGATGAGCTCTGCGCCTTCGATGAAGGCGAGAAAGCCCTCGGCGACCTCGGAGAATGGCGGCTTGTCCTCGAGTGCCTGCTCGCTGATTCCGTGCACGGCGAAGGCCGCCGCGTCGATTTGCCGATCCGGGCGCACGTACTGGTGGAAATGCCGTCCGGTCAGGCGCCGGTTGACGAGCTCGACACATCCGATCTCGATAATCCGATGCCCCTGCTCGGGCTCGAGACCGGTGGTTTCGGTATCAAGAACGATCTGACGCATGTCTCGGGCGAACCTGTCGCGGCCGTCCCCTGCTACTCGAGCATCGCATCGATGGCGGCACGCGCGAGCGCATCGGCCCGCTCGTTCTCGGGATGCCCCGCATGGCCTCTGACCCAGACCCATTCGATCTCGTGGCGCGAGTCAGCCGCCTCGAGTCGCTCCCACAGATCGGCATTCTTCACGGGCGTGCGGTTGGCGGTACGCCAGCCATTACGCTTCCACTTCGCCATCCACTGGGTGATGCCGTTTCGCACGTACTGCGAGTCGGTAACGAGACGCACCTTGCAGGGGCGTTTCAACGCCTCCAGAGCCTGAATCGCCGCGAGCAGCTCCATGCGGTTATTGGTGGTCTCGGCCTCGGCACCGCTCAGGCACTTCTCATGGCCGTCATAGCTCAGAATGGCGCCCCATCCACCCGGTCCGGGATTTCCGCGACATGCACCGTCGGTGTATATCGCGACGATCTCACTCACGCTCGACCAATCCGTCGGCAACCCGTGCCGATGGCCCAACCAGCCCGACGGCGACGAGTCGGCGCCGCGGTCGCCAGCGTGAGCGGATGGGTGTCAGCGTCGTCACCCGTTTCTGTGCGAGCACGAGATAGGCGCCGGCAAAATAAGCCGGCATGCGTGTGCCGATGCGATCGAGAAAGTCGAGACGCTTCAGCAGGCGCTCGTTGCTGAAGGGCGGCTTGAAGAAGCAGGCGGTCTGGCTCGTCACGTCGAAACCGAGCAGCGCCAGCCAGTCCCGTAGCCGCGTCAGGGCGAGGAACCGCCCGCTCCACGGCGCCGACTGCTGACGCCCTTTCAAATACCGCCAGCAACCCATCATGCTCCATGGGTTGAAGCCGCAGATGACGAGGTGGCCTTCGGGAACGAGCACCCGCGCGGATTCGCGCAACGCCTCGTGCGGTTGCGCCTCGAACTCGAGAATGTGCGGCAACACCACCACATCGACGGTATCGGACTCGATGGGCAAAGCCGTGGCGCTGCCGCGCACGACGGGATAGGGCTGATCCTGCTCCAAGCCGTCGATCTCGATGACGTTGCGATTGAGCACGCGGCTGTTCGAGAGCAGATCCAGATCCCCGAGGCTGCCGACCTGCACCAGGTGATAACCGAAAAGATTCGACAACACCCGATCGAGCTGGCCACGCTGCGCCAGCGCGATTTCGCGACCGGGCACGCGTGAGAACCAAGCGTGTAATGCCCGGCGGTCAATAGGTTTGGCAACCGTCTCAGCGTCCATCAAGACAAGTATTTCCCGAACTGCCCGCCCGTACAACCTTTGATGGGACCCGCCGAGCGGGGATGGGCGGGTGTCACGAAACGGCGACCGCGTCCTTGACCGGCACCTGCGCCACTTCTAGGATTGCCCGGGTTGTGCGGCCAATGTCTGATTCGGTGCCCGATAACAAAAAGCATACAACGGCAATCGGAGCCCCCGGGACCGCACCCGGGAGCCCGACCGGTGCACCGAGCGCAGCGCCCCGCGCCGCAGGGCTCGGCGGCAAGGCGTCGATTGCCTGCGCGGCGCTCCTCATGGCTGCGTGCGCCACCGGCGAGAAACCCTCCGAACAAGCCATCAGCTCCGAGCACGACGCCGCTCCGCCAACCGTTGCGGGCGGTGACTTCGACGCGCACGCGCGACGCTACGGCGATGCCGCCATCGACGCCGTCATCGACGCGGATCTCCTCTGGATCTCTGCCGCAAGCCTGTCGCTCGACGTCGCGCCGCCCGTCAGGGCGGACCTGTGGCATCGGGCGCGCAGCGGCTTCGCCCTCGAAATCGAGGACCGTCCGACCCTGAGGCGCGAGCTCGACTGGTATCAGCGCAATCAGGCTTACCTGGATCGGGTCTCCGAGCGGGCGCGGCTGTATCTTCATCACATCGTCAGCGAGGTGGAACGCCGTAACCTGCCCAGCGAGCTCGCCATGCTGCCGGTCGTGGAAAGCGCCTTTCAGCCGTTCGCCTACTCCCATGCGCGCGCATCGGGCATCTGGCAGTTCATCCCCTCCACAGGGCGGCTCTACGGGCTGCGCTACAGCTGGTGGTACGACGGTCGCCGCGACGTCGTGGAATCCACACGCGCGGCTCTCGACTATCTGGAGAAGCTGCACGCCGAGTTCTCGGGCGACTGGCTTCTTGCCATCGCCGCCTACAATTCCGGGGAAGGCAACGTGCGCAAGGCGATACGGCGCAATCTGCGCGCCGGAAAGCCCATCGACTTCTGGTCACTCAAGCTGCCGCGGGAGACGCGCAGCTACGTGCCGCGCCTGCTGGCGGTGTCGGCCATCGTAGCCGATCCGGACCGCTACGGGCTCGCCCTGAAATCGATACCCGACGAGCCCTATTTCGCCGCCACGCATCTGGACGGTCAGATCGACCTGGCTCTGGCCGCGGACATGGCCGAGGTTTCCCTCGAGGAGCTCTATTTATTGAATCCCGGCTTCAGCCGCTGGGCCACCGACCCCGAGGGTCCGCACCGGCTGCTGCTACCGGTGGACGCGGTCGACGCGTTCGAGAACCAGCTCGCCGAAATGCCGGCGGAACAGCGCGTGCGCTGGCACCGACACGTGATCCAGAGCGGCGACACCCTGGGCGTCATCGCCGAGAAATACCGCACCAGCGTCTCGACGCTCAAGCAGGCCAACAACCTGCGCGGCACCACGATTCGCAAGGGTCGCAGCCTCATCGTACCCGTGGCCTCGCGCTCGCTGGCCGAGTACCGGCTGAGCGCGGAGATGCGCCGCGCCATGCGCCGGAAGGTCCCGGGCAGCGGCACGAAGATCGTTTACCGGGTGCGCGGTGGCGACAGCCTGTGGCGCATCTCGCGCCGCTACGGGGTGAGCGTGAGCAAGCTGGCCGCGTGGAACGGGCTTTCCCGGCGCAGCGTGCTGCGCCCGGGGAAAAAGCTGGTCATCTACCGCGGTGGTAGCGCCGCCGGCAAGGCCGGCGTGACCCTCAGCAAGGCGGCCCGGCCCTCCTCCCCGGCGACCGGTGCCTCTTCGGTGCACGTGGTGCGCCGCGGCGACAATCTCTGGACCATCGCGCGTCGCCACGGTCTTTCCGCCCGCCAGCTCGCCGAATGGAACCGCATCGGCCCGGACGCGCTGCTGCAGCCGGGTCAGACGCTGCAGCTGGCGTCCCCGGAACGCGCCGGCGCCGATTCGCAGGCGCCGCAAGCTGCCGGCGCGGCCTATCCGGACAGCATTTGACGCATTTTCTCACGATTTCAGCCACATCTCTTTTTTTTCATCCACTTAAGCGACTTTTCTCAGTCTGAATCGATACTTCGCCCGGGATGCGCCAAGCGTGCCCGGACACGCCAGTCCCGCCACGTTGGGGCCAGGGTCACAGAAACATGCGGGTTTGGTGGCCATACTTCCCATTCCTCTCGGATAAGCCCGGACAATGAACATTCCTGAGAAGCTCGGTAAGTACGAGGTCATCGAGTGCGTGGGACGCGGCAGCATGGGTATCGTGTATGCCGGTCACGACCCGTACGCCGACCGCAAGGTCGCCATCAAGGTCTGCTCCATATCCGACGAGAACGAATCCCAGTCGAGCCGCCTGGCGAAGAAGCTGTTCTTCAACGAGGCCCACACCACCGGCTCGCTCGACCATCCGAATATTCTCAGCGTGCTGGATGCCGGTGAGGACGGTGACCGGCCGTACATCGTGCTGGAGTTTCTCGACGGCGGCGACACCCTCAAGAGCTACATCGACAAGGACAACCTGCTGTCCATCGAGCGCGCCGTGGAGATTTTGTTTCAGTGCGCCAAGGCACTCGACTACGCCCACCGCCGCGGGGTCATTCACAGGGACATCAAGGCCACCAACATCATGCTGACGTCCGACGGACGCGTGAAGATATGCGACTTCGGCATCGCCCAGTACTCCATGGCCGACGAGACCCAGGTCATGGGTTTGCTGGGCTCTCCCCGTTACATGTCCCCGGAGCAGGCCCGCGAGGAAGACGTCACCGCCAAGACCGACATCTACTCCCTCGGTGTCGTCGCCTACGAGATGCTCACGGGCCGTGCGCCATTCGCCGCGAACGGTCTTTCCAAGCTCATCAACCAGATTCTCCACGAGGAGCCGACGCCGATCCGCGACCTTCGCCCGAAGGTCCCCGAGCAGCTCGCGCAGATCGTCGCCAAGGCCATGGCCAAGGACCTCGGTACGCGCTACCAGACGGGGCAGGAGATGGCCGTGGACCTGGCGGGCCTTTTTGCCCATCTCGAAGCGCCCGCCGAGCCGCCCGCGGATGCGGACAAATTCACCAGCGTGCGCAATCTGCGCTTCTTCAACGAGTTCACCGACGAGGAGGTTGCCGAGGTGGTCAGGGCAGCCGACTGGAAGCAGTTCCAGCCCCTCGACAGCATCGTCGACGAAGGCACACTCGAGCACTCGTTTTTCATCATCGTCTCCGGCGATGTGGCCGTGGTGAAAAACGCAAAGCAGATCGGCTCGCTCAGCAAGGGCGATTGCTTCGGAGAAATGAGCTACGTCTCGAGGACGCAGCGCAGCGCCTCCATCGTGGCGATCAGCGACGTCGAGCTGCTGCGCATCGACGCTGCCCTGATGGAGCAGGCCTCAACGGCGACCCAGCTTCGCTTCAATCAGATTTTCCTGCGCACGCTGATCGAGCGCCTCGCCACCACCAGCGAAGAGCTCGCGCGCTACGTCGCTTGAACAACCACCTCGCGGCCCTTGCCTGCGCCCGCGTGTGCTAAACTCCATGTTAGCCAATTCCAATGCACGGGCTTGAAAGCGTTCACCTGCACCCGGCGAGCATCGCGGACGGTCTCCCAGACCATAGAGTGATCCACTAGTCACGCGAGCCATCATCACCTGAAAGACGGAGAGCGAGCATGTCAGAGAAGATTTCTGTCGAGGCGATGGATCCCAGTAAGAAGAACTCTCCGGTGGCGGGCCCCATCGAGGAGGAATCCACGGTGATGCTCGACAAGGCCAGCAAGGTCTGTTACTGGAATGACCAGGAGTTCAAGGAAGGACAGGTGGTCGAAAGCGACGGCGCCGAGTACGAGTGCAACTTCGGGCAGTGGATCAAGCAGGACTAGGCATCCCGGCAAGCTCACCCGTCGTAAAGATGACACCGGGTCGTGTGACCCTCCCCTAGCCGCGTGCGCGCCGGGTAGCGTTGCGCGCACACCGCCATGGCCTTGGCGCAGCGCGGGTGAAAATGACAGCCCGCAGGGGGATCCACCGGCGATGGCAGGTCACCTTCCACGCGCAGCACCTTGCGCTTGCCGGCGTTCTCCCCGGATCTCTCGATTTGCGGCACAGCCGCCATCAGCGCCTCGGTGTACGGATGGGCGGGCTTTGTCAGGATAGTTTCTGCATCACCGTGCTCGACGATGCGTCCGAGATACATCACGGCGACCTCGTCGGCGATGTAAGAAACCACCGAAACGTCGTGCGTGATGAAAAGGTAGGACAGACCGAGCTCGGTCTGCAGCCGCTTGAGCAGGTTCAGAATCTGGGCCTGCACGGANNGCCCGGGCGATGCAGATTCGCTGCCGCTGACCGCCTGAGAACTCGTGGGGATAACGCCGGGCGCTGTCCGCCGGCATTCCCACCTGCTCGAGCAGGCTCGCAACGCGGCTCTCGTGCTCGTGGCGCCCGGCGCCGATTCCCTGCGCCACCAGCCCTTCCGCGATGATGTCACCCACCAGCATGCGCGGATTCATCGACGATACCGGATCCTGGAAAATGATCTGCATCTCGGAGCGCCTGCGGCGAAGCGCGGCCGGGTCGAGCGCAGTGAGATCCTCGCCCTCGAAGCGGACCTGACCGCCGGTGACGCGCAGCAGCTGGAGAATGCCCTTGCCGACGGTCGTCTTGCCGCAGCCCGACTCACCCACCAGCGCGAGGGTGCGCCCCCGGCGTATCGACAGCTCAACGCCGTCGACGGCGCGCACCCAGCCGGCGGTGCGCTTGAACAGCCCCTTGCGGATGGGGAAATGGACGGCCAGGTCGCGCGCGTCGAGCAGCACGCCACCCGCGTCATCATACGTAGTTCGCGCTGACGCGGCGGGGGGCCGATCGGCACCGGCCGCGGCATCCTGCGCAGCCCCTGCCGGCTCGGCAAGCAGATGGCAGAGCGCGCCGTGTCCGCCGGATTCGTGCCACGCCGGCACCTGCGTGCGGCACACCTGCATCGCCACATCGCAGCGTGGCGCGAATCGACACCCCTGGAAGTCGCCGCGAAGCGAGGGTACGAAGCCCGATATCACGCGGAGCTCGCTGCGCCGCTTGTCCATGCCCGGCAGTGACTCGAACAGCCTGCGGCTGTAGGGATGCCGCGGTGCGGCAAAGAATGCTTCGCGCGTCGCCTGCTCGACAATCTGCCCGGCGTACATGACACCCACCCTGTCGGCAGTCTCGGCGACCACGCCGAGATCGTGGGTAATGAGCAGGATCGACATGCGCCGCTCGCGTTGCAGGCTGCGCAGCAGCTCCAGCACCTGGGCCTGAATGGTGACATCGAGGGCCGTGGTCGGCTCGTCGGCCACCAGCAGGGCGGGCTCTCCGGCGAGCGCGATGGCGATGACCACACGCTGCTTCATGCCACCCGAGAGCTGGTGCGGATACTCGTCGATACGCCGCTCGGCATCGGGAATGCGCACGGCCTCGAGCAGCTCGCGGACGCGTCGGCGCCGATCGCCCGCCGCACCGTGGGCATGACGATCGAGCGCCTCGGCGATCTGCTCACCGACGGTCATGACAGGGTTCAGCGACGTCATGGGCTCCTGAAACACCATGGCGATACCGGCGCCACGCACCTCGCGCATGGCGGCCTCGGGCAGACGCAGCAAATCGTGCCCCCGGAACACGACCTCGCCCGCGACGATGCGCCCGCTAGCCGGCAGCAACCTCAGAAGCGAGAGCGCCGTCATCGATTTTCCGCAGCCGGATTCTCCGAGCAGCGCGAAGATTTCGCCGGCGCGGATATCGAAGCTCACGCCGTCAACGGCGCGCACGGGGTCGGCATAGTCGCCGAGCTGGGCGCGGAGCCCGCGTACAGTGAGCAGCGTGTCGCTCATCGTCCCGTGTCCCTCATCTCAGCGTAATCGCGGATCGAACGCATCGCGCACGGTATCGGAGAACAGGTTGGCCGCAAGAACCAGAGTGAACATGAACACGAAGGCGGCGGACAGTGACCACCACACGACCGGCTCGCGGGCGAGCTCCAGACGCGCGCTGTTGATCATGTTGCCCCAGCTGTGCATGGTCGGGTCGACGCCTATCTGCACGTAGGAAAGCACGGCCTCGGCGAGCACCAGCCCGCTGAAATCCAGCACCACCGTGATGAGCACGATATGCATCACGTTGGGCAGGATGTGTCGGGTCAGAATAGCGAAATGCGTCGAACCGAGGGCGGTTGCCGCCTGCACGTAATCCACCTCGCGCAGCTTCAACGACTCGGCCCGCAGGTAGCGGCACAGGCCCGTCCAGCTGGTGACGCCGAGAATCAGGCACAGGAACAGCAGGCGCAGATCGGCCCGTTCCACCACGCTGGCAATCTCCTGCCCGTGACTGTCCAGGTACACCTGGAGAATGAGGATAGCGGCGGCAATCAGCAGCACGCTCGGAATCGAGTTGAGGGTGGTATAAATATACTGGATTACGTCGTCTATCCAGCCGCGAAAGTATCCGGCCATGATGCCGAGCACGATGGCGAAAGGCAGCATGACGAGGGTCGTAAGCGTGCCGATGACGAGCCCGGTACGCACGCTCTTCAGGGACTGGTAGAGCACGTCCTCGCCCACCTTGTCGGTGCCGAGAACGTGGTAATCGAAGCTGAGTGCGACGACCACAAAAATAACGACGGTGCACATCCCCGAGGCGAGGAGCATGGCCCGCCAGCGAATCACCGTGCGCGCGCCGAGGATCTCCGCAGCCGCCTCGGNNGGCCAACCAGGCGAGCAAGCCGACAATGGCCGCCTGCGAGGCGGTCGAGAATATATCGAATCCCCTGTCCCGTTCGGGCTCCTCGAGATGACTGCCGCCGTGCACGAGTCGCGGATAGGCGCGCCGAGTGCCACCGTCGGCGGTCTCGACGGTTTCCTTGACGAACAGATGCGTAGCGAAGGGCGCCGAGTAGGTTTTCTCGTCCATGTCGCGCAGATGCGTCACCAGTGTGTCGAACAGACTCAGCACCTCGGTCGAGTAACCCGCCGGCGCTCCCTGCTTCGAGGCGGGCAGACTTGGACGGAAGTGAACGGAATCGAGGAGCCCGATGGCGACATACACGGCGAGCACCACCATCGAGGCCATGGCGACGGAGCTTCGTCCCACGCGCCGCCAGGGTGCACGCAGATGCTCGCGCCGGCGCGCGTAGAGCACGAATGCGCAGACCGCGGCGAGGAGCAGAAAAATGAGGATATCGGTCCAGAGGAATACCGGCATGACCATCTCCATGTCAATCGCTCAAGCGTACGCGCGGGTCGACGAAGGTATATGAGATATCGGTCAGAAGCAGTCCGAGCACGTAAAGCACGGAACCGAGAAAAACCATCGAACGGACGATGGCGAAATCCTGGCGCTGGATTCCGTCGATGGTGTAGCTGCCGAGACCCGGGATACCAAAAAACGACTCGACCAGCAGGCTGCCCATGAACAGCAGCGGGAGAATCACGACGACGCCCGTCAGGATTGGTATCAGCGCATTTCTCAGAACGTGGCGGAACATCACCGACGCATCGCCGAGGCCTTTCGCCCGGGCCGTGCGCACGTAGTCCTTTTCGGTCTCCTCGAGAAA